>LNAP01000981.1_pt1 | contig 31153 bp, 13 predicted proteins | sample 602601 | NCBI WGS metagenome assembly LNAP01 (sample SAMN02440304, study PRJNA202911) | soil metagenome | biome: Subtropical and temperate rainforests or woodlands; isolation source: soil samples (1 kg each in a 20% v/v slurry with milli Q water) were... ...
CAGCATCGGCCGCGCCACGCTGAAGGGCCTGGTGCTGATCGCGCCGGCGCCGGATTTCACCGAAGAACTGATGTGGAAGGGCTTTTCGCCCGAGATCCGGCAGCAGATCGAGACCACGGGCGTGTGGATGCGGCCGTCGGAATATGGCGAACCGTATCCGATCACCAAAAGGCTGATCGAGGAGGGCCGCGACCATTTGCTGCTCGGCGGCACCATCGAGGTGGGCTGCCCCGTCCGCATCCTGCAGGGCCGGCAGGACCCCGACGTGCCGTGGCAGCACGCCTTTGCGCTGGCGCACCGGCTGCCCGGCGAGGATGTGGTGCTGACCATGATTCCCGACGGCGACCACCGCCTGTCCCGCCCGCAGGACCTCGCGCGCATCATCGCGGCGGTGGAGGAATTGATTGAAGGATAGCACCGTCGAGGCGCGGCATTGATGTTTTGGCCCCTCTCCCCCGCGCGAAGCGAAGCTTCGCTAGGTGGGAGAGGGGGCCGCGCGTAGCGCGGACGGGTGAGGGGTAGTGTGGCGCTCTGTAGCTACCCCTCATCCGTCGCGGACTTCGTCCGCGCCACCTTCTCCCACAAGGGGAGAAGGGAAGAAAGAAACTGTGTGCCATTCTGATAGTACGCTCTTATCGCTTTCAGCTCCGCGATGCCGAAGAGCAAGTGCAGCGAATGCATCTGAGGTCATCAATTGCGACAGCGCCCACACCGCCGCGCCGCGCACCAATGCACTGTCGTCGCCAAGCAGACGCTCCGCTTCTTTCGTCAACTCGACATTTCCTGAGTTGCCGATCGCGATCAGCACATTGCGCAGGAACCGATCGCGCCCAATGCGCTTCACCGGCGATTTGGTGAACAGCGCGCGAAACTGCGCATCGTCGAGCCGTGACAGCTCCCCCAATGATGGCGCACGCAATTCATCGCGCGCAGCGAGTTTTATCTCGCGGCCCTCTTGCGCGAACTTGTTCCACGGGCACGCGGCGAGGCAATCGTCGCAACCATAGATGCGATTGCCCATCGCCTTGCGAAATTCGGTGGGGATCGGACCCTTGTTCTCGATCGTGAGGTATGAGATGCAGCGCCGCGCATCGAGCTGATATGGCGCCGGAAACGCCGCGGTGGGGCAGATGTCGAGGCAGGCCTGGCAAGAGCCGCAATGATCGCGCTCGGCCGCATCGCGCGGCAGCTCCAGCGTGGTGAAGATGGCGCCGAGAAACAGCCACGAGCCGAATTCGCGCGACACCAGGTTGGTGTGCTTGCCTTGCCAGCCCAGCCCGGCCGCTTGCGCCAGCGGCTTCTCCATCACTGCGGCGGTGTCGACGAACACCTTCACGTCGCCACCGGCCTGCGCGATCAGCCAGCGCGCCAGCGCCTTCAGCCGCTTCTTGATCAGGTCGTGATAGTCGTCGCCCTGTGCATAGACCGAGATCGCAGCGTGCGAACGCTGCGCCAGAATCGCCAGCGGGTTGTCGTCGGGTCCGTAGTTGACGCCGAGCATGATGACCGAGCGCACCTCGGCCCACATCTCGCGCGGGTCGCCGCGGCGCGGGTCGGCAAGCCACGCCATCTCGCCATGGGCGCCGGAAGCAAGAAACGCATCGAGCTTTTCGCGCACGCCGGCGATGGCGCCGGGGTCGGCGATGCCGAGGGCGTCGAAGCCGAGCGTGCGGGCTTCGCGGGTGAGCGCGTCTTTGAGCGAGAGTGTCGCGGTTTCAATCACGACGCGCCTCTCGTGTCCCGAACGCTGGAGCCTGTGACGGCCCCGGCTCTGCGAAGCGATACTGCGTATCGCATCGCGTCCGAGGCACGAGAGGGCAGCTCAGAAATCCAGGTCCACGTAAGTCCGCGACGCCGGCACGCCGGCCAGCCATTCGCTGAGCAGCGGACGGAATGACGGGCGGGATTTTACCCGCGCGTACCACGCCTTTGCCGCGTCGTCCTCGCCCCATGGCACATCGCCCAGATAATCGATCGCCGACAGATGCGCTGCTGCGACCAGGTCCGCATAGCTGAGCCGGTCGCCGGCGAGAAAGTTCCGCGTGCGCGCCAGCCAGCCGATATAGGCCAGATGATAGCGCACATTGGCGGTGGCGGCGCGAATCACGTCCATCGACGGCGCGCCGCCGCCGACGTCCTCGCTCATGAAGCGCTTGTAGATGCGCTCGTTGACCAGCGGGCCCGAGGCCTCCTCGAAGAATTTTTCGTTGAACCACGCCATCAGGCGGCGCACCTCGATGCGCTCGGCCATCGCCACCGGCAGCAGCCGGCGGTCGCCCATGGCGGGACCATGGGCCTCGTCGAGATATTCGGCGATGATGCCGGCGCCGGGAATCGGCGGAAAACCATCGGTGATCAGCACCGGCGTGGTGCCCGCGGGGTTCAGCGCCAGAAACGCCTCACGCCGCTCCCATGTGCGTTCCTCCACCAGGCGCAGGTCAAGGCCGTACTCGCCGACGATGAGACGGACGAAGCGCGACTGCGGGCAGAACGAGTGATGGTAGAGCGTGAACATGAAGGCCTTGATAGGGATGCGATCGTTAACAAAACGTCTCAATGGGGGGAGCACCAGCCATGCGGCGGGAACGCGCCAAACTAGCGAAGCGAACGATGGAGGCAAGGCGCCATTTCAGTGTTTTTGCGATTGCGGCAATGGACCGAATAGGCGAGAAGAACCCGGCTTTTTCAGGCCGGGGCCGAGCAAGGACGTATAAAACCCATGATGTCTGATGCAATACGGGCGATCATCCTCGGCATCGTCGAGGGCGTGACCGAGTTCCTTCCGGTGTCCTCCACCGGCCATCTGCTGCTGGCGGAGCGATTCTTCGATCTCGGCGAGGGGCCGTTCTGGAAGAGCTTTGCCATCCTGATCCAGCTCGGTGCGATTCTCGCCATCGTCGCGCTGTATTTCGGCAAGTTGTGGCATATCGCGCTGGGCATGTTCTCGGATCCCGCCGCGCGGCGCTTCGTGATCGGGGTGCTGGTCGCGTTCCTGCCGGCAGCGGTGCTGGGTGCAGCCCTTGGCAGCTACATCAAGTTCTATCTGTTCAATCCCTGGGTCGTGTGTTTTTCGCTGATCGTCGGCGGCGCGATCCTGCTGTGGGTCGACCAGCTCGACCTCGAGCCGGTTGATCACGATGCCACCACCTTCTCGCTGCCGATGTACTTCAAGATCGGTTGCGCGCAGTGCCTGGCGATGATCCCGGGCGTGTCGCGCTCCGGCGCCACCATCGTCGGCGCGATGCTGCTCGGTGCCGACAAGCGCGCCGCGGCGGAGTTCTCGTTCTTCCTGGCGATCCCGACCATGGTCGGCGCCTTCGTCTACGACCTCTACAAGAGCCGCGGCGAGATGACGATGGACCACGGCTATCTCATCGCCATCGGCTTCGTGGTGTCGTTCATCACCGCCATCATCGTGGTGAAGGCGTTTCTCACTTACGTCACCCGCCACGGCTTCACGCTGTTCGCCTGGTGGCGGGTGATCGTCGGCACCGTCGGCCTGCTGGCGCTCGCGCTGGGGCGCTAGGCCTCATTCGCAGGGGGCAACGTCATTGGATCGCGCGAAGCTCGGCGGCTGCGTGCCCACCACGGCGGCATCGTCGTAAAAGCTGGTGAGCACGGCGCAAGCGCGCCTTTGCCCACCCGACGATATCAATTCACGCTGTTATGGGCGAACTGCCCCGTCGCGCGGAAGCGCCAGAGGTATTGCGGGGCGATCGCTTCCAGCGAATCGGCCGCGATGCCGAGGCCGTCCAGCGTCAGGCCGGCCGCCCTGGCGGCGTCCGACACCACGTTGTCGACGCGCAGCAGCGCCACCTGGTCCGGCGTCAGCTTGAATGCGCCCGGCGCGAACTGCAGGAACATGGCCTGCAGCTTGGCAATGCCGAACGGCACCGGCAGCAGCATGCGCTTGCGCTCGATGGTGGCCAGGATGATCTCGACGATCTCGCGCATGGTCAGCACTTCCGGGCCGCCGAGCTCATAGGTGGCGCCGGCCTTGGTCTTGCCGTCGACGGCGTCGGCCACCGCGGTGGCGACGTCGCCGACATAGACCGGCTGCATTTTCGTGTCGGCGCCGAACAGCGGCAGCACCGGCGCCATCCGCGCCAGCGCCGCAAAGCGATTGGTGAACTGGTCCTCGGGGCCAAACACCACCGAGGGCCGCAGGATCGTCGCGCCCGGCACGGCTTCCAGCACCGCGGTCTCGCCGGCGGCCTTGGCGCGGGCATAGGCGGATTCGGAATTGGCGTCGGCGCCGATCGCCGAGACGTGGACCATGCGGGCGCCGATCGCCTGCGCCGCCTCGGCGATGGTCCTGGCGCCCTGCGCCTGCACGGCATCAAAGCTCTGGGCGCCTGATTCGGTCAGGATGCCGCACAGATTGACCACGATGCCGGCGTCGCGCATCGCCGCGGTGACCGAGGCGGGATAGCGCAGATTGGCCTGCACGGCATGGATCTGCCCGACTTTGCCGAGCGGCTGCAAGTGGCCGGCGAGCTCCGGCCGGCGCACCGCCACCCGGATCCGGTAATCGCGCTTCACCAGGGCCCGGACCACATGGCGGCCGAGAAAGCCCGAACCGCCGAAAACCGTGACGAGGGTGTCGATGGGGGCGGCCATGGCGGGGATCCTTGGGATGGTGGTGCGGCGCGAAACGGGTGCAAACGGGCACTTTCGCGATACGCCATGACGGTTGCGCTGTACAGCGGATTTGGATCGCGCAAAGCAATTTGACAATCGTGTAACCGGTCCGTACTAACCGCGCGTCGGCCCAGGTGGCGGAATTGGTAGACGCGCTGGCTTCAGGTGCCAGTAGCTTAACGGCTGTGAAGGTTCGAGTCCTTTCCTGGGCACCATTCCCCCTTTTAAGTCATTGACTTAAAAGAGAATAAGCAAGATCAGAGGCCTAGCGCCAACCGCCTGGTACAAAAGGCGGCTGCAATGCCTCCTTGCAATGCCACGTCCCTGGAACATCCCCACAGCGGTGTCGACTGGCTCCGTAAAGGTGTCCCGGAAGACCTGCGTACGCCGTTCGGCCAGCGCGAACAGAAGCGCGGCCTGCAAGCCCGCGATCCCATTGAGGCCAAGCAGCGGCACGCCGAAGCTCTCGCAGAGATCGAGGCTCGTTGGGCCAACCTGCATGCCGGACCGAAAGTCCTTACGGAGCGTGAGGCGCATCAAATCGCGATCGTTGTTCATGACCGTTGGTTGGAGCGGCATGTGGTCAACCCCAGCCAGCAGACCGCCTGGAACGGCGATCTCAGCGATCGGGTTTTCAAGGCTTCGAAAGCGCCGAAATCATTCGATTTCCCAGATAGCATCTTGGAAGCCGAGGTCGATGCAGATGCCCTGCAGGTCTATCAGATGGAGAAATGGTGACGCCGTTATGGTGATCGCTCATCGTGCGCTCCTCTTGACCGAGGTGCTTGTGATGAAGGAAAAGTTGCCGGCTAACGCGATGTAGGTCGATTGGTGCAGCTGTAGTGTGTGAGACATGCAGTGGCATCCTCGGGCAGGCCTTGCTGCCGCCGACGAGATGTAGGCCGCGCAATGACCGGACAGCCGTCGTATGGGGCGTCATGGTGTGCGATGCGGGTAGCGTTTCCAATTGCCCGCTGGGCTATTCAACTGCCTTTGACATGAGACTGTTATATCGCGTGCCTATACCTAGCCGCGTTGTGACGGCCTTGTGAATGCGTGAAGGGATGTTGTGTGCCGAATGCGTCGTGCTCAGTGAAAAACTGGCTCGGACGCGGGAGCCGCGCGATTGCGCTTGTCGTCGTGTTTGTGCTGTCTGCCAATGGCGCGGCGACCCAGGAAATTCTGTTTTCATTTAACATTGCCGAACAGCCCCTCGCCGCTGCCCTTGAACAGTATAGCGCCGTAACCGGGCAGGATATTCTGTACAACAGCAATCTGGCTGCTGGCCGGCAATCGAACGGAGCGCAGGGGCGTTTGTCGGCAGGCGCCGCTCTGGCTTCGTTGCTTGAGGGCACCGGGCTGTCCGCCCAACGCATCACGCAGGCGTCGTTCGTTCTTTCGCCGGTCCCATCCGCAATGGATCCATCGACGCCCATTGGCGTGGCCGAGTATTACGGGCGGATTCAAAACGGCCTGCGTAAAGCGCTATGCCGCGATCGCCTTGCGAGACCGGGAAGCTATCGGATTGCCATGCGTTTCCGGGTCGATGCTGCGGGCGCGGTGACGCAATACGAGCAATTCGGTTCGGGCGGCAGCGGCAATATTGACGAAGCTATTCAGCGCGCCGTAAGTCACCTCCGCATCGGGGCACCGCCTCCGAATGGCTCGGGGCAGCCCTTTGTGATCGTTATCTTACCGCAAGCGCCGGGATTGACGGGATGTGACGCCGTTTCGTCATCGACGCGGGCGCCATGACCAACGCATCTCTCCTGCGAGTGCAGCGGATCCTGATCGACCGCTACGACGAACTCAGGCGGCGTCTGACAGTGCGACTCGGGTCTCCCGACCTTGCCGCCGATGCCCTGCAGGACGCATGGCTGCGGATCGACCGCGTCGAATCGATCGGCACCATCCGGAATCCCGCAAACTATATTTTCAGCATCGCCATGAACGCCGCGCGCGATCGCATGCGTCAGGCCAACAGCCGCTATCTCAGCGCCGCTGAAGTCGATAGCCTGCTCGACATTCCGGACGAGGCACCGGCGCCATCGAACATCGTTGAAATGCGCTCCGATCTACGGCAACTCGAAGCGATCCTGCGCGAATTGCCGGAGCGGCAGCGTGACATCCTGTTGGCTGCCCGGCTCGACCAGACGCCGCGGGCTGAAATTGCACGACGGTTCGATATTTCGCTGAGCCTGGTAGAAAAGGAGCTGCAGCGCGCGCAGGAGTATTGCCTCACGCGCCGCAACAAAAGTGTCAGATAGCAGTGCGGGATCGAGCGGTGAAAGACGTCTTAAAAGTGGAAAGCGGGCTTCCAGGTTCGACGGTCGAACGGGATCTGGCTTGTCCGGCGAGAGAACATCATGACGGGTGCTGAACATGGCGAGGGGGAGTTGGATCCCCTCAAGCAGCAGGCGATCGCTTGGGTCCAGCGTCTGACGTCCGGCCGGGCCACGGCGGCGGATGCAGATGCGCTCAGGCACTGGCGCGGTCTCAGCCCAGACCATGCGGAAGCCTTTGCGACCGCGCGCCTGCTGTGGCGCGATCTGCATGCTGCTGGCAGTAATCTGCGGCGCCACGACCAGCAAGCGACGGCGCGCCCCATTATTCACCGGAATGCGATGCTCGGGCGACGTGCATTCCTGGGCGGCGGCTTGCTGGCGGCATCGGCCGCTGGCGCCTATGCCGCGGTCCGTCCGCCGCTCGCGCTGTGGCCGTCCCTGGCCGAATTGGCGGCAGACTACAGAACGGACACCGGCGAGCAGAAGAACCTGGCCCTGTCCGACGATATCTCGATCCGCATGAACACACGGACCAGCATCGCTCGCCAACCGTCCGAGGCCGGGACCGACAAAGTCAAGCTGATCGCGGGCGAAGCGTCGTTCTCGACCTCGCAACGCGTTCCGAAGTTCTCCGTTATCGCCGCCGACAGCGAAATTGTCGCCACGGCAGCGCGGTTCGATGTCAGCTATCTGCCCAGCGGCAACAGCGCGACTGTGTGTGCCACATGTCTGCAGGGTGAGCTCAACGTATTGCGAGGGGACGAGACGTCAGTCGTCGCAGCCGGGCAACAATTGAGTTACGACGGTTCGGGCGTCACGAAGATACGCACCATCGATCTGGAAGTCGCCGCGGCCTGGCACCAGGGCGTGCTGATTTTCAGGTTTACGCCGTTGGACGACGTCGTCAGCGAGATCAATCGCTATCGGCCCGGCAGGATTGTCGTCATGAACGCGCAGATCGGCCGCCTTCCCGTCAGTGGCCGGTTTCGCATCACCCGACTGGACGATATTCTGATCCAGCTTGAACAGGCATTCGGCGCCAAGCTTCGCTCGTTGCCCGGCGGCGTCGTTTTGCTCAGCTAAATCAGTGCTCTCGGACAAATTAACCGACATTTCGCCGGCGTATTCTGACACGAAACTTTCACAAAAATCTCGTGCGGATTCGGATGGCCTGATCCCGTCACCGAAGTAACGTTCTCTTCGTAGCCGGGAGAGCGGGCTGCAACATTGCGGCCACGCAGGAGTGTCCATGTCCGATCTCGCTTTCGCCCGCCGCCGCCGCGACAACCAGTTGCGCAACGCATTGCTCACCGGCACCAGCCTGGCTGCTCTGTTGATAGCGGCGCCCGCGGCTTATGCGCGGGCTCTGAACGGCGACGGCAGCGGCGTGGTCTCTGCCCCAACGATCGCGTCGGACGCGGCGGCGTTCGCGGCCCAGCAGGCGGCTGCGACGGCAAAGCAGGCCCAGGACTCGCTGGCTCGGGCGGCGCGGACCATCCATGACATTCAGGGCATGCAGACTGCCGCACGGGCCGCCGCCGCCGCTCGGCAGACGTCCATCACGGCGCCCGCCATCGTGCCCAACGGGCTCGGCGCCGGCGGTCTGCTTCCGAACGCGCCGTCGGGCTGGATCGGCGCCAATGTGCCGACGCAGAGCGTGGATACTGCAGGCCAGACCCAGGTCGGGATCCGGCAGACTCAAGCTCAGGCGATTTTGAACTGGACCTCCTTCAACGTCGGAGCGCGCACCACGCTGACTTTCGAGCAGCAGGGCCATGCCAACTGGGTGGCGCTGAACCGCGTAAACAATGCAACCGCGCCGAGCCAGATCCTCGGCAACATCAAGGCCGATGGCCAAGTCTATGTGATCAACCAAAGTGGCATCATTTTCGGTGGCAACAGCCAGATCAATGTCGGATCCTTGATCGCCTCCACTGCGGGCATCGCCGACGATCAGTTCCGCAACAGCGGGATCTATTCGATCAAGACCGGGACGACCTATGTGCCGTCGTTCACCGCAACCGGCGGCAAGGTCGTCGTAGAGGCGGGGGCTTCGATCAATACCAGCGCGCCGGCATCGGTAACGTCGGGTGGCGGCTTCGTGCTGCTGATCGGATCAAATGTCGAGAATGCCGGCTTGATAGGCACGCCGAACGGCCAGGCTATTTTGGCCGCCGGCGACGACTTCATCCTGCGTCCGGGGTTCGGTACTCAGGCCAATACGGCTTCGACCACCCGGGGTAGCGAGATTGCGCCGGTGATCGCAGTCGGCAGTGCGAGCGGCAATGTCACCAATAGCGGATTGATCTTTGCACAGCAGGGCGACATCACGCTGGCTGGCCGCACGCTCGTGCAAAGCGGCGCGTTGATTGCCACGACCTCGGTCAATACGCGCGGCACGATTCACCTTCTCAACTCGGCTGCCGACAGTGCAGGTAGCGTTACGCTCAGCGCCGGCGGCCTGACCAGCGTGGTTCCCGAACTCGACAACTCGGAGACCGCACTCGAGAGCCAGCGCGACGCGCTGATCACAGCATCGACAGCCGCCAATCTGCTGCGCGCAGGCAGCGCCACCGGCGCCTTCGATAATCTCTCTTTGCTCGCCGACCGCCAGGACCAGTCCCGCGTCGAGATCGTCACGGGTGGTAGCGTGACGTTCAAGGGCGGCTCGACCGACTCGGCGCAAGGCGGCCAGATCGCCGTGTCCGCCGGCAAGCGCATCTTTGCCGAAGATGGCGCCACGCTCGATGCCTCGGGCGTGCGTAACGTCGCGCTGGCGATGGGCTCGAACAACATCTCCATCAACGTCCAGGGCAATGAGCTTCGGGACTCGCCACAGAACCGCGATTCCGACGTGCTCAAGAACAACGATGTCTGGATCGACATCCGCGATCTCGTGCTGGTGCCGGCCGGCACCGGCGGCTATGCGGGCGACCGCTACTACACCCGAGGTGGACTGCTCGAGGTCGGCGGCTATCTCGCCAACACCGCGCACACGATCGGGGAATGGGTGGCACTGGGCGGCAGCATAACGCTGGCGGCGCCGGAGGTGATCGCGCAGCAGGGATCGACTTTCGATATTTCCGGCGGCTCGCTGGACTATGCTGCCGGCTGGATTCGCTCCACCAATCTGATCGGCAGCGACGGACGCCGCTACAGCGTTGATCAGGCACCCGCCGATCTCGATTTCGTGCGCTTTGCCGGCAGTTTCTCCCGAACCCATAACATCCAGGGCCGGGTCGATGAGCGATTGACCGAGACATGGTCCAGCATTCTTGACCGAGGCCGGACGTCCGTGCGCTGGGAGGAGGGTTACACCGTCGGCCGCGACGCGGGCAAACTCACTTTATCGACGCCGATGAGCGTGTTCGAGGGTGATATTGTAGCCAAAGTCGTCAACGGCCAGCGTCAAAGCGGCACGCGACCGTCCGGTGTCACCGACGGCTACAAGCTGACGCAGGATACCGCTGCGCTGCCGGGAACGCTGGCGCTTCAAGGCTACGGTATTATCAACAACGCTCCAACGGCCTTGGCGTCGGCCACGCAAGTCACCTTCAGCAACGCCGCGGCGCCTGCCGATCGCACCGGCACAAGCTGGTTCAACGCCGATGCGATCAGCAGCTTCGGGCTCGGCGGCCTCACGGTGTGGTCGACGAAGGACATCGTCGTCGCGGATGCCTTGACGCTAGCGCCCGGCGGCAAGTTCGATTTCGCGGCGCCGAGCATCGATGTCTATGCCAGCCTCACGGCGCGGGGCGGCAGCGTGTCGCTGGGCAGCCTGGCCGGTTCGGTCGGGCTGATCGATGCCAATGGGGCGGTCCATATCGGGCTGCACACCGGTGCCACGATCGATACGCGCGGCCTGTGGATCAATGCGCTTATCGATCCTGGCACCGATCTGTCGCGCCTCGCCTTCATCGATGGCGGCGCGGTGTCGCTGAAACTGACGGGTGGAGACAATACGCAGACCACCAATTCCGGCGACGTCACTTTGGCAAAGGGCTCGCAGATCGACACCTCGGCCGGCGGCGCCATCCTCGCCAACGGCAAATTCACCGGTGGCAAGGGCGGCGACATTACGCTGGCGACCTTTGACTGGAGCGACGGTTCCCATCAATCGTCACGACTCGCCGCCTCTCTGACGCTGGACGGCACGCTGGCCTCCTACGGCTTCAGCAAGGGTGGTGCGCTAACGATCCGGACCGGCGCGGCGGTCGTGATCGGCCAGCAGGCGGTGGATCTCTCCTCGGGGCAACTGCCGGCGGGCGTGGCCGCGCCCTACGGCCTGACGCTGACCCAGGATTATAAAGTGGCGGCGGGCGAGCCGCTGCCGGTCCAGATGAGCCGATACTATGCGCCGGGTACATCGCTGCTCGATCAGCCCATGCCGGCCAGCAATGCGAGCGCTCTGCTGACGGCGTGGTCCGGATTTTTCGCCAACAACGCCACGGTCGGCGCGTGGACCGATATTCCGGTCGCGATGACCTATCGGTCCAGCGGAAATACGGTGTCGGTGCCGAAGGGAGGGACCATCCCGGCCGGCGTCAACCTCGTTTCCATCGATACCGCCGGGCTGGCGGCGATGCCGATCGTCCAGTTCCCGAGCAGCGTCTTCGCCTCTCTCAGGGATCAGTTTTCCAGTTTCACCGTCACTTACGCTGTGGGTTCGGTATATTCGGTCAATGTCGCGGTGTCGGCTGGCACCGTTCTGCCCACCGGCACGGCGCTGCAGCAGGCGGCGGCGGTGCAGGCCCCCCTGCAGCTCGCTCCCGGCCTGTTCGGCTCCGGTTTCTCCAGCTACGGCATCACCGGCGGCCAAGGAGTCTTCGTCAGCGACGCAACCAAGGTCGGCGTGACCATGCCGGTCTACGAACTTTCAGCGTCGGCCTATGGACTGGCGACCGGCGGCGACATCGCAGGCGCGGCCGAGGTGGTCTTGCCGCCGCTTTATCTTGAAGATCGGGTCAAGGGTGCGCTGACGCAGCGGGCAGGCGCCAGCCTCACGCTGGCCGGCAGCGAAATCAGGGTCGGCGGTGGCGCCAGCCTCACGGTCGACCCGACACAGTCGATCCGCCTTAGCGCATCGAACTCGATCGTCGTAGAAGGCGATCTGGTGGCACATGGCGGCACCATCGCCTTACTGCCCGCTCTCACCGGTGCAAGCTCGGGCTTCGACAATGGCATGTTGTGGATCGGTGAGGGCGCGTTGCTCGACGTCTCCGGCGAGGCGGCGACCGCCGTCGACAGCTGGGGGCGTCGCTACGGTTTCGCGCAAGCCGGCGGCAAGCTGCTGATCGGGCTCGAGAGCAACGACTCGACGGCCGATGCCGCCGGCAACTGGTCGATGTTGAATGCGATGCCGACGCCGGTGGTGATACGGCCGGGCGCGCGGCTCCTGGCCAACGGTGCCGCGGCGACGATCGATGTCGTGCAGAGCGATGGCCTTTCGATACCCGTCGCGCTGGCCGGTGAGGGCGGTCTGATCCGCATCGGCTCGGCCAAGAGCATCTTCAACGACGGTACCCTGGAGGCGCGCTCCGGCGGCGCCAGTGCGGCCGGCGGCACGCTCAATTTCGTGCTTGAGTCCATGCTGGTTGCCGGTCAGCAGGGCTCAGTGCTGGATCCGCGGCCGCGCATCGTGACCGTGACGCAGGATCGGAGCGGGTCGGGTCTCGGCGCCGATCTGACGCCGGCGGACGCCGGCGACCTGCCGGTCGGTCAGGCTCGGCTCAGTGCAGCCGAAGTCGCATCCGGCGGGTTCGGCACGCTCGACCTGTGGGCGCGCAACAAATTCGTCTTCGATGGCGATCTCTCGCTGCGACTGCCGCAGTCTCTCCTGTTGCACCGTGGAATGCTGACGCATACCGCGGCGGCGTCGAGCGTTGTCCTGTCCGCTCCCTATGTACTTCTGGATGGTGCGGCTTCAATCAAGGACGCTGCGGTGGTGAACTTGGATGTCGGGGGTACCAACGCCGGCAGCCTGGCAATCTCCGCTGCACTCATCGATATCTGGAATTCAGTTTACTTCGGTGCATCGTCGTCGTTCGGTTCAGTGCAGGATCTCGGCTTCGCCCATGTCGCATTGAACAGCAGCGGCGATGTTCGCTTCTCGGGCAGCAAATTTCTGCGCGATGCCTCATTGGATCCCACCGATCCGGCCAGCTATACGAGCCTCCCGGCGGGGCTATATTCGGGCGGGGCGAATTTCACCATCACAGCGTCGCAGCTCTATCCGGTCACCGGCGGCGTCGGGGTGATCCAGGTCGGACCGAACCGCAACCCGCAGCCCGGTGATCCCGACTGGACGCTGACGATCAACGGCCTCGGCGACAACCCCGCCGCGCCGCTGTCGGTGTTCGGATCGCTGACCCTCAATGCACCGACGATTCACCAGAACGGTATCGTCCGGGTGCCGCTTGGGACGATCATTTTCGGGAAAGGAAATTATTCATATTACGATACTGTCGAGGGGGTGAACAAACAGTATGTCTCGCATGTCACGCTCGGCGCCGGCAGCATGACCTCGGTCAGTGCCAGCGGACCGGTGATGCCCTATGGCGGCACGGTGGACGGGCTGTCGTGGCTCTATGACGGGCATGCGGTTTCGTTTGCCGATCTGGCGACGTTCAGCGGCGGCGTCAGTTTCGCCAGTGCGACGCTGACGGCGGAACCGGGGTCGCTGATCGACGTCTCCGGCGGCGGTTCGCTGACCGGAGCCGGGTTCACCTCCGGCCGCGGCGGCTCGGTCGATGTGCTGCGCACCGCGCTTGTCAACGCCAATCCGGCCAATACGTACAGCACGGGGAATGCGCAGGTCTACGCGCTGGTGCCCGGCAACGCATCCGCCTACGCGCCGGTGACCGCCGACGCGGCGACGCCGGCGATCGGCCGGCAGATCACGCTGGACCACGCGGTCGGCGACTTGCCGGCCGGCACCTACACGTTGATGCCCGGCGACCTATGCGCTGTTGCCGGGCGCTTACCGCATTGAGCTCGGGGCCAAGACCTCCCTGGCTCAGGACGCCGTCCGGATGGCCAATGGCTCCTATCTCGCCACCGGCACGCTCGGCACGGCCAATACGGGTTTGCGCGACTCTTTATCGACCCGGGTGACCATCACCCCGGCGGCGACGGTCCGCAGCTATTCGCAATATAACGAGACCAGCTACAGCCAGTTCGCCATCGCCAATGCCGCCACTTTCGGTGCCGTGACGCCTCGGCTGGAGCGCGATGCCTCTTGGATCCGGATCGATTTCGGCCCCAACACCGGCAATGTGCTCGACTTCCGCGGCAGCGCCGATCTCACAGCCGATGAGGGCGGGCGGGCCGGCACCCTGGCCGTCTCCACCAGCAGCAGACTGAACCTCGCTACCGAGATCGAGGTGCGGGCGGCGGGTTCCGCCGCGACCGCCGGCATGGCCTCGGTCACCGCCGAGGATCTGTCGCGTTTCAACGCCGGTACGCTGGCGCTCGGCGGCAGCTACAGCCTCCAGAACGTCGTCAATTCCCAGGCGGTGGGTCCCACGGCATTCGGACCCCAAGTGGTCTTCAGCGCTGCTTCCGACAACACCGTGCTGCGCGCCGGCGCGGTCGTTCGGGCGGGGCAGGTCTTCATGCTGGCCAAGAACGCGGTCACGGTGGAGAGCGGCGCGACGATCGACACACGGCAGGGGGCCACCAATCTGCTCGATTCCTCGCTGGGGTACGTGTTCAGCGCACCATCCCCCTATACTGGCCTAGCCAGCAGCGCCATCCTCGCCGTCGGCAACGGGCGGCTCGACTTCCTTGGCGCGACGGCCGGCGCCTCGCCCAGCAGCATCGCCATCGCCGACGGCGCATCGCTTTTGACGCGCGGCACCATCGCGCTATCGAGCAGCGGCGCCCAGTCGCTCGGCGACGTCAATCTCGAAGCGCGCTATCTCGCTTTGGCGACGACGGCTTTCAATATCGGCAGCGCGCAAAGCATCGTCGATGGCGGAAGCACCGGCGGCATCACCCTCACCCAATCAATCATAGACCGCCTGCTCGGATCGGCGACGCCGTTGGAGCAGTTCACGCTGGCGGCCAGCCAGTCGATCAACTTTTACGGCAACGCGCGCCTCGACCTGACCGGCAACGCCGGCGTCTCGCCGACACTCGTGCTGGCGACGCCCGCGCTGTACGGTTGGGGCGCTGCCTCCGACCAGGCCTCGATCGCAGCCGACACGGTGGTGTGGAGTGGTGTCTCCAGCGGTGCCGGCGTGCCGGGCAGCCCCTATGTCAGCTCTACCCCCGGCGCGGTTGCGGCGGGGGGCGCCGGGACCGGTTCCGGCAGTCTGACCATCAACGCCCGCAACATCGTGTTCGGCTACGCGCCCGGCGCCCGCAGCCAGAACCAGACCGCGCTCGACCGGCTGTCGCTTGGCTTCTCGGCGTTGAATCTTGTCGCCAGCGAGCGCATCACCGCAAACAATCGCAACACGCTTTCGGTCTATGCCTCCGGACCAAATCCCGGTGCGGGCTTCGACGCCAAGACCTATGCCGGCAGCGGCGGCACGCTGAACCTTGTCGCGCCGCTCTTGACCGGCGAGGCCGGCTCGTCGATGGCCTATCGCACCAGTGGCGGCCTGACCGTCAGCGCGCCGGCGGCCGGGACCGCGGCGACCGCGTCCGTCACCGCGCTCGGCGCCGAGATCCAGCTGTTCGGCAATCAGGTCACTGTCGATACCGCCGTCGCACTTCCCAGCGGCCGGCTGTCGATCACCGCCGGCAACGGCATCTTGCTGGACCGGCGCGCCGTCATCGACCTCGCCGGCCGGACGGTGCACTCCTTCGACGTCACCAAGTATAGCTGGGGCGGCGATCTGCTGCTGGAAGCCACCAATGGCGCCATCACCCAGGCGGTCACGTCCAGCATCGACGTCTCAGCCATGAGGGGCGAGGCCGGGTCGATCAAGCTTACTGCGACCGGTGTCGGCGGCGCGGTCGATTTCGCCGGCGGCCTGGTCGGCGCCGGCGGGCAGGGCTTGACTTCCGGCAGCATCGATTTGCGCGTCACCAGCCTCGCCGATTTCGTCGGCTTCAATCAAAAGCTCAACGCCGCCGGGTTTTTCGAGGCGCGCAGCTTCGTGATCAAGACCGGCGATATCGTGATCGGCGACGAGGTACGCGCCAAAACCGTCGCGATCTCGGCCGATGGCGGCAGCCTGACCGTCAATGGCCGGATCGATGCCTCCGGCACGGGCGTTGGCAGCATATCACTGGCCGCCCGCGACGACCTGACGCTGGCCGCGACCGCTGTCCTCGACGTGCATGGCACGACGCTCGCCGTCGATGGTCGCGGCGTGCCGATCGAGGCCAACAACCGCGGCCATATCGAACTGACCGCAAAGACCGGCACGCTGCGGCTGAATTCCGGGGCGACGATGGACCTGTCGACGCCGGGCAGCAGCCACGGCCAGGTCGTGCTCAACGCGCCGCGTACCGGCGAGACATCGGGCGACGTCAGGATCGAGGTCGCCGGCACGCTCGCGATCAGGGGCGCGGCCAGCATCGCACTCAACGCCTTCTGGACCTACACGCTGCCGGGCGGCAGCGTCATCGACCAGTCGATGCTCAATGGCTATGATGTCGCGAACGTCAGCTTCATCAACGCCGCACTGGGCAACGGCGCCCTGCAGTCACGTATCGCCGGTCTTACCGCCTATGGCGATGCCTTCCACTTGCGGCCAGGCGTCGAGATTACCTCGACCGGCGACCTCTCCACCTCCGGCGATCTCGACCTGTCGGGCTATCGCTACGGTGCCAAAGCCGACCGTGATCCAAACTCGGCCACCTATGGTGCCGGCGAGCCGATGGCGCTGGCGATCCGCGCCGCCGGCACGCTCACCGTCAAGGGCAGCATTTCGGACGGGTTTGCCGGCACGCCGGGCATACCGGGAACGCCAAACACCTATGACGGTGTGGTCGACATACCGGCGACATTCATTTCTGACGGTGCAGGCGGATACTACAGTTTCGACTATAACACTGAGTACTACATGGCCACCGATTGGGTCGTTCCGAATACCGCCAGCTATGAATTCGGCCTCTTCCTTGGTGGCGAATCCTATAATCCCGGAGATACGGTTAAGGCCGGCACCAGGTTCTTTTTGGGAGACCTGTATCTGGATGGCGGCATCACGCTGCCGGTCATCGCCGCGAGTTTCACTGCCGGCATCCCGGACATCCCGGGCCAATCCGGCGCATCGGCGGGCGCCGTGATGCAGGCGTCTGGCACGCAAAGTGCTTCGTTGCGTCTGGTCGCCGGCGCCGATCTCGCATCGGCCGATCAGCGTACGCTCGCCGCCGCATCAGCCCTGCGGGCCATCGGCGCCGGTTATGGCAACCTGGTGCTGGATGCGCCGATCACCAAAGACGCCTCCACCGGCAACGAGGTCGCTTCGGTGATCCGCACCGGCACCGGTTCGCTCGATCTGCTGGCCGGCGGTGATTTCCGGCAGAATTCGCTTTACGGCATCTACACCGCGGGCACCCAGGTTGCCGATACCGATGCCTACAACAAGACGGTGTCGGACACCCAGCGCATGTACTTCACCGATCACGGCGGCGATTTCAGTCTGACCGCTCAAGGCGATCTGCGCAGCCATGGGATCGAATATTCTGATAGCGGTACCAACAGCAGCGAGCCCTCCAGCTGGCTGTGGAGGCAGGGTAATCGATCGACGGGCGAGGCGACGGCCTGGGGCATCTATTTCGGCGGCTTCTCCGGTCTGGGAACCCTCGGCGGCGGCAACGTCCAAGTCACAGCCGGCGGCGACGCCGGCTCTACCAGCAATTGGAACACGCGAGTCGACCCCGCGAGGCACGCGGACGACTCCTTCAATCTCGTGGTCGCCAGCAGCGGCTATGTCGCGGGCGGGACGCTGAGCCAATATGGCGGCGGAGCGCTGCAACTGGACATCGGCGGGCGCATCAACACCGGCGTCTATACGAGCGGGGGCCTCGCGGATAGCCTGGGAGTCGGCACCGGCGCCGTGACCAATCTGCGCGGCGACACCACGATCGATGCCGGATCGATCGGCCAGCTTCTGTCCAGCGGCTACGGCCTGCGCAATGCCGGCACCCCGTTGGTGCCCTACGATCCTCGCGCCGCCGATACCACGCGGGCGCGCGACCTGACGTTCTACACGCCGCTGCGGCTGGTGACTGGCGATGGCACCGTCACGCTTCATTCCCGAGGCACCGCGGGCGTCCTCACGGCGACCGATCCTTCACCGAATGGCGTATCCCTTTGGACCGGCCGCAGCGGCTACACGCTGTTTTCGGCCGGCGGAAGTCTCAGCCAGCTTCCTGTCGCGGACCCCGGTGCCGCCAATAGCGAGCAGCTGAAATTCGATCCGGCCAACTTCACGGCCATCGCGCCGTCCGGTTCTATCACCGTGGCGCTCATGCTGTCCCCGAGCAGTACCGGAAACCTGGAATTGCTGGCCGGCGACAGCCTGTTCGGCAAAGCTATCATGTCCAGTGGCACGACTGCCACCGGCCTTCATGCCGGCGATCCCGATCCGATCCGCCTCTATGCCGTGGCCGGCGACGTCATGCTGACGATTGGCGACTACTATAATAACGCCAACTTCCCCGACCAATCCCGGCTTCTTGCGGCCAAGCCTGTTGTCATGCGGGCTGGTCGCGACATTCTCACCAACGCCTATATCCTCAACAACGATCCGACCGACATGTCCGTCATTTCGGCCGGCCGCGACATCCTGAACTCCGTCATCGGTATCTGGGGCCCCGGCCTGCTCGACATCTCGGCCGGCCGCAACATCTATCAGAGCGACAAGGGCGACCAGTACCTGAACGACAGAGGTTCGATCATCTCTTACGGCGCCGTCGTCGCCGGCGACACCCGTGCCGGTGCGTCGATCGTGTTGACGGCGGGTGTCGGCGCTGCCGGACCGGACTATGCCTCGCTTGCAAAGCTCTATCTCGATCCGGACAACCAGGCGGCGGTGGGCACGCCGCTCGCCGACCAGCCCGGCAAGGTCGCCAAGACCTACCAGGACGAACTCATCGTCTGGCTCAAGGACCGCTTCGGCTATGCCGCCAAGGACGCCGCCGACGCCCGCGCCTATTTCGCAGCGCTGGCGCCGGAGCAGCAGGACATCCTGCTGCGCCAGATCTATTTCGCCGAACTGAAGGCTGGCGGCCGCGAATACAACGATACGGCAAGTTCGCGCTACGGCTCCTATCTGCGCGGGCGCGAGGCCATCGCGGCGCTGTTCCCCGCCGACCGGACATATGGCGGCGATATCACCATCTTCACCTCCGCGGCCCTGCTCGGCCCCAACGTCCGACCTGGCGGCGGCATCCGGACGCTGTTCGGCGGCGACATCCAGATGCTGACGCCGGGCGGCAAGCAGATCATCGGCGTCGAGGGGCGGGTGCCGCCCTCGACCTCGGGCATCGTGACGCAGGGCGCTGGCGACATCGCGCTCTATTCGCAGGACTCGATCTTGCTGGGCCTCTCCCGGATCATGACGACCTTCGGCGGTAATATCTTCGCATGGTCGGACGAAGGCGACATAAACGCCGGCAGGGGATCGAAGACGACGGTGATCTACACGCCGCCGAAGCGAACCTACGATCTCTACGGCAATGTAGCATTGGCACCTGTGGTGCCGTCGTCGGGCGCAGGCATCGCGACGCTCAATCCGATCCCGCAAGTCAAGGCTGGCGACATCGACCTGATCGCGCCGCTGGGCACCATCGACGCGGGTGAAGCTGGGATCCGCGTGTCCGGTAACGTCAATCTCGCTGCGCTGCAGATCGTCAATGCAGCGAATATCCAGGTACAGGGTTCGTCGTCGGGTATCCCGACGGTGCAAGCACCGAGCATCGCCGCCGCACTATCGACATCGAACGCGACGACGGCGACACAGCGATCTTCAACGCCTACTCAAGGCAGCGGGAATGCTCAGCCCTCGGTGATCATCGTCGAAGTGCTTGGTTATGGCGGCGGCAGCGACTCCTCGGATCAACCGAATACTGGCGAAGCGCCCAAGCGCCACCCCTACGAGGAGCGACAAAGCTATGATCCCAACAGCATGTTTCAGGTCGTCGGCGGTGGCAGTTTGAGCGAGGACCAGAAGAGAAAGCTGACGGATGAAGAGCGAACGAAGATGTCGATCAGGTAGCGCGGAAGAGATTGTGTGCACGCAGGCGATCGCGGATGGCTCTCACGAATAGTTTTACGTGAATGTCTCAAGTAGCGGGAGCGTGTCGGTGGTACGACGAAGGGGACGCGTTTGATCCACCCGAGCGAGCTATGATACGGGAAGCGCGGTGCAGATTCTGGGCGATGGCGCGCTGAGCGACGCGTAACTGGATCCCGTTGGCGCCTGTAATAAAAGAATCGCAAAAAGCCGCACGTGACCTTGGCACATTTGATTGATGCAAGGACCGAAGTGGCCGATACGCCAAGTCATTGAAATTTTTCGCGATAGCGCCATGGACCGACAATCCTCCATTGTGACATGTAAGTGTAACATTTTGTGCCTATGGCTTTGTCGCGCCAATTGACGCGCGCGAAAGCGAGGGTGAGTGTTGCAACCGGATGCGCCAGTCGCTGCGCCCCGGAGTGTTCGGCCATGCCGCGCGCTGGCGCTGGGTTTCGTCGTGTTTTCGGCGATCGGCACAGCAGCCGCGCAAGAGTCCCTCAGTTTCGATATTCCGTCCCAGCCGCTTGCAAGGGCGCTTTATGCCTTCAGCGCAACGACTGGGATCGAGGTGATGGTCGATGCGCGGCAGGCGGCGGGTCGTCGTTCGCCCGAGGTCAAGGGTTCGTTTCCCCCGCGCGAGGCCTTGTCAGTCCTGCTGTCGGGATCAGATCTTGTCGCTCGGGAGTTTGTCCCGGGCACCGTGACCCTCGCCGCGACGTCGCCGGCAGCTGCGCCTACACTGGAAAGCCAGCGTTACTTTGCGGATGTCCAGCGCGCCGTCCAGAACGCGCTCTGCGCCGATGCCCGCACGTCACCCGGTCATTATCGCCTCGCGCTCAAGCTCTGGGTCGGGCCATCAGGTGAGGTGACGCGGGCAAAGCGGCTCGACTCCACGGGAGACCGGACGCTCGATGATGCCCTCGATGCGATGATCCCGAGGATAAGCGTCGGAAAGGCCCTGCCTTCGCATTTCGCGCAGCCCATTGCCCTGATCGTATCGCCCAGCGACACCGGCACAATCACCGGCTGCTCGGCGGGCATGCTTGCGCCGCGTCGCGCCGCAAACAGGTAGTCGGCAGCGTCCATCATGGCCGATACAGGTCTTACATTGCTGCGCCAATTGCTGGTTTCGCGCTATGACGAGCTGAAGCGCCGGTTGACGCGGCGCGTCGGCTCGTCCGATGTCGCGGCCGAAGCGTTGCACGAGACCTGGATCCGCCTCGGTCAGATTCAGGAGATTGCCTCTGTTCGACGGCCGGAATCATATCTCTATCGGATTGCGCTCAACGTGGCGGTGGACCGGCATCGCGCCGACCTTCGCTGGTCCGGCAAGGCCAATCTTGAGGCGCTGCTGCGATCCGATGACGACCAGCTCGACCCCGAACATGTCCTCCTGATGCAATCGGAAATGGCTGAACTGGAGCGAGTCCTGAGCGAATTGCCGGAGCGCCGCCGGGCGATCTTTTCGGCAGCCTTGATCGAAGAAATACCCTATCGGGAGATCGCAAATCGCTTTGGCATTTCGCTTCGTTCGGTTGAGCGAGAGATGAGCCGCGCTTTCGATCATTGCAGCAGGCGGATAAAAAATTTTCCGGCAAAAGGGCGGGCTCGCGCTTCGGCGGACGTCTTGTCAATAGACAGGGTGCTGAAACGCGCCGCGGATAGTGAACATGACGACTGATTCCGACGTGCCTCACGCGACCGAAGACCCGATGATCGCAGCGCGGCGCTGGGTCGTTCGCTTGCGTTCGGGCGAAGCAGACCGGGATGATGTCGAGGCTCTCGGGCGCTGGCGCGCCGAGAGCCTGGCGCACCGCCGGGCGTTTGCGCTGGCAAATGCACAATGGAGTATGCTCCGGCAGGCGGCCATCAATGCTGCGACGGCCCAGACACCGACTGTTCGCAAACCCGCGCGCGCTGCGCTGACGCGGCGCGCCTGGATGGGCGGTGCTCTGGCTGCGTCGGTCGGCGGCGCGGTCTATCTTGCGGTTCGTCCACCGCTGGAGCTCTGGCCGTCGCTGTCGGAACTCAATGCCGACTATCGGACCGAAATCGGCGAACGTCGCCAGATCGACTTTGCCGACAACGTGTCGGTCGAGATGAATACGCGCACCAGCCTGAAGGCCCTGGACGCTGCCGGGAACTCTCAGGGCCTCAATCTGGTCGGCGGCGAGATCGCCGTGACCACTGGCAGAACCGGCACGGCATTGGGCCAGCCCTTTGTCATCGTGGCCGGCACCGGGCGTGTCAGCGCGACACAGGCGATGTTCGACCTACGTCGCGACGGACCGGACGTTGCGGTGACCTGTCTTGAGGGAGGCGTGAAGATCGAGTGCGGCCAAGAAACGGCAACGTTGAAGGCCGGCCAGCATATTAGCTACGGCACGCAGGGTCTCGGTGGCATCCTGGCGACCGACGGACGCGCGGTCGATGCATGGCGAACGGGCTTGCTGGTGTTCGATAATCAGCCGCTGGCGCAAGTGATACCCGAGATCAATCGCTATCGGCGCGGTCGGATCGTGCTGACGAGCACGAGCATTGGTCACTTGCCGCTCGACGCAACGTTCCGGCTCGACCGCATCGATGAAGTGGTTCCCAAGCTGGCACACTTGTTCGGTTTGAAGGTCAGGACTCTGCCCGGTGGAGTCGTTCTTCTCAGTTAGTCGCGTCGGGTTTGGGACGCGCTGCGAGCGTCACAAATGTTTCATTATTTTTATTGGCGGTCGGGATCATCCCGCATGCGTCTTCAGGACGAGAACGCGTGTGGCCCCGGCCGGTGACGTCGTCAAGCGGCCGGTCAACCGTCATCGCGCTTCAACATAGCGATACTATTGAACCGACCGAAAGATTGTCCGATGCCCGACCACACGTCTGTCGTCAGCCACACTTCACCGCGCCGCGCGGCCCTGCGAAACGGCGTGCTGCTGGTCACGGCCAGTGCCATCAGCCTGTTGGTGACACACAACGGTGCGCTGGCGCGCCCACTGGGCGGCTCAGGACCGGTAGCGTCTGCGCCAAACTTCGCCTCGGACGCCGCGTCCATGGTTGCGCAGCAGGCGGCGGCGGTGGCCAAGCGAAGCCAGGATGTGCTGGCGCGATCGACGCAAGCGATACAGGCGACACAGGCCGCGGCGCGCGCAGCGGCGCAGGCGCGGCAGGTCTCCACGGCTGCGCCGGTCGCGGTGCCGAACGGCCTCGGTGCCGGCGGTCTGCTGCCGAATATGCCGGCAGGCTGGACCGGCGCGAATACGCCGACACAGAGCGTCGATAGCGCGGGCCAGACCCAGGTCGGCATCCTTCAGACCGCGGCCCGCGCAATCCTGAACTGGACCTCGTTCAATGTCGGTGCGCGCACCACGCTAACCTTTGACCAGCAGGGGAATGCGAACTGGGTCGCACTCAACCGCGTCAATGCTGCAACCGCGCCAAGCCAGATCCTTGGCAACATCAAGGCAGATGGTCAGGTCTATGTCATCAATCAGAGCGGCATCATTTTTGGCGGCGGCAGCCAGATCAATGTCGGCTCGCTGATCGCCTCGACCGCCGGGATCACCGATAGCCAGTTCAGCAACAGCGGCATCTATTCGACGCAAACCGGCAGCACGTACACACCGAGCTTCACCGCAGCGGGCGGCAAGGTCGTGGTCGAGGCCGGCGCTTCGATCTCGACGGCGGCGCCGGCGTCGGTGACGTCGGGCGGCGGCTTCGTGCTGATGATCGGCAGCGAGGTCGTCAATGCCGGCAGTATCTCCACGCCGAAGGGCCAGACGATGCTGGCGGCGGGCGATAACTTCATTTTGCGCAAGGGCTACGGCACCGACGCCAACCAGTTCTCGACCACCAATGGCAACGAAATCGCGCCGGTGATCAATGCCGGCAGCGCCGCCGGCCGCGTGACCAATACCGGCATCGTGCTGTCGCAGCAGGGCGACATCACGTTGGCGGGCCGGACGGTGACGCAGGATGGCGTGCTGCTCTCCACGACGTCGGTCAACCAGCGCGGCACCATCCATCTGTTGAACGCAGCCAGCGATACCGGCGGCAGCGTCACGCTGACCGGCAACAGCATCAGCGCGGTCCTGCCCGAGCTGGATTCGGACGACACGGCCTTGAACTCACAGCGCGATGCGCTGATCGCCACGTCCGGGGTAAATCCGCTGGCCTCGCAGTTCAACAATCTGTCGCCGCTGACCGACCGTCGCGACCAGTCGCGGATCGAGATCGTCACCGGCGGTCTCGTCAATTTCCAGAACGGTTCCTACACCGCGGCGCAGGGCGGCCAGATCGCGGTCAGCGCCGGCACGCGCGTGTTCGCCGAGACCGGCGCAACCCTCGACGTTTCAGGTGTGCGGAACACATTGCTGCCGATGTCGGCCAACCAGGTGCTGGTCAATGTCCAGGGCAATGAACTCCGGGACTCGCCGGTCAACCGCGACAGCGGCGCACTGGTCAACAAGAATGTCTGGATCGACATCCGCGATCTCACTTTCGTGCCCGCGGGCACCGGCGGCTATGCCGGCGAGCGCTACTATACCAAGGGTGGCCTGCTCGAAGTCGGCGGCTATATCGCCAACACCGCCCATACAATCGGCGAATGGACCGCGCTGGGCGGTACGATTACGCTGGCGGCGCCGGAAGTCGTCGCGCAGCAGGGCGCAAAATTCGATATCTCCGGCGGATCGGTCAGCTATGAAGCCGGCTGGGTCTATTCGACCAAGCTGATCGGCACCGATGGCCGCCTCTACAGCTTCGATAACGCGCCGGCCGACATGAAGTTCGTCGCTGCCGCCGGCGGCTTCGTGCGCACGCACAATATTCAGGGCAAGGTCGCCGACTCGCTCACCGAGGTCTGGACCAGCATATTGGATCGCTCATCGTCATCGCGCTATGAGGACGGCTACACCGTCGGTCGCGATGCCGGCCGTCTCAATCTGTCGACGCCGACGGCGATCCTCGAGGCGGATATCATCGCCGACGTCACCACCGGCAAGCGCCAGTCGAGCGCACGCGCCGCAGGCCTCAACGACGGCTACAAGCAGGCGCAGAATGCCGCGCCGCTGCAAGGCACACTTGGCCTCGGCCGCTATGACGCGACGCCAAATCAGGTTGCTGCCTACGGCTCGGACGTCCGCTTCACCGATGTGACTGATATCAGCGCCGGCCTGTCTGCCACCGCCGCGCTGCCGTCGGTCCGCACCAACACTGCCTGGTTCGACGCCGACCGCCTCAATGAAGCGCATCTCGGCGGGCTCGATATCGGCACCACCGGCAGCATCACGATCGATCGCGCGATCACGCTCGCCGATGGCGGCAACATCAACCTCAACGCGGCGGTGGTCGATATCAAGGCCGATGTCACCGCACGCGGCGGCTCGATCGTGATCGACAACGTGCTGGCGGGCGCCGCTGCCGGCGGCCGCGGCGCCTATGCGGTGCTGCTGAAGAATGGCCTGTCCGCCATCACCCTCTATGACGGCGCGACGCTCGATCTGCGCGGGCTTTGGGTGAACGCGGTGCTGGATTCCGAGGACGAACCGCAGCAGGCCTTCATCAACGGCGGTTCGGTGACGCTGCGTTCGACCCATGACGTGACGTTGCAGGCGGGCAGCGTCATCGACGTCTCGTCGGGCGCGGCGGCGCTCGCCAACGGCAAGACCAAAGGCGGTCGCGGCGGCGATGTGACGCTGATCGCCGATCAGCAGAATTCCACCGTGACGGCCAACGGCCTGTTGACCCTCGATGGCACGATCCGCGCCTACGGCGTCAGCGGCGGCGGCACGCTGAAGATCGAATCCGGCACGGCGATCGCCATCGGCGGCAAGGTGCTCGCGACCAATGGCGTGCTCGGCGCCGGCGAGACGGCGCCGGCCGATCTGGTGCTGGCCCAAGACTATCTGGTCAAGGCCGGCGAGGTGCTGCCGGCGAGCTATTCCTATCAGGCCACCTGGTTCATGCCCGGCGACACGCTGACCGCCGGTGCGCGCATCCAATACGTCACGCTGGCAGCGGACTGGACGCCACCGGCGCCAAATCCAAGCTTATACAGTTACACAATCAAAACGGGCGCGGACCAAAACGGCCCATCTTACAACATCTACAGTTCCACCGTCGTGCATCTCCCGGCAGGGACGGTCGTCAGCATCCATGCAAACAATATGCGCTATTTGGCGGGCTACACCTTGCCGGCCGCGGTGTTCCCGAATGGCCTGCCGTCGGTCGCCCCGTTCACCCGAACCGCGGCGGCCGGGACACTGGCGCCGGCAGACGGCACGATTGCGGCCGGAACGCTGATTGCCGCCGGCTCGGTGCTCCAGCGTTCGGCGACCGTCAAAGAGATCCTGCAGATCGACGCGTCGCTCTTCCAGTCGGGGTTCTCCAGTTACGATATCAATGGCCGTCAGGGTGTCGCGGTTGCGGCCGGCGCCCGGCTCGATGTGGCGATGCCGGCCTATCGCTTCACGGACGCAGCCTTCTCGGTCGCCACCGGCGAGGATCCCTCTCGCGCGCTGAGCGTCTGGACTCCGCTTGAATGGACCGAAGACGCCAGCAAGAGCAGCCTGACCCAGCGCGGCGGCGCCAGCCTGACCTTGCGCTCCAATGTCGGCGAGGGGACCCTGACGACGGCGAGCGGCCCGATCAGCATTCAGACCGGCGCGGTGATCCGCGTCGATGCCGGCCAGTCGATCAGCCTGCAAGGGTCCAATTTCACCATCGACGGCACGCTGACCGCGCCGGGCGGCACCATCAGCCTGACCCAGGCCGCGGCGAGCCTCAATCAGGGGACCGGCGACAACAAACCCGGCCTGATCTGGATCGGCGATGACGCCGTGCTCGATGTCGCGGCCCGCGCGGTCACGGCGACCAACGCGCGCGGCGAGAGCTATGGCGTGGTCGGCAATGGCGGCTCGATCCTGATCGGCGGCGCGGTGGACTGGGAGACGACCGGCGAATCCTTCACGCCGAATGCCTTCGTGGTGATCCGGCCCGGCGCGCTGCTCGATGCGTCCGGCACCAGCGCGGTGCTCGACATTCCCGCATCCGGGCTGCAGAAGACCAGCACGCCGCTCGAGGTTGCGAGCAATGGCGGCAGCATCGTCATCAAATCCAGCAACGGCCTCTATCTCGACGGCACGCTGCGCGCAGCTTCCGGCGGCGCGAACGCCGCCGGCGGCACGCTGGCGCTGGCGCTCGAAGCGGCGAAATATTTGAGCTTATCGACGTCCGGCGACGTGCTGCGGCATCGTGAGTTCGTCATCGCCAACGTTCAGGGCGACAGCGCCATTGCCGACGCCGGCTCGATGGCGGAGGCCAAAGCGGGCCTGGTGACCGGCACCGCGCGGCTCGGCGTCGATCGCATAAAGGCCGGCGGCTTCGGCACGCTGTCGCTGCTGTCGGATGGCCTGATTTCGTTCGACGGCAGCGTCACGCTCGCCATGAGCCAGAGCCTGAGCCTCACTGCTGGCGCCTTCGCGCTCGGCGCCAATGCCGGCGCCAATTCGCACGTATCGCTGGCCGCGCCTTACGTGCGGCTGGCCGGCGTGACGCGCCTTGGCAAGGATCTGTACACGTTGCCCGCGGTGCGGTGGGACGAAGGCTATGGCACGCCGTCGCAACAGACCGGCAGCGCCGTCTTCTCCGTCGCCGCCGATCTCATCGATATCCGCGATCGCGTGGTGTTCGGCCTGCATCAGTCCATCAACACCCAGGCCGAGACCTATACCCTCGATCGCCGCGGCTTCGCGCTGGTCGATCTTCTGAGCCGCGGCGATGTTCGCATGCTCGGCGGAACCCAGACGAGGGGCGCCGTGCTGCAGACGCCGGGCAATATCACCGTGACCGCCGCGCAGATCTATCCGGCGACCCGGACCACCGGGACGATCGCTGCCGGCTACATCGCCGGCAGCGACGCCAAGCTTCTCGTCGGCAGCGTGTTGAATATTCTGCGCTACGGCGACACCCATCCCGACGTGCCGTATTCCGCCTTCGGCCTCCTCACTCTGGCCGCCGATACGATCAATCAGGGCGGCGTGGTGCGCGCGCCGTTCGGTCGAATCGTGCTCGGCGGCGTCTCGAGCGGGAGCGTCCCGCAGACGGATACTGTCCATCTCCTGGCGGGCAGCATCACGTCGGTCAGCGGCGTCGGCCTGGTGATGCCCTATGGCGGCACGGTCGATGGCACTAGCTACACCTATAACGGCGTGACGGTCGCGGCGACCAGTCCGACCGTCACCCTCAACGGCCTGCATATCGACGCCGATGCCGGTTCGCTGATCGACCTGTCGGGCGGCGGCGAACTGACCGGCGCCGGCTTCGTCTCGGGGCGCGGCGGCTCGGTGAATATCCTGACCACGCCGCTGGTCAATGCCAATCCCGGCTTCAGCTACAGCGCGAAGGGCAATCAGGTCTACGCGATCGTGCCGAGCAGCTCCGTCGCCTATGCGCCGGTGGTGCAGGAAGCGGGCTTCGGCCTGCCGTCCGTGGGCCGCCAGATCACCATTCCCGAGGGCGTGCCGGGTCTTGCCGCCGGCACCTACACGCTGATGCCCGCGAGCTATGCGCTGCTGCCGGGCGCCTACCGCGTGGAATTGGGCAGCAGCGTCAGTCCCGCCGTTACCGGCGTCACTACGACCGGCAGCGGCTCGTCTATCGTCAGCGCCTATCTCAGCGTCGCCAATACGGCGATCCGCGCATCGCTGCCGAACCGGGTCATCATCACGACGGCGGATCATGTCCGGGCGCACTCGTCCTTCAACGAGACCACCTATAATGCCTACGTGCTGGCGAACGCCGAGACCAACAGTGTCGCGCGCGGCTGGATGACGGTCGATGCCGGCGGGCTGAACATCAAGCTCGACAAGGCGCGCCTCGCCGATGATCGCATGCAATTGCTGTTCGATGGCGCGCTGCGCATCCGGGCGGAGGCCGGCAGCGACGGCTATAGCGGCGCCGTTTCGATCAGCGGCATCAGCGAAATCCTCGCGACCGGGCGGGGAGCCACCGCCGGTATGGTGGCGGCCTCGGTCTCCGCCGACGAACTCAGCAAGCTCGACGCGCCGCGGCTGATGCTGAACGACGGCTATTTCGGCGATATCGTCCTGCGCAGCGGCGCCCATCTGTCGGCGGCCGAGATCGTCTTCTACTCAATGGGAAGGTCGTGGCGCCAGGAGCAGGGCGCCATCACGATCGAAGAGGGCGCGACGATCAGCACCGTCGGTCGCGGATCGCCGGGCACCGACACCAGTGCTCCCTACGTTGTGGACGCCGGCATGCTGATCGTGTCCAATGGCGTGGTCACGTTGCTGCGGGGCGAGACGGAGTCGGCGGACGTCAATATCTCGATCGGCGCCTGCGTCACCGCCGCCTGCAACCTGACCACGACGATCGCCTCCGAAGGCACCATCGGCCTGATGACGGCGGGCACCGTCAGCTTCGCCGACAACGTCTCCTACGGCACCCGCAATCTCGTGCTGGGCTTGTCGGCGATCAATCTCGGCTCCGATGCAAGTATCGCGACAGCCGCGGCCGCCGCCCGCCTGCCGACCGGGCTGACCCTCAACCAGGCCGTGCTGTCACGATTGCTGGCGGGCAACACCGCGATCGGTGCGCCGGCGCTGGAGACGCTCACGCTCACTGCGAGTGACGCGGTCAACGTGTTCGGCGACGTCTCGCTCGACGCATCGACGCTGGGCCGTCTGGTGCTGACGACGCCGGCAATCTACGGCTACGGCGCGGCCGGCAGCACCGCCACGATCCGCGCCAACGAATTCGTCTGGACCGGCTCGTCACTGGCGCCGGGCGCGGCGATGGCCGACATGCTCGGCGACGGTACGCTCAACATCGTGGCGAATCAGGTCGTGTTCGGCTACGGTCCCAACACCCAACCCAGCACCACGACCGTCGACAACCGCATCGCGCTCGGCTTCGCTGCCGTCAACATCGCGGCCGCCGACTCTGTCACCTCGACCAACAAGAGCACGCTCAGTGTCTATGCCCGGCAGGGTGCCTATGATGCGGTGAGCGGCTATCAATACAGCGGCGGCAACCTCACCATCACGACGCCGCTGTTCACCGGCGCGGCCAGCTCGGTCAACACCATCACGGCCGGCGGCGATATCCGTGTCGTCGGATCGGGCGGCACGGCCGCCGGCGTCGATGAGCTCGGCGCGACGCTGAAGCTGACCGGCGCCAATGTCACCGTCGATACCAGCGTGGTGCTGCCGTCCGGGCGGCTGGTGCTGACCGCGGCGGGCGACATCCTGCTCGGCAACAATTCTCGGCTCGATCTGTCGGGCCGCGCGGTGGCATTCTTCGACGTCACCAAATATAGCTGGGGCGGCGATCTGGTCATGACCAGCAGCGCCGGCAATATCAGCCAGGCGGCGGGATCGGTGATCGATCTGTCGGCGCAGTACAACAGCGGCGGAGCGGCGACGATCACCGCGCTCGGCGCAAGCGCCGGCCATGTCGCTCTGGCCGGCACGTTCCGCGGCGGCACGACCGGCTTCTACGACGCTGGCGGCACCTATGTGCCCTATGATGCGGCCGAGCTCGGCGTCTATGCGCAGACACTCGCCGATTTCGCGGGGTTGAATGCAAGGCTCAATGCCGGCGAGCTGTTCGGCGCGCGCCGCTTCCAGATTAAGCAGGGCAGCCTCGTCGTCGGCAATGAGGTGAAGGCGCGCGAGGTCGAGATCACGCTCGACGGCGGCAGCCTCACCGTCAACGGCACCATCGACGCCAGCGGCTATCAGGTCGGCACCATCCGGCTGGCGGCGATGGGCGACCTCACCATCAACGGTACGCTCGATGCGCACGGCACCGGCATGCGCTTCGACAGCTATGGCAAGATCATCGAATCGCCGAACCGCGCCATCGTCGACCTGACGACGCGCATGGGTACGCTGACGCTCACGGGCAACGCGGCGGTCGATCTGCGCGCCGGCACCAATGTGACGTTCGGCGCAGGCGCCTATCGCAACGACGGCGGGGCACGCGGCACGCTGACGCTCAACGCGCCGCGGCTCG
>LNAP01000982.1_pt1 | contig 31136 bp, 21 predicted proteins | sample 602601 | NCBI WGS metagenome assembly LNAP01 (sample SAMN02440304, study PRJNA202911) | soil metagenome | biome: Subtropical and temperate rainforests or woodlands; isolation source: soil samples (1 kg each in a 20% v/v slurry with milli Q water) were... ...
TTGGTCGAACGGACAGACCGAGGGCCAGATCACCAAGCTCAAGCTGGTGAAGCGCCAGATGTACGGTCGCGGGAAACTCGACCTGCTGGAGGCACGCCTCGTCGCCCCAGCATAAGGCCTCACCACCAAATATGCGTCAGAGCCAAACTTGCACGCCGAAACACACTTCGCCGCGCAGTCCATCCAGCACGATGCGGATCTTGTCCTCGGCCGAAAAATGGCGCCGGGTCTGCCGACGGATGTCCTTCACCACCCGCTCAGCAGGGGCCTTCACCGGCGATCTTTTCAAGGAGGGTTGGGTCTTCATCTTCGTTCCTTCGTCACTACGACGAAGACCCAACCCTCCTCAAATCACAACCTCAAATCTGTGCCAAAGGCGCTGACGGGGGACAAATGCGCCTGCGCGATTACCACAGCGTGGTTGGTGAACTCGGCGGTGATGTCGTGGCCCAATGCGACCAGACGACTACTCGCATACTGCCGCAAAGCTGTTCTTTGTTGATTGGCCTACAATTTGCCTGCTCTTTCACCGATCCAAAAGCATTGGACACCCTTTGATAGCTGCCAAAGCGAATTAGGCGCCGGCATTTGGCACGGTGCCACGCAGCGCAACTAGCCACTCTTCGAAATGGTCGAGTCCGTATTGGTTCTTCGCCAGATTGCAGGCTAGGTGCGTGACCTGCACGTTAAAAACGTCATAAGCACCGTTGCTGCTGTCGATGCGGTCTGCCGAGGGTTGGAGCATCGTGTTCGTGCTGCCGGCAACGAGAAGGCCGCCACACAAGGCGCAGAGGCCGCGCTGCTCGGTCTGCCATTTCTGGACGAGAAGCGAGTAGAGGTCGGAGAAGTTTGGGGCCGTCCGGAGCGGGTTGATGACCGCCTTGGGCTCGCCGCTGCGCTTAACCCGGTCGATGATGAGCGCGGCCATCCTCGACGCCTGCTCTTTTATCTCCTTGGGAATTTCGGAACTGTAGCTGGCGCGAAGCCCGACGTAGGCCTGGACGTATGGAGAAAGATGGATTTCTAAAGGGTGCGCCTCGAGCCCCATTACCAATGTGCGCTCGTTTCCCTCGGCGAGGACAACGCCACCCCTGTTTTCGACATTGGCGAACTGCCGATACCCTTCCGGGATGATGTCGTGGGCATGGATAAATGGCGGGCCCGAGAGCGTGGCAGCATTCAGCACTGCCATGGAGTGAGGCCAGCGTTCCTCGCTGTATGCCCAGGCGGATGCCGATACTATCTTTCTCGTTTCGAGGATCTGGCTCGGTTCGATGACAACCGCCGCGATGAGTCGGCCCCTGTGGTCAGGATCGTAAGTAAGCTCCTTGTTCTGAGTTCCGACATAAATCATGACATCGCGGCCGGGAACGAACTCCTGACGCAGGCGGTCGCCGACGGAGCGCCGCGAGAACGAGACGCAGGGCCAATTGTCGCCTATCTGGCCGAAGACGCTTTTCAGAAAGATGCGGCCGTCGAGCTGCATCATGTCGCGGACGATCACCCGGTAACCTCTCAGCCTGTCGGCCAGCTAAGCGCGGACACAAGCAGACTTTCGCAGCGTTAGCTACCGGCCACTCCAGCCCCTGAAGCCAACCGACCTGAGGATGGCGGACCGGCTAGCCATAATTTTGTTCTCGTTATGTTCTAATAGTGCTATCGTCGGTGTGCTCCATCACAGGAATAGTTCCGCGGTTACATCATTACAGATCTGCCTTTCTGGAATTCTGGATTGCAAGAAATCCAGAAATATGGAACTTGGTCATGATTGATGCCGCTAATGTCGGCGCGCAATGTGAGGGGGTGCCAGATGGCTGGCAGGCAGGTGGTTGCGCCTAAAGACGAAAATGCCGTGGACTCCGAGAAAGGAACCTCCCTTAACTTTAAGGTCAGCCCCGACTTCAAGAAGCAGTTCAAGGGTTTTGCGGTAGCTCAAGACCTCAGCATGACCGATCTCCTCAAGGAGGGTTTTGTGCTGTCGAAGAAGAAGCGGCAAAAATGATTATTGCAAGGTACAAGCCCCGGCCCGCGCTTTGCGTCCCGTCGTCGGCCGTGGGCCAGCGCCATGACGTTTGAGGCCGCCACAGCCTCTCAGCATACAGCCGACTGGTTGTTTTCATTCGGCCAGGGCCGTAGCCTGCCTCGCGTCGACGGCTTGCTGCCCGTCGACGGCTACGACCATACCGGACGTCTGCCCGAAGAGGTCGCGGTCATGGAGAAGGCGCGCAGCTATGGCGCTCGCGCGGTGTTCTTCGAGGCCGGGCGCAATGGCAAACCACCGGTTGCGCAAGCTTTCATCTTTGAGGCTGGCGACGAACCCGATGACGCTCAGTTTGCCGAGCTGCACAAGCGGTTGTGGAGTTGGGGCGGTGTGCCGCTCGTCTATCGCGCCGGGCGCGGCAGCATACAGCTTTTCCGCTGTGCTCATGCCCCCGACTTTGTTGGCCCTGGTGATGAGCCGGTGTGTCGACCGATCCGGACTTTGCTAATCGGCAGCGAGATAGCGACGCAGGACGTCTGGTGGAACGCCGCCCGCATTCGTAACGGCACGATCTGGGATGATCCTGACACCTGCAAGCTGATGCTCTCTGCACAGAAAGCGGCGCACCGTACCCTGGTTGAAGAGGTGCGCATGCTGGCAAAGCAGCTCGCGGAGCGACCGCTACTGGCCGCTGGGCTTCAACGTCGTTTGCTGATTCTCTCGCTACTCATCGCGTATCTCGAAGAGCGCGCGGTCTTATTGCCGACGGATTTCGCAAAAGCGCGCGAAGGGGCTAGCCGCTTCTTCGAAGTTCTGTGTGATGGCGTAGCGCTTGTCACCCTTCTCGAAACACTTGAGGAACGTTTTAACGGTCATGTCTTCACGTTGACCGACGAAGAACGCACAGCCTTAATGGCAAGCACCGAACTGGGAAGTTATGCACGCCTCATCCAGGGCTATGAACATAGCTCAGGCCAGCTTACACTTTGGCGACTCTACTCTTTCCGGGATCTACCTGTCGAGCTGATCAGCAATATCTATCAGCTGTTCGTGAAGGACACGTCGAGTTCGATCTATACGCCCCCCGCGCTCGTCCGGTTGATACTCGAAGAGACGTTAAGCTGGGATCGGCTCGACGCGCTAATGGCCGGGGATGGCGTCATTCTCGATCCAGCCTGCGGTTCGGGTGTTTTCCTGGTCGAAGCCTATAAACGGCTCGTTCTGCACTGGCGTTGGCGCAATGGCTGGGCCCGTCCCGGAATTGATGAACTGCGGCCGCTCCTCAAGCGCGTGCATGGCATCGACCTGGAGGGAGGCGCGATCGAGCTGGCAGCCTTCAGCCTGTGCCTGAGCCTCTGCGACGCACTGCAGCCAGAAGAAATCCGTTCCAGCGTTAAGCTGTTTCCGCCGATGGCCAACGTCACCCTGCATCATAGCTGCTTCTTCGACGCCAAGGCCACGCAGTTGGTCAAGGCACCCGTTGCTGTAATCGTTGGCAATCCGCCTTTTGCCTCCTCGCTGACGACCCGAGGAGCGGCTAAGAGCTATGCGGCGTACAAGCGAGCGTATGGTGCATTGGCGGACAAGCAGCTCGCTTATCTGTTCCTGCACGATGCGATGGAGATGCTGACGCCCGACGGCGTGCTGGCGATGATCGAACCCTCCGGGTTTCTCTACAACCAGAATGCCTTGGCCTTCAGACAAAGCTTTTTCGGTCGACGGAAGGTACGCGAGATCCTGGATTTCGTGTCGGTACGCGGCCTGTTCAAAAAGGGTGACGCGGATCCGAAGATAGTGGTGGTAATTGCCGAGGCTGGCGCACCGGCCTCTGAGGGCCGTCTGCTGCACGCCGTGTTTCGTCGCGACGGACGCGCCACGGCAGAGCAGGGATTCGACATCGACTATTACGACCTGCACTGGGTTCGCAATAAGGACGCCAGTACGTCGCGCGACGTCTGGCGGGGCAATCTCCTCGGCGGGGGGCGGGTCCGCGACCTGATCGGTCGCTTGCGCGGCTACCCGACACTAAAGGACTTTGCGACGAAGCGAGGTTGGGATTTCGGCGAGGGGTATATTGCTGGTGGCCGGGGTCTTTCCGGATCGGTGGGCCACCTCATCGGCAGGCCTCTGCTGCCGACCGAAGCCCTATCCGAGAATGGCATCGACCACGGTTTGATAGAGGCTGTCCCCGATCAACCGATCGAGGCGCCGCGTAGGGCCAGCCTTTTCACGCCCCCGTTTCTTTTGATCAAGAAGAATGAAGAGCTGCATCACGGGCTCTGGACCCATAGCTATCTGACCTACAAACATCGTGTCGTTGGGTTCTCGGCCGGTTCCGAGGACCTGAATCGTCTATCCGCGATCAACGCCTGGTTGAGTCGCGAGCAGTGCGCGCTGAGCGCCTATATCGCGGCCACCAGCGCGAGCCTGTTCGGCCAGCGGGCGACAGCGATTCTGAGCGCCGATATCTACGCTCTGCCCTATCCGGAAGACGAGGACCTCGATCTCAGCCGGAACGAGCGCATCATCGCCGACGATATCGTCAACTATCAAAGCGATTTTATCCGACTTGGGACAAGCGCCCCTGTTATGCGGCTGGTCCCGGGCCAAGCACTCGAAGCCTTCGACGAGATTTTCACGGGCCAAATCAATGCTGTCTATGCGCGCAAACCGCTGCGCGCACTCGAATTCCAGGGATGGTCGGGAGCGGTTTGCAAAGCTTATGTCTTTGGAGACGGAGCTGTTGATTGGTCCGATGCAAGTGCGCTACGTGACCGCCTGGATGGCCTTCTCTACGAGCGCCGCGGGTCCAGCCTGACCGTCACGCGCATCACCAGGCTTTACGATGCCGGTTTCGTTTTCTTGCTGAAGCCTGACCGTCACCGGTTCTGGACGCGATCAATCGCGCTCCGTGATGCCGATGACGTGCTTGCTGATCTACGTGCGCAAGGTTTTTAACGTGCTGGCGGATGGCGGGGAACAACAGGTTCAAGCAGGAACGCTCGGCGCCGGCGTCCATCTTCCCGGCGAATGGTTCGGATCCCTTATAGCTTTTATCGCAAGCGTTCTGCCGGATTGGCGGGACGATCCGGCCCGACCGGCCCAGTCCGGCGAAACTCTCTTGACGGCGCAACTCTGCGCCCACCTGACCAGCTCAGCCCGCAATACGCCAGGCTGGGATTTCCTGCAGTTCAGGAGGGAGGAACCAGACGAGACCGACCGACGACGATCGATCGATCTCGCGGTAGCGCCGAGCGGAACGGTGATCTGGATCGAAGGCCGGCGATATACCGAGTATCAGACGCTGCTGCCGATTGAGTGCAAGCGATTACCGACGCCGACCGGCAATGATCGCGATGATCGCGAGTATCTTTATAGCCGCTTTAGCACGACTGGCGGAATTCAGCGCTTCAAGGCTGGCCATCACGCGGCTTTACAGTGTCGAGCTGCGATGATCGGCTATGTGCAGGATCGTGACATTTCGGTCTGGATCGGCCAACTCGATCAATGGATCGACGCGTTGAAAGACACCGCCATCGAGGGTTGGTCAGTTGCGGACAAGCTCACCATGGTTGAACATCAAGCCGCGTTGCGAATTGCATTATTGCGGTCGGACCATATCAGGCGCGATGGGCTCAACCGGATCAGGATAGATCATCTCTGGATTGAAATGTGAGCCAATGGGTAACGGTCGCGATCGCCGATGCATCGTCCCGTGGCCTCAACGAGCTGAAGCCTAGCAGACTCTGCTTTATTGGGCAGAAGCGGGCATTATTAAGGAAGTTGGCGACCGATCGTTGACTTCAATGACTAACTCGGCGCGCTGAGCGATGCCGGAACTTCGCCGGAAAAGCCGGCCCCTTCACTCGTCATTTTCTGCGGGATCGAGTGCAGTGTCGCTGGCGTCTCCATGGGGTGAAAACGGCATTCGCGGCGGTGCCGACTGCCAGAGTAGCGTGATCTCTTCAGAAGTAAGTCCGTATGCGGCATTCACGATATCAGAAATAGCACCCTCAAATCTCGAGACTTTTGCACGGAGGTCGACAGCCGGGATGATGGTGGCGTCGTATTCGCGCTTCAGCTCGGCGACTTCGGAGGCTGTCAGCTTGCGGCCGCGTTGGAGACCTGCTTTGACTGCTTTAACGAAAGCATCGAGAGATAATGCGCTGGGAGTCCTAAGATTGGGCAGACCCCGATCGACAGCAAATTCTTGATGCAGCCACTCGCGAATGCTACCGTCCGCGGTAGAGATCTGACTTACAATGTCCATAAGCTCGCTAACAGTGCGTTTAAGGTCGTTGTTCTCAAGCAAAGAACTCGCAATGGGAAGCTCTGCAATCTTAACCTGATCGTTGGATAGCGCCTCATCCTTCATATGGATGAAATGTCGCCAAGAATACCACCACATTAGAGGCGAATTAAGAGTCGCTAAAAGGGCCTTGCTGTCGGCAGCAAAAAAATAGGTCTTATTGTTTCCGTAAACTTCCTTTTCTTCGAATGTGTAACGGGCGTAGAATTGGATTGCTTGATAAATAAATTTTGGTCTATCGAAAAGATCATAGTAGGCGCATGGTCTCAGTTCCCACCAAAACTTCCCCTGATCCTCGCGGTGTCTGAGCCCACGCACTTTGCCGGTTTTGGGGTCATGATAGCTTTCGAAACGCTTCATGCGTTGATAGAGGGATGGATAAGTAGCTTGGAATATCTTCTCGGCTTCGTCCTCTTCATTTGCGGACCAAGGCCATGTGAAGTCGGAACTTGACTTCAATAGGATCATAAATTGCGTCTTATCGGGCGAAAGCCAGCGGCGAATATCTTGGCCCCGCAAGTAGGGTTTTATAATCGAGGCACATCCCGCGTCTGATGCGATTAGCCGGGCGTGCTCAGTGGCGTCTATTAGGAAAGCCTGGTTGAGACCGGTCTTGATGCCGTTTACGGGAAGCCTGGGAATAACACTTCGCAGTGGCACACCCTGCGCTTTGATCTTTGTCAGCAAGGCGGCGACCGCTGGAGGTTCAAGCGCCCAGGGATCTTTGGTGAAGTAGCTTCGCGGCAAGGCGTAGGTGGCTTTCGTCACGGCCTCTTCGAGCCCCTTTTGCGGTACATCGTCGCGAGGAATGACGCACACTTGAGTTTCATCGGGCGCGGGGACGTTAGTCGGCTTCCTCACCACAATGACTGAGGGAAAGACGTCAGCATCAGGGAAGAACTTTTTGGCGTGGCCAAAATCGGCAACAAACTCAATCCAGCCGCTTTGGGCGAACAGATCGCGAAGTCCGTCCGCGTACCCGACGCGCATCCATTTGTTTGTCACAACGTAGGATAGGCGCCCGCCCGGACGAAGAAGTTTGAGCCCCTGCTCATAGAAATACACGTAGAGATCAGCGGAGCCGTCATAGGTCGCGGCGAATGCTCGCTTCAGAGCGGGCTTGTATGCTTTGATCAGCTCCTGGCGGACGTATGGCGGGTTTCCGATAACCGCCTCGAATCCGCCGTTAAGCTCCACACTTTCCCACTGCCTCCAGACGCCAGGAAAGGACACTTGCCAATTTTGGAAGCGTTCACTGGCGATGAACTCACGTGAGCGGTTGAGCAATTCCGCAAACCGTTCGGCCATCGGGACGATCGTGGGCGGCAGCCGTTGAATGACATCCTTGGCCCCAGGATATCCCATACCAGCGTCAGAGGGCCCTAGTCGGATTTTTCCACGGGATACGTCAAAAGGATCTCCAAACTGGCCGTCAAGCCAAGCTCGGATGGCACTTTCGTCCGCCTTGTTTAGTTTTTGCCAATCTAGCGCGTAGAGAATGTTGATGAACGTATTGAGAGGCTTTGTCTCTTGTTCGATGCCGTCAAAGAGCGTTTTGGATTCATGTACCTCCGCAATGTCCACGTCGGCGACATGTTCGAGCTTCCGCATCGCGACGGCTTGCGCCATTGCCTTTTTCATCGGTTCATTCAGGAGGAGCTGACCTCCCCATTTTGTAGATCTATCTATCGCTTCGGAAATCCAATACCCAAACAAGGAGTTTCCGCAACGAAGATGATGGTCCAAAAACGAAAGCGGCGCGCCAACAGTAAAGGTGTGAAGCCAAAGTGCGACTTTCGCCAGTTCCACGGCCATTGGGTTGCGATCTACACCGTAAATGCACCGCTTTAAGATTGTGCGGCGAATGACATGTCGATCATCCAGATGCTCGATAACGAAAGGCCATTTATGCTGCGTTGCTTGCTTGATGATGTCCTGGCGCGTTGCCTCGATACTGTTAAGCACGGGAGATCGATACGGCGTTTCTGACCAGTCGATGATCGACTCAGATTCGGCGATGGCCATGAGCACACGGTCGGCGAGCCAATCCACGAGGCTGACTAGGAAATGCCCCGAGCCCATTGCGGGATCGCATATCTTCAGATCCAGGATATGACTTGCCGGGTCCAGCCCCTGCAATTCAGCATGGCGAATTTCGACTGCCCGTTTGTCGTTTCGTAGTTCCTCGGCGCGCTCGCGAAAAGCTTGAAGTCGTTCTTTTACGAATGGTCCAATTGTTTTTTCTATGATGAGCGCAACTAAGCTGTCGGGCGTGTAATAGCTGCCCGATTCATGACGTGCGGTGTCATCGATTTGAACTGTGACCGAGTGACCCTCAACGCGTAGATCGTATTCAAGGGTGCGCTCGTAAATAGTCCCCAACTGTTGAACAGATAGGTCACGATAGTTGATATACCGCGGCGTACCATCCTCTTCTCGGTGAGAGAGGCCATAAATAAGTGCCGAAACGATATCATCGGGAAGTTGAACCCGATGTAATAATAAGGCACTCTCTTTGGAGAAAAGACCACCATTGTAGGGAGGGATGCCGAGTTCATCGTCGCCACCCGCAATTGCTTTAAAAATAGCAGATAGTTTTGGCCAATAAGTGATCATCGAGGACGATAGAGTCTGCTTCTTTGAAATGCGTTCAGCGATGTCAAACCGCATTGTTTTCAACGAGTACGACTTATAGGGCTCACGTTGACAGGGAAGAAGATCCCGATCTTCAGCATATATAACGAACAACAAACGGTAGAAGAGGATAAGTGCTGCCTGCCGGACCTCATCGAGATAACCTCTCTCGATCTCGTCGGGTAGCTTCGGATCATGCTTCGCAATGGCCGCCACAAGCTTCGGGAAAAGTTCTCCAAAGACAAGCTTGGAGAGGTCTTTTGTAACTTTTTCTTCCCAGCTCTTTCCCGTTTCTCGTGAGATGTCATGAAAAGTGCGCGTACCTTCGATTTGAAGAAAGGCAGGCCGCCCAAACATGAGGATAAATAAACGCAGGATACGATCGGGCGTAAGACGGGCATCGGCGATGTCTAAAATGCCAAGTTCGTGATGTGGAAGCTCGAGCGCCTTGGCCAGATCAACCTCAAAATAGTCTTCCGAAACAGAAAGGGCACCTTGAAAATAGAGTCGCCAAACATTGCCGTTTGTTAAAATACCCAACCTGACTTTGTTGTTCGTCTGTACATCCACGCGGCTTAGATACTGAAGCATTTGTGTGGAAGGGACGCCCTCCTCACTTGGGTCTTTTTTCTCAGAGCGATCCAGCGCTCGCGCCCATCTCTTCGCCTCCAGAACCGCTAACCCGTGTTGAAAGCGTTTCCACTGTTGCGCTTCGCTGACGGCCAATGATTTGGCAACTGGATCGCCAAAGAGAAGCGCGTCGGGGACCTGCTTGCGGCCCTTCTGTGAGAGGATTTGTTGAACTTGATAATCAGACCAACCTAAGACCTCGAGGACTGGATAGATAAACTCCTTTTCAGTTTCGGCTTCATTGGGCCTAGCGATCTTCGTGAAATTGGTGGCAACCTCCACAAGGCGCTGCTTTAGCTCCTCTACACTTTTATCGTCGAGGTTCTTCCATTGTTCGGTGCGCTGGATCCCTTCGAGAAGGTAGTCGCGCGTGAACAGGTTGCCTGAAATCACTAATTTAATCCCTTTAGAGTTCTCACCATGCGATCGACCTCGGGGAAATTGGTCGGAGGCGGGATACGACTGAAGCGAACGCTCGCTGCTTCTCTGCCCACCCGGCTGCTCTTATGCTGGCTGGTTTGATTGCGCTCGGAAAGCCAACTCAAAACTGGGGATCTGAGGCAGGATAGTTACATCTTCGCGAGTCATTTCGTCCCCCGGTTCGCTGTTCGAATGCGTTGAGATGTATTCCGCCATGGCTTGCTCGTCACGCCCCATCATGTGCACCGGCGCGAAAGACACAGGCTTTTTTAGCTGTGGAACAGAGCAGAGGAGGGAGGGCCTGGTCATTGAGAAGCAGGTCAGTGACTGCGACTTGCCCTGTCAGGCGCTCAATGAAGTGGGCGGTTAAGTGCGCAGGCGGGATATCAACAGTTAGGTCTGTTGACATTATTAGGCGAACTAGAGATATAACTGTGCTGTATCAGCCGAGGAGCACTCAAGTGACCTATTCCTCTCGTATCCGTACCCGCGCTGCGGGAATCGAAAACGGAAATGGACTGCTGGAGATCGCCTCCCGCGCCGACGTTCGGCAGGAGATGCGGCGGCGTGTCATGGTCGGTGAGAAGCCCGTTACCGCACTGTCGGAACCGCTAGCGGAGGCTTTCGGCGAGGGGGCCGCGCGAAACGACACTCTCCGCCGCTTGGCTGGCGAGGTTGCCGCGCACATCGTTGAAACAGATTTTCAATGTGTGCGTTCATCGGGCTCGCATAAGATCGTCGGCGATCGGGTGTTCACGTCGGGTCAGCCTTTTCGGCTACCTTCCGCCGCCGTGCGGGAGCCGCTTGCCGATGGCCATCGACACGTAGACATTGACGTCCCGGAACTGCTTGCGCGGCACCTGTCGGATGAGGCTCTTACGATGCTTAGAGCCGTCGTCACGGTAGAGTGGGAACGACGCAAAGCAGAGTGATTGAACTTCGTGACCTACGGGCCGGATTGCCTTTAGGCACCGTTTCAATCCCAACCGTCCTACTTATCACAGGGCGCAATTGTTCCGGCCATAGCGACCTGTCTTCCCGCCGCTCGCGGCCTACCATGACCGTCTGAGTCTGAAGGCGCCTTCGGTGCTTCCGGCGATCCTCAATAATTGCCATCATAACGGCGACACAGCCCTTCGAAGAACCCAGGCGGTTCCGCGGCAGAGGTCTCCGGGAGAAACTGTTGCCCTATCGTTTCGTCCATGCCGCCGACATTCACCTTGACTCGCCCCTGCGTTCGCTGGCGCTGCGCGACCCTGACCTCGCTGATCTCATTGGCAACGCGACGCGGCGCGCTTTCGTGCGCATCATCGACCTTTGCCTCGAGGAGCAGGTCGATGCACTGCTGATCGCCGGTGATCTCTACGATGGCGACCAGACGTCGATGAAAACCGCCCGCTTCCTGGCTGAGCAGCTGCGAAGGCTGCACGAGGCCGGCATTCAAGCCTTCATCATCCGCGGCAATCACGATGCGCTGTCGCGCATCACCAAGGAACTGGTGCTACCGGAGACCGTGAAGGTGTTCGGCGGTCGCGCGGATGCCGTGGCGATTGACCGGGCGCCGGGTCATTTCCCCGTGGCGATCCATGGATTGAGCTTCGCCCAGCCGCATGCGCCCGAGAGCCTTCTCGGCAAGTACCGCCCGCCGGTGGAAGGCGCCGTCAATATCGGCATCATGCACACCAGCCTCGCCGGCGCTCCTGGCCACGATCTCTATGCGCCATGCAGCATCAAAGATCTTCAGGCGACCGGCTTCCGCTATTGGGGGTTGGGCCATGTCCACAAACGCTCGATAACGGATGGAGCGTGCGCCATCGTCATGCCGGGCATGCCGCAGGGCAGGGACGTCAATGAGGCCGGCGTGAAGTCGGTGACGCTGGTCACCATCGACGACGACCGTTCATTCCATATTGAGGAGCGCGCCACCAGCATTGCCCAGTTCGAGCGGGTCTCGGTCGATGCGACCGGAATAATCGAATGGCACGACCTTATCGCAGCCGTGACGCGCGCGCTGGAGGAAGAGCGCAGCTGCGCTTCGTCGGAGCATCTCGTCGCCCGACTGCAGGTGACGGGGAGAACACCATTGGCCTGGCGCATGCGCCGCGATCTGGACCTGTTGAAGACCCAGGCCGATGAGCGTGCCTCGGTAATCGGTTCCTGTTGGGTCGAAAAACTGGAGATTGCCTGCCGGGCACCCGGTGACGCCGTCACGTCTGCTGCCGACCCTCTCTTCGAGCTGCATCGCCTGATCGAGGACGAGGTCCTGGAATCCCCGGCATTCCAGGCGGAACTCGTCGCCATGGTGGATGAGCTTCGAGCGCAGCTCCCTCAGGAAGCTCGCGACGCTCTTGGCGCGGACGAGACGGCGTTCAAGGCCGCACTGGCGCAACTCGCGCGTGACGGCGCCGAGAATGTTGTTGCCCGGCTCCAGGCGAGCGAACGGGACGCCTAGCAAATGCGCCTTCGTCGCCTTGATCTCACCCGCTACGGCAAGTTCACCAACCAGAGCCTGGACTTCGGCCCAAGGCCGGAAGGCCTGCCGGACCTGCATATCGTCTACGGACCCAATGAGGCGGGTAAGTCGACGGCGTTTGCCGCGTTTCTCGACCTGCTGTTCGGCATTGGCACACAGAGTCCGTTCGATTTCCTGCACCCGTATTCGACGATGCGGATCGGTGGATTGCTGGAATTCGGAAACGAGGCGAGCGCATTCACGCGCATCAAGCGACCTCAGAACAGTCTGCTGGATGCGAGCGACCGTCCGATTTCCGAGAGTGCCATTCGCGGCGAACTCGGCGGCATCGATCGGGAAGCCTATCGCACCATGTTCTCGCTCGATGACGAGACGCTGGAGAGGGGTGGCGACGGCATCCTTGCGAGCAAGGGCGATCTCGGTGAGCTGTTGTTTTCCGCCAGCGCCGGCCTTGCCGATCTGAGCCGGAAACTTGTCGACCTCAAGGGAGAGGCGGATCGCTTCTATAAGTTTCGGGCTCGCAGCGGGCAGCTTGCCGACCTCAAGGCGCACTTGGCCGCGCTGAAAACCGAGCGGGAGCAGTTCGACACACTGGCCTCGGAATATGCCAGGCTCATCGACGTCCGGGACCGGGCCGCCACCCAGTATGATCAGTCCATCGCGGAGCGAACGCGCATCCAGGCGCGGATGGACGAAATCCAGCGCCACCTCGGTGCCCTGCCGCGCCTCTCGGTGCTCCGCGGGCTGCGCGAGCGGCTCGTCCCGTTCGCTGAGCTGCCGGAGGCGCCGCCGGCCTGGCCCGTGGAACTACCGGAGCTTCAGAGGGAAGAGATCGAACTCGGCGTGCAGACCCAATTGATCGCGGACGAGATCGAACGGCTGGTGAGCGAGGTCGACGCCATCGTCGTGGATGAGACGGCGCTGCCCTTATCGGAGCGGGCGGAGCGGCTCGCAGATCTTCGGGCTCGCTATGTGACCGCGGAGAAGGACATTCCCGAACGGCGTCTGCAGTTGCGGGAGGCCGACCTTGCGATCGCCGGCATCTTGGGGCGAATCGAGCAGGAGGGGGAGCCGGAACCCCGCCGCCTGCTCCTGAACGCTGCGACCATCGGAGCCCTGCGCGAGCTCATCGAGTCGCGCTCCGGTATTGATGCCGCCATGCGCGTTGCCGCCGCTGAGCTTGCCGAGGCACGCCGGCGCCTCGCCGAGGCAATAGCAATGTTGCGGGAATTCGGTGAGGACCCCGACGCCAGCCACGCCCCGGCTCGGTCGATGCCGGGTTTGGCCGCTACTGTGGCCGCCCTGCGTTCGACCGACCACCGCGTCCGGCAGCGTCTGGTCGAACGCGCCTACGAGGCCGCACGCGAGATCTTGGCCGATCGGTTGCGCGCCCTTCATCCTTGGCAGGGTGAGGCCGGCGAGCTCATCGGTATGCGATGTCCCAGCCAGGAGACGCTCCAGCGTTGGAAGCTGGAACGCAGCCAGTGTCAGGCAACACTCGCGCAGCATCTGGCCGACGTGGAGCGGCTCACGACGGAAATTCAGCGGTTGGAAGCGGAGCGCGGCGGGCTTGAAGCCATGACGGGTATCGTCACCGACCAGGAAGCGGCTTTGATCCGAGCGAGCCGCGAGCAGGCCTGGGCGACGCTTCGCCGTGATCTTGATGCCACCTCAGCCGATATGTTCGAGGTGGCGCTCCGGCACGACGACATCGTCAGTGCCGGCCGGTTTTCCCATATGTCCGAGTTGGCAAAGCTCCATCAGAGTGGGCAGGCCCTCATCGTCGCGGAGGCCGATCTCAAGCGTGCCGTGGAACTCAGCGAGGCCGCCGCGACAACCCTGCAGGCACTCGACGAACAGGTGGCCGACGCCATTCGTGTGACGGCGCCGTCGCTCGTGGCGCCCTTGTCGCTATCGGAGTTTGAGGACTGGCTCGCACGGCGCGACAAGGCCCTGGAAGCACGCGAGGCTGCCCTGATTGCCGAACGCGACCTTCGGGCCGCGCAATCCGACGCGCGGGAAGCGGTCGATCGGCTGAAGGCGGCGCTCGAAGAGGCTGGGGCGACCAGTGAGGCTGAGGCGGGCTTCGACACTTTGCTGGCACAGGCCCAGGAAAAGGTCGACCGCGAGGCCGAGGTGCGTCGCCTGCGCACCACATTGAACGAGCGTCAGCGCGATGTGAAGTTGCGCCAGGACCAGGCCGAGCAGGCGGGCGCGGACGACCAGGCTTGGACGGCCGGGTGGACCTCAGCCTGTGCTGAGTGTTGGCTTAGCGAGCGCACCGAAATCCCCCCGCTCGGTGTCGTTCGCGAAATTCTGGTCGCGCTCAATGAGCTGGGGCCGGCGATCGAACGGAAGGCCGGCCTCAATGATCGCATTGAGAAAATGGAGAGGGACCAGGTCGCGTTCGGCGATGAGGTCGTTGCGCTCGCCGACACGCTGGAGGTTGCGACCGGATCTACTGCGGTTCTCGATCTCGCGCAGCGGATTGGCGAGAAAGTGAGGGGAGCGGCCGCTGACGTCGCCCGCCGAGGCAAGGCCGTCGATAAGCTGGAAGAGGCGAGGCAGCGGCAACGGTCTCTGGCAGAGACCTCCGCCATCCATGTGCAGCGGAAAGCGGTGATGACCTCGTTTTTCGGTGTGACCTCGCTTTCGGACGTCGCTGGAAAGCTATCGGACCTCACGCTGCGAAGCGATTTGCGCGCTCGGGCGGAAGACACCGAACGCGAAATCCTTGATGCAACCCGGAGCGATGATCTTGCTGAGGCCGAACGGATTCTCGACACTGTCGATCGGCCGGGGCTGGAGGCCGAGCTCATTGAGCTCAGGGCCCGTTTTGACGATCAAGATCAACGCTGCCATGAGCTCTTCGCCGTCCGCAGCACCGCGATGGATCAGGTCGAGGCAATCGGCGGTGATGCGAGGGTTGCCGAAATCGAGGAGCGACGGCGCACGACGCTGCTGGAGATCGAGGATGGCGCTTTGCGTTATCTGCAATTGCGCGCGGGAACCGTGGCAACCGAGCAGGCGCTCGTCATTTATCGCGAGCGCCATCGCAGTTCCATGATGGCGCGCGCCTCGCAGGCGTTCCGCACCATCAGCCGCGGCGCCTATACCGGTCTTGCTGCGCAGCCGGCCAAGGATGGCGAGACTCTCATCGCACTATCGGCCGGTGGCGGATCAAAAGCCGCTGACGAACTCTCCAAAGGCACGCGTTTCCAACTCTACCTTGCCCTGCGCGTTGCCGGTTATCATGAGTTTGTTCGGGCCCGCACCTGCGTGCCGTTCGTCGCCGACGACATCATGGAGACTTTCGATGATTTCCGGGCCGAGGAGGCGTTTCGACTGTTCGCCGAGATGGCCGGGGTAGGGCAGGTGATCTATCTCACCCACCATCAGCATCTGTGCGACATCGCGCTTAAAGTTTGCCCATCGGCTCAAATCCATCGCTTGGAGCAAATGGCGATCGCGTGATGCCGTAGCCCGGGGTGCAAATCCTCCCCGGGCCAAGCGCAATGTTGGAGTTCTGCGTTTACCGCATGAACTTCGGTAAGCGCCGCTTCCACCGTTGACCGCGCGGCAAATTATCTTCGGCTTCCCGTAGTCGACTGAGCCGTCGACTTGCGAGTTTTGAGGAGACAGACGACGCGGGCGCGTCGGCTGCTTTAGGAGCCTCAGCCTCCTCCGCAGGGATCTCTAGGCGTTCTGAAATGTCAGGCTCGGGTTTCGGCTTTGCCCTGCGACGTGGCGCTTTTGGCTCGATAATCGGCGAGGGGCCGGCATCCGCGCCGGTGTTCTGGGCAGGCTCGGCATCGGGCGTTACATCTTGTTCGACCACAATGACTGGCAGGATACGACGCGCAACCGGCCGCAATTCGGTGGACGGGCGAGTCTCATCCGCCTTCCGAAAAACCGCGGCGGCCGCAAGCTCTGACATCGTCGCAAAATTGCTGGTCGCGGGCCTCGGCAATTCGGATGCGATTTCCGGTGGTTGGATAATCGAACGGCCCGACGTTTTTCGCGAGCCTCGCTTGTATTCGACGAGGAAAGATTTGGTTGGACGCATGTTGGCACTAATTCGAGCATGAATGGGTCTTCATAACACGGGTCAATGAAGAAGGGAATCATCTCTCACAACAGAAGCTCTTAAGCATTCTGGGTGATACCTACATAACAGGCACCTCGGGTGCAGCGCTAATCCCATTGTGGTCTAATCAGCGCTATCGGCCCGCGACCTTCAGACATATCTGTTCGTCAGCCGGTCCACGGGCAAGCGAGAACTGCTCGCCAGGTGGACGATGCATCGAGGTCGCCGAGCGCCTCATATGGCCGGTCAGTTGCCAAACGTAATCCACCAGCACCAATCGGCAATCCAGCGACCCAGTATCCTCCACCTCGGGGACCTGAAGGGCCGGCGCGGCGATGGTACTACCCCCCCACGGCCGCCGGGGGGAGGCGGAGTTCACTTCGTAGGCGCCTTGGAGGCTTTCTCGATCATGGGCGGACGAGCCGCCATGCGTTTCACAAGGGCCCCCGCCCACTTGACCTCGGGATTGAGCGCCTAGGCGTTGGCGATGTTCGCGTTTACCTGTGTGGCGGCGCCGAGATCGTCGAACTCGCGCAGCAGCCATTTGCGGAAAATCTCCGCCGTGCGCGGCTGCGAGGCGCGCCCCGGCGAGACCAGATAATAGCCCCGCTCGGTGACGATGCGCGGCAGCGGCACTTCCACGACGAGGTCCTGCCGGAGCAGGTCGTCCACCAGCGGCCGCCAGCCCAACGCCACGCCCTGCCCGGCAATCGCGGCCTGGATCACCAGCATGTAGTTGTTGAACGACAGGCCGGAATGGACGGGCGGTTTCGCGCTATTGAGGACGGCGCCGCAGGCCTGGCGGTACTCGTCCCACGATATCCAGCGGTCGGCGTCCGGCGCTTCGAGATGCAGCAGCGGGACATGGGCGAGGTCGTCCACGGCGCGTATGGGACGCTCCTGGAGAAAGCCGGGGCTGGCGATCGGCACCACGTCTTCCGCGATGAGGCGCACCGCGTCGGTTTTGCGCCATTGGCCCGCGCCGAACAATATGGCGAGGTCGGACGGCTCGCCGGCTGGATCGCCCGCGCCCTGCTGGGTGATGACGCGCACATCGACGCCCGGCATCTTCGCGCGCAGATCCGCCAGACGCGGCATCAGCCAGAACGCGGCGAAGCCGAAATCCGTCACCACGGTCAGCCGGCTGCGGCGGCCGAGCGCGCGGGCGACATCCACGGCGGCGGCAATCTCACCGAGGCTGCGGCCGAGCGCCTCGAACAGGAAGGTGCCGGCCTCCGTCGTGGTGACGCCGCGCCATACACGCTGGAACAGCAGGATGCCGAGCTCGGTCTCGAGATCGGCGATCTGGTGGCTAACCGCCGATTGGGTCATGCCGAACTCACGCGCGGCCTTGCTAAAGCTGCCGTGCCGCGCCGCCGCCTCAAACACGGCGAGGCGATGAAGAGGTACCCTATGGCGCCGTTCTCGCATGAGCATGCTTCATGGCTTCATGAATAATCTATCAGTTTACAAGAAATCTGCGACGCCTGAACCTGTTGAAACTAAAGGCAGCTCCGAACGACGCCGTCAATTCCATGGGAGAGGTACGTGACGCCCAGGCGCCTCAACATACTGGTGGTCATGGCCGACCAGATGGCCCCGATGGCGATGCCGTCCTATGGGCATCGGCTGACGCAGACGCCGCATATCTCGGCGCTCGCCGATGCGGGCGTGGTGTTCGAGAACGCCTATTGCAACAGCCCGCTCTGCTCGCCCTCGCGCGCCGTGTTCATGAGCGGTCGTCTGCCTTCGGCGACCCAGGCCTTTGATAACGCAGCCGAGTTCCGCGCCGATATCCCGACCTTCGCGCATTATCTGCGCCGGGCCGGCTACCGCACTACGCTTTCGGGCAAGATGCATTTCTGCGGGCCGGACCAGATGCATGGCTTCGAGGAACGGCTCACCACCGACATCTACCCCGCCGATTATGGGTGGACGCCGGACTGGGACCGGCCCCACGATCGGCCACACTGGTACCATAATATGAGTTCGGTGACGGATGCGGGCCTGTGCGTGCGCACCAACCAGCTCGACTATGACGACGAGGTGGTATTCGCCGCCGAGCGGGCAATTTATGATACAGCGCGCGGGCGCGACCAGCGGCCGTTCTGCATGGTGGTCTCGCTCACCCACCCGCATGACCCGTTCGCGATCCCGGAGAAGTACTGGAACCTCTACCGCGACGAGGACATCGATCTGCCGCGTGTGGGCCCTGCTGACTGGCAGATGGACCCCCATTCGCGCCGCTTGTGGAATGTGTGCGACATGGGCGCCTCGGAGATAACCGAGCGCCACGTCCGCAACGCGCGCCGCGCCTATTACGGCGCGATCTCCTATGTCGACGATAATGTCGGACGGCTGATGGCCGCCTTGAGGGCGACCAACCTCGCCGACGACACGCTGGTGATCGTTACCAGCGACCATGGCGAGATGCTCGGCGAGCGCGGCTTCTGGTACAAGATGAGCTTCTTCGAGGGCGCCTGCCGGGTGCCGCTCATCGTACATGCGCCCGGCCATTTCGCCGCCGGCCGGGTGAAAGGCGCGGTATCGCTGGTCGACATGCTGCCGACCCTGGTCGATATCGCCCATGAGGGCCGCACGCCCGACTACGTGAGTCCGATCGACGGACGCAGCCTGCTGCCACACCTCTCGAATGGCGGCGGGCACGATGGGGTCATCGGCGAATACCTGGCCGAAGGCGCCATAGCGCCGCTGATCATGCTGCGGCAGGGGGCGTGGAAGTTCATCCATAGCCCGGCCGACCCCGATCAGCTCTACAAGCTGGACGATGACCCGGACGAACTGACCAATCTCGCCACGGATGCCGCGTATGGCGACGTGCTGACCGGATTTCGCCAACAGGTGGCGCAGCGCTGGGATTTCGACGCGCTCGATAGCGCGGTCCGCGAGAGCCAGCGGCGCCGACACCTGGTCGCCGACGCGCTCGGCCTCGGCACCCAGACGCCGTGGGACTACCAGCCGTTCCGTGATGCCAGCACGCAGTACATCCGCAACCGCGCCGACCTCGACGATCTCGAGGCCAGCGCACGCTTTCCGCGAGTACGACCCATCGCCTGATCATTCACGCCATCCATTGTCTTGAGGGAGGACGGAAATGTCGAACACGTTGCTGCGCCTGATCTGCATGTCCGCTTTGGTCGCCCCGCTGGTCGGCACGCCGTTGACCGCCGCCTCGGCGGCCGACCCTGCGGCCTGCGCCACCGTGCGCATGTCGGACCCCGGCTGGACCGACATCACCTCCACCAATGCGATCGCCGGCGTGCTGCTGGACGCGCTCGGTTACAAGCAGAAGGTCGAGACGCTGGCGGTGCCGGTGACGTTCGAGGCGCTGAAGAACGGCCAGCTCGACGTCTTCCTCGGCAACTGGATGCCGGCGCAGAAGCGCTTCGTCGAGCCGCTGACTGCGAGCGGCGACATCGTCACCTTGCACACCAATCTCGCGCATATCCGCTTCACGCTGGCAGTGCCAAAATATGTCGCGGATGCCGGCGTCGCCTCGTTCGACGATCTCGGCAAGAATCCGGACAAATTCGACAAGAAGATCTACGGCATCGAGCCCGGCGCGCCGGCCAACCAGAACATCCAGAAGATGATCACCGCCAAGCAGTTCGGGCTGGATGACTGGACGCTGGTGGAATCCAGCGAGCAGGGCATGCTCAGTCAGGTCTCCCGCGCGGCCAAGCGCAAGGAGTGGATCGCCTTCCTCGCCTGGGAACCACATCCGATGAACACCAACTTCCCGCTGGTCTATCTCTCCGGCGGTGACGAGTTGTTCGGCGCCAATTACGGCGCCTCCTCGGTCCACACCATCACCCGCAAGGGCTATGCCGCCGCCTGCCCGAATGCCACCAAGCTGTTCAACCAGCTGATCTTCAGCGTGCCGGCGGAGAACGCCATCATGGGCGAGATCCTCGACAATGGCGCGGACGCCAAGAAGGCCGCCACCGCCTATATCAAGGCCAATCCGAGCATCGTCACCTCGTGGCTCGACGGCGTGACCACGCTCGACGGCAAGGACGGCATGGCCGCCGCCAAGAGCGCACTCGGAATCTGACGCGTCGGCGGCGGACTTCGTGCACGGGGCACATTACCAGTGGCAGTACGAAAATACTGAGCCTACAAAGTCCGGCTTCGCAGCAGTATCTGTGCATGGTCAACTGGTCGCTAAACCGGCCGAGGCTTGTCAAGGCTTCAGGAGCGAGCGTCGCGGCAGTCGGCAGCGACGATCTGATGAGCAGCCTCGACCTCGACGCACTGGTTCGCCTGGAAGCAGGAAGACGCGGACCTCCTTTTCTTGCGACATCCTCCCAGGCGATCCTGCCAGAGAAGGCTGTCGTTGCTATCCGGCAATCTGCCGCCTATATCTGTGGCATATTGCCGTTGCCAAAGGAGGCTGTCATGTCGATTGCCATCGTCGAGGAAGTCGCCCGCAAGCTCGGAGGCCAGAGCGTGCTCGGCGCAGTCGTGCGTTCTCAGGCCGATCTAGCCCTTGCCGTCCGCAACAGGCTTCCCCTATCTGCACTCCGTGGGCTCAGCCTGGCTGGGATGAGCGAGCAGGAGATCGAGAGGTTCGTGATCCCGCAGCGGACCCGCCGTCATCGCGCCGATAAACAGCAGCCGCTGACGGTCGATGAATCCGATCGGGCCGTGCGTCTCCTGCGCGTCCAGTCCCTGGCCGAGCAGACCTTCTGCGACCTGGACAAGGCCAATCGCTGGCTTCGCCGCCCGCTCACCGAACTCGGCGGCGAGACCCCGCTCGTCGTCGCACAGACCGAGGCCGGTGCGCGCGTGATCGAGACCATTCTCGGCAAGATCGCCTGGGGCGCGGCTGCCTGATGTTGCTTTGGCGCCTGTCGGGCAAACAGCATGCGCAGGCGCTGGACGGCGGATATGGCCTGCATTTCGACGGCCGCTGGAACACCGTGGGCCATGCTGCCACCTATTGTGCGACGTCGCCCGCGTTCTGTGTCCTCGAAAAGCTTGTCCATATCGAGGATCCGGCGCTCCTGCCGGAACTCGTCATGGTCACCTATGAGCTTCCCGACTCCATCGGGATCGAGGACGTCCTGCTGAGCGAGCTCCCGACGGACTGGCGCCGGCTCGAGGCCTGGAGCCAGCAAAGAGGCGATAACTGGCATCAAGCGCGCTCGACGCCGCTGCTGCGCGTCCCCTCGGCGATCGTCCCCGTTGCCGGTTCTCCGGACCTGAACATCCTGATCAACAACAACCACCCCGATGCCGCGAATGTCCGTATCGTCGGCCACGAGGATTTCTCGCTCGATCCGCGACTGTTCTGAGGCGAAAAAGGAGATGGATCGAACGCTTCGGGTTCATGTGGATCAGACGACCTGGCCGACCCCACCCGATCTCCCGGCCTTTCCTGCGGCGTTCCCGCGGGACCAAATGATGTCGATCTCAATATTCCGGGCTTCCTGCTGACGATCGGCTATCTGACGCCCCCCTCGCACGCCTCCAGTGTCTCTCTGAGCGAGTTCTGGGCCTGGGTTCGCTATATCTCCACGCGATTGCCGATGTGCCGGACTTGCGATTGACCCCGGCCTTCTCGGAGCTCGACGCTCACCAGAAGACAATCCTCAGCGACGATTTCGGCATGGGAGCGCCGGTCTACTGGCTGCTTGACCGTCTTCAGATCGCCTCGATCGTGGACGGTCGCTATTTCATCGACCGCCTTGTGGCGTCCATTGGCGCGACCGCCGCCATCCCCGCCGACCTCCTCCAGTCAGTAGGTTGAATCTGATTTGCGACGATCTGGGAATCCCCGATTCAATCAAAGCGCGGGATGCTCTACTCCCAACGCGATGCCCTCAATGAGCCCCACATCCTGCGGGCCACCCATGGCATCAACGACGTGGCGCCTTTCAACGCTGATCTTCGAGGTAGATGGCCAGTTCGTCCACCAGTCGGCGTGCGGTGCCGATGTCGGAGTCTTCAGCGGCCTGTTCGAGGCCGGCGCCGAAATCGGTGATGGCCTGGAAGCCGAACGCGCCGCCTGATCCCCTCATATTGTGGCCAAGGATCGTCACCGCCTCGAAATCGGCCCGGTCCAGCGCGTCGCCCATGGCGATGACGTGCTGTCTGCAGCTCTCCAGATAGGCGGGGATCCGCGCCGCAAGCCTGGCGCTGGGTCGCCACGATCGGGAGCCATCGAGGCGATCATCGGCCTGTGGATGATGCGGCGCGATCGCGGAGTAGTCCTTGATCGCCTGGAGCAGCACGTCCTGCTTGATCGGTTTGGTCAGATAGGCGGTGCACCCGGCGGCCAGACAGGTCTCGCGATCGCCCTTCAGCGCCGATGCCGTCAGGGCGATGATCGGGGTTGGCGCGCGGTCATTGGCCTTCTCCCAGGCGCGGATCGTTCGCGTGGCGGTCAGGCCGTCCATGACGGGCATCTGCCGATCCATCAGCAGCAGATCATAGTGGCCGGCCTTGAACATTTCGCAGGCGATCAGCCCGGTCTCGGCGACATCGATGAGGTAGGGCGTATCTTCGAGATAGGCTAGGGCAATGGTGCAGTTGTCCGGGGAATCCTCGGCCATGAGGATGCGCAGCGCCGGCAGCGGAGCCTCGGGGCCGGCGCCCACGGGCGCGCTGACCGGCCGGTTGGCGGCAGCCCAGACCTCGAACGGGACGGAAAAGGCAAAGACGCTGCCTTTGCCCACCGTGCTGGTCACCCCGATCCGACCGCCCATCAACTCGACCAGGCGCTTGGAGATCGTCAGGCCGAGGCCCGAGCCGCCGAACCGGCGCGTCGTGGAGGAGTCAGCCTGGGTGAAGCGCTCGAAGACGCGGGCGAGCTTGTCGGCGGCGATGCCGATGCCGGTGTCCGATACGGAGAAGCGAAGGGCGGTCGGGACGGCGCCGTCCTGGTCCCTTTCGACCTTCAAGGAGACTTTGCCAGCCGCGGTGAACTTGATGGCGTTGCCGAGCAGATTGAGCAGCACCTGACGCAGGCGAGTCGGATCGCCGACCAGATCGTTGCTGACGTTCGGCGCGATCTCGCAGACTAAGATCAGCCCCTTTTCCTGAGCCTTCGGTCCCACCATCTCGATCGCCTTCTCGAGATGGTCGCTCAACGAGAAGCCGGTCTGCTCCAGGTCGAGTTGCGAAGCCTCGACCTTGGACAGATCCAGGATGTCGTTGATGAGATTGAGCAGATTGTCGCCGGAACGGCGGAATATCTGGACGTACTTGTCCTGCTCGGGCGTGAGGGAGGTCTTGGCCAGCAGGTCGGCGATGCCCATGACAGCGTTCATCGGCGTGCGGATTTCATGGCTCATGCTGGCGAGAAAATCGGACTTGGTGCGGCTGGCGCTCTCGGCGGCGGCCTTGGCCTGCTGCAGCTCGGCCTCGACCCGCTTGCGCTCGGTGACGTCGCGCGCCGCCGCGAACACGCCCTGCAGCGTGCGGCCCCGGTCATAGAAGGTGGTGGCGTTGTACGACACCACGGTCTGCTTGCCGTCGCGGCTGCGCACCGTCAGCTCGTAATCGGTGAGCGACTTCTCGGCGAGCACGCGCCGGATCGCCGCCTCGGCCCGCTCGGGATCGGTGAAGCAGTCCTTGAACGGCGCGCCGATCAGCTCGTCGCGGGTCGAGCCGGTCAGCGCCTCGGTCTGTTTGTTGACGTCGGTGATGATGCCGGCAGGATCGGTGGTGATCAGGGCGTCGATGTTCGATTCGATCAGCGAGCGGGTGTAGAATTGCTGATCGCGCAGCCGCTGGTCTGACTTCTTCTGCTCGGCCTCGACCAGCTTGCGGGCGGTGTTGTCGGTGCCGATCAGCAGATAGCCGATGATGGCGCCGGCGGCATCGCGCAGTGCCGTGACCGAGACCACCGCCGGAAACCGGGTGCCGTCCTTGCGGATATAGGTCAGCTCGTAGATGTCCTCGATGCCGCGCGAGGCCTTGAACACCAGGGCCTCGAAGCCGGGCTCGATCGGGGTCGCCAGTTCCGCGCTCAGGGCTCGGGCTCGCACGACCAGTTCCTGGGGATCGGAGATGTCGGCCGGCGTTATGGTGTTCATCACCTCGCTCGCGGCGTAGCCGAGCATGCGCTCGGCGCCGACATTGAAGATCTGGATCACGCCCTTGGCGTCGGTGGCGATGCTGGAGAAGTTGGCGCTGTTGAAGATGGCGCTCTGCAAGGCTCCGGCCTGGAGAAGGGCTTCTTCGGCCTCCTTGCGCGCTGTGTTGTCGGTGCCGATCAGCAGATAACCGATGATGGCGTCCTGGGCGTCGCGCAGGGCCGTGACCGAGACCACCGCCGGAAACCGGGTGCCGTCCTTGCGGATATAGGTCAGCTCATAGATGTCCTCGATGCCGCGCGAGGCCTTGAACACCAGGGCCTCGAAGCCCGGGGTGATGGCGGTCGCAAGTTCGGCGCTCAAGGCCTCAGCCCGCGCGATCAACTCCTGGGGATCGGAGATGTCGGCCGGTGTTATGGTGTTCATCACCTCGGAGGCCGTGTAGCCGAGCATGCGCTCGGCGCCGACGTTAAAGATCTGGATCACGCCCTTGGCGTCGGTGGCGATGCTGGAAAAGTTGGCGCTATTGAAGATCGCGCTCTGCAGGGCGCCGGCCTTGACGGTCGATTCCTCCGTCTGGCCATGGGCCGCGGTTTCAATAGCCGGAGCGAGCGGCGCCTCCTTGCCCGTCTTTGAGATAGAGATGGAAGGTTCCTAACTCAAAACAGGCGGGGCCGCGACGCTTTCGAATTGGAAGGGTCACTCGAAACTAGTGGAGAAGCTTGCCGACGGAGAATTCCAGCTGCGCTGGCGAATACGGCTTCTGGATGAACTGGCCGCCGCCGACGAACAGGCTGGACATGTCGTCGGTGAGCGGGCTGCCGGACGTATACAGCACCCGCAATTCCGGCCTGATGCCGATGGCCTGATTGGCGATGTCGTATCCGCCGAACGCCAGCTTCTGAAGGCGGATGTCGACGAAGAGCGCATCGATGTGCTGGGTGGCGGAAAGGTGCAAAAGCGCGCTGGCCAAATCCTCGGCCATTAGCGGCGTATGCCCGAGATCCTCGATGGCCCACTCGGCGGCCTGGCGAATGAATACCTCGTCCTCGACCACAAGAATTATGGCCATCAAAGCGCCATGGCGGGTGATCGCGGCATTTCAGATATCCCCAACGCGTCGCCTGGATTGCTTTCGGCGGCTCGTACGAAACTCACGAACGATGCAAAGGTTCCCGTCGATTTCCGAGTTTTATTCCAGAGCCGCTTCGGACGTCTTGTCCCGACGGTGTTGGAGGGGGAGGCGGTCGAAGAATTCGAGGTCAGCTATCGCCATGAAGGTGACCAACCTTGATCGTTTCGATCTGCACGGTTGAATTGAAATCGGCTCTGCGATAGCGGAAGCCGTCAAAAAAACCCTTGAGAGAAAAGCCCCCCACGGCGTTTTTCCACGTCCATGTGTACAATTAATTAGAATTAGCTGTTCAGTCCCGAAGTGGAGTGTAGGGACAACAATAATTTCTTGCCAAACGATGACAGCGGCACCCCGAGCAGGCGAATGCTGTCGTTCGGCAGTTAACTGTGAGGATACGTTCGTGTTTATCGGTATTGGAACTTGGTTTGATAATACAGAAGGTTTGCATTCCAAAATTAAGTGCATATTATCAAGTTAGGTTCATGGTTAATCTGTTGAAATCGTTGACGATCCGTTCTCATAATTAACTGCAAAGTAACACGTTGCGGCAGAGTTGATCGTTTCCCTCGATGGCGATGCCGGGCGGATTTTCATGTCTGTGGGGCGGCGTAACGTTGCGACCGTTCATTTGTTCACAGCCGGTTGTTCGTCTGGCACGTCGCGGAGGCGATCAAGGCGGCTTACGAGATCGGCCGGGATCTGTTCCTGGATTTCCGTGGCGCCCGCATAGATCAGCCCCTCATTGCCGTCGAGCGTCAGCGTGTCGCCCTCGCGCATCACGACATCGCCGAACGTGATGCGGCCCCCGGCCTCGTCGATGCCGAGCGTCTCGCAGCCGACCAGGCAGACTTTCCCGAGCTGTCGCGCCACCACGGCGGCGTGTGATGTGCGCGCGCCACGCTGGGTCAGCAGCCCGTCCGCCAGATCAAGTGCGGCGATGTCGCGGGTTTCAGCATCGCGGCGCACCAGAATGACGGAATGCCCGGCCGCCTTGCCCTCGCGCGCACCGGCCTCACTGAATGCGATCTGTCCGCAGACGACACCGCTGGCCGCAGTCGCGGCAGAGGCGATTGGCGAGAGGGGACGGCCGTCGCCAGAGGCCACGACGCGGATGGCCAGGTTCCTCGCGTCAAGCCCGGCGGTGCGCTCCCGTGCCGTTGCGGCGTCGATCACGCCCTCGTCGAGCAGATCGAGCGCGATACGGGCAGCGGCCTGGGGCGTTCGTTTCCCGGTACGGGTCTGGAGCAGGAAGAATTGTTCGTCCTGAACGGTGAACTCGAAGTCCTGCATGTCGCCGAACTGGTGCTCCAGCAACTTGGTCGCTTCGACGAGCTCGGCCCAGACCTGAGGCGCGACGGCTGCGAGCTCGTCATGGCCCTGTGCGCTGCGCCGTCCGCTGACCACGTCCTCGCCCTGGGCGTTGAAAAGGAAATCGATCCAGAGTGCGGGATCGCCGTTGCTCGGGTTTCGGGTGAAGCCGACACCCGCGCCGGACATGCCACCGGCGTTTCCGAAGACCATGCTCTGAACGGTGACCGCCGTGCCCATCGCATGCAAAAGGCCGTGAAGCTCGCGATAGGTATGCGCCTTTTCTCCCTCCCAGGACTTGAAGACCGCTAGAATCGCGTCACGAAGCTGCACCTCGGCGGATTGGGGGAAGGGAGCGGGCGCTTCGCGCGCATAGGTGTCGAGATGCCGCCGCGCGAGGTCGCGAAGGGCCACGAAATCGAGCTCGCGTTCGTCCGTACTCCCTCGCACGCTGTCGAGATCGGCATCGAAGCGCCGTGCGTCGATGCCGGCGACCACTTCGCCATAGCTCGCGACCAGCCGCCGATAGGCATCCCAGGCCAGTCGCGGATTTCCGGTCATGCGGATGACGCCGGGCAAGGTGGTCTCGGTCAGGCCGATATTGAGCAATGTCTCCATCATGCCGGGCATCGACACGGGCGCACCGGATCTGACGGAGAGCAGAAGCGGCTTGCGCGGGTCTCCCAGCTTCAGCCGCGTCGCCCGCTCCAGGCGGTCGAGCCCATCGCGCCAGATGGCCGGCGTGATCGTCTCCAGCCTGGCGCACCACTGTGTGTCGAGAACGAAGGCCGGCGGTACCCTCAGGCCGATCGCCGCCATGCGGGCGAGATTGAATGCCTTGAAGCCGAGCACGGCCGGGGTGATCCCGGCCGGCAAGGGCTCGGCGTCTCCGATGAAATGGAGGCGCGGCGCGGCGTCCAATTGCGGGCCCGGATGGTCCGATGCGAGACTCGTCTTCACGCTTTCGCTCCCAGGCGGCTGAAGGCCAGATCGCGCAGGCCGTAGGTCGTGGCCAGCAGAGCATCGGTGGCGGCCTCGATGGCCGCGGCGAAATCGGTGCTCAGGGCATGGGTCGCGGCGTCATCGACATGTTTGGCCAAGGCTCGGCGGACCTCCCGGAACAGGACGTCGCATTGCTGCTCGGCATTCAGCACGCGCCATGAGGTCGCGATAAACTCCTGCTGATCCTCCGCACTGCTTTCTTCGCTGAGGCACCTGGCGATGCCCAGCGCCTTGATATGATCTTGCGTCGCCGTCAGCGTCGCGTCGGCGAGCTTGCGGAGTTGCTCCTTGACGTCGTGGTGCCAGACCTCGCGTCGATGGTTCTCCGCAAGCAGCGATAGCAGGAAAGCGGCCTCTTCGAGCGCGTCCGCGACATCGTCGGCGCGTTCGATCAGCCGCACGAAAGGCAGCCAGCTCGGGCGGTTTTCCGCCAGACTGCGGGATTTGATCACCTGGAGATCGGCTTGCCGCTCCCAATTCTTCGCCCGCTCGGCGAACTTGGCGGCAGCCTTCGCGTCGCGCTCATGGCCATGAGCAATGGCGTCGCGAAGGCCCTCAGCCAGCGCCTGGCAGAACGCCGCATGCTCGCTTAACAGGTCGAATTCTTCGCGATGCTTGCGCGAATAGCGCAGCAGCAGCAGCCGAATCGCATCGGCGACCAGCGGCAGCGGTTGACGCTGGCGCATCGACTGGCTCGTCAGCGCCAATGCCTCGATGAGGAACTCCTTCGCCTGGGCTTCCCCCATCACTTGGTCGAGACGTTGGCCGATGCGAAAATGGTCGGTGCCGAGCGCCTGCATCGCACCATGGATCAACTGCTCCGCACCAGCGGCAAGCCAGCCCATATGGCCGACCTCCCGGCGTGCCGCCTCGGTCAGGATGGCGACCGATTCGGATTTCCCGACGAAGAGGTTCAGCTGCTTGCGTGCTCGGTTCCAGTCGATCAGGAAGACGATGCGGGATCCCACCGCGTCAAGAGTCGCGAGCAGTTTGTCGTCATCTTTGCAATCGAAGGTCGCGGTGCCGACGCAATAGGCTTCGTCCGCGTTCAGGCCCGCGGTGCTCCGCGTGGAGGTCGACGACCAGATTCCACCGATGTCGCTCAGCATCGCCTGAAAGAAAGCGAAGCGCCGCTCATGAAGATCCGAATAGATGAGCGTGATCCTCAGCCCTTCGACCTGGACCACGATCACATGCGCGTCGTTGGTTCCGATATCGTTCTGGATCAGCAACCTGTCGCCGTCGCGGGTGGCTGCGGTGTCGAGGCCGGGGTGGTTGAGCTTCAAGGCGCGGGTCCGGTTGAGGCCGCGCATGAACGCACTGATGCGCGGGCGGTCACCCGGGTTGAGCTGCCAGACATGGGCGCCCTCGATCTCCTCGTTCGAGAACTCGGCGCTCAGATGATTCAAGGCCTTGTGCAAGTCCATGATCAGTACATGAAAACTATCGTCGCCATGCCGGTTGCCGCTGGTGATCGCCTTGATCTGAGCGGGGGCGAGCGTATCGGTATGCTGCCTGTCGAACCAGTCGCACCAATGGGCGACCCGCGCCATCAGGGTTTGATGCGCTGGGTCGTCGTCGCCATCGAGCGGACGCGCCATGAAGCGAAGATCGTCGCGCAACGCCTCGATGAGGCGCGGCAACTCGGCGAGGTGAAGGATGTCTCCTTCCAGATAGGCTAAGCTTGGAAGATCGGTCAGCCATTGGGCGTCGACCTGGGCGGCAGCGAACTCGCGTTTCAGATTGAGCGGAACATTCGACGGCTGCTCGGCATGGGCTTGGGCCGCCTGCAGAACCGTCAGATAGAGTTTGAGCCGATCGTTCGCCGCGAGCGCAGCCTTCGTCCATGCCGGCCGCAGCAATTGCAGTTCGCCCAGAGACGCGACGACGCCGGTCTTTTCCATCACCCGCTGTTCCTCAGTTCATCAGTGCTATCGCGGACCATATTCGATGCCGAGCGGTCTTTGAGATGAGGTCGTCGGGGGGCGGCGCGAAAAGACCGGACCGCGGTGAGCCCATGACAGCGCACCGAATGAGTCGCCGACCAGCTAGCGCTCGTCATGAACCGGCTCGGCCGCAGCGCGTGTCGCCGGGACGGGTAGGCTCGCTCGACGGCCCGCCCGTACAACAATGTTTGCGCGGCCCCTGTTGGGAACCGGCGCTCACGCAAATTGACCTGCAACGCCACGTTTCAGGATCACTTCCTACCCCAGCCAAGCATGTTTCATTCGGATATCGCTTCGATGCCTAGACCGATGTTGTGAAGTGCCTGTGACGTGCTGCTCCGCTACAGCGCTCCCCAGATTGAAACGCCAACCCGCCTGACGATTGGACTGTGCTGCTGAAGACAGCTTCGGACGATACTGCCAAACGAGGGCTCGCGCGCTCCAAGCTGAAGACTGGGACATGACCGATGTCGTCTGCAACGGCTTCCCCCGATACGTTGCCTTGGCTGGTCGACACGGCAGTGTGAGGGGCGGCAAACGGCATTCTGATGTGCCGCCCTCGCTTGGTGGTGTACCTGCTTGCGGGTGTATAGGGCCGATGCTGGCCAAGGCGGGATGGCCTCAACGCGTGCTTTAGGTGGTTGCGCAGACCCCGTACCGCGGCGCGGGGTCGACGTGAAAGCTCCTGCCGGGGTGTCGATCTGTGGTTCGAGCGGGCGCCGGCGCGGCGCCGTCGGCGTGATCGCGCAGCGCGAGCCGGATGTCCGCCAGTGGGCGTGAGCGTCGGCGTCTTGACTGGCGGTGGCCGGGACCGGGGACGGGCGCTGCGGCGCGCGTCCTGCGGGATGAGGGCGGCGTGGCCTGGTGCCAGGGCTCCTATGGTCGGTGGCTTCGAAGCCCATCCCCTCCTCTTTGCCGCCTGTATCCGGGTCTCGGCCGCCTATGCCGTCAACCCCGCGAGGGGGTTCCCCTTCGCTGCGCTGCGGTGACGACGGCGTCCGGCCCCTTCCTTTGGGCGTCATCGGGGATGGTCCCCGAGCAACCTCAAGGGAGACTTCACATGGCCACGATCGCAACCCTCACCCAGAAGGCGGACGGCAACCTCGAAGGCACGCTCGCCACCCTCAACGTCACCGCCCCGATCGTCC
>LNAP01000983.1_pt1 | contig 31132 bp, 16 predicted proteins | sample 602601 | NCBI WGS metagenome assembly LNAP01 (sample SAMN02440304, study PRJNA202911) | soil metagenome | biome: Subtropical and temperate rainforests or woodlands; isolation source: soil samples (1 kg each in a 20% v/v slurry with milli Q water) were... ...
CTCTTCGCTACGAAGTCAAAAGCACCCCCTCCCAGCCTCCTCCTGAAAGCAGGGGGAGGAGCCGTGTGCGCAGAACGCCTTGCTCCCTCCCCTGCCTGCAGGGGAGGGTCGGGGTGGGGTTGCTCTTTGCGGGGAGCCCCTTCGTTCCGATCAACCTTTTCGCGGTATGGACGTTGAGGGTGGGATGATTCGTTCACGCGTCGTCTGCCGTACCCCGCCCATCCCCCGCCCACGTTGAATCCATGAACATCTCCGGCACCTTCATCCGCCGCCCGATCGGCACTTCGCTGCTGGCGATGGGCCTGTTCGTGGCCGGCATGATCTGCTACTTCCTGCTCGGCGTGGCGGCGCTGCCGAACATGCAGTTCCCTGCGATCTTCGTGCAGGCCAGCCAGGCCGGCGCGGACGCCAGCACGATGGCGTCCACCGTGGCCGCGCCGCTGGAGCGGCACCTGGGCCAGGTGCCCGGCATCGAGACGATGCGTTCGTCCAGCTCCGAGGGCCGCACCTTCGTCTTCATGATGTTCCGCAACGGCACCGACCTGGATTCCGCCGCGCGCGACGTGCAGGCGGCGATCAACTCGGCGGCACCGGATTTGCCCAGCGGCCTCAACGGCGCGCCCAGCTACCAGAAGGCGAACCCGAACGACGACCCGATCATCGCGCTGGCGCTGACCTCGGCCACGCAATCGGCGGCCGACCTGTACAACCTGTCCGATACCTTGCTGGCGCAGCGGCTGCGCCAGTTGCCGGGCGTGTCGTCGGTAGAGATCGCCGGCGCGGCCACGCCGGCGATCCGCGTCGACGTGAACCTGCGCGCGCTGAACGCGATGGGGCTGTCGCCCGACCAGCTGCGCAATGCGCTGAGCGCGGCCAACGTGACTTCGCCGGAGGGCTTCCTGTCCAACGGCACCACCACCATGTCGATCAGCGCCACCACCCAGTTGCACAGCGCGGACGAGTTCGCCCAGCTGGTGGTCGCCAGCCGCAACGGCACGCCGGTGCGGCTGGCCGACGTGGCGAACGTCTACGCCGGCCAGCAGGACGCATACCAGGCCGCCTGGTTCCACGGCAAGCCGGCCGTGCTGATGTACATCTACAAGAAGGCCGACGCGAACGTCATCGCCACCGTCGACCTGGTCAAGAACCAGTTGCCACTGCTGCGCGAGTACCTGCAGCCCGGCACCGTGCTGACCCCGTTCTTCGATGGCACGCCGACCATCCGCGCCTCGCTGCACGAGGTGCAGGCCACGCTGCTGATCTCGCTGGCGATGGTGATCCTGGTGATGGCGCTGTTCCTGCGCCGGCTGGCGCCCACGCTGATCGCCGCGGTGGCGGTGCCGCTGTCGCTGGCCGGCGCGTTCGTGGTGATGTACATCCTCGGCTACACGCTGAACAACCTCACCCTGCTGGCGCTGGTGATCGCGATCGGCTTTGTGGTCGACGATGCGATCGTGGTGATCGAGAACATCATCCGGCACATCGACGCGGGCATGTCGCGCATGCAGGCGACCCTGGCCGGCGCGCGCGAGATCGGCTTCACCATCGTCTCGATCACCGCCTCGCTGATTGCCGTGTTCATCCCGCTGTTGTTCGCCGGCGGCGTCACCGGCATGTTCATGCACGAGTTCTCGGTGACCCTGGTGGCGGCGATCGTGGTCTCGGCGCTGGTCTCGCTGACGCTGACGCCGGCGCTGTGCGGGCGCTTCCTCAACGGGCATGCCGCGAAGGAAAAGGCGCAGCCGTCGCGGCTCGCACGCACACTGGACGGTTTCCACGCCGGCATGCTGCGCGTGTACACCCGCGCGCTGAACTTCTCGCTGCGCCATGCGCTGCTGTTCTCGCTGACCCCGCTGGTGCTGATCGTGGTCACGTTCTACCTGTTCGGCGTGGTCAAGACCGGCCTGTTCCCGGCGCAGGACACCGGCCTGATCTGGGGCCGCGCCAGTTCCAGCGCCACCGTGTCGTTCGCCGAAAGCAGGCAGCGGCTGGAACGGCTCACCGCCATGCTGATGGCCGACCCCGACGTCGCCACCGTGGGCTCGCGCCTGGGCAGCAGCCGGCAGGGCACCAGCGGCTCGTTCAACATCGACTTGAAGACCCGCGCCGAAGGCCGCAAGGACGACACCTTCGCGGTGCTCGCGCGGCTCAGCGCGAAGGCTGCGAACTATCCCGACCTCAACCTGCGCTTGCGCCCGGTGCAGGACCTGCCCAGCGGCGGTGGCGGCGGCACCAGCCAGGGCGCGCAATACCAGGTGTCACTGCAGGGCAACGACCTGGCCGGCCTGCAGGAGTGGCTGCCGAAACTGCAGGCCGAGCTGAAGAAGAACCCGAAGCTGCGCGACGTCGGCACCGACGTCGACGAGGCCGGGCTGCGCCAGAACATCGTGATCGACCGCGACAAGGCCGCGCGGCTCGGTGTGTCGATCGGCAGCATCGACGGCGCGCTGTACGACGCGTTCGGCCAGCGCCAGGTGTCCACCATCTACTCGGACATCAACCAGTACCAGGTGGTGGTCAACGCGCTGCCCGAACAAACCGCCACGCCGGAGGCGCTCAACCGCATCTACGTGCGCTCCAGCAGCGGCCAGATGATCCCGATCACCGCATTCGCGCGGCAGGAGCCGGGGCTGGCGCCGTCGCAGATCACCCACGAAAACCAGTACACCACGATGGACCTCAGCTTCAACCTCGCGCCGGACGTGAGCATGGGCGAGGCGATGGCGATCATCCAGTCCACCGTGAAGAACATGCGCATGCCCGGCGACATCCGGGTGCAGATGGGCAACGACTTCCGCCGCTTCCAGCAATCGCAGAGCGGCATGGGCTGGCTGATCCTGGCCGCCGTGCTCACCGTCTACATCGTGCTCGGCATGCTGTACGAAAACCTGATCCATCCGGTCACCATCCTGTCCACCCTGCCGGCCGCCGGCGTGGGTGCGCTGCTGGCGCTGTGGCTGACCGGCACCGAGCTGTCGGTGGTGGCGCAGATCGCGCTGGTGCTGTTGATAGGCATCGTCAAGAAAAACGCGATCATGATGATCGACTTCGCCCTGGTCGCCGAACGCGAACACGGCAAGCCCCCGCTGGAAGCGGCGCGCGAAGCCTGCATCGTGCGCTTCCGCCCGATCATGATGACCACCATGGTCGCCATCCTCGCCGCATTGCCGATCGCGATCGGTCTCGGCGAAGGCAGCGAACTGCGCCGCCCCCTCGGCATCGCCCTGATCGGCGGCCTGCTGATCTCGCAAAGCCTCACCTTGCTCAGCACCCCGGCGCTGTACGTGATCTTCTCGTGCCTCGCCGAGCGGCGGAAAGCGTGGTGGGCGAGGCGGCAAGAGCGCAAGGCGGCGCGGCGGCGGAGACAGCTCGCGGGTGCATGACTCGTTGTGGGTCGTTGCGAATCGTGCATGTTCCGCGTGCTGGTAACGGTACCGACGATCACGCAGCTTCTCGGCAAATACGCCGCTTCAATGAGGCCGCAGCGAATCGCTGCGGATAACGAATTCAAAGAACGTCACCATGTCCAGGATATCGTGCTTCAATGAGGCCGCAGCGAATCGCTGCGGATAACTCGAAGATCGACGGCTGGCTGATAGGGGTGGCGTCATGCTTCAATGAGGCCGCAGCGAATCGCTGCGGATAACGCGCCAGCGATATGCCGGTGAACACAACTCCAATGCCGCTTCAATGAGGCCGCCCGGTGATGTCGGACACGAAGGCCGGCGGCGTGCCGGTGAACACAACTCCAATGCCGCTTCAATGAGGCCGCAGCGAATCGCTGCGGATAACTGCCGAGCTGATCGTGGCCGGCGCGCACATCACTGTGCTTCAATGAGGCCGCAGCGAATCGCTGCGGATAACGGGCGCGGATTTGGGCGTCGGCTTCTGCGGCGGCTCGCTTCAATGAGGCCGCAGCGAATCGCTGCGGATAACCAGACCTCGCGGCCGTCGAGTCAGAACGTGACGCGCTGCTTCAATGAGGCCGCAGCGAATCGCTGCGGATAACGTCCGTACGCACTGCCGCCCAAGCGCGCAAATGGATTGCTTCAATGAGGCCGCAGCGAATCGCTGCGGATAACACGAGTCGAGTGAGCAGGAGGGTGGTGAGTGAGTTCGCTTCAATGAGGCCGCAGCGAATCGCTGCGGATAACCTCGCAGGTGCGGTCCAGCTCGGCGGCATTGGCCGCGCTTCAATGAGGCCGCAGCGAATCGCTGCGGATAACAGCAGGCCGCTGAAGCCCTTGCACGGCGAGCTGGTGCTTCAATGAGGCCGCAGCGAATCGCTGCGGATAACGGCTGCGGCGGTGCGTAGCCGGCGTCCTGCGCTTCGCTTCAATGAGGCCGCAGCGAATCGCTGCGGATAACGTGGCAATTTTTGGTCTGACGCGAACATTTACGCAGGCTTCAATGAGGCCGCAGCGAATCGCTGCGGATAACCTCCGAAAGCGATCGGCGCCGCAGACAAGGGATTGTGAGCTTCAATGAGGCCGCAGCGAATCGCTGCGGATAACCCTGTCGCCGGCTTCAATGAAGCTGAAACCGATTTGCTTCAATGAGGCCGCAGCGAATCGCTGCGGATAACCCCTACCTAAAGAAGTGAAACCACCCCATGCGATTGGCTTCAATGAGGCCGCAGCGAATCGCTGCGGATAACGTTCGTGTATGCGCCGGGAGGGAAAAAGGATGGCATGCTTCAATGAGGCCGCAGCGAATCGCTGCGGATAACATGAGCTGATGCAGTGGCGCGAACGCGCCGCCGCCCGGCTTCAATGAGGCCGCAGCGAATCGCTGCGGATAACTGCGCGCCGAGCTGGTGCAGGTGGCGGCCGTAGCCATGCTTCAATGAGGCCGCAGCGAATCGCTGCGGATAACCGAGTGCCGCGAGTACGACCGACCTAACGGAAGGGACGCTTCAATGAGGCCGCAGCGAATCGCTGCGGATAACGTCGTGGAAATGCAGATGGCGCACGCGAAAACCGAGCTTCAATGAGGCCGCAGCGAATCGCTGCGGATAACACGCTTGGCCGCTTGATGTAATGCCCCATTGAGTCACGGCTTCAATGAGGCCGCAGCGAATCGCTGCGGATAACCGTAATGACCGATGCCACCGGCGCGATCTATGCCTTCGCTTCAATGAGGCCGCAGCGAATCGCTGCGGATAACCGCGCAGTACAACGTTGAGACAAAGCAGGTCGGCATGCTTCAATGAGGCCGCAGCGAATCGCTGCGGATAACGGTTGTGCGCGCAATAACCCCGGCCCCGCCAGTGGGGGCTTCAATGAGGCCGCAGCGAATCGCTGCGGATAACTTCATAACCTGCTTGCGCCCGTGAACGTTCGCGATGCTTCAATGAGGCCGCAGCGAATCGCTGCGGATAACCGCCCAAATCTTGCGGGCTGCCTGCATTGCCTCTTCGCTTCAATGAGGCCGCAGCGAATCGCTGCGGATAACAAGCGTGTTTCCTAGTGCGTCGCGGCGTACAGCCTTGCTTCAATGAGGCCGCAGCGAATCGCTGCGGATAACGTTGCCAGCTATAGCCGCCTAAACGTCTAGGCGGCTAGCTTCAATGAGGCCGCAGCGAATCGCTGCGGATAACCGAGCTGGAAGACAAGCAGGCGGCGCCGCTGCTGGCGGTGCTTCAATGAGGCCGCAGCGAATCGCTGCGGATAACCTCCGCACGTGAAACCGCACTCAGGAAAGCAGCCCATGCTTCAATGAGGCCGCAGCGAATCGCTGCGGATAACTCATGAAAACCTCGGCCAGACTCATCCACCACATCGGCTTCAATGAGGCCGCAGCGAATCGCTGCGGATAACATCTGGATGTCGAGCACGTCGCCCGATTGCTTGTCGCTTCAATGAGGCCGCAGCGAATCGCTGCGGATAACTAAATCCACGCTGCGCGAGGAGCTGATCGACCGGCTGCTTCAATGAGGCCGCAGCGAATCGCTGCGGATAACCGATGCCATCGGCGCGCTGCTGCGCTTCGCCGAGGGGCTTCAATGAGGCCGCAGCGAATCGCTGCGGATAACCTGGGCGCGGCGGCGGCGGCTTCGCGCATGTGCTTGCTTCAATGAGGCCGCAGCGAATCGCTGCGGATAACCTCGCAGTCGAGCGTGGCCGCGGCGGCGTCGATGTCGCTTCAATGAGGCCGCAGCGAATCGCTGCGGATAACCGGTCGAGACCGCCGGGCACATCGCCCTCGGACGCGCTTCAATGAGGCCGCAGCGAATCGCTGCGGATAACGATCGCCTGGGCCCGCAGTCCGTCCGCCTCGACTGCGCTTCAATGAGGCCGCAGCGAATCGCTGCGGATAACGAAATCATCCTGAGCGAGCAGCGCGGCCCTGTGCTGGCTTCAATGAGGCCGCAGCGAATCGCTGCGGATAACGGCCTGACTGTGATCGGTGCAATCCGGGCTGGCATGGCTTCAATGAGGCCGCAGCGAATCGCTGCGGATAACCTCCTTACTGGATGGTGGCCAGCGGCGATTTCAGCGTGCTTCAATGAGGCCGCAGCGAATCGCTGCGGATAACCCCAAGCCGCCGGCCAGGGCGCCGAGACAAAGCAGGCTTCAATGAGGCCGCAGCGAATCGCTGCGGATAACACCAGGGACTCACCGAATTGCAATTGGCCGAAGCGCTGCTTCAATGAGGCCGCAGCGAATCGCTGCGGATAACGGCCGTCATGGCCATGGCCTGCTCGACGCAGTCGCCGCTTCAATGAGGCCGCAGCGAATCGCTGCGGATAACGCGCGGCGCAGCACAACTACGTGCCGATCGGCAGCGAGCTTCAATGAGGCCGCAGCGAATCGCTGCGGATAACCTTCCGAACCGCTGGCCGCGGGAAACCACCTCCATCTCGCTTCAATGAGGCCGCAGCGAATCGCTGCGGATAACCGCACAACTCCGTGCTGGACCTGTTCGACAAGGGCTTGCTTCAATGAGGCCGCAGCGAATCGCTGCGGATAACCAGCCGGAGCCGCATATGCGCAGATGCGGCTGGGCGCGCTTCAATGAGGCCGCAGCGAATCGCTGCGGATAACCTCTGGCGCAGTTGGCCCGGGCGGAAGTGCGCACGCTGCTTCAATGAGGCCGCAGCGAATCGCTGCGGATAACGGCCCCACGTTTCCGATTTAATACTTCCTCGGAAATTGCTTCAATGAGGCCGCAGCGAATCGCTGCGGATAACCCAGGGTGCGGATGCGATCGGCGACGGGCTGCACGTCGCTTCAATGAGGCCGCAGCGAATCGCTGCGGATAACATCTCTTCCATACCCGCCTGATGCACCTGCGCGACCGGCAGCTTCAATGAGGCCGCAGCGAATCGCTGCGGATAACCTTCGGCTGCGGGATGCCACGTGACAGGATGCTAGCGCTTCAATGAGGCCGCAGCGAATCGCTGCGGATAACGTGGTGCGCCGCAGTCCTTCAGCCCCACGGAAATCAAGCTTCAATGAGGCCGCAGCGAATCGCTGCGGATAACCGCGTTCCAGCTTCAGGGCGAGCAAGGCCTGCAGTTCGCTTCAATGAGGCCGCAGCGAATCGCTGCGGATAACCGCCTGTGGCCGCATTGGTACGACGATTCGGAAGCGGCTTCAATGAGGCCGCAGCGAATCGCTGCGGATAACGAACGTTCTGGGTGGGTGACGCCGACCGTGAGGGATTGCTTCAATGAGGCCGCAGCGAATCGCTGCGGATAACGCGCCACCGCGAGGACTACTCGGAGTCGCTTCCAGGCTTCAATGAGGCCGCAGCGAATCGCTGCGGATAACGCGTGGCTGGCAGCGGGCATCGCCTCGGCGACATGCGGCTTCAATGAGGCCGCAGCGAATCGCTGCGGATAACCGGCGGGCCAGGTCACGAGCGCTGCTGTAGTCCGGGTGGCTTCAATGAGGCCGCAGCGAATCGCTGCGGATAACATACGTCCCGGAGGCGGACACCGCACGGGTGAACCGGCTTCAATGAGGCCGCAGCGAATCGCTGCGGATAACATGCGTATCGGCCTGGGCATCTCCACGGTCCAGGACGCTTCAATGAGGCCGCAGCGAATCGCTGCGGATAACCAACTGGGTGAGCCGCTGCAGTAGGCTGATGATGTCGCTTCAATGAGGCCGCAGCGAATCGCTGCGGATAACCGGCGGTGAGCAACATTCGCCCGTAGTCGGTCAGCCAGCTTCAATGAGGCCGCAGCGAATCGCTGCGGATAACGAGGACAGCCCCGCCGCTGCCACTCGGTCACCCAGTGCTTCAATGAGGCCGCAGCGAATCGCTGCGGATAACCGTAACGGTCGTTACTGTCGTTACTTTCAGGGCTGGCTTCAATGAGGCCGCAGCGAATCGCTGCGGATAACAGACGGTCGGCTTCGTTGCGATGGGCGGGGAGAATCAGCTTCAATGAGGCCGCAGCGAATCGCTGCGGATAACGGATATCCTGCGATTGCAGGGTGAGGCGATCGAGCGGCTTCAATGAGGCCGCAGCGAATCGCTGCGGATAACTTATCGACCGCGCCGCGAGCCGTGACCTACCAGCCGCTTCAATGAGGCCGCAGCGAATCGCTGCGGATAACTCGCTTGGCGTATCGAGGCAAGCCGTGAGCAAATGGCGGCTTCAATGAGGCCGCAGCGAATCGCTGCGGATAACCGGCAAGTCGCAGGTGCTGTCGTTCACCCGGCTGCTGGCTTCAATGAGGCCGCAGCGAATCGCTGCGGATAACAACTCAAGCGCGCCCAGGCCGGTTTCCTCAACGCGCGCTTCAATGAGGCCGCAGCGAATCGCTGCGGATAACTACGCGGACGGTTCTGGGCAGACCATTTACATCGGCAAGCTTCAATGAGGCCGCAGCGAATCGCTGCGGATAACCGCCAGTGAATTCTACGGCGGGACGACCCGCACGCCGGCTTCAATGAGGCCGCAGCGAATCGCTGCGGATAACCCACCGCCGCCGAAGCCGCCCAGGATCGCGATCTTGGCTTCAATGAGGCCGCAGCGAATCGCTGCGGATAACGCAGCTGCTCGCCGCCGCGTCGACGCCTGGCGATCCGCTTCAATGAGGCCGCAGCGAATCGCTGCGGATAACCGACCTGACGGAGCTCTGGCTGCGCCACGGGACCACGCTTCAATGAGGCCGCAGCGAATCGCTGCGGATAACCACCGCGAGGACTACTCGGAGTCGCTGCCAGAGAACAGCTTCAATGAGGCCGCAGCGAATCGCTGCGGATAACCCACCGATGACCACGATGCCGCACACTACCCAGTCGCTTCAATGAGGCCGCAGCGAATCGCTGCGGATAACACAGTTTCATGAGTCTGACCCAGTTGAGCAACGAGCTGCTTCAATGAGGCCGCAGCGAATCGCTGCGGATAACAGCCGAACGCGGGTTTCCCATAACGCTTCACCACCGAGCTTCAATGAGGCCGCAGCGAATCGCTGCGGATAACCCGCCATGCCAGCGCTGCCCATCCAATTGCTCGATGTTGCTTCAATGAGGCCGCAGCGAATCGCTGCGGATAACCACGGCCACGTCGCCCGCGCGGCGCATGTCGGGCAGGCTTCAATGAGGCCGCAGCGAATCGCTGCGGATAACCCGCCAGGCGCGCACACTTTCGCGCTGGTAATCGAAGCTTCAATGAGGCCGCAGCGAATCGCTGCGGATAACCCTGCTCGACAAGCGCCGCGGCATCAAGGTCTCGCGGCTTCAATGAGGCCGCAGCGAATCGCTGCGGATAACCGAGATAATCCATCCAACGCCCCGGAATTAAATCAGCTTCAATGAGGCCGCAGCGAATCGCTGCGGATAACCGAGCATGGCGCCAACGCCATCCAGCGCATCAGGCCGCTTCAATGAGGCCGCAGCGAATCGCTGCGGATAACACCGGCCTACCATGGAGAAACTCTGTCCGCGCTGTGGCTTCAATGAGGCCGCAGCGAATCGCTGCGGATAACATGCTCTCCAGGAGCCCGGTCGGGCATTGGGAGTCGGGCTTCAATGAGGCCGCAGCGAATCGCTGCGGATAACTTCGATGGTGAGTCCGGCAGCACCCCGGGTGGACTTGCTTCAATGAGGCCGCAGCGAATCGCTGCGGATAACACGACCAAGACAGCCGCCCTGTACCTGCGATCGAGGCTTCAATGAGGCCGCAGCGAATCGCTGCGGATAACGAACTCATCAAGGCCGTGAAGGCGGGCGCCGATCTGGCTTCAATGAGGCCGCAGCGAATCGCTGCGGATAACGCGGCATCAAGCCGCCGAGCAGTCCGCCGCCCAAATTGCTTCAATGAGGCCGCAGCGAATCGCTGCGGATAACCGATTACGCGGCGGGGCGGCTCGACAGCGATGGCCGGGCTTCAATGAGGCCGCAGCGAATCGCTGCGGATAACCCGCGTGCTGGACGAGTTCGCGTTGCACCCCGACCCGCGGCTTCAATGAGGCCGCAGCGAATCGCTGCGGATAACGCCGACGCACCGTGGATGGTGCGGTGTGGCCGACTGCTTCAATGAGGCCGCAGCGAATCGCTGCGGATAACTGGCGGATGACCCGTGGTTCCAAACGCACTTCTGTCCGCTTCAATGAGGCCGCAGCGAATCGCTGCGGATAACCCAACGCCAACACCTGCAGCCGATGCGTCGGCAAGGAGCTTCAATGAGGCCGCAGCGAATCGCTGCGGATAACTGGCAAGGATGCCGGCCGCGCGCTTCTTGCCCTGCGCGCTTCAATGAGGCCGCAGCGAATCGCTGCGGATAACTCGTGCGGCGCCGCATGCGCCACGACGCCCGCGCGAGCTTCAATGAGGCCGCAGCGAATCGCTGCGGATAACCGCCTGCTGTGATCGTGCTGCCGCATGCGGCGTTTTTGCTTCAATGAGGCCGCAGCGAATCGCTGCGGATAACGCCGTTCGCGCGCAGCAGGGCGGCCAGTTCGTGACGCGCTTCAATGAGGCCGCAGCGAATCGCTGCGGATAACTGCGCGCGCCATCGTGGCCGCTGCGAAAGCGGGACGCTTCAATGAGGCCGCAGCGAATCGCTGCGGATAACGGTTTCATTCGGTGGCTTCCTTCAGGATGACGGGGATAGCTTCAATGAGGCCGCAGCGAATCGCTGCGGATAACCACCGACAACGACGCCGTGGCCGGCTACACCGCCGGGCTTCAATGAGGCCGCAGCGAATCGCTGCGGATAACGTCCTGTTTCACCAGCGGTCCAATCAACGCACGCTCGCTTCAATGAGGCCGCAGCGAATCGCTGCGGATAACGCGGAACGTTCTTGGGGGATCGCCTCGTGAGCTTTGCTTCAATGAGGCCGCAGCGAATCGCTGCGGATAACCGGGTCGACCGTGGCCGTTCTTACAGTGATCGAATGGCTTCAATGAGGCCGCAGCGAATCGCTGCGGATAACCGCATGCTCCGGTAGGCCATGCGATCCATGGTGACCTGGCTTCAATGAGGCCGCAGCGAATCGCTGCGGATAACCTGTACCGGGTGGCCGTAGCGGGGGGCATGCGGCTGGCTTCAATGAGGCCGCAGCGAATCGCTGCGGATAACCCACGCCCATTGCCGGCACGCCCGCCGGAAAGGCCCGCTTCAATGAGGCCGCAGCGAATCGCTGCGGATAACCTCCATCTCTCTGGTCAGTTCGTTGAACCGGTTGACGCTTCAATGAGGCCGCAGCGAATCGCTGCGGATAACGAGCTACTTCCAGAAGGGCGGTGAGTTGTGAGGTTCATGCTTCAATGAGGCCGCAGCGAATCGCTGCGGATAACCACTCAGCTACATTACGAGGTGAACCCATGAGCACGATGCTTCAATGAGGCCGCAGCGAATCGCTGCGGATAACGACTCACACGCGGGCCACACTCGTAACCGACTTTCGGCTTCAATGAGGCCGCAGCGAATCGCTGCGGATAACTTCACCACATCCGTACTGTCGGTCCCCGAGCGCCGGCTTCAATGAGGCCGCAGCGAATCGCTGCGGATAACGGATGATCAGCGCGCGCAGCCGCATCTTGTACTTCTCGCTTCAATGAGGCCGCAGCGAATCGCTGCGGATAACATCGCTGGCGCTGGTGGCGTGCTGACCGAGGGCTAGCTTCAATGAGGCCGCAGCGAATCGCTGCGGATAACTTCGACGTCGGCGGCTACACCGGCCCGGGCGGCGTGCTTCAATGAGGCCGCAGCGAATCGCTGCGGATAACCTGGCGCAGCGCGAGCTTGAGGCCGAGGAAGGCCGGCTTCAATGAGGCCGCAGCGAATCGCTGCGGATAACTGTCACCCCGCAAGTCCTTGTGCGGTATGGCCGTTTGGCGGGTTTGTGCGAGAGGTGACTGGCACAGGCGCAAGGCAGGCTAGCGTGCGTGATGCCTGATGGCAACAGCAGCGGGTAACTATTGGATTTTCAATGAGCATTGTGACGCGAGAGGTGGCCGGGTTTTGCGGCATCACCGGAGCGCTCGCGTGGGGTGGGCGAAAGAAGGTGGGTAGTGGCGGGCGGTCGTCACACGATGATCGGCTCACGGGCCACGGGTTCGAATTTGTCACCGAGACTGACGACACGGGGTTTGACCTTGTCGGCGGGACCGAGATCGATGATCAGCAGGGCATCGGTGCGGCGCAGGATGATGCCGTCGAGAAGTTGCAGCATCTCGGCGTGCCGCCGGCGGCTCAGTCGGCACTGGAATACGGAAAGTTGCAGCCATTCGCCGAACCCCTTCATGGTCTTGAATACGCGGCGCAGACGCTTGTCGTCGCGGATGTCGTAGGTCACCAGGTACAGATGTTCGTCCATGCTCGTCTCACGGGTCGCGATGGTTCACCGGGTGGTGAAGTTGGGGTAGTCGTCCAGCTCGCCCAGCAGGAACCGTCCCAGCAGCCGTGCCTGCAGTTCGAGCAGGCGGCGGTAGCTCAGGCGGTAGCCGAACATCGGGTGGGTGACTTCATGGCTGAGCCGGCGTTCGAACGCGGCGATGAATCGCTTGCGTCCGTCCGGGGTGAGATTGACGCTGCCGGCCGCGCTGACGAAGTCACTGGGATGGACTTCGCCGTTGTTGATCACCTGGATCACCACCGAGTCGGCAAGCAGCGGACGGAATGGTTCCATCAGATCCAGCGCGAGGGCGGGGCGACCGTAGCGCGGTTGATGGTAGAAGCCGCGGAAGGGGTCGAAGCCTACCGATTGCAACGTCACCGTCAGTGTCCGCGCCAGCAAGGTATAGGCGAACGACAGCATGGCGTTGATCGGGTCGGTCGGCGGACGTCGGTTGCGAAGGGTGAAGTCGAACGACAGCAGTGCCTCGTCTTCGGCGACAGCAGGCTTGAGCGTGTTGCGAAAATGCCCGAAATAAAGCGCCGCGGCGTTGCCCTCGATACCGAGCAGGGTTTCCAGGTTCTCGGCGTGTTCGCTCTGCTTCTGGATACGCTTCAGGTCAGCCAGCAGGCGTTCGGGCTTTTCCTCCAGCTTCCAGTTGCGACGCAGCTGGGTGCGACAGTTGGCGATCTTCGCGGCCACCAGTCCACGCGCCACGCGCAGGCAGGCGGCATCGCTGAAACTGGTGCGGTACTGTGCGGTGCGCAGTTCCACGTTCTTGTGGCCGTTGCCGACGGTGTGGCCGTAGAACCAGCCACCATAGCTGTGCCAGGTGACAGGGATGTTCCGCTGCATCAGTTCGCCAAGACACGGCGACGTGACGTAGACATTACCCATCAGCACCACCTGCGAGACCTCGCCGATGCGGGCCTTGGCCAGCACCTGGTCGTCCTTGCTGACCTCCAGTACTTCACCTTTCTTCGCAAGCTTGGCGTTGAACTGCTGGATGTACAGGGGCAAGGCCTCGTGGTGCGGAACCGCCAGGGGGCGCGGCGCCAACTCGGCACGATGCAGATATTGCACTTCGTCGGGCAGGCATATCGTCACCAGCGAGCAGCGCGGGCACTTGGGACTGTCCACCAACGGATCGGGAATGCGCCCGCCGGCGGCCATCGCGCGCAGCTCGGCGATCGCGTTGCGGGTCAGTGCAATCAGGTCGTCATCGAACGGTACGGCGACGCGCTCCTTGCTCGCCACGTAGTAGATCGCGCCTTCATCGCACACGTAGCCGTGCTCGCGCAGAAGCAGACCTTGTGCGCACAGTTGTACGCGTTCGGGGTCGTACACCCCGCGCGGCGTGTGCGGACGCTTGCCGCGCTTGTAATCGACCGGTGTGACGATGTCGCCTTCGCCTTCGATCAGATCGAGCTTGGCGATCAGGCCGATGGTGTTGGACGACAACGTGACCGAGCGGGCGTGAATCTCGGTGTTCTCTTCACGCGCCTTGTCGGCTGCAGGCAGGTCGCCGGAAGGCTTGTCGACACGTTGATGGCGGTGCCGTCCGTCGACCGTGTCGACCGAGTCAGCCCACTCGCCCTGCACCCATTCCAGGTAGGCCAGCCGCGGGCAGTACACGTGCTCGTTCAGCATGCGCACCGGAATCAGCGGCTGGTCGCCGCCCAGCTCCGGAAACGGCAGCTGCAAATCCCCTTGTTTCGGTTCCATCGAAAGTCGCTCCCCCGCGTCTGCCGATAATCCTTCACGATCAAGCTTTTACTATGGGTTCCTTTCGCGGGGCAAGGGCGATATCTATAAGTACAAAACGTGATATCGTTCTTTCCATGGCACGCACACTCATCAATCTGGATCCTGACGACAAGGCATGGCTGGACCGCGAGGCCCAGGCCCGCAACCTGCCGATGACCGAACTGGTACGGCAGGCCGTGCGCGGCTATCGCGTCCGACACGAGAGCCAAGGGCTGACTGATCTGCAAGCCGCACTGCGCCGTACCGCCGGCATCTGGGAGCACGGCGATGGCTTGCACCATCAGCGTCGCCTGCGTGACGAGTGGGACGACCGCGGGTGAGATACCTGCTCGATTCGGTCATCCTGATCGACCACTTCAACAACGTCGAAGCCGCCACCACCTTCCTGGCCGAACACGGCAGCGAGTGCGCCATCTCCGCCATTACCCGCGCCGAAGTGCTCGCCGGCTTCACCGTTCGCACTGAACCGCTGGCGCGTGAGCTACTCGATGTATTTCCGCATCTGCCGATCACCAGCGAGATCGCCGACCTCGCCGCCTCCCTGCGCCGCAGCGAGCATTGGAAGCTGCCTGATGCGTTGCAGGCAGCGGTAGCTGTGCAGCATGGGCTTGTGCTGGTGACGCGGAATACGCGGGATTTCAGGGTGGGTGGGAAGAGGGTCGAAGTGGTGGTGCCGTATCGGGTGTGAGTATGCCGCTCGGAGGCTAGAGAAGAATGTGGTGCGGCGCTAAGTCTGACCTTCCGTCGCTTAGGTTGTTGAGCTACCACGTACAAATAGGCCCAAGCCGTAATGGCGCCCCACTCCTGCCAACATGGGCCCGGCCACCGGCTCGGAAAACGTCACTGATACATGAAAGCGGGAGAAACCAGATAGATGTTGCGGCACACGATATTCGCGAGCGGCCCTACCCGATCGTTCGTATGGCGCGGCTTGAAAACGCAGACTCACGGGCTGGGGTAGTCCGGCCTTCGCCAAGGCATGCAGGATCAACTTTTCGGCTTTATGTCTGTCGAACTTACCTTTTTGTTTCCCCCCGCGTGTCGTTTTGCCGTGCGTTACCAATGGAGTGACGGTGTGCCAACGATTGCTAGCCTTTAGGTAGGCTTGGGCAACGCCGTCGATTTCGTCGGTTTGATCCATTGTGCCGACTTGTGTGCCGTGTTGGACAAGTGGCGTGTGTGCGAGTGCATGCCGGATTTCACGGAAGCGGTGGGAGTCGAAGGTTTCCCCTTCTGGCCCCAACACCATTGCTCGCCTTATGCGTCCATCGACATTTTTGTTTCCAATGCTCGGCAATGGAATCCACGACAATCGATCGTCAAGATCGTCGCCCGCAACGTGACCGGTTGCATAACCCAATGACTGTTGGGAAACGCGCTGGCCAAGTGCATGGCGGATCATCGCAGCTACGGTAACTCCCTCATTGTGTCGCCAACTCAGCCAGCTGCCTGGGTCCATGCCATGTAGATCGTAGAGTAGGAACGGGCGCAGGGATGTTGTGGTGTCGAGGTCGTAACTGCGTTCGCTGTATGTGACTGGTGGGTCTACAAAATCCTTACTCTCGATGCGGTGACGTCGTGCCTGTTCTCGCAGCTCGAGGCTGGATAAGCTTCCCTCCGCCGGAACTCTTAGCGGGTTGCGCATGAAAGACGTACCGAGCGATGGCTGCCACTTATTCGAGTCGCTTTCCAGCGGGGTTTCGGAAAGCTGAAACGACGCAAAGGCAAGATCCTCAGCACGCCCAAGGCACACCATCTCACGGCTGAGGACACCCAGATGTTCGGCTTTCGCGGTGTCGTTTATGTGCCACTCGTAGGTGACAGGGCTATCCACCCAGCGACGTTGGGTGGCTTGTGCGTCATAGCGTGCGCGCCTTCTGGAAGATGCTTCATAAGGCGGCGTACCTCGATAAAGGTCACGCAGCGTGATGTCATCGCTGTTGCGTGGTACATAGGCCGTGAACACCTTGCCAACAGACACTCTTGGCGCATGGATTGTCGGTGGCTCCAACTGCTCCAACCAGGAGAGTGTGGTTGTATTTCGATCCAGACTTCCCGCGTGCGCGCTGCCTGCCACAATGGCTTGCATCAAACGCATGGGGGCGGGTGGCCATTCCTCGCCGTGGTAGTAACCGCCGAGGAAGTTGACGCGGACTCTGAGATATGACGACACGATGGCCTCCTGCTCAAGCCTTGTTCTTGAGGTACTGTTTGGCCTTCTCGACGTCGAAGTCGTAAGTGAGGAGGCCTGTGTCGATACCAAACGCGGTGGCGCTCTGTTGAGCGAATTCCAGAGCCTGTCCGGGGTTGATCGGGAACTTGGTTTCGCTCCCGTCGCGTCGCACAAGCTTGGCCTCAATGGCATCGGCACCGTCGCGAACGAGCTGACACCCCGAGCGCAGGTTGTAATCCTGAGGCAAGCTTAGCGCCACCAGCGACAGGGCGAGGAGATACGCGCGCAAATGTTTGGTTTCATCGGCATCCGCGCCCCGTAGCTGGCGTATCACGATCAAGTTCAGAATGCTTTCCCGGACGATGTTCCCGCGCACCAGGACTCCTCCGCGTCCATCGGAAGGGACGTGTGCGAGGCCGATGACGGACGACTTCTTCTCGATGTCCTTCTTGAGCTTTTCGAGGTCTTCGACGTTTTCGGCAGAGAAGGACGGAACGAATTGGGCCGCACGGGTCAGTGGGGTCACGTCATCTGCGTATACGATCGACCCCAGCGCGCGTTGAACCTTGACTCCGGTCCCTCGGGAGTCCCATACACCGAGTGTCAACGACAGAGGACTGAGCTTTGCGACAGGTGTGGCGTTGCGTGTGTTGGCGAGGGCCTTGAAGGCGGTATCGATCTTGTCGCTGAGTGATGAGAATCGGGCTGACGCATCGGCCAGACGGTGTGCCATCTCCAGAATATTGAATGAAACGTCACCTGCCTTTACGACAACTTGTGGAACCAGGGCGGCGTAAGGCTCTTCCATGAAAGCAGGCTCGATGCGGTTGGCTTGCGATTGCACACTGTCCAGTACGCAACGATTGTGCCCGTCGGGTAGCGGATCGATGCAGTAGCCGTCGTGTCCCGCATAGGTCGGTGGAAATACGGGGCTGTCCGCACCCCCTACGGGGCGAAGCCGTTCCTTGACGACGATGGCGACAGGTCCGTCTTGTTCGAGTAGGGCGTTGAAATCAGTCATGAGCGACTCTCCTTGGATGCCCGTGCCGGGCGGCTATAGGTGAAGCAGGAAATACCCTGCCCACGCTTGATACGTGAAAATTCGTAGGCCGGCCCACGGCCGGTGACGGCATGGACGCGAGCTAGTGACAGTGGCAACGGCTGCTCCCATAGCTGATAGAGGCAGCTGCCACGTGCTGGCTGGAACGGCCAGCACTGCAGAGCAACAGCGGAAAGCAGTTCCGCAAATACGTAGGTGGGCACCGCCTTCAGTGCCGTACCGAGATCATTCGGTGAGAAGCCTGTGTCAATTGGATTCCATCCGCTGCGCGGATCAAACCCGAGGCGGCCTGTGAGAGGAATACTTAGCTGAAGTAGATTTTCTGGTGAAAGCTCGCTGGAGAGGGATGGGCAGGCGGTTAAAAGTTTGGCTGCGTCGGTCGATTTCTGCTGTCCGCCGAAGCACTTCCAGAAGCTGTTGCCGCGTCCGTTGCGCCGCTCCCACCAATCCATCGAGACATGAAGATCGGTATCTCGATTGGTTATGGCGTAGGGGCGAACCATATCTTCGCCTGCCCAAGTGTCATCAGGGATCAACTCAGCGTGTGCGAAGTCGTTTGCCAGTTGCCTGAAGTCGTCATCGGACCACGGCTCGATGATCAGCGCGTTGCCGTCCCAGCGCGATGTCAGTGATCGATCCCGTGCGGAGGCCAGTTCGAACAAGCCACATGCACCAAAGTACTGGGCTGGGTTGCGTGGATCAGCGGTGAGCTTCATGCGTCCATCTCCTCCGAACCCATGACATCAGCGCATTTCAACAATGCTTCCAGGTACGCCAGTCCCCACCAGCCATAGCGACGTTGGAGCCTGTCAAAGCGCAGCTCCGATTTCTGGCTGGCTTGCTCGTTTTCGGCAAGCGTGTGGTGGTTGTCGAATGCGTGCGTGTCGAACCCCGGTCGAGCCCGTCCATGATGGCTGGCGACCAGATGCAGTATGAGTTCGTCGTCCACGCCGTCGTCGCCCAAGTCCAGCAGTGATCCGAGTTCGTGACGATAGCCGCGAAGGAGACGCCAGTGAGCGCGTCGCCCATAGCATTTGGCCAACACCTGGTCGGTGAAGTTGCCAGCGGCCCGTTGCCACCACGGCCGATCCTTGCCACGGTCATGTGCAGCTCCGGCCCTGGCAAGTTGGTCGACGAGTGATTGATTCAGGCCCAGCGCGTTGCCAATGGCGAGTGCGGACTCGCTGACTAGATGAAGATGGGCTCCCAGTAGTTGCGTTCTGATGGCTTGCGAGCCGCTTTCTCCGTCGTCAGGGAAAGCGGGGCGGCGTGCAACCAGATATGCCCGTGCGGAAGTAATGTCTGCTTCGTCATCGGCGTCGTCAGAGGACGTTTCCAGCCAAACGGTGCGCAAACCACGCACGCTCTCCAGTTTGCTCGTTGCCTTGTCGAAGGAATCAGCTTCCAGTTCCATGGATTCGTCGGCACGCGTTGCCGCCCATGTTCCTTCGGAACGAGAGAGCCCCCATCGCTCGCGTGTGCCTGGTTGATCGGCGACATCGACGACGGGTTCGGTGCTGGATGGGTTAGGGAAGCCATCGGCAGACAGCCCGCCCCAATGTGCGGGGAGGATAACGGTGGCTTCGGCAAGACGGGTCGGCGTCTTGACCAAGTCGCCAATTGAAATCATGGCGACTTCGCCGTGAGTGCTGATGACTGGGATCTTGTCTGTGACTGTCGAATCGACAAGGCGAGCGGCCAAAGACTCAAGGAATTTCTGTGCTCGATCGGTGCGGATGGGGGATTTTTCCGCTACGCGAACCGGATATACGGACAACCAGTCATCGAGACGCTTCCTCTCATCGCTGGAACTGTTTTCGAAGTGAGGTATATCGCGCCAAACCAGTGTCGTCTGAGGTGGTTCATAGTCAGAGATCCCTCGCAACCATGGTGAAACTTCTGGGCCGATACGAGGCTTCGGCTCCGTCATGGACCAAGTGTCAAGCAGGTAATCATCAAGTTCCCGCATGCGCGGAAGAGGTTCGGATGCCTCCTGGTATTCCGGGTGCATGACCAGGCTGGTCAACGCCTCTGGGGAGGCATCGAAGCCATCGCCTTTTGCGGGGAGTTGCTGCAGCAACTCCAGTGTCTTGTACCGGCGTGGATGTTCTATTTCTGATGCCCCGCCTTTCTTGAGGTTGGCGAAATCGCCGCGTGTGTATATCAACGTGATTGGAGCTTGCCGTCCTTCACCTCCCGAGCGGTTGATGCGTCCAGCGCGCTGGATGAAGTTATCCAGCATGCAAAGGTCGAAGATCGCGACATCCGCATCCAGATCGACCCCGACTGAACCCGCTGATGTGCTGACAAGGTAGGTAGTGCAATCGACTCCTTCTTTGCGCAGGAATTGTCGGAACACCACGCTCTGGGCCAGTGCGTCGCGCTCGTGGCCCCGTAGTGTTCCAGTGAGAAGTCGAACCTCGCACGGCTTGGCTTGCTTCCGCAGCTCGCTGGCAATGGCTGAGGCTTCATCTGGCGATGTCACATAGATAAGCACCGTTTTGCGGGTATTTGCGTAGCTCAGGGCCTTTTCAACGATGGCTGCTCGCTTTGTAGCTGGTGTGGCTTCATCGCCAAGCTGGTGAAGCGTGAGAATCTTGTCGGCACGCAGACGTTTGACCACGGCAGGGTTGGAGCGGTCAACATCTGAGAGTTGCAACGCATCACTGCTTTTGGAAGAGGGTGTTGCGGTCAGCTCGACACATCGAAAGGGTTTCAATGCCGGTTGTCGCTGTTGAATAGCCTGAATCTGCTTTATCAGCTTTCCGAAAGCGGGTGACAGATGCGCCTCATCATGGATCAGCAGCACATCCTGCCCTAACAGGCCTGCATGCATGCTTCGCATGGTGCGTCCGTCGCCGTCGCCCCAAAAAAGTAGGCGACTTCCGATTTTGTAGACAGTGCCGATAATGATTGCTGGCCGAGCCGGGTCGCGCTTCCAGCCACCGTTGTCCGCGCGCTCTCCGCGCAGCGTGCTGATGGAAAGAACGTGCCTGTTACCTAGGTGGGTTTTGCTGGAGAGGGCTGCTAGTGCACCCGTGACGGGGTGGTCGGGGTTTTCATCCAGCCAACGCAGCAACCCTTCCGCGACCTCTGTAGACTGATCCACTACGGTCCGTCGGTCGACAACGATTACGAACCGGCGTGGCAACGAGACGTTGTTCACGCCCTCAGCGGCTTGGCTGGCCAGCGCCAGCAACCAAACGAGCATCACCGACGTTTTGCCCAATCCGGTGGGTACTGCGATGGGGCGGAACTTGCCGGAGCGCCATTCTTCGAAGAGATCGGCTTGCCATTGGTACGGCTTGTAACCCCGTCCTCGTGGATCAACTGATCCAGTGATCTGCTCGAAATACCCCTCGAAGTCGAAGCTCATGATCTCTGTCCCTTTGAGTTTTGCAGCGTTCTACTTGAAGCGCGGTGTCTTGGCATTGTGATGTTCACCGTGCGTCGCCATGACGGGCGTAAACCCATAGCCGCAACCTGATCGGTTCCCACTCTTCATCCGGATCGTCGACGGCAAGAATCTCGCCGCGAAGGTCGTGCGTGCGATCAAGCAGTGACGCAGCAGCGTTGTCCAGACGCGGCAGGTAGCCGAGTTTGCGGTCGTGCCAGAGCACTTCGATGGCGCGTTCGTCGTGCGGGTTGCCGGGTTGGCGGCGAAATTGCAGCGCATCACCGGGGCGAAGGCCGGGCAGGACATCCGGGCAGTCGTAGTAATGGCTACCGGCGATGCGGCAGTCCTGCAGATGGATTTGTGTGGCCTTGTCCGCGCGGAGCCTGGCGTTCGCTGCACCCGGAAGTGCGCCGAAGGCTGCCAGTGCCTGGGACAGGCGAATGAGGAAACGACGTCGTTGCACAAGCGATCCCCCTGTGGATGCCTGATGGCGAACGTATCCGTCGTCCGTCTCAGGGATCGAGACAGAAGGGGATGGCGCAGTACCCGACTATACGACTCGCTGCTGCCGGTGTATCGCTCAACGCATGCTGCCACGCAACGCCTTCAACCGCCTCGCCGCCGAACCGAACCTCACCTTGCTCGCATCGAACGCCTCGGGGTCGAAGTCGTCGCCGAGCCAGTCCAGCAGTTCCTCGGTTTCCTCGTCGGTTCTGGTCGGATCTTTCAGAACGTCGCACAGGCGCGCGTAGCCGTGGACGCCGCCGCAGTCTTCGGGTGGGCAGGCGCGGGCGCCGGCGAGGCAGCGGGGGTATTTGGTCTTGGTTTCGCGTGGGGCGATGGCTTCCAGCACGACCTTGTGACTCCAGTCGTCGCCGAAGTCGTAGAGGTAGGTGCAACGGGTGCCGGGCTTGTCCAGGTGGTTGGCGATGGGGACGTCCCAGCCGGCGAGCATGGTGGCGTCGCTCCACGGCATGTCGTCTTCCATCGGGATACCGATGTCGATGCCGTTGCGCTTGTCGCCGATCTCTGGAAGGCGTGCAGGTGCATGTCTTCCCAGCCCATGGCGTCGTTGATGGCGCAGTGCAGGTCCCAGAAGCTGGCGTCGCTGGATAGCTGGATGCGTCGCCAGACCGCTGGCTTGACGCCATCGAGGGTGACCTTGAATGGATGGATGCTTGCCGCGGCCTTCGTTGGCGTCCGGGCCCGGGTTCGCGCAGTGGGTTCGGTGGACGCGGGTGCGGGCGCGACGGATGAGGCGCCGAACCATTGCTCGAACAGCGCACGACCGCGCTCGAGGGCCTCGTCGCCGAGTATGACGCTGTAGGCATGGCCATGCGCGTTGCCGATCAGGCCCTTGGCGTGCAGCCGGTCGAGCGCGTCCCATAGCAGCGATTTCCAGGCACGGTGGCCGCCGAATTTTTCCTCGAAGCTGTTGGCCCATAACAGGGCCAGCACGACATCGTCGAGGTGATTGGTGTCGAAGGTATCGTCGGACATGGCGATGCTCCCTGGGGTGTGGTTTTCATCATAACGGCGGAGGTGGTGGCCGGGATCGGGCGAGCCATGTGCCATCGACGGCATCCTCGGCGCATACGTGTCCACCCACCTGAATGCCCCGCCAACGCACTCACAAGCCGTTAACCGCAAGGTGGTTATCACTGGCTTTCTCATCCGAGACGGAGTTGCGTGCGATGGGCAACGAGACCAGCAAACCGGATTTTTCCGATGTGCAGGGCGGGGTGAAATCCACCGCGCCGGATGCACCGCCCAAGGCGGATTTCAGTGACGTGAAGTCGCAGGTCAGTTCGACTGCCGACGCGGCCACGACCTACACCGTGGTGGCAGGCGACAACCTGTCGAAGATCGCCAAGCACTTCTATGGCAGCACGAATGCGTGGAAGCGGATTTTCGACGCCAACCGCGACCAGCTGACCGATCCGGACCGGATCAAGCCCGGCCAGACGTTGAAAATTCCCGCCCAGTCCTGAAGCAGGAGGTACCCCATGAAGATGACTCGCCAACCCCTGATCCTTGCCGCATCGCTGGCCGCGGTGTTGGCTTTGAGCGCCTGCGGCAAGAAAGATGAATCGGCCGCGCCGGCCCCGTCCGCCACGCCGCCTGCCGCGACAGCACCGGCACCCGCGCCGGCCGCTACGGCGCCGATGGCCATGAACAACGCGCCGGCCGCGGTCACGTTCGGCTCGGTCGAGCTGGGCTCGACCGTCGACGCCAGCAACAAGATCCTCGTCAGCGGCACCAGTTTCGCGCCGAAGGACAGCATCTACGCCTCGGTCGACACCAGCGGCAGCGGCAACGCCACGCTGGCGGCGAAGTGGACTTACCAGGATGGCCAGACCGTGCATGAGGACAGCAAGACCCTGAATGCCATGGGCCCGGAGACCACCGCGTTCATGATCAGCAAGCCCGGCGGTTTCCCGGCCGGCAACTACAAGGTCGAGATCTCGCTGAATGGCAGCCAGGTCGCCAGCAAGGATTTCTCGGTGAAGTAGCGGTGGCGGTGATATTGGTGGTGTCGGCACGGGCGCGGCATGACCGCGCCCGTGCCGTTCCGTGCCAGGCGACGTGGGTTTTCTGCGCAGCAGCGGCAGGTGGTGACGACGGCGCGTGATGGGCCGCAGGTCACAGTGGCGCGAACAGTTCGGCCAGATCGGTTTCGTTGAAGCGCAGTTGTGTGGTGGCCCCGCCGCCTTCCAGCACGGCGCGCGCCAGTTCGGCCTTGCGACCCTGCATGGCCTGGATTTTTTCCTCGACGGTGCCGGCGCAGATCAACCGGTAGACGAACACCGGTTTGTCCTGGCCGATGCGGTGGGCGCGGTCGGTGGCCTGCGCCTCGACGGCCGGGTTCCACCACGGGTCGTAGTGGATCACGGCGTCGGCGGTGGTGAGGTTGAGGCCGACGCCGCCGGCTTTGAGGCTGATCAGGAACACCGGCACGCTGCCGCTCTGGAAGCGATGCACCAGGGCGCTGCGCCGGCTCGACGGGGTTTGCCCGGTGAGGATCTGATGGGCGATACCGCGCTTGATCAGCGCCGCCTCGATCAGCGCCAGCATCTCGGTGAATTGCGAAAACAGCAGCACGCGGCGGCCGTCGCCGAGCAGGCCGTCGAGCAGCTCCAGCAGGGCATCGAGTTTGGCGCTGGCGGTGATCTTCTTTGCGCTGGCCAGCTTGACCAGACGCGGATCGCAGCAGGCTTGGCGCAGCTTCAGCAGCGCATCCAGCACGATGATGCCGGACTGCGCCAGGCCGCGTTCCTTCACCGCCTGACGTACGCGTTCGTGCTGCGCGAGACGCAGGGTTTCGTACAGCGCGCGCTGGTCGCCTTCCAGTTCCAGCGTGCGCACGATCTCGGTCTTGGCCGGCAGGTCGGTGAGCACGTCGTCCTTGCGCCGGCGCAGCAGCAGCGGGCCGATGCGCCGGTTGAGCCGTTGTTGGCGATCGACATCGCCATGTTTCTCGATCGGCGTGCGATACAGCCTGGTGAATTGGCGCTGGGAGCCGAGCAGGCCCGGTTCCACCGCGTCGAACTGCGCCCACAGTTCGCCCAGGTGGTTTTCCAGCGGCGTGCCGGTCATCGCCAACCGGCGCGTGGCGGGGATCTCGCGCACCACGCGCGCGGCCTGGCTGTTCGCGTTCTTGATCGCCTGCGCCTCGTCCAGCACCAGCAGCGCGAAGCGTTGCTTGAGCAGTGGTTCGCGATCGCGCGGCAGCAGCGGGTAGGTGGTGATGATCAGGTCGTGGCTGGCGATCTCGTCGTAGCGGTCGGCGCGCGCGGCACCGTGGATCACCAGCACCTTCAGTGCGGGCGCGAAGCGCGCGGCCTCGCTTTGCCAGTTGCCGACCAGGCTGGTCGGGGCGACCACCAGTGCGGGTTGTTCCAGTCGGTCGCGCTGCTTTTCGCCGAGGATGTGCGCCAGCACCTGTACGGTCTTGCCCAGGCCCATGTCGTCGGCGAGGATGCCGCCGAGTCCGGCCGCGCCGAGGAAATCCAGCCAGGCCAGACCGTCGCGCTGGTAGGGGCGCAAGGTGGCCTTGAAGCCTTTGGGTGCCTTGACGCTGCGCTTGAGGTTTTGCAGTGCGTCCAGGTGGGCGCGCAGCAGTTCGCCGCCGTGCCAGTGCAGGTGTTCGTCGAGCGCGGCCAGCAGCGGCGTCTGGCTGCGATGCAGGCGCAGTTCGCCGTCGCCTTCGAGCCATTCCAGCAGCGGCTCGATCAGCATGCGCAGGCGACTCAGCGGAATCGCGGCGCTGCGTCTTTCATCCAGCAGCACGCGCCAGCTGGCGTTCTTCTTTTCGCCCCTGGCCGGATGGCGCGGGAAAGTGGGGTCGGCCAGCAGGCGGCGCAATACCGGCAGCAGGTCGATCCGTTCGCCGCCGACGTCCACGCCCAGCGAGACGTCGAACCACTGCGTGCCGCTGGCTTCGAGGTCGGCGTGCCAGTCGTCGATGTCGACCAGTTCGTCATGTGGAAAGCTGGCGTCGTAGTCGAGCCGGAAGCCGGCGTCGGCGAGCTGCTCGAGCACCGGTTTCCAGTCTTCGGGTGACAGCGGCGGCCTGCGTTCGTGCGGCTGCAGGACGAAGTCATTTTCATCCAGCGCTTGCCGGCGCAGGCCCTGCCCGTGGGCATACAGGCCGGCCTCGACCATGCCGAGGTTTTCCAGTTGCTGCTCGGCGAAGTTTTCGACATCCGCGGCGCGGGCGATCTCGAGCACGTGGCCGTCGTGCATGAGCCGGGTTGGCTGGACGTACGCGCCGGGGTACGGCGCGTACATGTCCGGATCGGGCGCCAGCAGGTGGCCACCGTAGTCGTAGGCCAGTCGCGCGCAGCCGAGCGCGGTGGCGGTGCGCGGGCCGGCATGGCTGCGCTGGATCGACAACTCGATCACGCGCAATTGCAGCACCGGCCGCGGGGCGACGTTCAAGTGCTGCACTGGCGCGCGTTCTTCCGGCAGCGGGATCGACGCGGCGCCCTTGTGCTGGCGCAGTTGCTGCCGCAGTACATCGACCTGCTCGGGCAGTACCGGCGGCGCATGCGCGATGCTGTCGAGCAGTTGCGTGGTGCCGTCGACGCGGCCCCAGACCTGCGCCTTCGGCAGCACGTACCACAGGCCGGCACCGCGCAGCAGCACCGGCGTTTCCCCGCCGTCGACACTGGCGACCAGGTGCTGGCTGCCGTCGGGCTGGCCCAGCCAGCGGACTTGCAGCGGCAGGCCGGGGCCGCGCGACAGTGCCGCCGAGCCCTTTTCGAAATAGGCCGGGTAATGCGCCAGCAGGGTGTGCAGCGCCTGCTCCTGATGGGGGGCGTGGATAGCCGTCCAGTAGTGGCTGCCGACCCGCGCGTGTTGCTGGTGCAGCAGCACCGCGAGCGCACCGGCGATGCCGTCGGGCCAGCCTTCCGCCGGGGCCGGCACCGGCCCGGTGTATGCGCTCAGTTGCAGCGGTTGCGGGTCGACCAGAGCGGCACGCCGGGTCTTGCCCGGGCGCATCCATACCGGGTTGACCAGCAGGCTGCCATCGTCGTCGCCACGCAACAGCACGCCGAATTCACGTTGCGGGCCGGCGGCGGTGACGGTCTGGCCGGGGGTCTGATCGAGCTGGCGCAGCCAGTGCGACCACGCTTGCATGGGTTGCCCGACCGCACCGGTGGCCGCGGCCAGCTCGCGGAACCCGTGTGGGTTGGCGCGCAGCGGGTGGTTGGCCGGCAAACGGCGCGCGATCGCGGCGACCTCGGCCTGCGCTTGCGCCAGCGTCATGGCGGGTTGACGCGGCGGCGTTGCCGGCCTGGGCTGGGTTGCCATGCCCGGCCATGCCGATGGTGGCAGGTTCGCCGTCATCAGCAGCATCGCGGCGGCGTGCTTGCAGTCCATGCCGACCGGGCAGCTGCAATCGGTGTCCAGGGTCAGCCAGGCATCGTGGGCCTGCACGTCGATCCGGCAGTGATAGGGCTGGCGTGCACTGCCGCGGATGTCACCCTCGAGGGTGCAATGGTTGGCGTGGTTGCCGGGTGTGAACTGCAGCGCGACCACCCGTTGCCGCCGCGCGTAGTCAGCGGCACGCTGCAGGGTGCGCTCGTCGAAGTTCGAGGTCCATTCGGCGTGTTGCAGCAATTGGCGCAGGCGGTCGGGGATCATGAAAGGTGGGCGGCGAGAGGCATGGCAACCGTGCATTCTCGCATGCCGCTGCCGGAGGGCCCTGGCTGCCGGTTTCGCAACGATGGTTTGTCCGGACAAGGGGTGCCTGACGAAATATACTTGACCGGTGTATCAGCGGCCCTGCCTCGGGGTGAGGCCGCGATCGAGAAGTCGCCGCGATGGGAATCATCGAACGCCAGCTCGTCATCCCTGCGCAGGCAGGGATCCAGTGCCGTTACGTTTCGCAAACTTGAAGTCGCTGGCTTCCTGCTTGCGCGGAAATGACGGCAACGAGCGGATGGCCTGTCCCGGGCGGCGGCACCTTCATCCCAGCAACGTTGTCGCAAAGAGGCTCGTACCGACCATGTCCACCACGCCCAAGATCATCTACACGCTCACGGATGAAGCTCCGTTCCTGGCCACGCAGTCGCTGCTGCCGATCGTCGCTGCGTTCACCGGCACGGCGGGCATCAGGGTGGAGACGCGCGACATCTCGCTGGCCGCACGCATCATCGCGCTGTTCCCGGAAGCGCTGAAAGAAGATCAGCGACTGCCCGACGACCTGGCCGAACTGGGCCAGCTGGCCACCACGCCGGAGGCGAACATCATCAAGCTGCCGAACATCAGCGCCTCGATGCCGCAGCTGAAGGCGGCGATCAAGGAGCTGCAGGGCCAGGGTTACGCGCTGCCGGATTACCCGGATGCGCCGAAGGACGATAGCGAGAAGGACATCAAGGCGCGCTACGACCGGGTCAAGGGCAGCGCGGTGAACCCCGTGCTGCGCGAAGGCAACTCCGATCGCCGCGCGCCGGCCTCGGTGAAGAACTACGCACGCAAGCATCCGCACAAGATGGGCGCGTGGAGCAAGGATTCGAAGACCCACGTGGCGCACATGGACGGTGGCGACTTCTACGGCACCGAGAAGTCCGCGCTGATCGGGCAGGCCGGCAACGTCAGCATCGAGTGGTTCGGCAAGGACGGCAGCCATGCCGTACTGAAGCCGAAGACCGCACTGCTGGCCGGCGAGATCATCGACGGCGCGGTGATGAGCAAGCGCGCGCTGGCCAGCTTCATCGACGCGCAGATCGCGGACGCGAAGCGGCAGGACGTGCTGTTCTCGCTGCACCTGAAGGCCACCATGATGAAGGTCTCCGACCCGATCATGTTCGGCGTGGCGGTCAGCGAGTTCTACAAGGACGTGCTGGCGAAGCACGCCGATGCGCTGAAGCAGGTCGGCTTCAATCCGAACAACGGCATCGGCGACCTGTACGCACGCCTCGGTTCGCTGCCGGAAGCGCAGCAGGCGCAGATCAAGGCCGACATCGACGCCGAGTACGCGCAGCGCCCGGGCGTGGCGATGGTCAATTCGGACAAGGGCATCACCAACCTGCACGTGCCCAGCGACGTGATCGTCGACGCCTCGATGCCGGCGATGATCCGCGACTCCGGCAAGATGTGGAACGCGCAGGGTCAGCTGCAGGACGTCAAGGCGGTGATCCCCGATCGCAGCTACGCCGGCGTCTACCAGGCGACCCTCGACGACTGCAAGGCGCACGGTGCGTTCGACCCGGCCACCATGGGCAGCGTGCCGAACGTGGGCCTGATGGCGCAGGCGGCCGAGGAATACGGCTCGCACGACAAGACCTTCCAGGTCGCCGGCGACGGCGTGGTGAAGGTGCTCGACGCCGCCGGCACGGTGCTGCTGCAGCATGAGGTCGAAGCTGGCGACATCTGGCGCATGTGTCAGACCAAGGACGCGCCGATCCAGGACTGGGTGAAGCTGGCAGTGAGCCGCGCGCGGCACACGCCGGCGGTGTTCTGGCTCGACCCGGCACGCGCGCACGACGCGCAGGTGATCGCCAAGGTCGAGCGCTACCTGAAGGATTACGACACCAGCGGCCTGGACATCCGCATCATGGATCCGGTGGCGGCCACGAAGTTCTCGCTGGAGCGCATCCGCCAGGGCCTGGACACGATCTCGGTCACCGGCAACGTGCTGCGCGACTACCTCACTGACCTGTTCCCGATCATGGAACTGGGCACCAGCGCGAAGATGCTGTCGATCGTGCCGCTGATGGCCGGTGGCGGCCTGTTCGAGACCGGCGCCGGCGGCTCCGCGCCGAAGCACGTGCAGCAGTTCCTGGAAGAGAACTACCTGCGCTGGGATTCGCTCGGCGAGTTCCTCGCGCTGGCCGCTTCGCTGGAACACCTGGGCAGCCGCTACGGCAACGCCGAGGTCGACGTGCTGGCCAAGACGCTGGACCAGGCCAACGGCAAGTTCCTCGACACCGACAAGTCGCCCTCGCGCAAGGTCGGCGGCATCGACAACCGCGGCAGCCACTTCTACTTGGCGCTGTACTGGGCGCAGGCGCTGGCCGCGCAGGACGTGAACGCCACGCTGAAGGCGAAATTCGCGCCGCTGGCGAAAGCGCTGGCGAAGAACGAGGCGACCATCGTCGACGAGCTCAACCGCGTGCAGGGCAAGCCGGTCGACATCGGCGGCTACTACCACCCGGACCTGGGCAAGGTCGGCCAGGCAATGCGCCCCAGCGCGACGTTCAACGCCGCACTGGCCTCGCTGACGGCATGACACGCTGAAAAGCGGGATGGAAACGAAACGGGGCGCCCTGCGGCGCCCCGTTTCTTGTCGAGGGTGCCGGCCACCTGCGGCTCAGGATCGTCCTGCCACAATGACGGCCGTTGGGAATGGAGCGATCCGGATGCGTCTGTTGCACGTGGCTTTCCTGTTTGCGCTGGGCGCACCGCTGCCGGTGTTGGCGCAATCGGCGGCCGTACCGCCGGCACCGGACGTGGCCGACCTGCCCGCCGTGGTGGTCAGCGGCGTGCAGCCCGGCCCCGGCCTGTGGAAGGTGAGCAAGGGCGATCACGTGATGTGGGTGCTCGGCACGCTGTCGCCGCTGCCGCGCAACATGCAGTGGCAGTCGCGCGACGTGGAACAGGTGATCGGCGCCTCGCAGCAGGTCTTGCTGGCGCCCTCGGTGCAGTTGAAGGCCGACGTCGGTTTCCTCGGCAAGGTGTTCCTGCTGCCCTCGGCCTACAGCGCGCGCAAGAACGCCGATGGCGAGACCCTGCAGCAGGTGCTGCCGCCGCCGGTGTATGCGCGCTGGCAGGCGCTGAAACAAAAATACGTCGGCGACGGTCGCGGCATCGAACGCTGGCGGCCGCTGTTCGCGTCGCAGGAGTTGTACCGCAAGGCGTTGAAGGCGAATGGGCTGAGCCGTTCCGGTGGCATCCAGGCGAACATCGACGCACTGGCCAAGCGCCACGGCGTGCCCGAGCTGCCGACCGACTACCCCGTGCTGATCGAGCACCCGCGCGCGGCGATCAAGGCGTTCAAGCAGGCCGCGCCGCGCGACACCACCTGTTTCATCCGCACCCTGGACAGCGTCGAGCACGACATGCCGGCGATGACCGCGCGCGCGAATGCCTGGGCCACCGGCGATCTGCAGGCGCTGCGCGAACTGCCCGACAGCGATCGCCGCGATGCCTGCGTGGCGGCGATCGCCGGCGCCGGCTTTGCACAGGCGCTTGGCCTCGGCGACGTGCCGGCGAAACAGCGCGCCGTGTGGCTGGCCGCCGCGCGCAAGGCGTTGGCCGGCAACGCGCAGACCTTCGCGCTGCTGCCGATGGACGAACTGCTGAAGCCGGATGGCTACCTGGCCGCGCTGCAGGCCGAGGGCTACCAGGTTGACGCGCCGGAGTGAGGGCGTGTAGGAGCGCACCCTGTCCACAAGGGACTTCCTTCGGTCGTGCGCGATGGCTCT
>LNAP01003897.1_pt1 | contig 31120 bp, 64 predicted proteins | sample 602601 | NCBI WGS metagenome assembly LNAP01 (sample SAMN02440304, study PRJNA202911) | soil metagenome | biome: Subtropical and temperate rainforests or woodlands; isolation source: soil samples (1 kg each in a 20% v/v slurry with milli Q water) were... ...
ATGTGGGAAGAGACGAATAACTCGGCTAAGAAGTTTGTAGCTGTTTGGTCTGATGCTGGGCGCACTCCGAACGGTGAAATCCAGTATCCGCATATTCGCGTGATTGTGACTGGGCGCGCTAATGGGCGTGCGCTTGGGGATGTTGAGCCTGTAGAGCTATTCACTGAGTCTCTTGTTGACGCGGCAATTGCGAACTTTTCAACCAGCTGCATGATGCAAATTCGTCCGGTCGGCTCAATCATGGGGCCGTATTACACAGAGACTAACCGCAACTGGCAAGAAATTAACTTCGAGCTGACATGTTAAACTATTGCTTGAAATATGCGCTCAGTTGTGGGCGATACTCAACAACCTTATAGGAGGCGCCGAGAATGGCCCTTAACTGTGCAAGTTCTAAATTCGTAGGTAAGAGCGTTCTCGCAGAGTTCGCGCTTGCTTGCGGCGATGTTGATCCGATGACGCTGACGTGGTTGCCGCTTGGCGCTGCTCGAAACAAGTCGCTGACCATTAGCGCTGATACCGTTGACGCTACCGCTGACGACTCTGTAGGCAGCTTCCGTGACACCCTGATCACCTACAAAACCTTCGAAGTATCTATCGACGGCGTGACTAAGCGTGATGACGGTACTACCTCTAACCAGCAGTTGCTGTTTGATCACTTCGTAACCGATCCGCAGCCGTATGTGTGGATTCGTTTGACTGGCCCGATCAACACCGTAATCGGCTTCTGTGTTCTGACCGAGTTCAGCCAAGAGTTCCCGTACGACGACATCGCTACCTACTCGATCACCGCAAGCGCTACTTCGCGCCCTGGTGGCTTGGCTAGCGTTATTGTTGCAGCTACTCCGATTGCCGTCACCGCTGTTATCACCACGCCTGCAACCGCAACTGTAGCTGTCGGCAACGTGACCAACATCGATCACTCTGTAACTCCAGCCGCTGCTAACCAGGCAGTAACCTGGACTTCCAGCACTCCAGCGAATGCCACCGTGAACTCTAGCGGTCGTGTTACTGGTGTGGCTGTCGGTACTTCTACCATTACGGCTACATCGGTGGTTGATCCTACCAAGTCCGACACAACGGTCGTGACAGTGGTGTAAATGAAAAGGGGCCGAAAGGCCCCTATTCACACGAACATAGAGATAATTTCTTCGTCATATCTAAGCCATTCAGTGCAACCATCAAAGCCTGATAGGCCCGCGCTCAAAAATCTAAAATGTACGCCTCGCTCAATCTCTCTAGCCATTGTTCCGTCTACTTCAATTGATCCTATTACATTAAAATTGAATGGTGTTGATGACTTTAGGGACGCCATTCGTTTGCTCATGCTTCCAGTTATGCCAACCTTTAGAAAGGCAGAATCTTCGGACTTCAGACAATACACATGAGCTGGATTTACTGGGTTGAACCCACTTCTAGAGCAACCTGCACACCCCCTTCCGTATGAATGGCTTCTTGGGGTCTGTTCGAATTCTCCGTGATCTGGGCAGACGATAGTCATTTTTGTTGACGAATCAGTGTAAGATTCTTCTACGTAATAGAATTTTTCGCCGTGCTCCTCTCTCGCTAGAGCAACAAAATCGTTGAAAGTGTTGCGCCTGCTCATTCCTCTAGCTGTTAATGCGCATTTATAACATCTCTGACCAGAAAGAAAACAATCAGGAGCGATCCAGAAGTCTCCGTGCTCCTCGCAGGTTATGCAGACTTTTACCTTTGAGTTCTTGTACTCAACATTTTCATAAGTATAAATTTCCCCGTGCGCTTCTTTGGCGTCCGCAATAAACTGATCTAGCGTTTTCCTCCTGCCAGAAATCTTTGTCTCAAGACCGCAAATTCTGCATCCGCTACCCCTCAAATGCGAGTTAGGGCTTTGCTGGAAATCTCCGTGCTTCAAGCATGAAATAACAAGCTTCTCGTTACTTTTTGTGTAGATTGATTTTATGTAATCGTATATTTCTCCGTGAACAGCTTTTGCGCCAGCTATGAATTCATCTGTCGTCATACGCCTTGTCATCAAATTTCCTTTTTGGCCAGCAAAATATACTTGCTTGGCTCAATGCAGGCGAATCGAGGATCTTCACCAATTGACCGGTTATATGAATTGTACGCATCGGCCTTTTGAAAGCAGTCGGCATCGCTAGCTACTGCCTCTCTTGCCGTGAGGTCAATGTAATCGCAGCCAACATCAGAGCACAAGCCAATCACCAGCATCAGAGTAAGCATTTCGCATCCTTGAATTCGTTTGAGTTGGCTGAGTATATCCATGATTCTAATCGCGTCAATACCCTCATGGTAAAATAGTCCAATTATTTATGGGCGAAAATCATGCGAGCGATTGTCAGCATCGGAGAGGTCGGCGTCAGTTTTGGCGAATCCGATTACATTTTTCGGCCATCCCTCAAGGCAATGGATTCTCTAGGATCTCCATCTGAGATCGTGGAAAAGTTCAGCCTTCTGTTCTCTGCTCCAAAATTCAATCCATTTTGGCCTGTTCCTGCGTATAGGGCGTGGGAGCGCGAGGTGATGGCTACGGCCTATGACGTTCTCGTGGCTTGCTGTGATGAGGATGTGACACCACTGCTGGGCCATATTGGCAGCAAGTGGGGGGCTTTCGTTCCTGGAGCTATGCCTTCGCATGACATGGTTCACATTGCCCGATCTCTCATGCGCCACGGGATTATCGGATTGAAACCGGAAGGCAGGTTGATCTCAAAACCAAAAGAAGAATTCGTGCCAGAATTCAAACCCCGCGAATTTGTTTCCCAAGCCGTCGCTCATCTAGGTCTATCAAGCGCCGAAGCCTGGCAGATGACAATGACTGAGTTCTCTGGCGCCATGCAGTCAAAATTCGGAAAGCCTGACACTCTTCCGCCTCCAGAAGAGCACGATGAAGCAATGTCGCGCCTCGCAGAAATTAACAGATTGCGTAAGTATCAGGTGAAGAAATGACTATTAATGCCGGATCCATCCAATACCAGGTTGAAATTGAGACGGCTCAGGTTCTTGCTGGCTCGCAGAATGTCAACAAGAGCCTGGACGGCCTGCAAACTGGATTCAATAAGACCGACAAGGCCGCCGCCAACTCATCCAAGAGCATGAACACTCTTGGAAAGAGCATGAACACTGCCGGAAGTGAGTCTTCTAAGTTTGGTACTGCGCTGACTCCCCTGGCTGGAGCAATCGCCGGCATCGTGTCTGCTCAGGCATTGGCTAGCCTGCAAAAGCTAAGCGAACAATTCACTCTTCTCGAATCACGCGTAAAGCGCCTGTCTGCAACTTCCGCCGACGCCAAGACCAACTATGCTGCGCTGATTCAGATTTCATCTGCTGGCGGCTCCGATCTAACGACCACGATTAAGCTATGGGAGAGCCTAACAGCGTCTCTGACTAGTCTTGGCGTTACCCGTGACCAAGTGCTTAGCTTGACAGATACCCTGCAAAAGATTGGCAAGATCGGCGGATCCAGTGCCGAAGAGATTAGCGCGGCGCTGCGCCAATTTAGCCAGTCTGTAGCTGGGGGTACGCTGCGTGCTGAAGAGTTCAACTCGATCATCGAGCAGATGCCAGAGCTTGGCCGAAAGATCGCTGACGGCCTAGGCATTCCGTTTAATGAACTTCGCCAGCAAATGCTTGACGGAAAGCTGACGATTGACCGCGTACTGACTGCTATTTACGATCAGACAGGGAAGGTTAATACCGAATTTAAGAATGTACCACGCACTGTTGGCGATGCTAGCAACGCAATCGTCAACTCGATGGGCGTGGCAATATCCAAGATCGACCAGGCTGCAGGGGCCTCTCGTGCACTTGCTACAGCGCTAGACGCAGTAGCAAGAGGTATCCGTCTATCATCCGGGCAGCTAGATGACCAGCAGCAACTGGCAAAGCTCGTCACCGATCGTGCTACAGCAGAGCAGCAATATGCAACTCAGGTTAGATTCGGCCTAAAAGAAACAGCGGCAGCAACGCAACTTCGAATCGACGGCTATAACGCCGAGATCAAAGCGATTCAAGATCGCAAGGTTGCCCAACAGAAAGCAGAGAACGACAAGCTAAAGATCACCGCTCCTGCAAATGCTCCAGCTAGCGACTCACAGAAAGCTCTGGAAACCCTGGCAAAAGAAGCCGAACTAGCCAAGATCGTTGGCGTTGAGCGCGCCAAACTACAGGCCATCCAAAAGCTTGGCGACAATGCTACGGATGCAGAGAAGGCAAAGGCTTCTGAGCTGGCAGCGTCTATCTACAATCTTGAGACTGCTCGAAAAACAGAAGGCGCGACCAACAAGAAAGTCAAGACAGAGGCAGAGCAGCTGGCCACCAGAGCAGCAGCAGCCGAGAAGAAGGGCATTGATGACAACATCAAGGCGTTTCAGGAGCTTGGCGTGCAGATGGCTGCTGTCGGCCAGAATGCCAGAGATGTGGCGATGCAGCAGGCAGAGCTGAGCCTGAACAAGTACGCGACACCAGAGCAAGTTAAGACTGTTCGCGAGATGGCTGGCGCTCTGTACGATCTAAACCAGGCTAAGTCGAATAAGGCCCTGCTCGGACAAGTTGATCCAGCGGCAGGCGCACAGCAAGGACTTGACCAGCAGCTAAAAGACCTTGACACGCTCAAGACTGCAAAGATGCTCAGCGATACCGAATACCTGACATTCAAAGAGCAAGCCGAGACAGACTACAACGCTCGGATGACCGAGATCGAGACGGCGCGTTTCGCTGCTCAGTCTGCCGGAAATGCTGCTCTTGTCGCAGGGATGGACGCTCTCGCAGCATCCGGCACACAGGCTCTCGGCGGCTTGCTGTCCGGAACGATGAGTCTTCAGGATGCGATGGGCAATATCGCCAGCACCGTACTTAATTCGGTGATTGGTTCTTTCGTGCAGATGGGCACGGACTGGGTTAAACAGCAGTTCGTAATGCAAGCCGCAACTCAAGCAACCAAGGCCGCAGAGATTGGCGGGATTGGTGCCGTAGCAGCGGCTCAGGCCGGAGCTACTGGTGCAATCGCGGCAACCACTACAGCTACGGCGGCAACCACTGGTACAGCTGTGGCATCGTCCATGGCGCCTGCTGCTGGCCTGTCTTCTATCGCTTCGTTCGGTGGTGCCGCTGTCGTCGGTGGCGCTGCTCTGTTGGCGACCATGGCACTCGCCAGCTCGTTCGGTGGCGGTCGCTTGAATGGTGGCCCTGTAAGCGCTGGCAACATGCACCGCGTTAACGAAAACGGCAAGCCCGAGATCTTCAACGCGGCAAACGGTCGTCAGTACATGATGCCAAACACCCGTGGCGAAGTAGTCAGCAACAAGGATGCAACGGCGGTTGGTGGCGGATCTGCACCGCCAGTTATCAACATCAATAACTATTCCGGCCAAGCAGCAACAACCGCTAGCAAGTTCAGCGAGGCCGATAAGCGCTGGGTTGTGGATGTTATTGTGGGAGATATGCAAGGCGGCGGTACTTCTGGCCGCACCGTCAACCAGATCACCGGAACCAAGAGGGCTGGCAGTTGAGTATTCTAGATATTGTTCGGGCTAGCGGCGGACCTGACTGCATTATTCCAACCCTGGAGCTGTCTTGTCCTGTGTGGGCGGCATCGCTATTCATATGTGCCGGCTATGAAGACATCACAGCTGTAACGGAACTTGGCGCAACTGTTACATTCTTGGCGGCTGGTATTGATGTATCGCTGCCAAAGAAGAACAACGACGGCACTCAGAAGCTGTTGTTTGCTATTGACAACGTTCGCGGTGATGCTCAGGCGCTTATCGATCAGGCTCAGGCAGTTGATGCGAGGATTACTATCACTTATCGCACTTACTTGGCGTCTGACCTTTCGGCTCCAGCAGAGAAACCGTATCGAATGACATGCATCAGTGCGACCATGAAGGGGCCAACTGTCGAGATTAGCGCCGGTTACTTCGACATGATTAACGCGTCATGGCCTCGTGATGTTTATACGGCTGATTTCGCCCCCGGTATACACTATATCTCATGATCGAAAAATACCTATCAATTCCGTATGTTGATGGCGGTCGGACCATGGAAGGATTGGACTGTTACGGCCTGCTTATCCGCATAAGGGAGGAGCTAGGATTAACGGCGCCTCCAGATGTTGGTAGCATCACGCGCCACAACGTGATGGGGATGCAGCATAGGTATTCTGAGACTGTCGGCCAACTAGAAGAGTGCCAGCCTGAAGTCGGTTCAATTGCTGGCGTATTCCGTAACAAGGCGCTGATCCACGTCGGGGTTGTTGTCAGCATCGATGGTAGACTATCGGTACTAGAAACTAATCCCAAATCTGGACCTCGCTGGCTAAGAGTCCGCGAGTTTCAAGATCAATACGCCAAGGTCATCTTCTATCGTGATAGACATTTTTCCGAACAGGCTTGACGGCGGACCTTGCGAGACTGCATACACCGAACGACGCATGACTATTGCTGCGTGGCTCGATAGTTATACGAAGGACGGCTACAAAGACGGCGACCATATGCCTATCAGCGTGAAGGTTGAAGGCGAGATCGTTGATAGGTGCGACTGGTCAACATTCGTATTCAAGCCTTCCGATTACGTAGAAATCCGAATCGAGCCAAAGGGCACTGACCCATTCTCTATGGCTGTTGCTATCGTTGGTGCAGTCAAAGCCGTATTTGGCATGCTCATGCCCGCCCTACCCGGAACTCCAAAGACTCCAGGTCAAGGCGAATCTCTGATTGAAAGCAGCGTAAAAGGCAACAAGGTAAAGCTCGGCGGCGTAATCCGCGAATCTTTCGGCATGCAGAAAATCTATCCAGACTTTCTGGTCCCTCCGCGAAAGTATTTCAGCGGCCCTCGAACGCAATGGACAGAACTGTTCATGTGCATTGGTAAGGGTAGCTTTGATATTCTGGCTGGAAACGTCAGGATTGGCGACACGCCGCTTATCGCGCTTGGCGCTGAAGCCTCTTATCAGATATTTGAGCCAGGAGAAATAGTCTCTGGAAACTCAGCGTCTAACAACTGGCATAACGCGGTAGAAGTTGGCTCCAGCACTACGGGCGCGGCTGGTCTTGAGCTTACATTCACGACAGACGTCACCCCTGTGGCGTCTGCTGGTGCTTTTGCATTCTCTGGTTACACCATCAGTATTCCTACTGGTCAAGGCACATTCCCTGCTGACTGGACTGTAGGACTTGTGCTGCGCGTGATTGCGCCATACACCTACACCGTTACAGATGGTGGCGGTGCGGCCCGCGACGTCATCACCGGCCCCCTAGGCATGCTCAACCCTACGGCTGGCGATGCTATTGAGGTGACCGGAAACAACGAAGGCAAATACACCGTCAACTCCTACAGCGGCGGCAACCTGACACTTGATTACGAGTGGGGCGATCCGGCAAATAGCATGAACGTAGGCACCGGTCTTGCGGCTATTGGCCCAGATGGATTGCGCTTCCGTATTGCTGCGTATAGCGCTTCGTCCATCACAGTTGTTAGGCTGACATCAGCCGGCACTGACGACGCATCGTTTCCAGGCTTTGATGCGCTCACAACGTCGTCAGGGAGCGTTGCAGTCGATGCTCTTAGTGGTTCAGGCGGATGGCGCGGCCCCTTCCCTGCGTGCCCCGAAAATGAACTGACTTCTCTTATTGAATTCGACATGTTTTTGCCGGAAGGTTTGACGCACGTAGGCGGAAAGGGAGATCTAAACGAGAGAACTGTTAGCTTTGAGGTTCAGTATCGCGAGGCGGGATCTTCTGGCGCCTATGCATCACAGTCATTCAGCTACACAGCAAACACTCTCGATCAAACAGGATTTACCAGAACCATCACGCTACCCTATCCAATGCAGCCAGAGGTGCGGATGCGTAAAACTGCGCCGGCCGAGGAAAGCATTCAAGATCACAACACGATTCAATGGTATTCGCTTCGCTCGCTGCTTCCGTCTCCTGCAAGTTATGCTGGCGTGACGACTATCGCCGTTAAGGTCCAGTCGTCTGACAGAATCGCAGCGCAAACTGAAAGACTTGTGTGGGTTATTGGCACCAGAATCCTTCCGACTCGCTCAAGCGGTGCGTGGACAGTTCCAATTCCTACTAGGGATATAATCCCGGCTGCTGCATACATTGCTAAAAGCATTGGCTATACCGACTCTGATCTAGATCTAGAAGAAATGGATCGTCTTGACAGTGTATGGAAGGCGCGTGATGACAACTTCGACTTGCAAATAACCGACGCAAGCACCGCGAAAGATACGCTAAACGATGCTTTAGGCGCCGGCTTTGCTGAGCTTGCTCTTGATCGCGGGGTTATTCGCCCTGTGCGCGACGAGCCTAGAACAACTTTCGAGCACATGTACACGCCGCAGAACATGACTGAAGGCCTGACTCGTGACGTACAGATGCCTGGCCCTGATGACTTCGACGGTGTTGATATCTCGTACATCGATAAAGACTCATGGGTTGAAACAGTTGTTGAATGCCGTCTTCCTGGCGATCTAGGCCGAAGAGCTGAAAAGATCAAAGCAACTGGCGTGATCGACAGAACCAAGGCTTGGCGTCTCGGTATGCGTCGTCGCCGTATTCAGCGTTATCGCCGCGACCGTTACTCATGGTCTACCGAAATGGACGCCATGAACAGCCGCTACATGTCTTACTGCATGGTTGCTGATGACGTTCCTGGCTACGGTCAAAGCGCAATGATGCTGGGCTTCACTATTGGTATTGGCTATGTCTCAATTGAATCGTCAGAGCCTTTAGATTGGTCTGTAGGCGGAACTTACGTGGCAGCAATTCGTAAGCAGGACGGCACAGTCTCCGGCCCATATGTAGCAACCCGAGTTGATGACCATAACTTTACGATCCCGTCTCTGGACTTCTCTCCTGATATTAGCTGGGAATACGAGCCACCACATATCTTGTTCGGTCCAGCAACTCGCTACCACTATGCAGTTCTTGTATCAGACGTTAGCCCGTCAGGCATATCGAAATGTTCAGTAGATGGCGTGGGGTATAATAGTGCAGTCTATTTGAGCGACGATGCATCCCCGCCATGATTAAATATCCAGAAGGATTACCAAGAGGGCTGCATTCCGGGCGTACGTACCAGACTGTTAGCCCTCTTCAGCGTTCTCAGCTTGAGAATGGTCGAGCTAGGCAGCGTCGTCGGTTCACTAACGTTCCGACAATGGCTTCTATCAGCTGGATATTCACATCGGCTCAGTCTCAAGCTTTTGAAGCTTGGTGGCGTGACGCGCTTATCGATGGCTCCCAATGGTTCGAGTGCCCGCTAGATACCCCTATCGGATATAAAGATTACACTGCACGCTTTACTGATATTTACTCTGGACCATCTAGAGTTGGCCCGCTGCTTTGGTCGTTCTCGGCTGAACTTGAATTAAGAGAGAGGCCTATTTTGGGTGATGACTGGGGCTTATTCCCCGAGTTTATTTTGGATCAGTCTATTTTCGATTTGGCAATGAATCGAGAATGGCCTTTAAACCCGTGGCAGGTTTACATTGAAGCTATGGATACTGCAATTAACGAGGACTGGCCACAGCCATGAGCAATTACAATACCGGTAATCCTGTACCATCCGTAGACCCCCGCGACCTGGACGATAACGCGACGGTGTTCGACTTGCTACTGCAGTCGACGGACGCTAGCGTTCCGGACCGTCTCGGCCAGTTGCGCAAGACTTGGTATCAAATGGAACAAGATGCGGCTGCCTTGGTTAGCCCGAACGTCTCGTCCCTAGCCGGTCTTACGTTATCAGCGAATAAAGGATTGTATGCAACTGGCGCTGGCGAGTTAGCTTTATACGATCTTTCGTCGCTCGGACGAACACTAGGCGGCATTGCCAACGCTGCCGCCGGACGTACCGCACTTGGCGCCGCTGCGTCTGGCGATAATACCGATATCACCAGTATCACCGGAAGTGCTGCTAGCTTGACGACAGCGCGTAGCATTTCAGCTACCGGCGATGCAACCTGGACTGTAAATTTCAATGGTACGGCTAACGCCACCGCCGCAATCACACTATCGAATACTGGTGTAGGTGCGGGCACCTACGGTTCAGTAACGGTGAGCGCTAAAGGCCTGGTAACTGCAGCGTCTACGATTACACCGGTCGCAAATGGGGGGACGGGGCAGAGCACTACTGCGAATTACCTAGCAGATTTACAAACTGCTGGGGCTTATGGCAGGACTAATATTTTAGGCGTCGTTGGACTGGCAGGAGCTGTTCCTACAGGCGCTATTATCGAAAATGGCACGAATGCCAACGGCGAGTTTGTAAAATTTGCTAGCGGCGATATGATATGCCGGATAGTTCGAACTCTTACCGTCACAATCTCCAGCGCGTCTGGATCGGTGTTTGAGGTGGCCGCGGGAACATGGACCTTCCCCGCTGCTTTTGCTTCTGGAACTAAGCCGTCTATCTCACATTCAGCATCTTCTACTTCAAATATCGTGTGGGACACACTAGTTGGCGGCTCCTTAAGTAATACCTCGGTCAACCTGTATTTGCTCAGTACGCTAGCGACAGGAAGCATAACGGTAGAGCAAACACTTATAGCGACAGGAAAATGGGTCTAACATGAATACATACGATACCGCGGCATTGCCGCTCGGCACTACAGATGTAAAGGCCCTGTATAACAACGCTTCAAATTTCGATGAAGGGATGAACTCCACGTCGCCCGCTTTCATCGACCGCCGCGGCTTTCGCCGTCAAACCTGGGCTGGTTTTGAAAATGCCTTCGCTGATTTCCTCGCCAATTCAGGGTATGAGTCCATCTACCTGATTTACGGCGCCGGGGTGACTATTCTGCGTCAAACCCAATTGGTGGAGCGCGACGGCCAGTTATATAGGATTGGTGATCCTGCTGATTTACCATTGACGCTAACGGGCGACTGGGCGACTGACAGTCCGAAATTGAAACTCGTCGGGGATGACGCTTTGCGCCAAGCCCTAGCTAATGAAGCCGATCCAACCCAGGGCGTTAGCCTGGTCGGCGGATCGGCGCGACATGTACAGAACGTTGCTGCTCTGCGCTTAGTACCCGCTTCTGTGACTATTCCGGTTGTCACTGCGGGGTATCTACAGGCGGGGGATGGCGGTTTCGGCGTATACGACTACGATCCATCCGATACGACTACGGTAGACGACGGCTGTACGTGCTTCGTCAACGCGACAGATGGCGCACGCCGAAAACTTCGTATGTCTGGCACGCTTAAGCTCGAACAGTGCGGTGCCGTCGGTAACGGCTCCCATGATGATGCGATTGATCGGGGCCTCGCATGGGCGCAGGCAGATAGAGGAGTAACGGAGCTAGCTAATGGCCGTCTTACCTTTGACGCCGGCAAAACGTTGAATGTTACTCGTTCTCATAGCGTCACGGTCCCGATAGTGCTGGAAGTTAACAGCGTAGTTCATACTACACACGCTTCTGGTTTTGCGTTTGTAGTAGCCGAAACTTACCTTGCTCGAAATACTGGGTGGGACATCCGGTTTTCTCAAGGCGCGAGGTGTATAAACGGTAACACGTCGCTTCCAACTTCGGTATCAGCAAGCGGCCCCGGGTTTCTAGAAATTCGCCGTATGCAGTTTAGCCGCGTTGATGTTGGTATGTGTATCGCATACCCACGGGGCGCGGTGTACCTAAACGGTTCAGAAGACCACTTCACAAATCAACACGTTCAACACAACACCTTCAATTTTGGACAGTGGGGATATAACGGCTTTGGATTGAAATGCCTATCCAATTCGGCCGAAACCGGGGGCGTACAGGCTAACGTATTCAACATACAAAATATTTTTGCAAACTTCCACAATTACGATCTTGATACAGACGGATATAGCAATACTACTAGTAACGTGTTCAATATTCAGGCGGCTGATAAGGAGGCCCCCGGCGGTTATGGAATGAACCTGTTTTCTTCGTACAACACTTTCAATATCGGTTTCGCTGAATGCAGCTTCTTGGTGCAGGCGTCAGCCTATTACAACATTTTCAATATGGGTAACAGCCAGTCGAGCGGCATTGCGATATCAGATGTTAACAAAACGACATTTTGGAATTGCGCGGTTGATGTGTCGCAGTTGCCGGCCAACGTTGGGATAAGCTTAGATACAGAATGGGTGAACCAGTTTGGGTGCACAGTAACTGCCTACATAAACGTCAACCTTGCAGCGACACCAAGTGCTTCAAGTGGTTTGTCGGTTCAGACAGGGCGTAATTCGGCCTCACTGCGTGAAGTTGCACATCCTGAAGAATCTGCAGCGACTACACCAGTGGCACGGACCTGCAGCGCCGTTGTGATCATCCCACATGGGCATATTCTTAAATTCGTGAGAACAGGTGGGGGCACTTTAAGTCTTTCTAGCGTAGTCTTTACGCAGACAACACGATGAGTGTGATATTGGCTGAAGTTAATGCCGGGGCGAACGAGCGTTTTGATGAGATTATCAGGACGCTCGAACTAACATGCCCCACCTGGACGGAGTCGGTTTCTATCACGTCAGGTTGCGTATTCGCCTCGAACTCCACCGCGAACTATTCACTCGCTACCAGCGTCGACCATCTGTCAGGGTGCCAGTCCTCTAGCGGTGCGTTGCTTAACGTGACAGGGCCAGGAGCCGCATAAACAAAAACCCCGCCTAATCAGCGGGGTTTCTTTTAGTGCAGAGTCGGCGGTTTACAGAGTAGCTCAGGCTCTTCCCCTTCATAAGCCAGTTCGGCAATCATAACGTAATGATCAGTTTCTGCGCATGGCTCCATTTGAATGTTGAAACCTTGCATGGCCAGATCCGAGACAAGATCTGAAATCATGTCAGGCTCGGGGAAGAATTTCAGTTTGATTCGTTGGCTCATTACTCGTCATCCTCTGGATCAAGTTGTGCAGGTTCAGGCAACTCCATCCAGAATTTTGGATTGAAGTAATAACCCTTGCAGAAAGTAGGTTCGCCTTCATGAATCCAGTCGCCAGCACCAGCATGATAGTCAAGACTTACTACGCAAGCGCCTTCATCTGTTGCGATAGTGCAAAGATAGTGACCGCTTTGCTTTGGTGGCACATTTGCGCTAATCCATTCTTTCATTTTATCTCTCCAGTGATTTTCTGCAATCCACGGCATTCATTGCAATACAGAAACCCATAACTCCTAAGAAATACTGCCCCTGTCCCCAGCAGTTCGTGCTTGCAATGACAGGCTTTCTCTAAGAAGTCTAAGTTCCTCGCGCATCTCGCAACTGCCTGCCAACCACATTCCTTTCTCTGGTCCTGGCTGATAGGGGCATTCATGTTTATTCTCCAGAAAAGCTACCTTGCCTTCGAGGTAGTAAGGATTTGAAAGTACTTTGTGCTGCATGTTATTTCCCTAATGCCCGTAGTGCGGCGCTGAGTCGTGGCGAGATATGTCTAGCCTCATCAGCCGCCTCAAACAGCTCTTTCATCTTTTCCTGCTTGACTAGGTGCCGCTCTCTGTTCTGGTCGATGTGGCATTTGATGCAGGCAAGATTAGGCAAGTAGCGCCGACCTGCCAACTCTGGATGCTTGGCGCACTCTTTGCCGTAGACCGATCTCATTGATTCATCTCCTTGACCTTGTCGAGGCAGGTTGGCGCTGAATCAACAACAGCTTTCCACCATGCCTTGTCGTTGAGGATACTGGCTTCCTGCTTCCGCGAGTTAACCGATATCAACACGCGATCGTGCAGAACGTTCAACATCGCCTCGGTCGGCTCAATCGGAACAAGCTTCCAACCATCCGGCACCGCTTCCTGAGCGAGAACGGCGCGGACCTCACTCGACTCCTTGAAAATCTGTGCCTTGCTGAAACGTTCGGCCCACTGATCCAGAAGCTCCCGCTTCACCATCACAAATTCGCTCATGGCAGTTTCCTCCACCAAGCTTGATTGAACGCGAGCATTGCGAGTTCGGGAGATTTGCCAAAACCAGCAACACCGTCCTGAAGGTTTTCCCCGTAGAGTGCGCACCACTGATCCCCATCAATCGACAATTTCGGGCGGTACAAAACACTGGGCTCGGTCATGCATTCATCGATATGGCGGTATGCCTGTGCAGCAACTTCATTGATGTAATCGCTCATGACTTGGCCTCTTCGGGTTTGTTGAGGGCGGCGTCGGCGCAGTGGTATTGGTCGACATCGCCAAGCAGGGCATGATCTGACGCAGCATTGATTCGCAGAACATATTCCGCCGCTCGGCGTCCGCAAGGCGCTGCTTAAGCTCAAGTTTCTCCCTCGATATTTCGCCCATGTCATTGGTGCGTCGTCCGGCTCGCGCCTTCCATTCGGCCAGCTCTTCCCGCAAATCAGCGAGCTGATCCTCATATTCGAATGCATTCTTCACGATCAAACCTCCTTGCTGTTGTGAATTGCGCGACAAACAACGGCGCATACAACAACAGAAATAACCGCCCACAACACGAGCAGACTCATTTGCACACTCGGCCATAGTAGCCATCGACATCAGGCCATACGCCTTCGTCAATCATCTGGCACTTCCAAGCCTGATCATCCAATCCATCCTGATAGCTCATGTGATTCGAAACAACAAAACCGATTGAAAGCAGGACGATGATTGCTGCGATGGTTAGTGGGTGAGTTTTCATGTCAATCCTCCATACTCAATTCTGCCTGCTCTGGATCTTCCATGTCTACGGCGTCTGAGTCAAATTTGCACTCCCATACGTGACTGTAGAGGGATGAGTACATTTCGTAGCTGATGCCGCCCACAAGCAAGGCACCACGAAGCATGCCGAAGATGTGCTTGTATTCGCTGGTGCGTGAACGCTGGAATTTGTCGTCGGCGAAGGAAATGGCTTTGTGAATGGTGACTACGAAGTTTTTCTGTGCCTGTGTGTGCATTAGGTACTGCTCCTGTTGGCTTGGAGTGATTGTATTCCGCCACACACAGGAAAGGCAAACTATTTTTGTTAAGATAGGAATATATTTTTAGATGGTGATGTCATGAGCAATATGCAGGCTTTCCTCGATACCCTAGCGTACAGCGAAGGTACGGATAACGGTCGTCAGCCGACAAAGGATCGTGGCTATGACGTGATCGTCGGTGGCGAGCTATTCACCGGCTACAGCGATCACCCTCGAAAACTGGTCTATCTGCCAAAGCTCGGCATCAAGTCAACCGCAGCAGGCCGCTATCAGATCCTGTCGCGCTTCTATGACGCCTACAAGTCACTGCTTAAGCTGCCAGACTTCTCGCCGGCCAGCCAAGACAAGATTGCTATCCAGCTTATTAAGGAGTGCAAGGCGATTGGTGATATTGAGGAGGGGAACATTCATGATGCGCTGATCAAATGCAAATCTCGCTGGGCCTCTCTTCCTGGCTCCGGTTATGGTCAGCATGAGCATGAGATGGGCACGCTACTCGCCAAGTTCAAACTGTTCTCCGGAGAACACTAATGCCGCTCTGGCTATCCGCGCTACCCTGGCGCTTCCTCTCAGGCCTCGCATGCGGCGCGTTCGTGGTTTGGCTCTGGCATGACGCGGCGTCGTCTCGCGTTGAGACTGAGCGCGTATCTGAGCGCCTGGAGTCGGCATTCTCAGTGATTGCGGCGAACAAGGCAGACCAATCAATAGCGGCGGCACTAGAGTCGCGCTTACAGGACTTGAAGGCAAATGAAACTACGATCATTCGTGAGCGCGAAAAGATTGTTGATAGGCCTGTGTACCTTGCTCAGTGTCTTGATGCTGATGGGGTGCGCCTCGCCAACGACGCAAAGAACGGGCGTATCACAAGCAAGCCTATTGACGCCTTGCAGGATTCCAAATGATCTGGAAGGCGTTACAGGTAAGGATGCGTTGACTGCACTGACTGAATGGGGCGCGGCGCTTAGAGAGTGTTCTGAGCGGCAGAAGGCTTTGGCTGCTGCTTCTTACGTCCACCAAGATTAAGCTCTGCCCAGCCTGACCTGGTGCGCGGCGGGATCGGGTTGTACTTCTTGAATTCAACCTCAATGCCTCTGATCTTCATCCAGGCTCGCATGCTTGATGCAGCGCTCCATCCGATAGCTCTTGCGGTGTCAACGACAGTATTGTTCGGCGCCAGTCTGCGTATGGCGACCTCGGCTGACTCGCCAGTCTTTCTCTCGTATTCGCCGGCTGCACTTCTGTTCTGCGAGCGCTTGACATCGCTGATCCGCTGCTTATCGGCGGTGGTCATCGGATCTGGATTCTGTACGGCATTGCAATAGCCCATCTTCGGAAACGCTATCTGCTTGTCGTGCTTCCTTAGCAGATACCAAAGTGTGGACCCATCGACATAACCAAGAATACGAGCAGTCATGGTCATTGAGTTGCCATCAGCCGCATAAGCAGCGACAACATCCCAGAACGGCTCGCCGTATTCCTCTTCTACCTGCTTGATTACCGACCTAGCCACGAGCTTTACCCTTAACGTTGTTGGCTGGGAATTTGTGGCGCTCTGACCCTGGCTGCAATGCTTGTCGCGGGGTCATTCCTTTTGCTAGCCGCTTTGAGATCTTGCAACGAGTGACGCCTAGTTCTTTCGCCCATTGACTGATCGACTGAGTACGACCATCCAGCTCGATAAACCTAGAGCGCGAGTCAGGACGCTTAGCCTTGCGCGGTGCTGGCTCTTTCGGCGCCATCCTCGGAGTGAACGGGATGGAACGCTCTAATACCCATTTCTTTAGCGTGTTATGCGAAGTTCCGACGATCTGAGCTGTTGCTGTAACGCTGTTTTCCATTAGAAGCTCACGGACGACCTCAACTGCTGGCCGACCGATCTCCTTGTAAAGTTCGAATGCCCAAGACATAAGGTTTCACTTTCCGTAACTTTTCGAGTAGTGGATTGCCCCGTGGTTAGCGGGGCGGTGTGGTTATGCGCCCATCAGGTAGTGAGCCGGGGCGAATGGAATTTTTTCATCGTCGAAGTCGGGCGGAGCTGCTTGCTGGCTCTGTTGCGGGCGCGATTGCTGCTGAGTACGCGGCGCTGCATTGCCGCCATCAGCCGGCTTACCACCCAGCAACTGCATTGTGCCCTGCATATCAACCTTGATCTCAGTGGTGTAGCGCTTGACGCCATCCTTCTCCCACTCGCGAGTCTCTAGCTTGCCCTCGATATAAACCTGGGAGCCCTTGCGGCAATACTCGCCAGCGATCTCAGCAACCTTGCCGAACATGACAACACGATGCCACTCGGTTCGGCTCTTCTTCTCGCCAGTAGCTTTGTCTTTCCACTCTTCGTTGGTAGCAAGGCTAAGATTGCAGACGGCATTACCATTAGTCAGGAACTTGACCTCTGGATCCTGGCCAATCGTTCCCACCAAAATGACCTTGTTAATTCCGCGACTCATATGTGACTCCAAGTTTTCCGGTCTTTTGTGCAATTGAAGAACTGGCAAATTTTGTTGTTCGCCATGCCTTCAGAGCGAAGCCTTCTGATCTCCAGTACATCGGACTCAGTTAGCTTTGCCATGTAGCTTTTCTCGCCCTGATGAATCACCGACAAGATATTGCCTTTTGCTTGCCTTCCCTTGCTTACCGCGTCCTCCATATTCTGCTTTCTTGTCCCTTCAAATAGATGGGAAGGGTTGCAGCATATGCGGTTATCGCAGGAATGGCAAACATCTAGCGACTCAGGAAGGTATCCATTTTCAAGAAGGAAGGCAGCTCGATGGATGTATTCGGTTCTTCCGAGGATCCGGATTCGACCATATCCATTGCCCTGCTTGCATCCTTGCCATTCCCAGCATCCGCTAGCAGTGACCGCGCACCGGCTTTTAATTGATTCAATGCTTACCGATGCGCGTGCCATTATTGTGCCGCCTCTTGTGGATTAACGATCTGTGCTTTTTGCAAGTCGGTCAATTTACCAGATTGCTCCACGCGTGCAATGATTTTTTCTGGTGTTGCCTTGCCTTCTTCGATAAGTACGAGCCAGGCCGGCAAATTCTCGGTGAATTTAGCCTCGTCGTACATGGCAACCGAAAGCTTTTTGATCAGGTGTGGCTTGCGAACACCACGTCGAGCACTGATCAGGGTTTCGTAGTCGCCGGCAATGTCGCTCATCGCTGCAATCTTGATACCGCCAACCTCTACCCCGCCGTAGATAACAGTCGGATCGCCGTAAAGCGTGAGTGAGCGGCCTACCCACTGGCTAGACTTGTCGCCCCACCCGTCAGGCTGCGCAACACATTTCAACATCCCCTTACTTGGTTTGTAAGGCGTTGCTGGGCACTCGGCCAGATGAATGAATACTGGATGGTCACGATCACCAGGTGTCACCTTAGCAACAGTGAATGTTTGCGGCCCAGTTAAGAACGTTTCGTAATTGACTTGATCCGAGCGCGGTTTTGTAGCTGCACGGATATCCACATCTTCACTCATTCTTCATCTCCAAAATCAATTTCTACTTCGTCCGATTTCTCTAGCGCCCAAAATGGAAGCCCGATCAACTGTTCTTCTGAGGCGCCATCGTAACCGCCCCAGCGACCGGATTCAAGGCAATTTGCATAAGTATTTAGCGCGGATCGGTATTGATTTCTGCCGACCTCGATTGACTCATCATCCAGCCGATAACACATGACGTTATGCGGCGCCTTGCTCTCTGCTGCAATAAAGCCAAAGCCGTCAAGGACATCACCGGTTGCCCAGTAATACGTATCAAGGTAGAACGCAGCCTGGAAGGCGTAACCGTATTTTGCAATTGCATTACTGAACCCGCGCGGACTGGCATCGGTAGTCGTCTTCAAATCCGGCGAGAACCCACGATCAAGCAGCCTGTCAAATCGGCACCGAACAAGCACGCCTGTCTCCGGATCTTTGGCGTACACAGACAGCTCGTTGCGGCCTTGCTCCTGATACAGCCACTTATGCGCGACTGGATTAGCTCGAACTGCCTTCTGCATCATCTGAATCTGATGCGAGTCAGCGCCAGACAGCACGTTATCAGCGCCGTACTCAGCAGCAAGCGCCTTGTACTCAGTTGAGCGGCGATCCTTACCAGTCGGCATAGTCACGTACTGCTTAGCGAATGACTCAGGCTCAAGGATGGCCGAGTGAGTAGCGCTACCCATGAACATTGCGGCGGTCTGCTTGTGGTCGCCGTTCTTGTAGTCTTCTTCAAGCCAGTACAGCTAATCCCAGGCCCTGCATGGTAATCCGTATTAGAAATCTGATCAGCCGTGTAGATGCCGGGTTTCATTGTCCATTGTTCGTGGGCAGTCATTTCGTAGCCCTCTGCCAGTGCTTCACTAGGCGCATGTATCTCGCCCGCTTAGCCTTCGTAATCCGATGCCCAAACTTGTCAGCCTCGCCGATGATGGCGGACCATAGTGCGGCTTGGTAGGTCATCCCTGAATCCTCCGTGCAATTGCCATCATAGCCCTGCAATGTTCTACCGCCTTTTCTTTCGGGACGCTAGTGATCTGCATCACCAGATCAGCTAACTCGTATGCCAGATTTACCTTTACGATGCGAATACGTTCAATTTCTTCGTCAAGCTTGCTCATGCTGCCTTCCTCATCTTAGCCTGATAAACCGCCGCCTTCCTCGCAGCTTTAGCCTTACGAAACGCCTTAAGCTTGTCAATCGCCCGCTGCCGATGATCGTCCGAGACTGGGCCGTAGACTGAGCCGTCAAGGTTATACCGGCATGGAGTACTAGCCAGCGCACGATGGTAATTCGGACTCGCCAGCCAGGAGTTCATAGCCGCTCGCTGGATGGCTAGAGGTATGCACAGAACGCCAGAACGTCGCAGCTTAGCCAGTTGCAGGGTAGTGCCAATTGCTAGCGGCTTAGGCTGGTCGCGGTTGAACAGTTCCGGGAATGCCATCTGTAGGGCGGCGATTCCGGTGTTTACTTTTTGTTTGTGGTTCATAGCTTTCTCGCTCCGGAAGTCAGTTGAAATTCTTTCTGCAATCAGCGCAAAACACGCGGCCAGTTCCAGAGTGACCGAGCTTTGTCTCGTGAGCGCAAATCGCTTGCAGAGCTGTGTATGCCTCGCCTTCGGTCATATAGACGTTTTCGGCATCGTTCATTTCTTTGCTGCCAAGCGAAACCTGAATAACCTTTGGAACCTTGTTGATTACGTAAACCATTTCAACCCCTCCTATTCGTGTACCGTCACTCTAGCCAAACACTTTTCACCCGTCAACAAAAAAGGCCAACTATTTCTAGTCGGCCTTTCTGTTCTGCTTATGCGGTTTTGTCGGCGGCTTCCGTAGCCAGCGAAATAGCGTCGGCAATGTCTTTAGCTGCAATAGCTCCGGCGATTCTCTTCTGAGCGATTTCGAAATACTTGTCGTCCATCTCGATCCCGATGAATTTTCGGCCTGTGTTTACGCAGGCTACGCCGGTTGTGCCCGAGCCGAAACAATTATCAAGAACGGTCATGCCTTCGTGCGTATAGGTGCGGATTAGGTATTCCATGAGGGCTACGGGTTTTTGGGTTGGATGGACCTTGCTTTTGTCGCGAGGAAAGTCGAGGACGGTTAAAGGATATCGAGATCCGTCACTAACAGTCATGTGATCAGGCGTAACCGCGCCATAGTTGCTACTGGCTGCTCCTTGCTTGCAAGCATAAGGCTTGAATCCTAGTCGCATTTGAGGGTTGTATACGCCTGGTTTTGCGTAGAAAACCATAACCGTCTCGTGGTTCTTGAGTGGCGCTTTCTTTGCATTCAAAAATCCTGTCCCGTTCTCTTTGCGCCAAATCCATTCCTGCTTGAGCATGCGCAGATTCGAAACGCCTAGAACCTTGTCGAATGGCGATGCGGCAGTAAGAACTATAGCCCCTGAGCAGATACGCTTGTACTCATGCCATAGCTGATCCAGCGGCAAAACCGAATCCCACTTGTTCTGCGTAGTCCCATACGGCAAATCACACAGCACCATATCCACCGAACCATCAGGAATCCATTTCATCAGTTCCAGGCAATCACCTTTCATAAGCTGCATTCTTACACCCTCCTGTTGATTTCGGCAAAGGCTACGCATTGGGGAGATTCCAGTCAAGGGATAAATTCGGCAGCACGATAATTTTATCTATGTTATCCTGTGACACAGAAACAGAATCCACCAACCGGAATCAGCCAAATGATGACATTGCAAGACATCCGAAACGCACTGCAAGACCGACGCCTTCTGATGGTTGCTGAGGCGACAGGGCTTCACTACAACACCATCAAGCAGGTCAGGGACAACGTACAGAGCAATCCTACGCACAAGGTGCTAAGAGCCCTGAGCGAATATCTGGAGCCTAAACAATGAGCTGGGGTTTCGTTTACTGCCTGTCAAACGAGTCAATGCCGGGGCTTTACAAGATCGGATATACGACGCGATCTCCAATGCAGAGAGCTGAAGAGCTTTCGCGATCAACCGGTGTGCCTACACCGTTCGATGTTTGGTTTTATTTGGAGACGCAGAATCCGGCGCAGGTAGAGAAAAGGATTCACGATGAGATGGCGCGGTATCGCACCAACGAATGTCGAGAGTTTTTCGCTGTTGATGATCGAGAGATCTTTGCTTTATTTGAGCTGATAGACGACTGTCAGGGCTGCATTGCTCAGTCATATGATTACCAGACTATGTGTGCCGTCAGGGAATACGAGCTAAGCAATCCGAATAAAAAAGGAAAGAGCATGGCGGAATTTTATGCGGAGGCTTAGGCATGTCTGGATGGATTAAGCTTCACCGCGTTCTTGCGTCAAGCGCCATAGGAAACAAGCCAGACTACCTTGCCGTGTGGGTTCATCTGCTTTTGTCTGCTACTCACAGGCCAAGAGAGATGCTTGTAGGTCGTCAGATTGTGCAGCTTGAGGCGGGTCAATTGGTCTTTGGAAGAAAGGCATTTAGCGCTAAAACTGGGGTGTCTGAAGCAGTGATCAGATCGGCTCTGGATGCGTTCAAATCCTTAAAACAAATAACCATCAAAACAACGACGAAATACTCAATAATTACAGTGACTAAGTGGTCTGAGTACCAGTCGGAGGAACCAGCAAATAACCTGAAAAAAACCAGCAAGCAACCAGCAGTGAACCACAAACAAGAAGGTAAAGAATTACAAGAAGAAGATCAAAAGCTTATTCGTAATCGGCAAGCCGATCACGTTCCATGTGCGGAGATAATCGAAATCTACGCCAGGGTCTTGCCAGGGCTACCGCAGCTTCGGATCATTGACGAGCAAAGGCTAAAGGCAATCCGATCAATGTGGCGCAAGGACGAGCGCTTTCAGTCATTGGAATTTTGGGAAGCTTATTTCTTGCAAGTGAAAGGCAGTTCGTTTCTAATGGGCTGGAACGGAATTGGGTTCGATTGGCTGCTGGGGCCTAAAAACTTCAAGAAGGTAGTCGAGGGAAATTATGAGGATAAAGTCTGATGCGTGAACCATACAACCAAGAAGCAGAGCAGAGCGTTTTGGGTGCAATGCTGATTGCCCCTGAGATGATCGACATCCTCGCCGCCGATCTTAGCGAATCTGATTTTTACTGGAGCCACCACGGACAGATCTTCAGGGCTATCCTGATACTGCACTCAAAAAGCGCTCAGATAGACTTCCTGACCGTTGCAGACCAAGTTGGCGAGCTTGACACTGGGGAGGTTGCTTTCGCCTATCTGGCGACATTACAGAAGGACACGCCAAGCTCGGCTAACGCAGAGGCTTATGCTCGAATAGTCAGAGAACGCGCACTTGATAGGCGCCTGCTTTCTGCCGCTCAGGAAATCCATCAGATTGCCTATAGCGACATGGCTACGCCAGATAAGGTTGCTTCAGCTCAGTCTGAGATACTGTCAATCGAAGGAGAGTCGGCCACGCCTGAGGTCTTAAGCGCAAGCGAAGTAATGAGGGATCACGTCGAGGAGCTTCAACGCCGAGAAGACCTCGGGGGTAATATGGATGGCTTGAGCACGGGGCTTAAGCATCTTGATGATCATATCTGTGGGCTAAAGCCTGAGCAGCTGATAGTAATTGCCGGTCGGGCAAAAATGGGCAAGACCACCATGGCCATGGGGATTGCTCGCCACGTAGCCATTAGAGAAAAGAAAAGCACACTGGTGGTGAGCCTGGAAATGAGCAATAGACAGCTTATGGACAGGATGCTCTCAGCAGAGGGGGCCATACCTCTTGATGCTCTTAAGGACGGAAGCGCCTCAAGACTTTACGGGACGCAATTAACCGGCGCAGCCGCACTGATTAATAACTCAAAGCTCTTCCTGTCAGATCGCCCCGGACTAACAATTAGCAGAATCAGATCGATGGCCAGGCGCCACAAGCGGACGCATGGGCTTGATCTATTGATGATCGATCACCTAGGCCTCTTGGACGCTGAAGAGAAGGGCATGAATCAGCTTGCCAAGGTAAGCGAGATCACTAGACAAGCAAAATTGCTTGCAAAGGAGCTCAAGGTTCCGGTGATTCTACTGTCCCAGCTAAACCGAGCTCTTGAACAGCGACCTGACAAGCGTCCTATCCCATCAGACCTGCGAGACTCCGGGACAATTGAGCAGGATGCCGACCTTGTGTTATTCGTATATCGAGACGAGGTGTACCACCCTGACAGCCCACGAAAAGGGATTGCTGAAATAATCGTGGGTATTGCTCGTGACTGCTCGCCCGCAACGATTCATGTTGCTTATGAAGGGAAGTTTGGCCGATTCAGGGATCTTGATCCTTCTACGTACATCCCGGATTTTGAGGATGAAACGCCGTCGCCACCCAAAACCAAAGGCATGAACATTGGATTCGCAAAATGACCACATCTGCTACACCTGCTGGATCTCTCAACTTGGCAACCCTTTCGACTGCCGAACGCGAGAACATCGAGAGCCACAAAGAGGAATGTCTCCAGAGATGGAACGCAGCCAACCAGAACGCCAGCCAGATCTATTTGGGGCTGAAGGGGAATAAGGGGCGCGCATGGGCAGAGCGCGAATTAAAGACTAAGCCCGAAATCGAAGCCGAAACACGGCGCCAACTGAATTTATTGCTGAAGGTGAAGAAATGAAATACGAATACCGAGTCGTATGGCAGCGAGAAGGTTGCCGTAAGCGTGTAAAGCGATGCGCGCTTGAGTCGACCGCTGAGCGGTTCATGAAGCTGCTTGGGCCTGAGCCGTGGACGGCATTCAACCAAGATCCTGAAGAATTATGCTGCGATGGATATCAGTGTGGATGCGGTAACAGGACAGTCAGAGAGATTTCTGATGACAAGCGCAAGGATATGCCTAAGCTTGAGTTCGCTCGCATTGAGCGCAGAGAAGTAGCCGAGTGGGAGTTTTCCTTTGATCGTGCTTGAGCTTCCTTATCCGCCAACGAACAACACCTATTACCGGAACGTGACCATTGGCGGATCAGGCCGAACGATGATCAGTGCCAAAGGAAGAAAGTACGCCATCGACGTAGCTAAGGTGATCGGAAAGGTTGAGCCTATCGACTACCGTATCTGCATGGTAGTAGACGTTTATCCGCCAGACCTCCGCAAACGCGATCTGGACGGCGTTCTCAAGGCATTGCAGGACTCCATAACCAAAGCAGGGTTTTGGTCCGATGACGAGCTTATAGACGATCTCAGGGTTATCCGTAAGCACAAGGTTCCAGGCGGAAAGGTTGTCGTGCATATTTCGGAGTGCGCTCAATGAAATTCATCGTATGCGGCGGACGTGGCTACGCAGACAGAGCCCGACTCAACAAAGTCCTCGATGGCGTACACAAGAAATGCACCATCCACGCGATCATCGAGGGTGGCGCTACTGGTGCTGATCGACTGGCTAGGGAGTGGGCGCTTGAGAAAGGGATACAGGTGTTTACGGCGATTGCTAACGGAGACGAGCAGAGGCAGCACTCGGCAATGCTAGGGCTCGACCCTGATGGCGTTATTGCGTTTCATGATGGCTTTGGATGGCCGAGCTATCCGATGTAAAAGTGATGCATATTTTGTATTGACATCCGCTACACCTAAGCCATAATCAGCAGACATTAGAGGGCAGGCGCAATGGATTTGATTTCCTTAACACATGACGAGCTATGCGGTATTGCTGAAAAATTCCTAAAGAACAATGGGTTTGGCGTTACATTTCATGACAAGTTCAAGGCATCGACAGGAACAGGAGAACTCCCAGACTGCATAGGATTCAGAAACGGAGTGTCCTGTCTAATTGAGTGTAAGTCGTCAAGGTCTGATTTTCTTGCAGACAAGAAGAAACACTTCAGGCAAGATCCACAAATTGGAATGGGAGATTGGCGATTCTATCTATGCCCTCCAGGGGTGATTTCTACTGAAGATCTTCCGGATGGATGGGGTCTTTTGCATGCAACGGGAAAGGTGGTGAGAAAGGTAAGCGGATTTCCATTGAATACGATGTGGTTTTTTGATAAACCTTTCAGTGGAAACAAGCAGGCAGAGTGTGATTTTATGTACTCGGCTTTGAGGCGAATGGTTATTCGCGGACACTTTAATGAGATTTATGATGGGCTTCCATCAAAATAATCAGCAGACATTTACGGAGGGCTACAAAATGCAAATCGAATTCAAAGACGGCAAGATCAGTTTCGACGCTTATGACCTGTTGAGCGCGATGAGTGATGAGCAGAAGCTTGACCTTGTTGAGCGGCTGGCTTGCGAAGACATCGTGATCAAGCATGTCGCTGAGCAGATCTTTGACGGGCTGACTGAGAACGGTCATAGTGGCACCAGCATTATCGGATCGCCTAACCACTCAAGCCCGCTGATGGATGCTCAGCGCCGTGCAGCCAATGAGTCTGGCGAGGTTGCCAAGCGCGAGATTGAATCGCTGCAATTCAAATACGAACATTGCCACGAGCAAAAAGAGAAATACATGGACGCCTATTTCGAGCTGCTTCACTATGCTGAAGACAAATTCGGCTACGGCTCTGTTCCGCGCAAGATTTGACATTTACGGAGGGTGGGAAATGAAAGATTACGCAGAGTTTAAAATGCTCGCAGAGAAAGCAACACCGGGAGAGTGGTGGATTGATAGCCACGGTCATACGATGGTTTCGCTTGATGATCACAAGGTCATCTTTAGCCATCCATCTACGGGCAAGGCAGTGCGTCACGAGGAAACCGGCAACCTGAGCCACTGGCGCAACGACTGGGATGCATCGTTCATTGCGTGCGCTAACCCTGCGACTATTCTTGCGTTGCTGGCTGAGCTTGAGTCTCTGCGCGCTGTGAATAGTTCTCCAGAGAACAGTTAACCTTTAACGTTATTGGGTGGAGGGGTTTATGGATAGCAGCAGCATGCAAATCGATACACTGGCAGAGTGGTACGCGAATGCGATCAATGAGATCAAGGCGCTCAGAGATGCGCTAGAAAGCATTGAAGAACACTCAGATGACGAGCAGGCAAGACTCGTAGCTTACGAAGCTCTCAGGGATGCAGGTAAAAAGAAATGAGCGAATTCGTAGATGTGAAGACAGAAGACCTTGCAGGCGTCGGGCTTGACTGGGCTATAGGCCAGATCGAAAAACCAGCAGGTCTAAGACTCGACCTGTTCAAAAGTGGCGAACTGGACGGCCTATACATGAAAGACGAAGATTTCGGCGAGGTTATTTACTCACCGTCCGTTTACTGGGGTCATGGCGGGCCGCTAGTGACCAGTCGTGTTACAACTCTGTGTAGTCCTAGAGAGGGATACTGGTGGTCTCATGCGCACGGATTTCTAGGCGAGCGACTAGGAGAGGGTGATACCGCGTTGATTGCTGTGTGTCGAGCTGTTGTCGCCTCAGAGATCGGCGAAACAGTTGCAATTCCTGCGACGCTAATCGAGGGCGAGTAACATGGATAGCAGAACTCAATTTGAGGAGTGGTTTGATTCGACGGTTTATGGCGGCGATCTTGAAAAGCTGGTTGCGTGGGAGGCATGGCAAGCCTCACGAGAATGCGTCGTTATAGAACTACCAGAGAAGTGGGGTGAATACACAGAGGCAGGATCGGCAGCTTGTGACGCTATCGACGAATGCGCAGAAAATATTCACGCAACCGGAATCCGCACCAAATGACCCTAACCGACCTACTCCCAATCCTCCTGGCAGCCTACGAGGAGCATGGCGACCTTCCCTTGGCCACCGGCTTCGACGACCACCGCCAAATCCTCGGCGTACTCATCTCGCCAATCGAGAAAGATTGCGATGTGGGGAAGAAGGGGGAGTTGTTTGTGGATTTTTACTGAGGGATAGATGATGATTATTGATAACTTTATCGGTAGTGACTGCGTTATTGAGTTCGCCATAGCTCAAGAAGGAACTGACATGGGAACCCTAGACTGGAAGCCTTTAGGGATAACAGCGACAAAGAAAAGGCGCAAGGCTAGACTTACCAAGAAGATAAATAAAAGAATTATGGCTTCTTACTATGAAAAGAGGAATAATAAATGAGTGTTCATAAAACATTAGCTGACGATAATTTAGCCGATTCCGCTCAAGAACTTCTAGATGCGCTACAAGCTCTTCTTGGACGTATTCAGCTAGATAAAGAGTGTAGATACTGGTTTCCAAAAGAGCAGGAAGACGCAAGAAAAGCAATCGCCAAAGCGTTGGCGTAATTAATTGTTTATATCAAAGGAATAGATAATGAGCGACATGAGTGTGCATTTCAGCAGCGCGACAGAGATGTGGGCAACCCCGCAGGATTTCTTTGATAAGTATCACGATGAGTTTGATTTTCAAACTGACGTGTGCGCCTCTGAAGAAAATGCAAAATGCGATAACTTCTACACTGAAGAGATGGACGGACTTTCTCAGGAGTGGAATGGGACTTGCTGGATGAATCCCCCATACGGACGAGCAATCAAGTCATGGATGCAGAAGGCTTACGAGTCTAGTCTTGATGGCGCTACGGTCGTATGTCTCGTTCCTGCGCGTACAGATACAGCTTGGTGGCATGACTATGCGGTAAAGGGCGACATTGAGTTCATTCGCGGTCGTTTGAAATTTGGCGGGCATAAGAACAGCGCGCCATTCCCGTCTGCCGTTGTCGTATTTAAGCCAAAATCTGACCTATAAGTCGCCTTTATGACCAAAACATTACTAATAGTCACGGAATGAATATATGAACGACACACGCGCAAGATTCGAGGAAATTTGGCCGGTGCCTGAGGGTGTGTATTGGTCGCCGGTATTTGGGGCTTATGTATGTGCGCACGGATCTCCAGTCAAGCTAGAGTGCATGGAGCTGAATGTACGCCTCGACACCTTCACCCGCTGCCAGGAGACGACTGATGTTTATGTGTCGTTGATTGATGAATTAATTGAGTCGATTACATACGCAAAGAATTGGGTTGAATTGAGTAGCGAGGTAGCTATAATCGAAAACCTTCTGCGTAAAGCCAATAAAACAAGGAGCGACAAGAAATGATCGGTACACCAATGCCATCGCTGATATTCGCTGATATTCAGCTTGAGTTGCCAACAGTTATTGCGCACGAACCCTTGCTACCACCGCAAGACACCCACAAGCCCGCTGGAGTACGTTTAGCCAAGATGCTATCCCAGTACGACGACTCTCCTTCATCGCAGCTGTGGGCGGACATTCAGCGTCTTGCAAGGGAAATCCTGAAATGAGGCGCGTAATGCTTGGACTATCGATGCTTGAAGCACATGAGCGACGTTTTGCACTGGTATGCATGACGAATCTAGGATGGTCGTGGTTAAATCGCTCGAAGGCTATTGCGCTTATCACTCAGGACAGGATTCTTAATTCTGAAGAAGGTACGCGAGGATTGCCAAAAGCTTACAGATAATGCTTGACGTAAACACCAAAAGGCTCCTAATGTGAGCCTTTCTTTTTGGATTATTTTTGGAAGGGTTATGGATATCGAAGAGATGCGCAAGGAATTCGAAAGCGACAATGCTTTCTGTGGGATGGATTTCGCAAGGGCAGAGAATTATCCAGAGTATTACGCGAGCCCGTATGCAAACGGCGCATGGGATGGTTGGCAAGCTTCGCGGAAAGCAGTTGTCATTGACCTGCCTCGTGTCAGAGACTTCTACGGCCCAAGCAGCGAATGTGAAGAAGGTTACGAAACATGGGCAATAGAAGAAGCCATTACCGCAGCAGGAGTACGCTACAAATGACCATCTCAACCACAACCCTAAAAAACGCAGCCTTCGCGATTGAGCATGACCTCTGGACTGACTCGGACGGGGCTAACTACCTGGTTAAGGATGGGGCTATATTGCGGAGGTGGGAGCCTGAGCATGATGATGGTGATGCATTCAGACTTATGGCTGCTATCGGTTTCGAGGATTGCATTGCGTACATTGAAGGCGGCCTAGAGGCTGCACGCTGCTATCCGCCATCTGATGAGGCTGCATCTATGCGACTATCTATCCTTGTAGCTGCCGCCGAAATAGGCGCCGCCCTATGATCGCCTTGACATGGTTCTACGCGGTGTACATCATGCCGCGACCTAAGACGAAAATTAGTTATTGGAGGGGTGTATGAGTCCGAAAGAGTATGTAGATCAGCTACACGGAAATATCAACAAGCTCATGGACGAGATCGATACACTGCAATCTCATCAGGATGAGATGGTGGCTATGCGCGAGGCGAGCGGTTATTCATCGTGGGCTGCCGTTATCTCGGAGAATGAGTATCTGCGAGCTGATGCTGAGCGATATCGCTGGATGAAAGCGAATGTGCGCAACGGGTCATTCGGTACTGACACAGGATGGATTGACGACGACACTGAACACTGGGATGATGACCTTGACCTGAAGATGGGCATCACGACTCTGAATGATTCTCCGGAGAACCCTTCCTGATGCTCATCAACCTATCAGGACTGCGCCTAGACATCGATATCCACTACGCCCACTCAGAGCCAAGCGGCGGACTCAAAAACGGCTACAGCGAGCTTGAGTGGACTTGCATACGCGCAACAGACGAGATCGGCGAAAATATTTCAGACGCGGCTATTGACTTAATCTGCGACGAGTATATAAATGAAATCGAGCGAGCCATCTGGGCGCAGATAGAGGGGAAGAGATCATGACCACAGTCAAAGAAGCACGTGAAGCAGTAGAAGCAGCACTGCTGGCATTCACTAAGGCGGATATCGAACATCCAACAGCTACTCACATCGCAAAAGAAGCGCTAACCCACGCACGCCACGAGTACTGGAATGCCTGCGCCAATTTCTGTACTAAACTCGAATTCTCGGTCGACCTGGCTGAGGTTCATGAGAATCTTATTATTCAGGGGCTTTGGGTATGAGTGAGTTGCAGGCGGGGTGTTGGCGTTGGTGATTGGCTGTGTGCATGTTACGGATAACATCGGCAAGATTGTTACAGCGGACCGTAAAGTAGAAAATGGCTTCTTTGGCCCAGATGGATGTGAATATGCTGGCGGTGCTGGTGCTTGGCTAGTAACTGGAGAAGGCCTAAAGAAAAGAAAGATGACAGGTGAGCTTGTTGATTCTGACTTCAGCTATGTAGCAGAAAAACACCTGCTACCGATTAACCCACTCTCCGACCCACTCGACGTAACCCATAAGGAAGAACTACATGCATGAGGTAATCAAGGAAATGATTAGCAGGGGCTGGACCTATCCGATAATTGCTCTGAGAACTGGTATCTCTGAGAATCGCCTTCGAGACTGCAATCTAGGTGTGCGGGAAGAACGAAAGCTCTACGAAATCGCTACAAACGAAGCTAAGATCGACATCGACTCACTGGGGGAGCAGGAATGAAGATTGATTTCGCTAAAGCACTAGAAACAATCTGCATTGCAGTCGTTGCGTTCTTTGTTGGATTGGATACGCATTCATCAATAGGTGTAGCCACTATGCTTGCACTGTTCCTGATTCAGGACATCAAAACCGCGATCAAGGGAGCTACAAAATGAAATCCACAGAATTCCTACAAGCAGCAATCGACGTTCAGGCTGAGCGTGGTGTTACATACGACAAGCCAACGGGTGAGCGCTCGATGGGTGCCACTGTGACAGCCTTCAACGCCATCACGGGGCGCGATCTGTCCGAGGCCGAGGGATGGCTCCTCTTGCAGACGCTCAAGGATGTGCGGCAGTGGCAGAACCCGACCAAGTATCACCATGATTCTGCGCTGGATGGTGTGGCTTACTCTGCGCTCAAGGCTGAGGCTCTCAGCGAA
>LNAP01001145.1_pt1 | contig 31117 bp, 37 predicted proteins | sample 602601 | NCBI WGS metagenome assembly LNAP01 (sample SAMN02440304, study PRJNA202911) | soil metagenome | biome: Subtropical and temperate rainforests or woodlands; isolation source: soil samples (1 kg each in a 20% v/v slurry with milli Q water) were... ...
CAAGGTCGGTGAACTGCTCGACCTCTTCTCCGCGCAGGAATGCGCCAACTATCTCAAAAATTCAGGCTATGTTTCCGTATAAAAACAGCACGCTCTAGCTAATCGTCCACATCGTCCTGCGTGCGCCCGAACAGGTGCACGATGCCCGGCGTCGCGATCGTCACGAACACGAAGCGCGACAGATGATGGGCGCCGACGAAGATCGGGTCGATATGCAGGGTCAGCGCCAGCGCCAGCATCGCGTCCATCGCGCCCGGCGCGAAAGCGACGACGACGTCGGAGAATTTCACCTGCGTGGTGACCGCGACGATGCCGACGAAGACGGCGGAGACGGCGATCGCCACTGCAAACGAGCCCAGCGCTGCGTTGATGTGGCCGGCGAGCGTCTTGATCCGCATCCGCGCGAACCGGCTGCCGATCAGCGCGCCGATGCCGATCAGCGCCACGCCGCGCATCCAGTTCGGCAGGCCGCCCTCGACCCAGTCCGCGCCATGCAGCACGCTGGAGGCGATCATCGCGCCGAACATCCAGCTCGCCGGAAACCTGATCAGCCGCAGCAGGAGTGCCGCTGCCACCGAGGCCGCGACGAGCGCCAGGAGGTCGAGCGGCGAGGCGGTCGCCGTCGTCAGCGACGGTGCCGCGGAGGGTGCGACGCCCGCGAACGCCAGCACCATCGGCAGCGCCGCGGTGAGGATGATGACGCGCATGGTCTGCACCACCGCGATGCCAGGCAGGTCGGCGCCGCGCTCGACCGCCAGGATCGTGATCTGCGACAGCGCGCCGGGGCTGCCGGCGAGGAAGGCAGAGGTGCGGTCCCAGCCGTGGATGCGCTGCAGGTAATAGCTCGAGCCGAAGGTCGAGCAGAAGGTGGTGAGGGCGAGCAGGCCGATGGTGAGGGGGTATGCGCTGACCTGCTGGATCAGGTGACGCGAGACGACCGACCCTAACGAAATGCCGAGCAGCACCAGCACGGTCTGGGTCAGGATCGGCGGCAGCGCGAGCTTGCGTCCGGCGATCGCGGCAATCCCGACCGCGATCATCGAGCCCGAGATCAGTCCGCCGGGGAGGCCGGCGACGAGAAAGGCGAGGCCGCCGGCGGTGCCGATCACGAGCGTTTCCGCCGTGCTCAAAATCTCGGCACGGCTCGGCCATTCGAAAGTAAGGGAGGCGGCGATTTGCTTCACGCCACCTTATCGCAAATTAGCGAGAGGCGCACAATTGCAGGCTCGTCATGCCGCAATGCGTGCGCCTCTCGCAGATGTTCGCGAGCGGCCTGTGACGGATTTACTTCTTGTCGGCGGCGGGGGCGGCGGGCGCGGTGGTGCCGGCCTTCGCGTCCCTCTTGCAATCGCGGCGGAATTTCTTGCGCTCCTTGCCCTTCAGTCCCTTGGCGTCCGCCTGCTTGGAGCACTCGAGCGACTCGGCCGTGCGTTCCTTCGTTACCTTCTTGTCGGCGGTGGTTGCCGCGTCGGTCTTGGCGGCCGGCGCTGCGGTCTGTGCGTAGGCGGCGCCTGTGGCGAGCAGGGAGGCCAGGGCGACGGCGGCGAGGCGAGACGTGAAGGTCATGATGTTGCACTCTGTCTTGCGAGAATTGCGAAGGGCTTGGACCGTCGGCCTGGGTTGCTGAACGCGACATGAATAACCTGAACGCCGCGATCACTATATTTTGGCGGCAGCAGCCATCACTTCCTTGTCGCGGGCCTGCCGCACGCTAGGATAGCAATCTTTCACTTCCCGTCGGGAAAGACCAAGGAGGAGACCCAGGGATGACCATCCAATCAAAATTGCTGTGTGCAGTTGCGTTGTCGGGCTTTGCCGCGCTGGTGGCGAGCGCGCCGGCGCAGGCGCTGACCTCGCAGGAGTGCAGCGCGAAATATCAGGCCGCCAAGAAGGACGGCTCGCTCGGCACCACGAAGTGGAATGACTTCCGCAAGGCCCAGTGCGGCGCGGACGCGACGCCTGCTGCTGCGCCGACCGCGGCTGCGCCCGCCGCTCCTGCCGAGCCGAAGCAGGCGAAGAAGGAGGCGGCTCCCGCTGCTGCCCCGGCACCGACCCTGCCGGCCGGTCCCGCGATCTATCCGAACGCGGTCGATCCGAAATACGCCAAGGAGACCGCCGGCAAGGCGCGTCTCCACACCTGCGTCGACCAGTACAACGCCAACAAGACCACCAACGGCAATGGCGGCATGAAGTGGATCGAGAAGGGCGGCGGCTATTACAGCGAGTGCAACAAGAAGCTGAAGGGCGCCGCCTGAGCGTTGACCTGATGCGATGGCCGGAGCAGGGCTCCGGCCATCTTGCCTAAGTCTGGTCGTCTAATCCAGCAGCTTCTCGGCCGATTTCGCCACGAGCTGCGATCGCTTGCGCGGACCGCGCTCGACGAACAGCAGGCTCTGGCCGAAGATGAAGCAGTAGAACAGGAAGGCCTGCGCCTCGGCCTCCTCGGCCGCACGGCCGGTCGCGCGATAGAGCTCGGCGACGTGCTTGAGCCGCGCCGCATCCACGCTCGCCACCGCCGCGGCGGCGTTCTCGTCCGAGCGGGCCCATTGCCGGATCGCGAGCTCGACCGCCATGCCCTCCGGATTGAGCCGCTCGGAATAGAGCTGGATCACCGCCTTCAGCCGCTCGCGGGGCTCTTGTCCGTCGAGGCTCGTCTGATGTGCGATCGCCGCGACGCGCCCGTCGCGCCAGCGTTCCAGCATGGCGCCGAGCAGCGCGGCGCGATCGGCGAAGCGCCGGTAGAAGCCGCCCTTGGTGACGCCGAGGTTTTTGGCGAGCACCTCGACCCGCACGCCCTCGACCCCCGAGCGGGCGAGTTCGCCAAACCCTGCCTCGACCCAGACGTCGCCCTTGCCGTCGCTCATAAGAAAACCTCACCGGCTCTTGATACGGTGCCGTATTGCTAGCGCGGCGAAGGCCTGATACGCAAATCAAAGGTCGGAAGACTGCAGGCAGCCCTTGCGATAGTTCAGAAGGCGACCTGTCGCGGCACGGTCTATCCGTGGCAGTGCCTGCACGACATGCGGTGCACGCCGATTGACAAGCATGACCGACACATCTCTTGATGCGCCGGTCATGCTTGCCAGCCTCGGCCTCATCCTGCTCTGCCAGTTGATCGGCGAAGCCGTCGCGCGCGGTCTCAGTCTGCCGTTGCCGGGGCCCGTGCTCGGCCTCCTGCTGCTCCTGATCCTGCTGCTCGTCCGAGACCGCTTCAAGTGGCTCGCACTCGGGCCGTTGGACAACAACGGCGTCGAGACGGCAAGCAAAGGCTTGCTGGCGCATCTGTCGCTGCTGTTCGTGCCTGCCGGCGTCGGTGTGGTGCAGAAGCTGGACCTGCTCGCTGCCCACGGCATCGCCATCGTCCTGGTGCTCGCGCTCTCGGTGGTCGTCACGCTGCTCGCGACCGTGCTGACCTTTCGTCTCGTCAGCCGCCTGTTGAAGCAACAGGATGCGCGATGAGCGACAATCCATTCTCGCTCTGGGTCTATCTCTCGCAGTCGCCGCTGCTGTGGTTGACCGTGACGCTGCTGGTCTATGCAAGCACGGACGCGGTGTCGCTGCGGACGCGTCGCCATCCGCTGGCCAACCCCGTGCTGCATGCGATGTGGATCATCGGCGCGTTCCTGCTCCTGACCGGCACCTCCTACACCACCTATTTCGCCGGGGCGCAGTTCGTGCACTTCCTGCTGGGGCCCGCCACCGTCGCGCTCGCCGTTCCGCTCTACGAGAACCGCAAGCGCGTAATGGTCTCGATCGTGCCGATGCTGGTGGCGCTGATCGCGGGATCGGTCACGGCCGTGGTGTCTGTCGTGCTGCTGGCCGAGCTCGCCGGCCTGCCGCGCGAGGTGGTGCTGTCGCTGGCACCGAAATCGGTCACGGCCGGCGTTGCCATGGGCATCGCCGAATCCCTGCATGCGGATCCCTCGCTGGCAGCCGTCGCGGTCATCCTCACCGGCATCATGGGTGCGATCATCGTCACGCCTCTGATGAACCGCACCGGCGTTACCGATTACCGCGCCCGTGGTTTTGCCGCTGGCCTTGCCGCGCACGGAATCGGTACCGCGCGTGCGTTCCAGGTCGACGAGATCGCCGGCGTTTTCTCCGGCATCGCCATGAGCCTGAACGCCTTGGTGACCTCGCTTCTGGTGCCGCTGGCGGTCACGCTGCTGGTGCGATGACATGACCTCCGCGACACTCTATATAGACCGTAACAATTCCCGGTCCTGAGCCGTAATTCCGGCGATGGGACTGAAATGGGACGAGATATGGCTGGATTCAGGAATAAGGGCCTTGTGCCGACACGCCGTAGGGCGTTGACGCTGATCGGGGCGGGCGCTCTCGCGGTGGGCAGTATCAGCCTGGCACGTGCGGCCGCCGACGATGACGAAGTGTTGACCGAAGCAAAAGTGCTGCGCGATCCCGGCGTTCCCGTCGCCGGTAATCCCGACGGCAACATCAGCATTATCGAATGGTCCGACTACAACTGCCCCTATTGCCGCAAGCTCGAGCCGGAGCTGCGCCAGGTCGTCCAGGACGACGGCAAGGTCAGGCTGGTGATGAAGGATTGGCCGATCCTCGGGCCGGTCTCGGTCACGGCGGCGCGGATCGCGCTCGCGGCCAAATTCCAGGACAAGTACCATCAGGCCCACGACGCGATGATGGGCGTCAGCTCGCGTCTGACCGAGCCACGCATCAACGAGCTGCTTGCGGCGGCCGGCGTCGACATGGACCGCCTCAAGCGTGACCTGACCGATCACGTCAAGGACATCGATGCCGTCCTCAAGCGCAACAACGAGCAGGCCGAAGCCTTCGGCTTCCGTGGCACGCCGGCGTTCATCGTCGGGAAGTACCGCGTGCCGGGCGTGCTCAGCATGAAGGAATTCGAGCAGGTCATCGCCGACGCACGCAAGGCCAAGATGAACTGAGGCGTACCGCGCCGTTCGCAGTCAAGACAAAAGCGCCGCCGCGGATCCGCGACGGCGCCCTGTTCAGACTTGGTCGATCGAATTACTTCGACGAGATGCGCACCCAGTCCCTGTGCGCGCGATCGCGCAGCAGATCCCAATCCGCCTTCGCGACATCCCAGTTCACGATGGTGCGATTGGCGGTTGCGACCTCACCGTTAGCAACGGACGACGTCTGCATGGAGTCATAGACATAAACGCCGCAGCCGAGCAGCAGCGCGCCCAAAATCATTCCCAGAAACATCCGCATGGCTAACCTCCAATGACCGGCGATAACGTCGGCCCCTAACGATGGTTCCGCGGCAGTGCGGCGCAGGTAAGGACGGCTCGTTCATCCTCCGTTCAGCCATGCCACCAGCTCCGCATTGATCTCGCGCGGATATGTATGGCTGAGATCGTCGATCTCGCGATAGACGATTTCGGCGCCGGCGGCCGAGAGCGCGGCCTGGGTCTGCCGCGCGGTCTGCACCGGAAACATCCAGTCGAGCTTGCCGTGGGTGATGAAGACGGGCAGGCCCTGCAACCGCGTGGCGTCGGCCATCTCCGCCATCAGCGGATGGAACGTTGCCGAGACCGGTGCGAGATGGCTGAAGGGCGAGGCACTGTCGAGCCCGCTGACATAGCTGAAGGTGCCGCCGTCGCTCATGCCGGTCAGCAGCATGCGTGAGGCGTCGATGGTCCAGCGGCTGCGGACGGCTTCGAGAATACGCATCAGATTGGGCGTGTCGGTATCATCGCCCATCAGCGCCCAGGTCGGCCCGGTCGAGGTGGGTGCCACCAGGATCACGCCGAGACTGCGCGCATCGCGCAGCCAGCTCCAGAGAAAACCGCGGCCGTTGCCGCTGCCGCCATGCAGGGCCATCACCAGGGGCATGGCGCGTTCCGGCGAATAATATTCGGGGACATAGACCGAGAAGCCGCCGCGGCTGCCGGGGTGGTCGTGGAAGATACCGGTGTGCTCACCTGCCTCTGCCTCCAGCCGCGACAGCAGCCCGGCATTCTCGCGCTTGTCGGCGTTGAGGAAGAAGCTGCTCACCGGCGGAAACTGCACCGCTAGCGGATAGAGTGCCTCCTGCGCGCGAGGCACGTGGCGCAGCGCGCGGAAGACCGCGACGAGATCGCCATTGCCGCGCTCGACCTCGCGGATGCCGGCAAAGGCGGCGAGGGTCTCGTCGCAGGCGCGATCGAGCCGCTCGCGCAAGCCTGAGAATTGCTCCGGCCAGTGTCCGATGGCAGCCCGTGCCGCTTGCAGCGCCTCGTCCGGCGTGCCGATCGCGTTCATCACGGAGGCGAAGGCCGGGGGATGCAAATGCCGCTGGAAGAAGCCGAGCGCTTCCAGCGCATTGAGGAGCGGCGGCAGCACGGCCACGATGTCGTCGATCACGGCCTCGCTCATTGCAGCTTCCTCACTAACGGGGATCAGTGCAGCTTCGGCGCCTTCAGCAGCTTGAAGCGGTCGGCCGACGTCACCGTGACGTCGAAGGTGACGCCTTCATGGTGTACGGTGAGCGGCACGTCGACGCCGGCGGCGCCGAGCCCCCACATCTTCTTGTAGAAACCGGTCTGGCTCGTGACCTTCTCGCCGTCCACGGCGAGGATGACGTCGCCGGTCTTGAGTTCGGCGCGTGCCGCGGGGCCGTTGGCGGAGATGCCGATCACCACGACTCGGTTGTCGATCTCGGTCGAATAAAGCCCGAGCCAGGGCCGGCCCGGCTTGTTGACGCGGCCGAATTTGCGCAAATCGTCGAGAACCGGCTTCAACAAATCGATCGGCACGATCATGTTGACGTGCTCGGCCTTGCCGTCGCGTTCGCGCTCGAGCTGAAGCGAGCCGATGCCGATCAACTCGCCGCGCGCGTTGAGTAGCGCCGTGCCGCCCCAGTTCGGGTGTGCCGGATGCGTGAAGATGGCCTCGTCCAGCAGATACTCCCAGTAGCCGGCGAATTCCTGCTTGGCCACGATCTGGCTTGCGACCGAGCGCGTGCGGCCGCCAGCGCCGCCGACCACGACGCGGTCGCCGAGTCGGGTCTCCGCCGACGTGCCGAGCGGCAAGGGCTCGACGTCGAGCTGACCGAGCGCCTGCACGAGGCCAAAGCCCGTGACGGAATCGAAGCCGAGCGCATGTCCCTCGACGACGCGCCCGTCGGCGAGGTGCAGCCACACCGATTCCGCCTCGGTGATGAGATAGCCGATGGTGAGTACCAGCCCGTCGTCGATCACGACGCCGTTGCCGGCGCGTTCGGTGCCCAGCGTCTCGGCGGTGAAAGCGTCCGGCGGGATGATGGCATGCAGGCCGACGACGGATGCGAGCGCGCGATCGAGATCGAAACCATAGTCGCTCGCACGCGGCTGATTGGCCGGCGGCACTCTCCATTCGGTCAGGGCGGGCATGGAGTTCTCCTGGCTGGGTGCATCGGCTCCGACGTGGCTGGCGGAACGACGCGCGAAGCACGCATAATTTAGGCTGGAGCAGGCCGTCTTGAAAGCCTCGTTCCCCAACTATTCCGGAGAAGGCCGCGTGAAATCTTCGCAAGATACAGAAGCGGTAGCACAGGACGCAGGCCGGCTGCTCATTCCGGCCCCAGCCGCATGGCTGCTGTCCCGCGAAATGCTAGGCGGAGTGCAATGAAGCTGCTACCGATTGTCGCTTCGTTTGACCGAGAGATCACGGACCGAAGCAATGGATAACCGCAGCGACATCTGGCGTGGCGTCGACACGATCAAGGCGCGTTTCATCGACCTCAGCGACAAGGTCTGGGGCATGCCGGAGGTGTGCTACACCGAGGCGCGTTCCGCCGCCGAGCATCTCGCCGAGCTGCGGCACCAGGGTTTCCGCATCACCGAGAACGTTGCCGGCATTCCGACCGCGCTGGTCGGAGAATGGGGCGAGGGCGGGCCGGTCATCGCCTTCATGGGCGAGTATGACGCGCTGCCGGGCCTCAGCCAGGAGGCCGGTGTCGCCGAGCATCGACCGACCGAGGCGGGTGGCCACGGCCATGGCTGCGGCCACAATCTGCTTGGTTCCGCGGCGCTGCTGGCCGCGACCGCGGTGAAGGACTGGCTCGCCGAGAACAAGGTGCCGGGCCGCGTGCGCTATTACGGCTGCCCGGCGGAAGAAGGCGGCGCGGCCAAAGCCTTCATGGTGCGCTCCGGTGCGTTCGAGGACGCCGACATCGCCATCACCTGGCATCCGCACAGCTTCTGGGAAGTGGCCGTGACGCCGTCGCTTGCGAATACGCGGGCCGACTTCATCTTCACCGGCCGCACCTCCCATGCGGCGGCCTCACCGCATCTCGGCCGTTCCGCGCTTGATGCGGTGGAATTGATGAATGTCGGCGTGAATTATATGCGCGAGCACATGCCGAGCGACGCGCGCGTGCATTACGCGCTGCTCGATACCGGAGGCATTGCCCCGAACGTGGTGCAGGCTCATGCACGCGTCCGCTACTCGATCCGCGCCCGCGATCTGCCCGGCATGAACGAGCTGGTCGGCCGCGTCAGCAAGATCGCAGAGGGGGCGGCGCTGATGACCGAGACCAAGGTCGAGATGAAGGTCATCTCTGCGGTCTCCAACATCCTGCCGAACACGCCGCTGGAGCAGGCGCTGCACCGGGTCATGGAAGAGCTCGGACCGCCGCATTTCGACGACGCGGACAAGAGCTTTGCCACGGAGATCCGCGGGACCCTGAGCGACAAGGACATCGCGTCGGTCTACTACGCGATCGGCATGGAGCCGACCGATCGGCCGCTGGCCGACTTCCTGGTACCGCTCGATGCCAAGCGAAACCCGCTGGTCGGCTCCACCGACGTCGGCGACGTGAGCTGGGTGGTGCCGACCGTGCAGGTTCACGCACCGACGGTTGCAATCGGCACGCCCTTCCACACCTGGCAGGTTGTGGCGCAGGGCAAGAGCGGACACGCCCACAAGGCCATGGTGCAGGCCGCCAAGGCGATGGCCGGTATCGGCATCAAGGCGTTGACGGATCCGGAGCTGATCAAGGCCGCGAAGGCGGACCTGACGAAGCGGACCGCGAAGACGCCTTATGTCTGTCCGCTGCCCGACCACGTCGAGCCGCCGCTGACCATGTCCGTGGCGTAGAATTCGCCTCGATACTTCGTCTGATGCGACGAACAAATTTTCCGCAGTGCAACGAGGATTCCGGCGCGTTTTGACGCCGGATTGCCGAACGCTTGGGCTGTGGAACACGGTTTTGCCCAACGGACAGCCAGAAGACCGTTTGCATACACACGGTCCCAGTTGACGTGCACCCTATTCAGTGTGCCATCTACCGCCAGCCAAAACCCGGCGGCCGCCCCGCGGTCGCCTGCATCCAAAAACGGAAACCAGACGGGGGACAACCATGCTGGATAAAGAACTGCGTTCGATGATCGGTGACGTGAAGGACGGGCGTATGAACCGCCGCGCCTTCATCCAGCGCCTGGCCGCCGTTGGCCTCGCCGCGCCCGCAGCCTACCAGCTGCTTGCCTTGGGCGGAGTGGCGATGGCCGAGGGCCCGTCTGCCTACAAGCCGACCAAGCGTGGCGGCGGCGGTGCATTGAAGCTGCTGTGGTGGCAGGGCCCGACCTTGCTCAATCCGCATTTCGCCACCGGCACCAAGGACCAGGACGGCTCGCGCCTGTTCTACGAACCGCTCGCCTGCTGGGACCCGGACGGCAATATGAAGCTGGTTCTGGCGACCGAGATCCCCTCGATCCAGAACGGGCTGCTCGCGGCCGACGGCAAGTCGGTGACGTGGAAGCTGAAGCCCGGCGTGAAATGGCATGACGGCAAGCCGTTTACGGCAGACGATGTCGTGTTCACTTGGCAGTACATCAAGGATCCGGCCACTGCGGCCGTGACCATCGCAAGCTATCGCGACATTACCGTTGAGAAGATCGACGATCTCACGGTCAAGATCAGCTTCCCGAAGCCGACCCCGTTCTGGGCGGACGCCTTTGTCGGAGCTCCCAACACCATTCTCCCCAAGCACCTGTTTGCCGACTACACGGGCAGCAAGTCACGGGAAGCGCCGACTAACCTTTCCCCGGTCGGGACCGGCCCCTACAAGTTCGTCGAGTTCAAGCCGGGCGATCTCATCCGCGGCGTGATCAATCCCGACTACCATATGGCCAACCGGCCCTATTTCGATTCGATCGAGATGAAGGGCGGCGGCGATGCCGTCTCGGCGGCGCGCGCGGTGATCCAGACCGGCGAATATGATTTCGGCTGGAACATCCAGGTCGAGGATGACGTGCTGCTGCGCCTGGAGAAGGGCGGCAAGGGCAAGACTGTCTACGCCGTAGGCGGCGACACCGAATTCATCGCGCTCAACTTCACCGATCCGAACGTCGAGGTCGACGGCGAGCGTTCCTCGATGAAGACCAAGCATCCCCTGTTCTCGGATCCCGTCGTGCGCAAGGCGCTGTCCCTGCTGGTCGATCGCGAGTCCGTCAAGAAGGCGATCTACGGCCGTGCGGGCCGCACCACCGCGAACTTCCTCAACGGCCCCGAGAAGTTCGTGTCCAAGAACACGAACTGGGAATTCAACATCGAGAAGGCCGCCAAGATGCTCGACGACGCCGGCTGGAAGCCCGGTGCCGACGGCATCCGCGAGAAGGACGGCAAGAAGCTGAAGATCCTGTACCAGACCTCGATCAACGGTCCGCGCCAGAAGACCCAGGCGATCGTCAAGCAGGCCTGCCAGAAGGCCGGCATTGAGGTCGAGCTGAAGTCGGTGGTGGCATCGGTGTTCTTCTCCTCGGACGTCGCCAATCCCGACACCTATCCGAAGTTCTACGCCGACATCGAGATGTTCCAGATCCCGCTCAGCCAGCCGGATCCGTCCCAGCACATGCGCCGCTACCTCTCCACCAGTGTCGCGACCAAGGAGAACAAGTGGCAGGGCACCAACTTCCCGCGTTGGGTCAACAAGGACTATGACGCCGCGATCACCGCGGCCGACATGGAAATGGATCCGGTCAAGCGGGCGGCGCTCTACATCAAGGCCAACGATCTGATGTGGGAAGACACGGTATTCATCCCCGTGATGCATCGTCTCAAGGTCGAGGCAGCTGCGAACAATCTGCGTCCGGTGATCTCGGGCTGGGCCAACGAAACCGACAACTTGTTCGACTGGTACCGCGAGGAATGATCCCGAAGCTCTAGGCGGGGCCTTCCCTCATGAGTCAATACGTTCTGCGTCGCCTGCTGATCGCGATTCCGAGCCTGCTCGGAATCTCGGCCGTGCTGTTCTTCGTGCTGGCGCTTGCGCCCGGCGATCCCTTCTCTGAACTGGCGACGAACCCGAACGTCCCGCCCGAAGTGCAGGCCGCGCTTCGGGCCAAGTTCGGCCTCGACGATCCGATCTATCTCCGTTACCTGCACTGGCTCAACGCCATGCTGCACGGCGACTGGGGCTTCTCCTTCGTCAGCCGGATGGACGTCGATACGCTGATCCTCCAGCGCTTGCCGGCGACGCTCTACGTGATCGGCTCGGCGCAGATTCTGGCGCTTCTGATCGCGATTCCAGTCGGCGTCTATGCGGCGACAAAGCCCTATTCGCTGTTCGACCAGGTTGCGAACACGCTCGCCTTCGTCGGCTTCTCGCTGCCGACCTTCTTCACCGGCATCCTGTTCATCCTGATCTTCTCGGTCACGCTCGACTGGCTGCCCTTCGTCTATACGACCGACATCAAGGGCACCGGCATCCATTGGGTGCTCGAGATGATCCGGCAGGCAATCATGCCGGTGGCGGTGCTGGGCCTGTTCCAGGCCGCGTCGATGACGCGCTTCGTGCGCTCGGCGATGCTCGACGTGATCCGGCTCGACTATGTCACCACGGCGCGTGCCAAGGGACTCGGCCAGGCAAAGGTCATCGTCAAGCATGTCATGCGCAACGCCATGATTCCGGTGGTGACGCTGATCGCGCTGCAGATGCCTGCGGTATTCGGGGGCGCCATCGTCACCGAGCAGATCTTCCGCATCCCCGGCATCGGCTCGCTGCTGATCTCCTCTATCCTGTCCAACGACACGCCGGTGGTGATGGCCGTTACTTTCGTCTTCGCGTGCCTGGTGGTCCTTTTCAATCTCATCGCGGACGTTCTGTATGGCTGGCTTGACCCTCGCATCTCCCTCCGCTGAGCGGCGTACCTACTCGCCCTGGCGAGAGACGTGGCGGCGTTACAGCCGCCACAAGCTCGCGGTCGTCAGTGCTTTCCTGCTTCTTATCCTCATCCTGGCCGTCGTGGTCGGGCCCTTCATCTGGCGCGTCAAGATCGACGACATCGATATCGTGGCGGGCATGCAGGGGCCGTCGCTCGCACATCCTTTCGGCACCGACGATCTCGGCCAGGACATTCTGGCACGCATGATCTATGGCGGGCGGATCTCGCTCGCGGTCGGACTCGCCGCGATGCTGGTCTCCGTCATCATCGGCACGCTGGTCGGCTCGCTCGCCGGGATGTCGCGCGGCGCGCTCGGCCACGGCCTGATGTGGCTCACCGACCTCTTCCTGTCGCTGCCGCAACTGCCGCTGCTGCTGTTGCTGATCTATCTCTTCCGCGACGGGCTGAAGCAGGCGTTTGGCCCTGAAGGCGGCATCTTCATCCTGATCGTGCTCGTCATCGGCGGTTTGCGCTGGATGCCGGTCGCCCGCCTCGTGCGTGCGCAGTTCCTGTCGATCCGCGAGAAGGAGTTCGTCGAGGCCGCGCGTGCGCTCGGGGCCAGCCCCGTGCGGCAAGTGGTGAAGCACATCCTGCCCAACGCGCTCGGTCCGGTGATCATCGCCGGGACCATCGACGTCGCTGCGGCCATCATCGCCGAATCCACGTTGTCGTTCCTCGGCCTCGGGTTCCCACCGGATACGCCGACCTGGGGGCGGCTGTTGTACGACGCCAAGGACTTTCTCGACATCGGCCCGCACTGGGCGCTGTTTCCGGGCGGCGCGATATTCATCGCGGTGGTCGCGATCAACTTCATCGGCGACGGCCTGCGTGACGCGCTCGATGCGCGACGGGTGATCTGATGGCGCCGCTGCTCGAAATCAAAGGGCTGAAAACCCATTTCTCGACCGACGACGGCATCCTGCAGGCCGTCGACGGCGTCGACATCTCCATCAACCGCGGCGAGACGCTCTGCGTCGTCGGCGAGTCCGGTTGCGGCAAGACCGTCACCGCGATGTCGATCCTGAAGCTGATCGCGATGCCGCCGGGCCGCATCGCCGCCGGCCAGATCATCTTCGAGGGCCGCGATCTCGTGCCGCTGACGAGCAACCAGCTCGACGAGATCAGGGCCAAGGAGATCGGCTTCATTTTCCAGGAACCGATGACCTCGCTCAATCCGGTGCTCACCATCGGCGAACAGATCGCCGAGAGCCTGCGCCGCCATGAGAACGTCACCAGAAAGCAGGCGCTCGAGCGTACCATCGAGATGCTCAAGCTGGTGCAGATCCCCAACGCCGAAGGTCGGGTTCACAACTATCCGCACCAGTTCTCCGGCGGCATGCGCCAGCGCGTGATGATCGCGATGGCGCTCGCCTGCAAGCCGAAGCTGATCATCGCCGACGAGCCCACCACGGCGCTCGACGTCACCATCCAGGCGCAGATCCTCGACCTCCTGCAGGACATGAAGGAACGCTTCGGCATGGCGGTGATGCTGATCACCCATGCCATGGGCGTCGTCGCCGAGACCGCGCAACGCGTCGTCGTGATGTATGCCGGCAAGGTGGTGGAGGAGGCGGATGTCGACGACCTCTTCGGCCATCCCGGCCATCCCTATACGCAGGGCCTGATCCGCTCGATCCCGCGCATCGATCTCGACAGCGAGCACAAGACGCGCCTGGAGGCGATCGGCGGCTCGGTGCCGATCCTGATCAATCCGCCGGTCGGCTGCCGCTTCGCCCCGCGCTGCAAGTTTGCCATGAACGTCTGCACCGAGAGGGAGCCGTTGCTGCGCGAGATCGCGCCCGGTCACCGCATGGCCTGCCACCTCGGCGATACGCAGTTGGGAGGCACGGCATGACCGAGCCCTTGCTCCGCGTCAGCGGCCTGAAGAAATATTTTCCCGTGCTTGGCGGCCTGTTGTCGCGCCAGGTCGGCAGTGTCTATGCGGTCGACGGGGTCTCGTTCTCGGTCAACCGCGGCGAGACGCTCGGCCTCGTCGGCGAGTCCGGCTGCGGCAAGTCGACGACGGGACGTTGCGTGCTGCGCCTGATCGAACCGACCGACGGCGAGGTCACCTTCGACGGTCAGGACGTGCGCCAGCTCAGCGGCAACGATCTGCGCGCGATGCGGCGGAACATGCAGCTCGTGTTCCAGGATCCGTTCGCCTCGCTCAATCCGCGCATGACGGTCGGCGCGATCCTCGGCGAGGCACTCATCATTCACAATCTCGGCGCCAACGCCAAGGAGCGCGAGGAGCGCGTCGCGAGCCTGCTGGTCAAGGTCGGGCTCAAGGCGGAGCACATGCGCCGTTATCCGCACGAATTCTCCGGCGGCCAGCGTCAGCGCATCGTGATCGCGCGCGCGCTTGCGGTGGAGCCGAAGCTGATCGTCTGCGACGAGCCGGTCTCCGCGCTCGACGTGTCGATCCAGGCGCAGGTCATCAACCTGCTGGAAGATCTCCAGGCCGAGCTGAACCTCACCTATCTCTTCGTCGCGCACGACCTCTCGGTGGTCGAGCACATCTCCGACCGGGTCGCGGTGATGTATCTCGGCCGCATCGTCGAGCTGGCGAAGGCGAGCGATCTCTATCGCAATCCGCAGCATCCCTATACGCGGGCGCTATTGTCGGCGGTGCCGGTGCCGGATCCCAAGCTCAAGCGCGAACGGATCCGTCTCAAGGGCGACGTGCCGAGCCCGATGAAGCCGCCATCAGGCTGCCACTTCCACACCCGCTGCCCGATTGCCCAGCCGCGCTGCTCGGAGAGCGCGCCGGAGCTAAGAGAGGGCGCGGGCGGGCATTTCGTGGCGTGTCATCTCGCCTGATGTCCGTTATCGCGGTTGCGACGTGCGGCGGCGGGCCAGCTGATGCAGCACGGTGTCGACGGCCGGGACCGCGCCGGTTTCGCGGAGCCAATTGTCGGCCAGCTCGCGGAGCTCGCCCGGTGTCAGCCCGAACTTGCGGCGGAATGCGCGGATGAAGGTCGAGTCGCTGCTGAAGCGCATGCCGATGGCGAGGTCGATCAGCCGCATGTCGCGTGCTGACGGAGCAATCAGCTCGCGGAAAGCAAGATTGAGCCGCTGCTCGCGCACGTAATGCGCAAGCCCGCCATCGGCCTCGAACAGCCGGTAGAGGGTCGCGCGCGAGATCCGGAAGTGACGGCACAGCTCGTCTGCAGTGAGCGCGTCGGTCTGAAGATTGTCCGCGATGCGGCGCTTGATCATCGCAAGATAAAGATGCCGCTCAGCTCGCTCGACGCCCGCCAAGATGTCGGCCGTCCCGCCGGCGGCTGCGGCCACGAGGTCGGCGATCGCCTCGACCGTCGCCTCGACGTTGCCGGTCTCGGGACTCGGTGGCAGGCCAAGCGCAGCAAAATGGCTGGCGATCAGGCGGGCATGCGGGTGGTCCGACGGCAGCAAGGTTGCCGTGGCCGAGTCTGGATGCGCGAGCCGCGGCGCCAGCATGGCGCGTTGCAGGATGATCGCGATCAGGCGAGTGCGGCCGCCGGCAGCGCGCAGCACTGTCCGGTTCGGTTGGGCCATGTCGAGCAGGCAGATGTCGCCGGGCCGCGCAGTCACGTCGCGACGACCGGAGCTGAACCGCATCTCGCCGGCGACGCAGAGGGTGATGTGATAGTGATCGAGGCCGCCGCGGGCGATGTGCGCGGGGGTTCGGTCGTATTCCAGGTCGGTGACGGCGGTCTCGACCAGTAAAGCGTTGCCGGCCATCATAGTGGTCGTGGTGGTGTGGAAATCGCCTGCCGCGGTGTGAGGGATGACATCGCAGATGTCGGCCGTCATGACTTGTAACTGCGCAAGCGCACGCGCCCCGCGTTCGGGGTCGTCCGCCACCATGCTTTCGCTCAACGCCGTCCCGTCCACATCACCCCACGATGCAGCCGCACCGCTTCAACCCGACGTTTCAGAACCGGCGGTGCACTAGCATCTTCCCGGGATGTAATCGTTTGGAAATCGGTGCGCAAGCGAGTTCGCGCGACGGGATGCAGCGGACTTCGCGCGAACGCAGCGCCGATGTGCCGTGCGCGCATCAGTGTTCGCCGAAATCAGGGGCTGAGACAGCGGGCACATCGCGCAGCTGGCCGGTCTGCTAACGAGCATCTCGAAATCCCGGCCTTACCGCGCGAACGCTTGCGGCAAGGTTCGCGTCCGAGGCACTTCATGACAATCAGATTGCGTCCGCCGCTCGTCCCCTTGATTGGACGGACGAAGTCCCGGCTTGCCGCCCGGCGGCGGGAGGTCCTCGCCGGCATCGCCGTCACGGCAATGACGCTCGGCCTGCCCGGCGCGGCGCGCGCTGCAACGCTGGTGGTGACCTCCACGGCCGACAGCGGCGCCGGCAGCCTGCGGGGGGCCATCGCCAGCGCCACGAGCGGCGACACCATCCTGTTTCAGGTCAGCGGTACCATCACGCTCCTGAGTGAGCTGCCGGTCATCACCAAGAACATCACCATCGACGGCAACGGCAACAACCCGACCATCAGTGGCGCCGGTACCTACCGGCCGTTCTTCATCGGCGATGCCGGCACCACCGGCGCGACCTACTCGGTAACACTGAAGAGCCTGACCATCGCCAACGCGGTGGCGCAGGGCGGGGCCGGTTTGGGCTCCGGTGCCGGCGCCGGACTCGGCGGCGCGGTCTTCGTTTCCAGCAACGGCGCATTGACCTTGTCGAATGTCGCCGTCTCGAACACGCAGGCCAAGGGCGGCAGCGTCGTGGACAATGCCGGAAATATGGGCGGGGGTGGCGGCATGGCCGGCACGTCCTATCCTGCCACTCCTGCCGGGGGCGGGGGACTGTTCGTCGGCTCGGACGCTCCGATCCTGAGCGGCGGTGGACCCAATGGCGGTGCATCTCAAAATGTCGCCAGTGGTCCGGCAACCGGGGGAGCCGGGGGGTTTGCGAGCGGTGGAGGGGGAGCCACCTCGAACGGAGGACCCGTCGCGGGTGGCGCGGGTGGATTTGGTGGAGGCGGTGGCAGCGCCAATGCGGGCGGCGTCACCACCGGCGGCTCAGGCGGCTATGGCGGCGGCGGCGGCACGGCATATGGCTCGTCCACCTCGACCGGGGGTGATGGTGGTTTCGGCGGTGGGGGTGGCGGCGCGAAGACCACGGCCGGAAGCGGAGGATTCGGGGCCGGCAACGGCGCCAGCGGAACGCTCAACTACAACTCCGGTGGTGGTGGTCTCGGCGCCGGCGGCGCGGTCTTCGTGCAGAGCGGCGGAACGGTGACCGTTCAGGGCGATCTGTCCCAGACGAACGGCAGCGTCTCGGGCGGCACCGGCTACAACGGTGGGACCAATGGCTCCGCCTTCGGCTCCGGCATCTTCTTCCAGGGCACCAGCGGCACAAGCACCGTGCTCGGCTTCGGCTCTGGCAACCAGTCCATCGCCAACGGTATCGCCGACTATATCGGCTCCGGCGGAAGCAATCCCGGCGGCGGCGCCAACGCCGCCGACCAGGGCGGCAGTGTCGCGATCACCAAGAGCACTGGCGGCACTCTGACGCTCTCGGGCGCCAACACCTATAGCGGCGGCACCACCATCAACGAGGGCGCGACGCTGGTCGTCGGCAATGGCGACGCGCTCGGCAGCGGCGCCTTGACGCTCAACGGCGGCACCACGGGCGTGACCGTGAACTTCAACGGCAGCTTCAGCGTCGGCAACGACATCGTTGCGACCGGTGATCCGACTTACAATGTCCAGACGGGCGATACGGTCAACTTGACGGGCGTGTTGTCCGGTACAGGCGACGTCGTCGTCAACGCCCAGAGCGGCTATGCCGGCACGCTCGTCCTCTCCGGCGTCAATACCTATAGCGGCGGCACAATCGTTTCCGGCGGAACCTTGCTTCTCTCCGGCGCGGGCACGCTCGGCGCGGCGACCGGAACGACGACGGTGTCCGGCGGCACGCTCGATCTCGGAGGTACGACGCAGGTCCAGGCAACAGTGAACCTCGCCGGCGGCGCGATCCGGAACGGTAGCCTCGACGCGCCGATCACGTCGAGCGGCGGTGTCGTCAACGGCATCGGCGGCACCGCGAGCCTGACGACGACGGGCGGGACCACGGTCGTGATTGGGAGCAATACCTATAGCGGCGGTACGACTGTCAACGGCGGCGTGTTGATGGGCGATGGCTCGCTCGGCGCAACGTCCGTCAATGCCAGCGGCACGTTTGCACCGGGTAACGGCACGCCCGGCAGCGCGATGGCTGTGAACGGCAGCCTCGCCTTTCAGTCGGGCGCGATCTATCTCGTCCAGCTCGATCCGTCGACGGCGTCCTATGCGAGTGTCACCGGCGCAGCGCAGCTCGGCGGCGCGACGGTGATGGCGAATTTCGCCGCCGGTAGTTACGTTGCGAAGCGGTACATGATTCTGACCGCGAGCGGCGGCGTCAGCGGCACCTTCAATACGACCATCGTCAACACCAGCCTGCCGTCCAATTTCCACAGTAGCCTGAGCTACGACGCCAATGACGTCTATCTCGACCTGACCTTGAATTTCGAGATTCTGTCCGGCCTCAACGGCAACCAGCAGCGCGTCGGCGACGCGCTGACCAATGTCTTCAACGCCAATGGCGGCATCGCCGCGGTCTACGCCACGCTGACGGCGGGCGGGCTGACGCAGGCCTCCGGCGAGTCGGCAACAGGTTCGCAGCAGATGACGTTCAACGCGATGAACCAGTTCATGGGACTGCTCACCGATCCCGCCGCGCAGCGTGACGGCGGGCCGGGTTCGGCCGGTGGCGCTGCCGGATTCGTCGAGGAGGATCAGGCCAGCGCCTACGCCGTACGCAAACGCGCCGACGCATTCGCGATGATGACAAAAGCCCGGCCGCAGACCTTTGCGCAACGCTGGAGCGTGTGGGCCGCGGGCTTCGGCGGGTCGCAGTCGACCGACGGCAACGCGGTGGTCGGCTCGAATGGAGCGACCAGCCGCATCGCCGGCACCGTGATCGGAGCCGACTATCTGTTCTCACCGCACACGTTGCTCGGCTTCGCGCTTGCCGGTGGCGGCACCGGCTTCGGCGTGAACGGCCTCGGGTCGGGCCGCTCCGACCTGTTCCAGGCCGCCGCCTATCTGCGACACACGAGCGGGCCGGCTTATCTGTCGGCGGCGCTGGCCTATGGCTGGCAGGACATCACGACCGATCGCACTGTGACGATTGCAGGCGCCGATCGCCTGCGCGCCGAGTTCGACGTCAATGCGTATTCCGGCCGTCTCGAGGGCGGCTATCGCCATGTCGGGCCATGGATCGGCGGGATCGGCGTCACGCCCTACGGCGCGGTGCAGTTCACGACGCTGGATCTGCCCGCCTATGCCGAGCAGGCCGTTGCCGGATCCGCCGCCTTCGCCTTGCGCTTCGCCGCCAGGAACGTCACGGACACCCGCGGCGAGCTTGGCTTGCGTACCGATAAATCCTTCGCCATGCAGGCTGGCGTGCTGACACTGCGCGGCCGCCTTGCGTGGGCGCATGATTTCAATCCGGACCGTTCGATTGCAGTGACCTTCCAAGCGTTGCCTGGCGCAAGCTTCGTCGTCAACGGCGCCGCGCAGGCCCGCTATTCCGGGCTCACCACGGCTTCCGTGGACATGAGCTGGCTGAACGGCTGGTCCGCGGCGGCGACGTTTGAGGGTGAATTTTCGGACGTCACCCGCAGCTACGCAGGCAAGGGCAGCGTTCGCTACGCCTGGTGAGCCGCCTCACGCATCCAGTGTGAAGCCGACGCGCAGCGTCACCTGGTAGTGACGGACCGTGCCGTTCTCGATGTGGCCACGCGTCTGCGTCACCTCGAACCATTTCATTTCGCGAATGGTTTTGGCGGCGCGGCTGATCGCGTTCTTGATCGCATCATCGATCGATGTGTCGGACGATCCAACGAGTTCCAGGATCTTGTAGACATGGTCTTTCTCGGCTGCGGGCATGTTCAGTCCTCCCTTGGCTCCGCTGCGACAGGCAGGACATCGTGCCTGCCGTGGAACGCCGACGCAGCGGGATCAATCTGAACGAGCGCCGGCGGTTTGGGTTCCATGATGCGGCTAACCCGCAGGCGCCGGCCGCGATGGGCGCTCACGCCCGGCGGCGTGACCGGATGTTGCGGAGGACCGGACGGGCTATTCCGGCAGGCGCGCCGGAGCGACGGCGGCCAGGCGTGTCGCGGTAACCGGCTGCGCGTTGCGCCAAAGCATTCGCAGCAGCATCGCAAGCAGTGCGATGAGGGCGATGCCGGCGATAGCGGGCTTGAAGCGCTCGTCGAGGCCGGCCGCAAGGCCGATCGATTGCAGCAGGCCGTAAGCGCCGGCCAGCATCACGAGCCCGTACATGATGCTGCGTTCACCAGGGCTGGTCACTTTGGGCAGATCGGGAAGGAGCAGCGCCAGGCCGATTCCCACGATGGGCAGATCGTAGTCATAAGCATAGGGGCTGATCATCACCGAGACGGTCGCCGCGACGCCGAGCGTGAAGGACGGAGGCATCCCACGGGCGATGCAAGTCACGACCGCAACGAGTGCCAGTCCGGCGACGGTGACCTGCCCCCAGAACGCGGCGCTGGCGGGGACGCCGGCATTGAATAGCGCCGCGTAGGCCGAGATCATTCGAAACAGGGGATACAAGCCCTGTTCCAGAAAGCCCGCCGACTCCCTGATCGCGCCCTGCCACGCGATCCAGATATGCGACCCGAAAGCCACGGTGCAGAGCAGGGAGCTCACGAGCACGACAATGGCGGCCGTGACGATCGTTGCCCAGCGGCGGGTCGCCAGCAGATACACACCGACCGCAATGGCGAGGTGCGGCTTGACGACCATGGCGCCGAGCGCGAGGCCTGCGAAAACCTTGCGTTTCTGCAGGTTGATGCAGACGAGCCCGATCAGCGCACCCGTGAGAAAGCCGTTTTGTCCGCAGCCGATCGTGGTCGCCATGGCTGGAAACAGCACGACGAGGGCCTGTGCGAAGTGCTCTCGCGCAATCGCGCGCAGCGTCATCAGATAGGCGGTGAGCGTCGCGGCGGTGAACACGAAATAGGCCGCCCAGGTGGGCAGGAATGCGAAGGGGGCCAGCAACAGGTCGAACTGTGGCGGGTAGGTCCACGGCATGAAACCGGTCGCGCCGCCTGACATCCCCGCCTGCATCTTCATGAACGCCGCGAATCGATAGGTCAGGTCGAGATCACCGAGCCAGACCCGCTGTGCGACGAGGTGAAAGGCAGCGAAATCGGGCACCTCGTGGCCGTGCCAGAAGCCCCACCTGAAGAACCAGTAGGTCTTGAAGCCCACGATGGCCGCAAGCGTCGCGAGAAGGCAGCGCACATACGTCGCTCGCCTTCCTGGCGAGGACTGAATTTGCTCCAGCGTCTTCGCGAGCACGCGTTCACTACCTCTGGCGACAGGGCGGCATCGCCGCCGATCCGCGCGCAAGATTGCCGCCTTAGTCTTAAGGGACGGTAACGAACCGGAAAGGATTTTGGCGGCTACCCGACATGCGCCGGCGGCGAGTCGGAAGCCAGCCACGCTGCGCGGTTGTGCCGGGAAGACACGATCTCCGGCAGATTCCCGTGCGATATCGAAATGTCCCTCCGAATTCGCCGGATCGCGTCGCGCAGCCCGCTTGTCCGCGGAAACGCGGAGGGGCTAGCTTGAATATCCTTCCTGCAGCTTCGAAGTGCGGTGATGAACGATCGTTGGGCGAAGGGTATTTTGATCACGATCGGTCTGTTGGCCGTGGCAGCACCCGTTGCCGCGCAGGACGATCATCATGCCGCGCCCGGCATGATGTCGCTGCAAGTGACGACCGATCCTTCCATGATCGAATGTCGCAAGCTGGAGACGGTCAATCCCGACGCGCTCACGTTCCTGCCGCTGCGCCGGACGTTCAACGACGATTTCGACGATCATCCGCTCGCGAACGGACGCTGGGTGCCGCACTACGCCGGCGGCGCAGTCTGGCCGGAAGCGCGCTATTGGGGCGGCGACGGCTCCGACTTCAAGCGCAAGACCAGCGCCAATGGCGAGCAGCAGATCTATGTCGATCCGCGCTACGCCGGCCGCGCCGCGATGCCACTGGGGCTCGATCCGTTCAGGGTGAGGGACGGCGTGCTCTCGATCGTCGCCAGCCGCACGCCGCCGGAATTGAAGCCGGTGCTGTTCAACAACGAGTACGTCTCGGGAATCCTCACGACCCAGGGTACGTTCGCGCAGAAGCACGGCTATTTCGAAATCCGTGCCAAGGTACCGGTCGGCCACGCGGTATGGCCGGCGTTCTGGATGCTGGCGGACGATGGCGGCTGGCCTCCGGAGGTGGACGTGCTGGAAGGCCGCGGCGAGCGGCCGGGCGATCTCGTGATGACGACGCATTGGAGGATTCCGTCGACCCAGAAGATCCAGTCCTGCGGCTTCGACTTCGCGGTCGGCGACGCCTCGCACGCATTCCACAATTACGGTGTGCTGTGGGAGGAGGATCGTCTGGTCTATTTCATCGACCGCAGGCCGGTCTCCGACATCAAGGTGCCGATCGGCTTCGATGATCCCATGTACATGATCGTCAATCTCGCGATCGGCTCAAAGTTCTTTCCCGGCGTCGGTGCCGTCGATGCGCAATCGCCGCCGACGGTCGCATTCGAGATCGACCGGATTTCCGCCTATCAGATCGATAGGGAGCAGGCCCAGAGATAGGGACGGCTGACGAACTCTCTCGGCGGCGGCGCGCAAAGCGATCAAAGCGTAAGTGTGCTGGGACCCAATTAGCCGTCATATTAACCGAAAAAGCTCAATGATTTCGGTAGCCGCGGGAGCCCCTGCTGCCGGACGCCCGCCGGAATCCGGTTAAGGCCGTCGAGTTCGGATGTTGGGCCGGAGCAACTCTGCGCCGATTCAGACTGGTGCTGGATCGCAAGTCAAATTCAGCGCCACCGTGGTGAGAGACGCTTCGTTGCCCGCGAAATTGTGCGCCCAAGCGCATGACCCTCGGCCGAACTGATGTCGATTCGGTACGCCCCAGCGCACCTTCGTTTGGCCAGTCCGACATTCGAAAAGATATATTCTTCATATTGTTTTTAGACCTGAAGCGCTTATAAAGATGTACTTGAAATAGATCTTATTGCGCTGGTCATAGCAGAAGCGCGGCGGAAGGCAGGCCGATGACTCACGTCGTCACCGATAACTGCATCAAATGCAAGTACATGGACTGCGTCGAGGTATGCCCCGTCGATTGCTTCTATGTCGGCGAGAACATGCTCGTCATTCACCCCGATGAGTGCATTGATTGCGGCGTCTGCGTACCGGAGTGCCCGGCCGAAGCGATCTTTCCGGACAGCGATGTTCCGCCGAACTCACATTGGCTCGGTCTCAACCAAAAGCTTTCGGGTCTTTGGCCGAACATCGTCAAGAAGGGCGAACCGCCACATGACGCCGATGCCTGGAACGGCGTTCCCAACAAGTTTGCCGACCATTTTAGCCCGAAGCCGGATGAGCGCCTTGAGCTTCGATCTGTCGCCGAGGTCGCCGGCGGTGATCAATCAGACGTTGGTGCGACCAAAGGAGAAGACTAGGAATGTCCAGTGCAAACGCAAACGCTTCAATCATCGATGTACGCGAGCTTCCGCCAGCGCAGCGCCACCAGAAGATCTTCCAGCTCGTCAACGAACTCGCCGTGGGCCGATCGTTCACTCTCGTGAACGATCATGACCCGAAGCCGCTCTACTACCAATTGGAAGCGGAGTATCCGAAGCAATTCTCCTGGACCTATGTCGAGAGCGGTCCCGCCGTATGGCGCGTCGAGATCGGAAAACTCGCCAAGGCGGCCTGAAGGGCGCCGCGCGCACGGGGGCGAGACCATATCGCCTCGCTCCCGCGCAATTTCGAGGAAAGTCATGTTCGGCGCATCGCTGTCCAGATGGACGATGAGCTATTTTGCGGCCGCACTCTGTGCGCTGCTCGGCGCCGAGGTGCTGATGGCTGCTGGCGTCGGCTTTCCGAGCCAGCCGCTAGCTGCGCCACTGACCCTCGTTCTCGTTCACCTCGTTGCGATCGGCTGGCTCAGCCTCCTGTTGTCAGGAGCGCTCATTCAGTTCGTCCCGGTCCTCGTCGCCAAGCCGCTGGCCCATCCCGAATTGCCCGTCGTTGCGCTTGCGCTTCTGCTGGCCGGCCTCGGCAGTCTGCTTTTCGGATTTCTCGATATGGCCGGGCTTTCCGTTGGCTCGATGCCCTGGTTGCCGCTCGGCGCCATCGGTCTCGCAGGCGGCTTCGCGCTCAATCTATGGAACCTCGGCCGCACCCTCTGGTCGGCGCGCCCTATCGGTCTGGCCGCCCGCTTCGTGGCGGTGGGTCTCGTGAGCCTCATAGGTGTCGTCACGCTGGGAACGATCTTCTCGCTGACGCTCAGTGGGTGGACGACCAATGCGGCCTTCTTGCGCCTCACGTCGGAGGGCATACCGCTTCACGCCGCGCTGGGGCTCGGCGGCTGGCTCACCTTCACCGCCATGGGCGTGAGCTATCGGCTCCTCGCAATGTTCATGCTCGCGCCCGAGGCCGAACACCGAAGCAGCCGTATCGCACTTCTGGCCGGCACCGTGGCCATTCTGGTGATTCTGATCGGCGGTCCTGTCTGTATCCTGATCTTCGACCAAGGGGTGATCCACCCGCTGCTTGCAGCGTTCGCGCTCGCGCTCGTCAGCCTTGCTCTCTACGGGCAGGACATCGTGAGGCTCTATCGGACCCGCAAGCGACCGAAGATCGAGCTCAATGCGCGCGTGTTCGCCTGGGCGCTGGGTAGTCTCGGACTCGCCGTTTTGCTGTTAGTGGCCGCGTCGGCACGGGGGCCGACCGATCGCCAAATTGGAGGGGTGGTGTTTCTCTTCGTGTTCGGTTGGCTTACCGGGCTCGGCCTCGCGAAGCTCTATAAAATCGTGGCCTTTCTAACCTGGCTCGAATGTTACGGCAGGCTGTTGGGTAAACGTCCGACGCCGCGAGTGCAGGACCTCGTCGATGAATCGCGCGCCATGCCCTGGTTCTGGCTCTATTTCACAGGTGTCGGAGTTGCATCGCTGGCGGTGTTCTTAAGCGCGCCAATGGTGTTCCGGGGCGCGGCGTTCGCCATGCTCATCGCCACGGCGAGAATATGCTTTGAACTCGTTCTGACCCGCAATCTGACCGCGGTGCCGGCGGCGATGTTGCCTGACGGCTATCGCGCCTGGCCGCGGCTGCATCTGCCAATTCTGTAACGCCCGCGAAATGGAGGAATGACAAATGACACAAGCTTCCTACGAACTCGACGTTCGGCCGATTCTGCGCTCCGGCGGAGAGCCCTTCTCGGCCATCATGCAGGCCATCGACGGCCTGAGCACCGGACAAGCGCTCCGGTTGCTGGCGACGTTCGAGCCGGCGCCGCTCTACACGGTGCTGGGCAAGAAAGGATTCGACCATGCCGCACGAGAGATCGGTGGCGGCGATTGGGAGGTGCTGTTCACACCGCAAGCTCAAGCTGGAAGCGCTCAGCCGGCACCGGACGGCACTGCGACTTCAGGATGGCCCGAGCCCGTGCGTCAGCTTGACAATCGCGATCTCGATCCACCGGAGCCGATGGTGCGCACGCTTGCAGCCGTCGAAGAGTTGCAGCCGGGCGACGTATTGTGCGCTCTTCTGTGCCGCGAGCCGGTATTCCTGTTGCCGGAACTCGACAAGCGAGGATTCGAATGGCTGGGTGGCTTCGAGGCGGATCGGACGACGTACAAGCTCCTGATACGCAAGGGCGTCCAAAGGGAGGTGGCCGAATGACTGGCGCTGGCGATCTGGTTGAGCAAGTGCGCACGGCCCTTCGGGGGGTGATCGATCCCGAGATCGGCTTCAATATCGTCGATCTCGGGCTCGTCTACGATATTGCCGTCGCGGAGGACGGTGTGGCCCGGATCTCCATGACTACGACGACGAGGGGCTGCCCCGCGACCGGCTATCTCCGGGACGGCGCCGGTGAAGCAGCGCAGTCGATCGCCGGGGTTCAATGGGCCGATGTCCAGCTCACCTATGATCCACCATGGGCCCCGGACATGATGAGCCAGGCGGCGAAGGACTACCTGGGGGGTGGCCGATGACACGGGCCTCCCTCGGTCCCGGTCTCGACTACGCGGCGCTGACCCCGCTCATCTCGCCGTACGAGCAGATCAACTTGCTCTTGCTCGATGCCCTGCAGAAGCTTGCCGACGCCGGCGAGGTTGACTCAGCCTGCCGAGTTGCCGGCAAAGCCTGTGTCATCCTCCGCCGAACCGCGCCAAAGGATGAGAGGCGCTTCAACGCCTTGCTGCACCGCCTCGCGCGAAAGCTGTGATAGATCTCGTGGAGGTGGCCGGATCGCAGGCCGTCTAGAACTGGAAATGGAAGCGCTGCAGTTTGCAAAACATCGAGGCTATGTATACCTTTAGTCCTCTCCGGCCGCCGATTAGTCAATTTGGGATCCGCATGCGACTGACGAACTTTACCGACTACGCGCTCAGGCTTCTGATGTACGCGGCGGCCCATGACGATCGCCTGATCACCATCGAGGAAGTGTCCGAGGTCTACAAGATCTCGCGCGCGCACCTCATGAAGATCACGAACACCCTGACGCGGGCAGGTTTTTTGAAGGCCGTGCGGGGACGCTCCGGCGGTCTGACGCTGGCAAAGCCGCCGCGCAAGATAGGCTTGGGCAACGTCGTCCGCGCCACCGAACCCGATTTCGCACTGGTCGAATGCTTTGCCACGGGCAACCAATGCATCATCACACGAAGTTGTCGCCTGCGCGGCATCTTCCACGAGGGGCTCGATGCGTTCAATGCGGTGCTTGACAAGTACACGCTCGCCGACCTGATGCTTAGGCCCAAGGACTTTGGTGTCCGACCCGCAGCATGACCGGTAGCCGCTCCGACGCGCCTGTCAGGCGGCAAGCCTGGCGGGCAATGCTTCTTGCTCGGCGGCAGCTCGCCTCGCTGCCACCGCCATCCAATCGCGCAGAAGTCCCTTGTCCTCTTTCGAAAACGATGCCCGGCGTTTGACATCATCCAGTGTTTCGCCGGGGTGACATCGCTCAAAATCCTCGCGAATAAGCGACTCGAGATGGGTCCTTTCCGCCTCGTTCGCCGGATTTACATGGTGATGGGAATTGCTCAACATTTCCGTTTCTCCATTGACGGGTCTTCACTCTAGTCACCGCAAGCATCGAAATGATCCATGCGGAGCATTCGCTCGTTCCGGCCGCAGCGATGATTTCCTGCCTCTCCGCGCGCGAGAGCCGGCCGTTGCGGGGGCCAACTCGGCTTACCACCCGCCATGAATAGCTGAACGGAATCTCGCAAGCTCAAAATCGACGGATCAGCCATGGTCTTCAGTCCCGCGGTCGAGCAGACGCAGGCGAACTCGCCAGAGATCGGGTCCCGTTTCCAGATATGACCAGCCGCAACGCGAGCCATGACGCGCCTCGAGTTGCAGCCGCAGCCGCCTCGGATCGTGATCCACCATGATCTGCAGCGAGTCATCCGGCGCGAGGTGCTCGAATAGGCGGAAGAGGATCTCATGACGGTATTGCGGGTCGATATCCGCAACGTTGATGACGCGTTCAGTGCAGTTCAATTCTGGCACGATCGGACTCCTCAGGAGATATGCTCCGCGCAGGCGGCTGCGCGGGGATGTTGAGTCATCAATTCGAGGTCGCGAAACAACGCTTCGATATGGCGGATCAGCCGCTCCGACTGGGGCGGATCGACAAGTCTGTGCAGGACCGTATGGAAAAAGGGCTTCAGGATCTTTCCAGTGATACCCCGCTCGGCGACCATCAGATCGACGATGTTCTTCCCAAGCGGAGAAAGCCCATCGCTTGTCGTCGCGGGATCGAGAATGGAGCTGATGGATCGTTCCACCTCGCTCCACTTGGCGTGCGAAATGTGGGTCAGTACGTTGCAGATATGCGGATGGGCGCGAAAAGACGCATAGATGCGGAAGGCGAGCTCGGTCGTCGAGAGCTTCGGGCGCAGCTCGCTTTTGGACACCCTAGTGGTCCGCGGCCGGGCTTGGGCCCGGAGTTTCGTACCGCGGGCCGGCCGCGCCATTGCTCGGGCTTCCAACTGGGCAGACACGGACATCACTTGACACTCCAGCTCTAAAAGATATATAAAGAATATATCTTTAAACGTGCTTCGACAAGGGGAATCTCTAATGATCGAGAACCTCCAAAATGCTCTATCTCAAGCACCGTCCGATCGCGTCATAGAGTTCAGCGACAACACCTTCCTCGTGGACGCCGCACTCATTGGCGAACTTCTGCACGTGCCGGCAACCAGCGTGCCGATCCTGATGCGGGAGAGAAGGATCACGAGCATTTGTGAGCGCGGAACCGGGCAGGACGAAGCGGAGTTTCGCCTCACCTTCTTCTACCGTAGCCGCCGCGCACGGCTGATCACGGACGCGGCGGGGGCGCCCCCCCCCCGCACCCAAGGTGGGAGGCCCGCCCGCGGGCCGAATGCTCGAGCTGGAAGATTCGCGGCCGGGGCGCCGCTCCCAGGAGACGAGAGATGACTGATATTCATACCATCCATGGCGTGGACCTGCCTGGTGGCGACCTGGAAATCGCAAAGATGCCGGGGCATTGGTTGCTTGCCCGGCTCGGCAAGCGTGTCTTGCGTCCAGGAGGCCTCAAACTGACGCGGGCGCTGCTCGACGATCTGGCCATCAGTCCCGCGGACGAGGTCGTGGAGTTTGCGCCCGGTCTCGGCGTCACCGCCCGCATGATTCTGCAACACGAGCCACAGCGCTATACGGCAATCGAGCGTGACGCCCAGGCGGCGCGATGGACCGGCCGGCAGCTGCCGTCCGCTCCTCATATTTCGGTGCTCGTTGGTCGAGCCGACCAGACGCAGCTGCCCTCCGCGTCCGCTTCACTCGTCGTCGGTGAGGCGATGTTGAGCATGCAGACCGCAGAGCACAAGCGCCGGATCGTGGCCGAGGCCTTCCGGCTGCTGCGTCCCGGCGGCCGGTACGGCATTCACGAACTCGCTATCGTCCCGGACGACATGCCGCCCGACTGCCAGGGCGAAATAGATCGGGCGCTTTCGTCCGTCATCCACGTTGGCGCCCGGCCGCTACGCAGCCAGGAATGGAAAGCCCTCTTGCAGAGCGTCGGATTTCGCGTTGTCGCCCTCGGCCATGCGCCGATGCACTTGCTACGGCCGCTTCGGCTGATCGAGGACGAAGGCATTCTTGGAGCTTTTAGGCTGGCAAGAAATCTCATGAAAGACAACGCCGCGCGACGCAGGGTCATGGCGATGCGATGGGTGTTCGAGCGCTACCGGTCAAACCTGAGCGCTATCTACATGGTCGCGCAAAAGGACCCATAGCCGTCGCGCGAAGGTCGGCTCCGACGGGAAGCAGGGAGCGACGGTCCTGGTGGCAGCCGCTACCGGTTCCGTTCTGCGCGAGCGCCGGTCTTCAGGCTTTGGTCTGACTTTCCACATCATCCATAGCCGTCAATGCGAGGGCGCTATGGGCATAGGCACCACCGGCCCGCATCTCGGCTGCGACCCAAATTGCCTCCATCAGCTCCTGGCGCCCTGGAGGAGCGCGGCCTTGGTGTGTCCCTTGATGCAGTAGGGACACTCCGTCACATGGGCCACTGCAACCGCAATCAGTTGCTTGGTCTTCGCCGGCAGCGCGCCGTCGGCAAACACTTGGCGGCTGAAGGCTTGGAAAGCTTTTTCGGTCTCCGGCGCAAGGTGTCGACGCTTTTCGGCAAGTTCACAGACTTTGCTCATCATCACGAGCTAAGTTTTCCAGAATACAACAATCCAGGTCTTTTCGTCGGCCTCGGGCCGCTGGCGCTAACCTACATCCTCGAAGCGGGCGGATCGGGCTGTTTTCGACAGCACGTGGTTGCGCCTTACATAACCGCAGGAAAGTTGCACCTCGCTGCTGGTGCCCCAAGCTTCTTCTATCCGGTCTGCGCCGTCTGCTCAGCGCAAGCAGACGATGAATTGATCGACTTGGCCCTCGATGGGCTTCGTAACATCGCTTCGGTTGACCCGGTGGAGCCCAGATCCACTGCGATCAACCCATTGCCTCTATGAGCGTGCTTGCTTCCGTGAGCGTTCTCACGGGTGCGTGCTGCCAGCGTCTGGCGTGCGCCGGGGCCACTCGCGCGTCACGTCAAGAAAATGGCCACGATCATCCCAACGAGTGTCAGGACAAGGCCTGTGACCAACATCGGAACGAGACTGCTGCCGGAATAGGGATCGGTGTTGGCTTCATCTGTAACGGATTGGGCTCGATATCTCATGCTTTTGCTCCGTCTGCTGCCGCTTGAACCTTTTGCCGAGACCGAGCATGACCAGTTCGCGTTTGCGACGCGGCATTCTAAAGTCTCTAAAATAGGTATTTGAGATATATATTATAGGAGTATGGTCGGCCCGCAAAGCTAAATTTGGAGGGCTCTCGAATGACGGACGTCTGGCTCCCATCGTTGAAGACTGATACTCCCCAGGCGGGCTTTGAGCTCGCCGTCAAGCTCTCGCGAATGGGCGTGAAGCTCACGCAGCCCTCCGAGCAGGTGAGATCGCATCTGCGCGCTGCTTACGAGCAGGATGCTGCACAGCTAATAACCGCATCTCACGTCATTGCGGTGCACTTCCAGACAGTCGCAGCTGCTAACAATTGGTGGCGGTAGCGAAGGTAGCCTGCCGCCCAGGATGCTTGCGGGGTGTCCACCCCGGAACGGGTTGGTTTCGGACTTTCGGCCAGAATGTGTTTCCGATAATGACGCGCAGCGCGGAGTGCGCGGCGGCCCTTTGTCCCGCCGCGACCGGTTCTAAGCGCGAAGAAAGTGACACTGAATTGGGTCTAATTGAGTCCCAGCAGGCCGGGGGCCAACCCTACGAGGCTGTGAATCTTTTTCATACCGATGGCCGAGCGGATATGATTCTCTAAGCAGATTGCTTTGCTGGAGAGAATGATGGCTGACGACGGAC
>LNAP01003139.1_pt1 | contig 31113 bp, 21 predicted proteins | sample 602601 | NCBI WGS metagenome assembly LNAP01 (sample SAMN02440304, study PRJNA202911) | soil metagenome | biome: Subtropical and temperate rainforests or woodlands; isolation source: soil samples (1 kg each in a 20% v/v slurry with milli Q water) were... ...
GCCACGGGTGGCTGACCGTAGCCGGCCAGCTGCACCACCAGCAGCGGCATCTGCGCGCCGAACTGCCTGCGCCAGTCCGCGCGCAGGCCGCGCAGCCGTGCGGCGTAGGCAAGGCCATCCCCGGTGTTGGACTCGCCTTGGTACCACAGCATGCCGCGCAGACCATAGGCGCCCAGCGGCGCAATCATGGCGTTGTACAACGTCGACAGACCGGTGGCGGCGTGCCACGGCGCGGACGGCGGTGCCTGCGCACCCGGCGCGACCCGGTACTGCCACGGCGCATCCAGGACGATCCGCGTGCCATCGTCGAGCGCCACGGCGTGGGCGTCCGAAGGGCCTGCCAGGCCTCCGTCGCCGTACGTGTCCAGCACATTGATCACCACCGTGTTCGCACCGGCGGTCAACACACCGGGGGGCAGCGCATACGACCGCGCCTCACCCGGACCGTACTGGCTACCCACGGCCACGCCGTTCACCCAGGTCATGTCCGTCTCATCGATGGGGCCCAGCGCAAGTCGTGCGCCCTGCGCCGCCTGCGCGGCGGTCAGGGTCACCTGGGTGCGGTACCAGACCATGCCGTTGTAGGTGGACAGCGCCGGCACGCCCCAGCGCTCCCATGCCCCGAGCATGGCCGGCGCCGTTTGCCATCCACTGCCGTCTTTACCTGGCTGCCAGGGCCTGTCGTCCGCGACCGCACCCTCGCGCGTTGCCCACCAGTGCTGCCACTGCATGCCCCAGCGTGCATCTGCCGCGGCCGGATCGCGGGCATACAGCGCGAGCACGTCGAGCGCCGGGTCCATGCCGCCCTGTGCGCGCAGCGCATCGGCGCTGGTCCAGGCCTCGATCCGCGAGCCGCCCCACGCTGCCTGGATCAGCCCCATCGGAACGGTGACGGTTTTCTGCAGCTCGCGCGCAAAGTAGAAGCAGGCAGCAGAAAATTCGCGCACCGTCTCCGGTGACGCGGGGTGCCACCCAACCGGCGCGCCGAACTGCTGTTGCGGCACGGTGGCCACCGCCTTGGGCACGGTGAACAGGCGGATCGTCGGGTGTGTGGCCGAGGCGATCTCGCTGCCCGCGTCGAGCGCGCGCCACACCGGCAGTTCCATGTTCGACTGTCCGGAACACAACCAGACATCGCCCATCTGCACGTCCTGCGCCACTTGGCTGGCCTTCCCTGCGCGCACCGACAGTACGTACGGACCGCCAGCGGCGAGAGGGGCGAGCCGTGCCTGCCAGCGACCGCTGGCATCGGCGCGCGTGGTGACGGTTCGCCCTGCCAATGTCACAGAAACCGTGGTGCCCGGCGCAGCGTTGCCCCAGACCGGAATCGGCTGGTCGCGCTGCAGCACGGCGTGGTCCTGGAACAGCGGATGCAACAGCGTCGTCACCGGTTCCTGCGCCATTGACGGCATGACGCAGCACGCCAACGCGATTGCCAGCAGCCAACCAATCCACGTCCTATGACTCATCGCCCATCTCCCGGCGCGGAAGGAAACTGCAGGCGCTGGTACAAGCCCAGCGGGTGCGGCGGAGCGCTCTCGCCGGCAGGCAGCGGCCTGCCGCTCACCGACTGGAAATACGCCACGCTCGCATCGCGCCACCACTGTGCTTCGCGCAGCTGGATGCGCAGGAATGCGGTGACCTGCGCATGCCGTTGTGGATCCACCCTGCCCCCCAGGCTGGCCCAGGTCGCCTGCATGTCCTGGACCTGGCGCACGCCCTGCGAGTAGCGGCCGATCAGCTCGTCCCACAGCGTATTGCCCGACGCCATGCGGTGCTCCCACGGCACGTGATGGAACCACAGCAGCAGCGGCTCCGGCACCCGCGCGAGGTCGCCATACCGCGCGGCCACGTCAGGGGCGTACTGGCCCACCGCGTTGCTGCCACGGGCAGTCCGGTCGAAGCCGATGCCATCGCGGTCGGCGCGGTGGTAGTACACCGACGTCCAGTCCGCGCGCGGGCCGCCGTCGACCCACGGGCCGGGCCCGTAGTGGTGTCCGCGTGCCATCAGGTGGTGCAGGCCCAGCGGGGTCATGTAGTTCACGGCGGCCTCTCGCGAGGCCATCATCATCCCGACGATGGGCTGCGCGACCGCGGGGTCTGGTGAGAAGGTCATCGCCGCCCAGTCCGCCGCGATGGCGCGGGCCGATTGCTGCGGATTCCATGCCAGCCTGCCGAAGGCGTACCAGTTGGCGGGATCGAAGTGCGAGCCACTCCAGGTGCGATCCGTGCCGATGTTGGCGACGCCGGCCATGCCGGTCAGCGCCTGCGCCACCTTGGCGCCCCGTCCACGGGTGTGGGACTGCAGCACCTCCTCGTACAACGGCCCCAGGTACACCAGGTGCGTGGCGAAGCCGAGATATTCCTTGGTGATCTGCACTTCCATCACCAGCGGGGTACGCGGCATGGCCCCGAACAGCGGGTGGAACGGCTCGCGGGGTTGGAAGTCGATGGGCCCGTTCTTCACCTGCAGGATCACGTTCGGGCGGAAGGCGCCGTCCAGCCCCGCGAACTCGGTGTATGCCTGTGTGGCACGGTCGGCAGGAACCTCGTGCGCGTAGACGAACGCCCGCCACATGACCACGCCGCCGTGCGGGGCCAGCGCATCGGCCAGCAGGTTGGCGCCCTCGGCGTGCGAGCGGCCGTAGTCCTGCGGACCGGGCTGCCCTTCGGAATTGGCCTTCACCAGGAAGCCGCCGAAATCCGGAATGCGCGCGTAAATCTCGTCGGCCTTGTGCTGCCACCAGCGCTGTACGTCCGGATCGCGCGGATCGGCGGTTTTCAGGCCGCCCAGCTCGATGGGCGCGCTGAAACGCACGCTGAGGTACACGCGGATACCGTAGGGCCGGAACGTGTCCGCCAGCGTCGCCGCTTTGTCGAGGTAGTCCGGCGCCAGGCTCTGCGCATTGGCGTTCACGTTGTTGAGCACGGTGCCGTTGATACCCACCGAGGCGTTGGCGCGTGCGTAGTCGGTGTAACGCGGGTCGCGCCATTCCGGCAGCGTCTGCCAGTCCCACAGCGAGCGACCGGCGTAGCCGCGTTCGACATAGCCGTCCAGGTTGTCCCAGTGGTTGAGCACCCGCAGCCGCATCCGTGGCGATTCGCGCACCTCCAGCGCATCCAGCGATGCGCCGGTCTGCAGCAGTCGCAGCAGATGGAACACGCCGTACAGCACGCCGATATCCCGGGGCGCGGCCACCAGCAGTACGTCGCGCCCGTCGATGCGGGTCTGCCGGAGCAGATAGCCTTCGTCGCCCAGCGCGCCAAGCTCCTGGCGTAGCGGCGCGATCAAGGTCGACGACTGCGGTGTGCCGATGACCAGTGACGGGTTGATGGCAGCCGCGACATGCATCCGCGGCGCGCTGCCTGTCAGACCCGTGAGACCACGTTCCAGCTCCTCGCGCGCGGCACGCTGGGTGGGTGTCTGATCCGGGGCCACCACCTCCGCCAGGCGCGTGTGGTAATCGGCCGCCAGCGCGGGTTCGAGGGGCGCGTAACGCATCCAGAGCGCGTAGCCGTCCTCCGCGCGCACGGTGCCCGTGCACGCCAACAACGCCATCGCCACACCCACTATCCAATGACACCGCTCGACATCACAGCGGAACCGCAAGGGGGACAGCAAACCTTGTAAGCTCCGGACGTGCCTTCGATGCGCCAGCGTCGCAACGAAAAACGGGAGCGCGTATTGGACAAGCCGAAGAAATCGGTCCGTCGCAAAACCAGTGGCGTGACGATCGACGAAGTGGCGGCCCTGGCCGGGGTGTCGCCGATGACGGTGTCGCGGGCGATCAACCACGGCAAGGTGCGCGATGACACCCGCGAACGCGTGATGCGCGCGGTGCGCGAACTGGGCTACACGCCCAACCTGGCCGCCAGCACGCTGGCCGCCGCACAGCACACGCGCATTGCGCTGATCTACACCAATCCCAGCGGCGCTTACCTGCGCGAACTGCTGGTCGGCCTGCTGCGTGTGGCGTCCAATGCTGCCATCCAGCTCGTGGTCGACTACTGGGAGGACTTCGAACCCGCCGCCGAGCGCAAGGCCGCGCGCGCCTTGGCCGGCCGTGTGGATGGCGTCATCCTGCCGCCCCCGCTGTGCGAGTCGCAGCCGGCGGTGACCGAGCTCATCAAGGCGGGCATCCAGGTGGTCGCGATCGCACCGGGCCACCTGGGCAACGGCATCTCCTGCGTGCGCATCGACGACTTCCAGGCCGGCAGGGAACTGGCCGAACACCTGATCCAGCACGGCCACAGCCGCATCGGTTTCATCTGCGGGCGCAAGGACCTCAGTGCCAGTGCACAGCGCTACGACGGCTTTGTGACGGCCTTGCACGCGGCCGGGCTGGAGGTTGAACCCGGCCTGGTGCAGCAGGGCGACTACACCTACCGCTCGGGGCTCGCCGCCGCCGAGAGGCTGCTGGCCCAGCGCCAGCCGCCCACCGCGATCTTCGCCAGCAACGACGATATGGGTGCGGCGGTGATCTCTGTCGCGCACCGGCGCGGCCTGGACGTGCCCCGCGACCTGTCGGTGGTGGGCTTCGATGACACCTCGGCCGCCACCACCGTCTGGCCCGAGCTGACCACCATCCATCAACCCATCGCCGCGATGGCCGACGCCGCCATCGATGTCCTGCTGCGCACCATCCGCCGCAAGGGCGAGGACACGCGCGTGTTGACCGACCACGTCATGCCGCACCGGCTGGTGGTGCGCGACTCGGTCGCGCGCCCACCCAAGCGCTGATGGCGCGCGACGCATCGTCACGCGCCCGGGCATGCGATGGTGGATTCCGCCTCGTTCAAGGCACCCAGCGCGACGCGTGACACCGAGAGCGTCAGCGCGCCCGCCGTCCCGATGGACCAGGGGCGATCCAGCTTGCCGACATCCGCGCCTGCCGCCGCCAGGCACTTCAAGGGCACGCCCACGCGGGTCCATTGGCCCTTGGGCAGCTTGGCCAGCGTCGGTCCGAGCGCCACACGTGCCGAGCAGCCCGTGCCGCAGCCTACCGACAACCACGCCTCACCCTGGGGCGCGGCGTCCACCCGCAGCGTGGTCAACAGCATCAGGTCGCCGTTGCTCTCACGCTGCAGGTCCAGCGCCGTGTGCGACTGCAACGCGGCAATCGCCTCGCCCTTGCCCGTCCACGCAAGGCGACGACCGTCTTCCTGTGCGAGATGATCCACACCGGTGACCTGCAGCAGGTCGCCATCGAGGGACTCCGGCACCTTGGTGACGGTCACGCCCTGCCCCGTGCTGCCTTCCAGCCGCAGTGCCATGCCGGCGCCGGCATCACCGCGCGCGAAGAACACGCCGCCCGCGCCTTCATTGCCGGTAACGCCGGAAACTTCCGGCAACGCGGCCAGATCGCCGTTATCGGCGTAAGTCAGGCCGAAACCGAAGGCGAACTGCGGGGCGTAGTCTTTCTGCCCCACATTGTTGACGTACTGCGTTGCCGTGCGCGGCCAGCTGAAGCTCAGCGTGCCCTTGAAGTCGTGCTGCACGTCGCCTCCCGGCCCACGCAGCAGCACATCGGCAATGCCGGCGCCTTCCGAGCCGGGCAGCCACGCCGCCACGAACGCGTCGGCGGCATTGATTTCCCGGTTCACCCACAGCGGGCGCCCGCTCAGGAACACCGCAACCACCGGAATGCCCTCGGCCTTCAGTCGCTTGATCAACGCAAGATCGGCGTCGTCCCCCGGCTTGTAGGCCAGTGTCGGCAGATCCCCCTGGAACTCTGCATAGGGGTTCTCCCCGAACACCACCACGGCGACGTCCGGCTTGGTCGCATACTTGCCATCCACCGCCAGCTCCGCCTGACCGCCAGCGGCCTTCGCCTGCTGCGCAATGCCCTCGAAGATGGTGTCCGCATTCGGGAAATCCTTGCGGGTGGTGCCGGTGCCCTGCCAGTTCAGCGTCCACCCGCCCGCCTGCTTGCCGACGTCGTTGGCACCGTCACCGGCGACGAGGATGCGCTGCTTCGGCGACAAGGGCAGCACGCCGCCCTGGTTCTTCAGCAACACCAGCGATTCACGCACCGCCTGCCGTGCGACCTCACGATGCGCCGGGGCGCCAATGAGCGCAAACTGCCCACCCACCGCGCGCGAGGATGGCGTGCCCGCCTCGAACAGGCCCAGCCGCATCTTGACCCGCAGGATCCGGCGCACCGCGTCGTCCAGGCGTTCCGGGGAGATGGTGCCCGCCTTCACTGCGGCCAGCGTGGTGTCATAGAAGCCCTTCCAGCTGTCCGACGCCATGGCCATGTCCAGGCCGGCATTGAGGGTGGCCGGGCAATCGGTGGTGGTGCAGCCCTTGACCTGCCCGTGGCCGTTCCAGTCGCCCACCACGAACCCACCGAAGTGCATGCGCGTCGGTCAGGTACGGCTTGTGACCGTGCATCTTTTCGCCGTTGACGCTGTTGAAGGACGCCATGACGGTCTGCGCACCGGCGGCAATCGCCGGCGGATACCCGGCCGCGTGGATGCGCACCAGCTCGGCCTCGCTGATCCGGGTATCGCCCTGGTCCTTGCCATCGGCCGTGCCACCGTCGCCGAGGAAGTGCTTTACCGACGCAATCACATGGCGACCGTCCAGGAAGGCCGGCGTGCCCACCTTGCCCTGCAGGCCCTCGACCATCGCACCGGCATAGCTGGCCACCACTTCGGGTGATTCGGAATAGCCCTCATAGGTGCGCCCCCAGCGGTCATCCTGCGGGACGGCCACGGTGGGTGCGAACGCCCACTCCATGCCGGTGGCACGGGTCTCCAGCGCGGTGATCTCACCGATCCGGCGCAGCAGTTCCGGATTGCGGGTCGCACCCAGACCGATGTTGTGCGGGAACAGGGTCGCGCCGATGATGTTGCTCTGCCCGTGCACGGCATCGATGCCGAACAGCACCGGAATCGCCTTGCCGCCCTGCGAGGTGTCCATCGATGCCGCATAGAAGGCGTCGGCCAGCCCCAGCCACTCGGCCGGCGACGCATCGTACCGGCCGCCGGGGTCGGAGTTGCCGCCGGCCAGGATCGAGCCGAGCCGGTACTTGCGAAGGTCATCCGGCGTGATGCTGGCAATATCCCCCTGCACCAGCTGGCCGACCTTCTCCTCTGCCGTCATGGTCGCCATCAGGTCGGTGATGCGCGTTTCCAGAGCGGCGTCCTCGGCCAGCGGCCAGGTGACCTCCGGCCATGGATTGGGGGCCGCCGTCGCAGCTGCGGGCGCCTTGTCTTCCTTCCCACAGGCCGCCAGCACCAGCAGCAGCGCGGTCAGCAGCACGCCCTTCCGGGCGCGGGAAGCGACTTGATTCGTCATCGTGTTCATCCTTCCATCTGCTCCAGTTCCTTGCCCTTGGTTTCGTGCACGTACCTGAGCACGAAGAAGATCGAGATGACCGCCGCCACCAGATAGAGGCTGTACGTGGTTGCCAGTCCGGTTCCCGCCAGCAGAATGGGGAAGGTCACCGTGACGGCGAAATTCGCGGTCCACTGCGCCGCCCCCGCCACGGCCAGCCCCGAGCCACGGATCTGATTGGGGAACATTTCGCCCAGCATCACCCACATCACCGGCCCCCAGGAGATGTTGAAGAACACCACGTAGGCATTGGCCGCCACCAGCGCCAGCGTGCCCAGCTGCAGGTGTGTATCGACCAGGGAACCGCTGGCGAATGCCACCACCAACAGCGCCAACGACACCGCCATGCCGGCCGAGCCAGCCCAGAGCAGCGGCTTGCGCCCGATGCGATCAATCAGCAGCACGGTGACGATGCAGGCGCCGATGCTGAGTGCACCGGACAACACGTTGATCATCAGCGCGTCGTTCTCGGAGAAGCCGACCGCTTGCCAGAGCACGGCGCCGTAATAGAACACCACGTTGATGCCGACCAGCTGCTGGAAGGTGGCCAGGCCGATGCCGACCCAGACAATCGGGCGGACCCGGCCGGTTGCCTTGCTGAGGAGATCCGACAGCCGCGGGCGATGATGGTCGGTCGACAGCGAGGCGTCGATCTCGGCCAGCTTTGCCTGCGCCTCGGCAGCGCCGAACAGCCGCGTCAGCACCTGCAGCGCCTCGTCCTTGCGGCGCTTCACCGCCAGGTAGCGCGGGCTTTCCGGAATGGTCAGCAACAGCGCCAGGAACAGCAGCGACGGCACCGCCTGCATCCAGAACATCCAGCGCCACGCCGCGTACCCGCCCCACAGCGCTTCGGTGGACGCACCCGCCGTGGCCGCCAGCAGGTAATTGGACAGGAACGCGACGGTGAGCCCGCTGATGATGGCGATCTGCTGCACCGTGGCCAAGCGACCGCGGTAGCGCGCCGGCGCCACTTCGGCGATGTAGGCCGGCGAGATCACACTCGCCGCTCCCACCGCAAAGCCGCCCATCACCCGCGCGACGATGAACATGGCCGAGGACGACGCCGCACCCGCGCCGATCGCCGACAGCAGGAACAGCACTGCCGAGACGATCAGCACGTTGCGGCGCCCCAGGCGGTCGGCCAGACGGCCGGCGCTGAAGGCACCGACCGCGCAGCCCAACAGCATCGATGCGATCTCGAACCCCTGCATCCACTCGCCGGATTTGAAGGTCTGGTGCAGCCCGTCCTGGGTGCCGTTGATCACCCCGCTGTCGAACCCGAACAGGAATCCGCCAATCGTCGCCACCACGCTGATCACTACAATCAGGCGGGTGTTCTCGCCGCCCTTCATTGCCTGGTCCATTGCCCTGCCCTTCTCCGGTCCGGTGTCATCAATGCGAGCTGCAACGCTCAGCGCAGCAGGTACTGGTTGATCAGGTTCTCGTAACGCTCCTGCTTGCCGCTGATCTGCGTGGGTTCACCACCCTTGGCACCCAGTGCGGCCAGGTCGGCAAGGCTGAGCGCGCCGCGCGCGAACTGCTCGCCGGACCCGCTGTCGAAGCTGGCGTAACGCGCCTTGCGCCACTGCTCCAGGGGCGAGTCGTTCAGCAGCGCATGGGCCACTTCCAACCCGCGGGCGAACGCATCCATGCCACCGATGTGGGCAATGAACAGGTCCTCCAGATCGGTGGATTCGCGACGCACCTTGGCATCAAAGTTCAAGCCGCCTTCCAGCCCACCCTGGCGCAGCACCACCAGCATCGCGCCCACGGTGTCGTACAGGTCGGTCGGGAACTGGTCGGTATCCCAGCCGTTCTGGGCATTGCCGCGGTTGGCGTCGATGCTGCCCAGCAGGCCATGATCCGAAGCGACCTGCAGGTCGTGTTCGAAAGTGTGACCGGACAGCGTGGCGTGGTTTGCCTCGATGTTGAGCTTGAAATCCTTGTCCAGGCCATGCTCCTTCAGGAAGCCGACCACGGTGGCGCTGTCGAAGTCGTACTGGTGCTTCATCGGCTCCATCGGCTTGGGCTCGATCAGGAAATTGCCCTTCAGCCCGATGCTGCGGCCATAGTCGCGCGCCATGGTGAGGAACCGCGCGAAGTGGTCGACCTCACGCTTCATCAGCGTGTTGGCCAGGGAGCCGTAGCCTTCGCGGCCGCCCCAGAACACGTAGTGCTCGCCGCCCAGCTCAACCGTGGCGTCCAGCGCCGCCTTCACCTGTACGGCGGCACGCGCGACCACCGCGAAATCCGGGTTGGTGGATGCACCGTTCATATAGCGGGGGTGCGAGAACAGGTTGGCCGTGCCCCACAGAAGCTTCATGCCGGTCGCGTCCTGGCGCTCTTTGGCCAGTCCCACCATGTGCTTCAGGTTCTTTTCGTACGCGCCGACATCCTCGGCGTCCGGCGCCAGGTCGATATCGTGGAAGCACCAGTACGGCACGCCGAGCTTGGTGAAGAACTCGAATGCCGCGTCCACCTTCGCCTCGGCGGTGCCCATCGGCGAGCCGGTCTCCCACGGGAAGTGGCGCGTGCCCGGGCCAAACGGATCATGGCCGGCGTTGCAGAACGTGTGCCAGTAGCAGGCCGCAAAACGCAGGTGGTCCTGCATCGTTTTGCCGCCGATGACCTTGTTCGCGTCATAGACCTTGAACGCGAGCGGGTTGTCCGAGCCGCGGCCTTCGAAGGGGATGCGGCCGATGCCGGGGAAGTATTCCTTGCCGCCGATGAAGGGCTGATTGCTCATGGTGCGTCTTCCTGTCGTTGTGCGAGGTGTCGCGAAAAAGGGGATATCAGCCGCGATACAACGGCGTGATGGCATCGAGATGGCGAAGAAAACGGGCATACGCCGTTGCGTAAGCGGCCGTACGCGCTGGATCGGGTTGTGCGGACTGCAGCGGGTCGACCGCCACGTGCCGGTCCGCTATGTCGGCGATGGAGGCGGCGTCACCGCGGGCGTGACCCAAGGCCCACAGCGCCTGCAAAGCCGCACCGAAGGCTGCGCCCTCGGGCTGGGTCGGTACGTCCACTGGAAGGCCGAACACATCGGCCACCATCTGCCGCCACTGCGCACTGTTGCTGCCGCCACCGGTCAGCACGATGCGGTCGAACCGCATGCCCGCGCGGACAAAGGCGTCATAGCCATATTTCAGGGTGTACGTCGCCCCTTCCATGGCCGCGCGGTAGAAGTGCGCCGGGGTCATGTTGGTCGTGTCCAGACCCGCCAGTACCCCTTTGCCAAGCGGCAGGTCCGGCGTGCGCTCGCCATTGAGGAACGGCAGCATCACCAGGCCGTCGGCCCCGGGCGCGGTCGCGCGCAGGTGCCCGTCGCCGTACCGGGTGCTGAAGCTGAAGGCATCGGCGACCTGTTCGGTCACCACGGTGCAGTTCATCGTGCAGATCAGCGGCAGCCAGCCGCCGGTGGACGAACAGAACGCGGCCCACGCCCCGTCGGGGTCGACCACCGGGGTGTCGGAGTAGGCGAACAGGGTGCCCGAGGTGCCCAGGCTCACCGTCAGGCGACCCGGTGCGACGCAGCCAGTGCCGATGGCCGCCATCATGTTGTCGCCACCGCCGACGGCCACCTTCACTGTCGCGGGCAGGCCCAGCGCCGCCGCGGTGGACGGGTCGATGTCGAACACTTCCTCGGGCGCGGCGATGCGCGGCAGGCACGCGGCAAGGTCGCGATCCGGATCGGTCGCGCGCAGCAGCTCGGCCGACCAGGTACGGGTCCGCACGTCCAGCCAGCCCGTGCCCGAGGCATCCCCGTATTCGCAGAAGCGCTGGCCGGTCAACACGAAATTGAGGTAGTCGTGCGGCAGCAGGATGCTGGCAAGACGCGCGTAGGCCTCGGGCCGGTGGGCCTTTGTCCACGGCAGTTTAGACGCGGTGTATCCGGTCAGGACAGGGTTGCCCGCCAGTGCGATGGTGCGCGCGGTTCCGCCCACCGCGTCCATGATCTGCATGCACTCCGCCGAGGTGCTGGTGTCGCACCACAGCTTGGCCGGTGCCAGCACCTCCCCTGCCGCGTCCACCGGCACGAATCCGTGCTGCTGGCCCGACACCGCCAGTGCGGCGATGCGGGACCGTATCTTGGGATCAACCGCACGGAAGCAGGTATGCAGTGCGGCGATCCAATCGGCCGGGCGCTGTTCGCGGCTGCCATCAGCGTCGGACGCCAGGTCCAGAGGCGCGCTGGTGTTGGCAATGAGACGCCGCCCGGCAGGATCGTAGACCACGACCTTCAGACTCTGCGTACCCGCGTCGATTCCAGCCACCAGATCCATCGTCTTCCACCTCGCCTGTTGTTGAAGGTAGCGCTACCATTTCCAAGCCGGAGCAAGCGGCTCTGCTACGCCACGGCGGAGCGCCGTGGCCATACGTCCGCCGCTGCCTTGCAGTAGCGTTCAATGAACGCGGCCTGCGACGGCATCGTTGCGACCGCCTGCTGCACGGGCTGCCGAATCCGCGCCAACAGCGTCCGCAGGTCTGCGTCGTTGATGGCCGCCGCCAGCGGGTGCGGCGGACCGGGCTGGATGCCCTGCCCCATCAACACGCTGGTCCAGGAATCCACCCGGAACAGCTCACCGGGGTCCTGCCAGGCATGGGCACGTTCGCGCCAGGCGCGCAGCCGAATCGCGAGCGACTCCGGCAGTGCCATCTCGCGGCAGGCCTTCCACATGGGCTCGTCGCGCTGGGTGGCGTGGTAATGCAGGATGATGAAGTCGCGCACATGCTCCATTTCCTGGCGGCTGACATCGTTGTACAGCGCCACCAGCGCCGGGCTGATGCCGTCGATCGGGAACAGCTGGATCAGGCGGACCACGGCACTGATGGTCAGGTGGATGCTGGTCGATTCCAGCGGCTCGATGAAGCCACTGGCAAGCCCGAGCGCCACCACATTCTTGTTCCACGCCTTCAACCGGCGCCCGCTGCGGAACGGCACCAACCAGGGGTCGCGCAGGGGCGGACCGTCAACGTCGCGCAGCAGCTTGGCCTGCGCCTCGTCATCGGACATGTGCCGGCTGGAGAACACCAGCCCGCATCCAACGCGGTGCTGAAGCGCGATATGCCAGCGCCAGCCGGCCTCGTGTGCAATGGCACGGGTGTACGGAACGGGCGGCGCGACCGCCTCGGTCTGCACCGCAACGGCGCGATCACTGGGCAACCATTCGTGCCAGTCCTCGTAGCCGGTATGCAGGGTCTGCTCGGTCAACAGCCCGCGGAACCCGGTGCAGTCGATGAACAGGTCGCCCTCGATGACCTGCCCATCCTCCAGCACCAGTGACGCGACGGAGCCGTCGTCGGGATGCTGCCTGACCTCACGGATCTTTCCCTCCACCCGTCGCAGACCATGCCCTTCGGCCTTGCGTCGCAGGAACCTGGCATAGAGCCCGGCGTCGAAGTGATAGGCGTAGTTGAGCGCGGGCTGGGTCTCCAGCGAGAACTGGTCACCGCGGGAGGCGACGCTCTCCAGGCAGAAGTCGCCCAGGTCCGACGGCATGCCGCGGCGCAGGCTGTCCAGCCAGAAATGATGGAACGGCGTGGCCCAGGTGCCCTGCCCGATGGTGCCGAACGGGTGGATGAACCGGTCCCCGGGGCGACGCCAGTTCTCGAACGAGATCGAGAGCTTGAACGTGCCCGCGACGGCGCGCAGGAACTCCTGCTCGTCGATCTGCAGAAAGCGGTGGAAGGTACGGATGGGCGGCACCGTCGACTCGCCGACACCCACGGTGCCGATCTGCTCGGACTCCACCAGGGTGATGTCCAGCTGGTCGCGGAACTGATGGGACAGCGCACAGCCGGCCAGCCAGCCTGCCGTACCGCCGCCGGCGATGACCACCTTGCGGATGCGCCCATGTGTTGTGTCCGCCACGTTCAATGCAATGCTCCCATCAGCGGTTGAGCCGAGCCAGCAGCTGCGCGCGGGTGCGCCGAGCCTGTGTCTCGTCGAACGGCGCCAGTTCACCCCGGGCCACGTCCGGCAGGTGCTGCCCTGCGCGTTCGCCGGGACCGAAAACGTAGTACGCGAAGATCTCAGACCATGCCTGTTTCTGGCGGGGCGGCAGATCGCGCAGCGCCCACATTGCATGCTGGAGCGCCGGCAGCGGCGAGGAAAGGAAGTGCGGCGAGCTGCGCCACCAGTAGTTCACCAGCACGTTGAACGGCATCAGGCTGCGCACGTGGTGCCACCACATGCTCGGAATGAAGATCGCATCGCCGGGCTCCAGCACGGCCGTCTGCGCGCTGGCGAGCGCGTCACGGAACCGGGGATGGCGCGCGAAGTCGGGGCGGTCCATATCCACCACGCTGACCACCTGGCCACCCGGCGTGGGCTCCAGCGGGCCCGGGTACAGATTGTCGATCTGCTCCGGCGGAAACAGGGTGAACCGGCGTCGGCCCACCGCGCAGCACGCCAGGTTCTCTGGGGTGTCGAAATGGCAGGAAGCAGTCACGCGGTTGCCGATCCAGATGCTGGCCGAGGCCTCGATGCCCTGCCCCGCCAGGCCGGCGTCGTTGGACTGCGCAAACCCGGGAAGCGCCCGATCGATCAGCAGCGACGCCACGTAATAGGTGGGTGGCTTCGGGTCGTCGAAGGTGTCGGCAATCTCGTCGAGCACCTGCGTCAGCAATCCACGCCGGACCTCCACGTTCAACCGGGTGAAATCGGCGTTGTAGAACGGACGTCCTTCGATCTCGGGCCCGCCGAAGGAATACGGCACGGGCACGCCGACATCGAAACCGCGCAGATAGTCCATCGCCTCGTGCGTGGAGCGCAACCCGGCCTGCACACCCCCCAGTTGCGCGCGATGCCCCGCAGCACCACCGGCACTCCCGCGGCCACCAACGCCTCCATCGGCAGTGCGGCCGGGTCCAGGCCTTCCAGGGTCTGCATGGCGGCGCCGTCCAGCACGGGTCAGTGTCCCCCGGCCGCAACGGCGGCATCGTGCATGCGCAGGCGTCGCTGCTTCTCGGCCATCAGGCGGCGCATGTTGTGCAGTGACGCCAGCATCAGATACGCACCCTCCAGATACCCGGCGCGATTGAGTTCAGCCAGCGCAGGACCGTCCAGCAGGGCCAGACGGTCACGGTCGATCGCGTGCAGGCCATTGACGCCGATCCGATGCTGCGGATCGATCTGCACGTCCAGAGTAAGGGGTTGAATCAGGCCTTTCGCATCGAACATCGCATACATGTCCGCCCCGAAGGCATGACCATCATGTATGCCACGCAGCACGCCTGCGATGTGGTCCAGGTAGGGGGTATTGCCGCCCTGCGGCAGGAACACCGGCTCGCCCTGCATCGCATTGACGCGGGGATGATCCAGGTCCACGTGCAGCACCGCTTCCTGGGTGAACGCGCCGTCGACCTGGTGCTCCTGGAATCCGATGAGGAACGGCCCCTTGGCTGCCGCCCCAGGCAGATAGGACGCATTCCAGCGACCGTCCTGCAGAAACAGATTCTCGTGCTGCTCGAACCCCAGCAGTACGACCGACTGCCACTCGCCCGTCGCAGTGTCCTTGCGAAGGAAGATGGGGTACTCGCGCTGCAGCTCGGCAAACTCGCTCGGGTAGGCCGGGACCATGCCCACCGCGTCGCCATATTCGGGCCCGAAGCCGGTCGCAACCCGCAGGTTGCGATGGGCGATGTTGTTGAGCATTTCGTAACGCGGCATGGTGCTGTCCAATCCCCTCAGGAGCGGTGAACAGGTGCCGCTGCACGTGCAGCGGCACCCTCCGTTCAGAACCTGTAACGAACGCCAAGCATGTAACGCGGACTCTGATCTGCCAGCTTCACGATCATCTCGGACGTACGTGAACGCCAGCGGACGTCTTCACCGGTCAGATTGATCGCCTCCAGGCCGAACGACCAGTGATCATCCAGGGTGTAGTTCACGCTGAGATCCCACTGTTCGTACGCTTCCACGTAGTACGGATTCCGGCTGGCCCCCTGGTTGGCCAGAATCAGGTACTCGTCACGCCAGTTCCATGCCAAGCGGACCGACCAGCCGTACTTTTCGTACATTAGCATCGCATTGGCCGTGTCGCTCAGGCCCGTGAGCGAGAACTGGTCGATGCCCGGGTCACCCGCATTGTTGAAGCCGACATCGCCGTCGACGATGGTGTAGTTGGCCAGGACGCCAAAGCCGGTGTCGCCGAAGAAGTACTGCCCGCCCAGCTCCCAGCCGTGCAGCTTGGCCTTGTTCTGGTTGATGGGGCGGTTGACGTTGAACTGGTACAACGGGTCAGCGGCGTTGCCGTACAGATCGTAGGCCGCTTCGGTCGCCAGCACCTGGGCATCGGTACCGGTGTAGGCGCCCAACCCGGCCGGGTTGTTGCGCAGCAGGGCCAGCGCGGTGAACAGCGCGGTGTCATTGGCCGAGCACGCCGCCGCATTGGCTGCGCCCACCTGGGTGATACAGGCGCCGCTGTTGAGGAATGCCAGGGCGGCCTGCGCATCCGGACCGGCGGTGGGATCCCGCAGGCCGTACAGGTTCTCCTGCACGATGGTGTTGCCGATGAAATTGTCGACCGACTTGTTCCAGTACGTCACCGATACATAGCTCGCATCCGCGAAGTACCACTCCAGTGCCAGGTCGAGGTTGTCCGACTCCAGCGGCTTCAGCTGCGGGTTCTGTGCGGTGCCGCTGGCCCGCGAGGACGGATCGATCAGCACCGAGCCAAACGGTTGCTGTGCGGTCGGGCCCGCGTAGAGGTTGCCGATCGGCGCACGCGCGATGCTCTTGCCGAATGAGACGCGCCCCTTCAGATCGTCCATGAGGTCGATGCTGAAGTCGAGGTTGGGCAGGATGTAGCTGTAGCTGTTTTTCTCGGTGAACGGCTGTTGCTCGTCGGACAACACCACGCGGAAGTCGTTGTTGGACTGCCATTCGATGGCTTCCGGGATGGCGATGACCGACGTCGACACCACATCGGTGGTTTCATAGCGCACGCCCAGGCGGGTATTGGTGCGCAGGCCGCCCAGTTCGCCGTCCAGCTCGACCTGGAAATAGGCCGATTTGGTCTTCTCCTCCACCAGGTTGTCGGCGGCGCGCTGCGGGCTCACGCCGAGATTGGCGCCATAGTTGTCCGCCGCCCATTGCGCCAGGCGGCCGGCATCGCCGCGCCAGGCCGTGAAGCTGTTGGCGTTGTAATCGTTGAACAACCCGACGATGTTGACCGGTTGCAGCAGGTCCATCAGCCCGTTGGCAACATCCCCGTCAACGTTGGCCACGCCCCAGTCGCCCAGGGTGTTGTAATTCTCCGCGGCCTGGATGCGATGGGTGGTCTGCTTGCTCGAGTCCACGCCAAACTGGAAGCGGCCCTTGTCGAAGCTCCACTCACCGTCGACGCGCCCCTGCTTGATCTCGCTCACCTGGCTCTGCGAATTGATACGCAGCACCTGCGAACCAATCTCGCCCGGCACGAAGCCCGGGTTGACCACGCCGTTGGTCTTGGCGATGGCATCGGCCGTGCTCGGGTACCAGACCTGGGTGCCCACCGGCAGGCCGTTGTTGAAGTTCATTTCCTGCACCCATGACCCACCGCAGTGCGGCCCGGTGGTGCAGTTGTTGGTGCCTGCGATGCTGCTGAAGATGGAGCCGCCCCCGGTGAGCGGATCGTTCGGCCGGCTTTCGTTCTTCGAGTTGTGTGCGTCGAAGGTCAGCTTGAACCGGTCGGTGACGTTCCACAGTGCATTGAAGCCGAGTGATCCCAGCTTGTACTTCTGCATGCTGCGCTGCTGTTCAAGCCCGAAATCCTTGGTTCCCGCGATTTCACGGATATAGATCGGCGTAGCGACCGCACCGCTGGTGTCGAACGTGACATCGGTGTAGTTGCTGTTCTGCAACCACATGCCCTGCTCGCCACGATTCTCGGTGATCTCGTTGGTCGAATAGGTGTAGTCCAGGGTCAAGGTCACCGCGTCCGTCGGCGCGAACTGCAGCACGGCCTGGCCATTGATGCGCTCGCGCTCGAACTCGGAGAACGCATAGCGAAGGTCGTTCGGGCGACCGTACAGCGCGCCCACCGCCGGTGCATTGACCACGGTCGGGTTACCGGGCATCGTGCCGGTCCACGGCTGGATGTTCCAGTAGTTGTTGGTGGCCTGCACCGAGCCACCCTTGCGCTTCTGGTAGCTGGCACTCAGTCCGACGCCGAAGGTCTTGTCCGGATTGCTGTAGCTGAAGATGCCGGACAGTTCCGGTGTCAGATCGTCAGCGAACGGTTGGCTCTTGTCGTAGACGGCTTTGGCGCCGACGCTGGCGACCGTGCCCTCATGATCGAACGGGCGCGCGGTCAGAATGTTGATGGTGGCGCCAATACCCCCGCTGGGCACGTTGGCCTGGCTGGTCTTGTAGACCTCGATGCCATTGATGGCTTCAGCGGCCAACTGGGCGAAGTTGAAGGCGCGGGTACCGCCGTCCACGCCGCCGATGGCTACCTGGCCCGACGCACCGAACGCATCCGCGCCCGGCATCTGGCGCCCGTTGAGGGTCACCATATTGAACTGGGGACCGAAGCCACGCGCTGTTACCTGCGCGCCCTCACCATCACGGCGTTCGATGGAAATGCCGGTGATGCGCTGCAGGGACTCGGCCAGATTGGTATCGGGGAACTTGCCGATGTCCTCGGCACTGATCGCATCCACCACACCGGCCGAGTCGCGTTTGATATCCATCGCCTGGCTGAGGCTGTTGCGGATGCCGGTGACCTGCACCGTGTCCAGCTGTGTCGGGCTGGGCTGGGCCTGCGGTTGGGCAACCGGCGCAGGCGTTGAGGCGTCCTGTGCGAATGCGGGATTGATGACCAGGACGCCACCTACGAAGGTGAACATGGCCCTGGATGTGAACTTCGCCAGCGTACGGCTCATGAACGAGCCCTCCGGCCTGCGGTACGACGGATCGAAAACGCGCTCATGACTCTCCCCTCTGACATACGATCGAATGGATGTACCGCCCCTCCAGGGGCACGTACGGGCGATGCCCGTCTTCCACACCGAACATCGCAGCGCGCTGTGCGCTCGCTGCGACTCAACTCGCTTTCAGGCTTGCCAGAACAGCCGCGTGGTAAAGGGGGGGTACCCGCTGGCCTTACCCCGGCACAGTGGTAGCGCTACCATCACGTCACGGGCGCAGACTAATCACCCGGGATAACGCTTGTCATCATGCAGCGCAGCAAAGGAGCCGAGCCCTTGAAGAACAGCCCCAAAGCGGCCCGTCGGAAAGCGAGCGGCATCACCATTGACGACGTTGCAGCGCATGCCGGGGTGTCGGCCATGACCGTGTCGCGCGTCATCCACGGCCATGCCAGCGTGCGCGACGCCAACCGGGAACGGGTCATGCGCAGCGTGCGCGAACTGGATTACCGGCCCAACCTTGCGGCAAGCGCCCTGGCGGCGGCACAGCACACCTGCATCGCGCTCATCTACACCAATCCCAGTTCCAGCTACCTGCGCGAACTGCTGGTCGGCGCGCTACGCGGGTCCACCCGGGCGGCGGCGCAGTTGGTCATCGCCACCTGGGATGAACTGGATACCGAGGCACGCTGCGAAGCAGCATGGCAGCTGTCCAGCAGCGTGGCGGGCGTGATTCTTCCGCCGCCTCTGTGTGAATCGAAGGCGATCGTCGACCAGTTCGTCGGCGCCGGCATCCCGGTGGTGTCCATTGCGTCCAGCCATCTGAACGACAGAATTTCCTGCGTGCGCATCGATGATCGCCAGGCAAGCCACGACATGGTGTCGCATCTGATCGCACACGGTCATACCCGCATCGGGTACATCAAGGGCGACCCGAACCAGACCGCGAGTGCGCACCGCTGGCAGGGCTACCGGGACGCGCTGGCCGACGCCGGCATCGGTTACGACCCGGCGCTCGTCCAACCCGGCTTTTTCACCTACCGTTCGGGACTGTACGCGGCCGAACGGCTGCTGACCCTGCAGCCGCCTCCCAGCGCGATCTTCGCCAGCAACGATGACATGGCATCGGCCGTTGTTTCCGTGGCGCATCGTCGCGGCCTCGAGGTACCGGGTGATCTTTCAGTGGTCGGTTTCGATGACACCTCGGCATCCACCATGGTGTGGCCGGAACTGACCACCCTCCATCAGCCGGTGGCCGAGATGGCAGACAGTGCGGTCGACATCCTGTTGCGGGAGATTCGGCGCACGCCGTCCTCGGGACGCGTCACGGTCAACCATGTGCTTGCGCACCAGCTGATCATGCGCGATTCGGTGTCGAGGCCTGGGCTGGCCTCAGGAGTGCTGCCATCGCCGGAAGCGGCAAGCCGCTTCCGGGACATCGATGAGCAAGGTGGCTGACGCCGCTTGAACCTACAGCCCGAATCCCTGCGATTCTGTGCAAGGACCGCTAGCGGCGCAGGGCGTCGATGATCACGCCTGTCGCGATCTCTACAAGCAGGTAGTCCGTATCCGACTGACGAACCCACCGCTGCCCGCGACCGGGATCCCGCAGACGGTACTGCGCGTAGTCGTCCACCCAGTAGCGGCGATCAACCTCCGCCCAGGGCAAGCGGTCACCACGATGCCAAGCCTTCTTCTGCCAACCCGGCGGTGGTGCGTCACGATTGTGGGGGCCGCCTGCATGGGGCGGCGGGCCGTTGCCCCGTGCATGATGCGGAGGATCGGCCCAGACCGGGGCCGCAACCGTCGCCACTACCACGCCGAGGGCGATGCCAAACAAACGACCGGCTTTCATGGAGAGCCTCCTGGTCCAGCCGCAGTGCGCGGCGTCATGACCGGAATATAGAGCAGGGCCTGTGAACGAATCGATGCGCCCGACCGGCGCCAGACGGGCGACCCGCTCTGAATAGCTGCCAGGCTCAGCGGCCGGCCGACTTGAACAGCACGGGTGGTGCAGAGCCTGCTGACGGTGGCGAGCACGGCGAGTTCAGCGCCATTTCGGGCCTGCCTCACCGCGCTCCACACTAGCGCGGCCAAGGCGACGCCGCGCCACCCATCACTTCGGGGGCGCTGACGGCGACGGGGAATCCGGCTTCGCTGGCGAGGCCGTGTCGGCCGTTGCGTAGGCGCGCGCCTTCACTCGGAAGGGGGCAATGCATCCGGCGAGAGGGATGCAGATGGAGACAGCGAAAGCGACAAACGCCAGTTTTTTCATCGAGGGTGCCATGCTGTGGAGGCTTCTATTTTCTGAGCGCCGGAGTCGGCGCCCGTCATTGTAAGCCCGTATCCGGTTCGGGCTCCTGGATGGAAGCCTCCAGCAAGGCAACGTAGGTATCCAAACGTACACGCTGCCCGATCAGCACCCAGCCAAGTAGATACAAGAGCGCCAGACCAAAGATAAGCAGTGCCCCCGTCCAGCCTACATCGAACGCAGCTCCCCACTCCCCCCACTTCCAGCCACGGAACTGCAGGTAGAGGGCAAGCAGCAACGGAAACGGCCCAAGACGCTGCAGCCCACCGTACATCAGGCCCATGCGATCAATCATGCTGGTTCGCAGGCTGCTGACATACCGCAGGCGCTGTTGGCGCTGGGCTCTAGGGAAGGCGCGAAGATCGGCAATCACTTCTTGCCAATGGGCGAACTCCCCGTCCATTTCCCTGGCATGCGACAGCCTGGGCTGGGTGTACTGGCGAATTTCCCTACGCGCCGCGAGAATGCCGCCAAGGACGAAACCGACGCACTCAACGACCAGACAGGCCACGACGACGATCAGGGCCACATCCCCAGGAAGCCACCGACCCGGGACAAGGCTGGTCAGCACGCCGATGGCCGCGGCCCCCACCCCAACCCGGACAGACCATTTCTCCACCCTGCCCGGTTTGGGATAGATGCTGGTGTCTATCAGCCCCTGCACGCGTCGGTAGAGCCACTGGAAGGTCAGCTCCTCTGTGCTTCGTGGCCGCGGTGCATCCACCTCCGCCTGTACATGCATATCCATTGCTGTCCCTATGGCACGTCGCCCTTGTACCGATCCAGGCATCCTAGCGTGAAGCGCGCGCTTCCGCCCGCTCTGCTCCAGGCGCCCTCCCCGCCCCGAGCCATCTGACCACGGCATCTTCACCCAGCCGCCCTATGCTAAAACCCCCTTCGCGTTCAAAAGGTAAAGCACCATGACCAAACTGCACACGCTGATGATTGCCGGCTGCCTGATGGGTTTCAGTGCCGTGGCATCCGCTGAAACCGTCAACCTGACCAACAGTGCAGACGGCGCCAACCGCGATGCGGGCATCATGGCGGTCAAGAAGAAGCTGCAGGAGGCCTGCACCGAACGCAAGGGCTCGCCGGACGCCGATTCGTTCGAAGTGGTCTTCGAGAAGACCAGCGACAATCCGAATGTGCCCAAGCCTTACTACGTGGACGGCAAAATGAAGTGCGAGCTGCCGGGCTGAGGTCAGCCGGTCAGGGTTCGGCCCGGTGTTTCAGGTCGAACCCGCAGCCTTCTCCCGTGCGGCGATTCTCTCGACCAGCGTGTCGATCGCCGCCTCCATGGCGTGCGCCGTATCGTCGCCGCTCTGGTTGGTGATCACGAATATGCCGAGGTCGTACCTGGGCACGATGTAGATGTAGCACTGCGATCGTGGTACGCCCCCATGGTGCGCATAGTAGACGCCCTTCAAGGCGTCGCCGCTGACGATGTTCCAGAAGTAGCCAACGCTGAATTCGGGATCGAATCTGACCAGGGCGCGATGCGATTCCGCCACGACCGGCCCAGCGGCCAGCTGGAACTTGAGGTACTTCACCATCTCGGGAACGCTCGCCTTCACGTTTCCGGACGCGCCCCAGGGCAACTGCGGCATCGGCGTGGTCGGCATCGGGTTGTCACTGTGGTACCCAACCGCAAGGCGGGGCGCCTCGGCATCGCTTAGCCGGAGTCTGACGCCGGTCATGCCTGCAGAGTCCCCCATAAAGTCGCGCAACAGCGTTTCGTAGTCGCGCTTGTAGACCACTTCCAGGATGTGCGCCACCAGCTCCGTTCCGGCACTTGAGTAGGCGTACTCCTTTCCGGGCATGCCGCCGATCTCGACCGTGCGCAGATCCCTGAGGAAATCCGCCTGGCCGTAGTGCGCGTAAACGGCATTGAGGTCGCCGGGCGTACGGTGATCGGTGAAGTCGGCCAGCACTGTGTTCGCACGCGTCGGCAGCATGTTCGGCAGACCACTGGTATGTGAGAGCAGATTGCGAACGCGCAGGGGTTCGCCTTTGTACTGCAGGTTCGGGTAGTCCCCCTGCAGGTACATCCGGACGTCGTCGTCCAGACCCACCTTGCGCTCCAGGACGGCGTTGGCCATCAGCGTACCGGCCAAGGTCTTGCTCAACGAGCCGATTTCGTAGAGGGTCGCGTCGGTCGGAGGGCCTGGCTTCCCTGCTTCCATGTCGCCGCGGTGCCGGATGAACGCCTGGCCCCGGTACACCACGCCGATCGAGGTGGAGTGCAGCAAGGGTTGCTCGATGAGGGTTGCGGCGACCTCGTCGATGTCCGTGGCCAGATCCTTCGTTGGGGCTTTTTCGGCGGTGCATCCGGCGGCCAGAAGCGCAGCGGATACTACGAGGCAACTTAGCCACAGCCTGTGTCGAACAACCATCGAAGTAGCTCGCATGCGTCGGCGCTTGGTTGGGAGGCGGAAAGGGACCTAAAGATAGCGGATGGATGGTGCGCACGCCTGTCGCGGGAGGTTGGGCGGCTACCGGCCATGCCGCGGGCGGCAGCGGACCAACGGTCCGCTCTACGATGGATCGGTCTGCCTTGGCGGCAGCGGACCAACGGTCCGCTCTACGATGGATCGGTCTGCCTTGGCGGTAGCGGACCAACGGTCCGCTCTACCATGGTTCGGTCTGCCCCCGGTGGGAGCGGACCAACGGTCCGCCCCTACCGGCCTTTCATTCCATGGGCTCAGCGCAGCTGATCCTTCAGGAACACCCACGTAATCAACGTGGCATCGGGCCCATTGGGATCGGTAAACGGCAATCCCGTCTGGCTGCCGCTCCACGCATGCCCCATCCCCTGCACCACGTAATGCTGGGCCAGCGTCCTGCCGCCGTAGGTGTAGGTGTCAACCCGATACGCGCGCCCGCCCGGCACCTGCCCGACTGGTCGGCACGTACTTCACCGAGTCGTTGTCCAGGCCATCGTCGGCGAGGTCATTGGTCTGCAGGAACTGGCGCACGGCCTGCTGGCCGTTCACCGGGTTCACCGTGCTGTCGGCGGTGCCATGGAATACCAGCACCGGGATCGGTCGCGGCGTCGGCGAGCCCGAGCACTGCCAGGCCAGCCGGCCGTTGCTGTCCGGCGAATAGATGCTGCCCGCCAGCAGCGCGTAGGCGCTGCCGGACACGGTGGTGGCCCCCTTGTACATGCCACCGGAATGGATTGCACCGGCGGCGAATACATCCGAATAGCAGGCCAGCATGATCGAGGTCATCGCACCGCCGGCCGAAATGCCGGTGACGTAGACCCGGCGCGGGTCGACGCTATAGCTGCCCTTCACCTGGTCCACGATCCCGGCCAGGATCGACGCCTCGCCGCTGCCGCGCGCCTGGTTGATCGGCAGCTGCCAGTTCCAGCAGCGTGCGGGGTTGGCGGTGACGTTCTGCCGGGGGTAGACCACCAGGAAGCCTTCTGTATCGGCCACGTCGTTGAAGCCGGAGGCCTCGCCCATGAGGTTCGGCCCGGTCACGCAGCCGTGCAGCACCAGCAGCACGGGCAGCGGCTGCGTGGCGTCGTAGCCCGCGGGCACCCACACCTGGTACTCGCGGGCACCGAAGACATTGCCGAACAGGCCCACATCCCAATGCCCGACGGGTCCCGCCGCGAAGGCGCTTGCCGCCGTTGCCAGCCAGGTGCACAGCACCAGCGCGGCCGCCTTGATCGAATTGATTCCAGAGTTCATTGCCAGATCCTCATGCGTGAGTCGTGGATGAAGTGGTTCCGGGAATCCTCGTGGACCAGCCTTCCAGAGGGTGCTGCGACGCCGCTGTCAAACCCAGCCGGTGGCGTAATAGATGCCGATCACCACGAACACCGCGAGAGTCTTGATGACGGTCACCGCAAAAATGTCCTTGTAGGCCTGGCGATGGGTCAGCCCGGTCACCATCAGCAGCGTGATGACCGCCCCGTTGTGCGGCAGGCTGTCCATGCCGCCCGAGGCCATCGAGGCGACCCGATGCAATACCTCCATCGGGATGCCGGCCGCCTGCGCGTTGGCAATGAAGGTCTCCGACATCGCGGCCAGGGCGATGCTCATGCCGCCGGATGCCGAGCCGGTGACGCCGGCCAGACCGGTCACCGTGACCGCCTCATGCAGCAGGGGATCCTTGATGGAGCCCAGCGCGTTGGCCACCACCATGAAACCCGGCAACGCGGCGATCACGGCACCGAAGCCGTATTCCGATGCGGTGTTCATGGCCGCCAGCACCGCACCGCTGATGGCCGCCCGGGTGCCTTCGGCAAACTGGGTGACCACCGGGCGCCAGGCCAGCGCCAGCACCGACAGGATGCCCACCAGAAGCGCCCCCACCACCGCCCAGATCGCGCCGATCTTCGCCACGTCCTGCACGACCGGCGCGGCGTTGCCCATGATCGAAGGCACGAAGCTGTGCTCGCCGCCGCCGTACCAGTGCGGCATGCCCAGGGTAAACAGCTTGTTGGAGACGAACACCAGTACCAGCGGCAGCACGGCGATGCCTGCATGCGCCAGATGGGTGCCGCTGAAGGGTGTCGGCTCGTTCACCAGGGTGGCCGGCTCGCCGTAGCCCTCGCCGTTGCGCTGCGCGACGCGCCGCCGCCACTCCAGGTACGCCATGCCCACCGCAAGCACGAAGATGCTGCCCAGCGTGCCCAGTACAGGCGCCGCCCAGGTATCGGTACCGAAGAAGGTCGTCGGGATGATGTTCTGGATCTGCGGCGTGCCGGGCAACGCATCCATGGTGAAGCTGAAACCGCCCACCCCCAGCGTCGCCGGGATCAAGCGCTTGGGGATGTTGCTCTGGCGGAACATTTCCGCCGCGAACGGATAGACCGCAAATACCACCACGAACAGCGACACCCCACCATAGGTCAGCAGGCCCGACACCAGCACGATCGACAGCATCGCCCGCTGTGGGCCGAACAGCCGGATTGCGGCACCTACGATGGAGCGGGAAAAGCCGGACAGTTCGATCAGCTTGCCGAACACGGCGCCCAGCAGGAACACCGGGAAGTAGAGCTTCAGGAAGCCCACCATCTTGTCCATGAACAAGCCGGTGAACATCGGGGCCACCAGCGAAGGGTCGGTCAACAGCACGGCGCCAAGGGCAGCGATGGGCGCGAACAGGATCACGCTGTAACCGCGGTAGGCCACCAGGATCAGGAACCCCAGCGCTGCAAGTACGATCAGTAACGACATACGGCGCTTCCAGGTGAGGACGCGCCCAGTATCCGGATCTGGCGACCGCTGCCGACTGGACCTAGGTCCACTCGCCGGTGCACCGCGGCGCCGCTAGCCTAGGCTCCATGGGTGGCAATGGGCCATCCGCAACGTAGCTGCCTTGGGGGAGGACCGCATGAAACGGAATTGCTTGAGCCTGATGATCGGCGCGCTGTTGGCCTCCGGGCCGGTACTGGCACAGGAGGCGCCACGCGCCGCACCGGCGGCAGGCAAGACCGCTTCGGCCACCAATCTGGACAGCATCACGGTAACCGCGCGCAAGCGTGAGGAAACCCTGCAGGAGGTGCCGGTGGCCGTCACCGCCTTTACCTCCGAGGCGCTGGACAAGATGAATGTCCAGGACATCAGCGACCTGGATGGCCAGGTACCCAACCTGACCATCTACGCCGCGCGCGGCGCCAGCAGCACGGTCACCGCCTACATCCGCGGCATTGGCCAGTCCGATCCCACCTGGGGCGCGGACCCGGGCGTGGGCATCTACCTCGACGACGTGTACATCGCACGCCCACAGGGGGCGCTGCTGGACGTGTTCGACGTATCGCGCATCGAGGTGCTGCGTGGTCCGCAGGGCACGCTGTACGGCAAGAACACCATCGGCGGGGCGATCAAGTACATCTCGCGCGGCCTGCCCACCCAGAACGAAGGCTTCGCCCAGATCACCGTGGGCAACTACGGCCAGCTGGACGCCAAGGCTGCCATCGGCGGTCCGGTGGGCGGCGCCGACAGCGGCCTACGGGCGCGCGTGGCGGTGGCCAGCATGAACCGCGACGGCTTCGGCGAGAACACGTTCAATGGCCAGCCGGTCAGTGACAAGCAGATCAACGCCGCCCGCCTCAACGTGGGTGCATACGCGGGCGACGATTTCGACGTGCAGTTCGCCCTGGACTGGATCGACGACCAATCCGGCATGCGCGGGTCGAAGATGCTGGCACCCAACCCGTTCACCCCGGCGTATCCGCCGATGGATGACCGCTACGATATCCGGTCGGGCATGCGCAACCTCAACAACGTCGAGACCAAGGGTGCATCTGCAACGGTGAACTGGCGGCCCAACGAGGACGTGGCCGTAAAATACGTGGTGGCCAAGCGTGAATCGGACAGCGATGCCAACATCGACTTCGACAGCACGCCGGTGAAGCTGGCCGATGTGGGCGGTGCCTACACCGACAACCAGGTCAGCAACGAGGTGCAGCTCAACTATGATGCCGGCGGCAAGGTGCGCGGCGTGGTGGGCCTCTACCGGTTCAGCGGTGAAGCCGGTGGTCAGATCCGCAACAACTTCTTCAACCTTCAGTTCGGCGATACCCGCGGCAAGGTACTGACTGACAGCATCGCGCTGTATGCCGATTGGACCTTCGACCTGACCAGCAAGCTGAAGCTGGACGTCGGCGCCCGCTACACCGACGAGGACAAGCGCGCGATCGTGTTGAACCGCTTCTACGCCGATGCGACCTTCAGCAGGCCGATTGCGGTGGCGGCGGATTTCGACAAGAAGACCAACTTCACGAACGTCTCGCCGAAGGTGTCGCTGGATTACCAGATCACCCCGGACATCATGGTCTACGGATTGGCGACGCGCGGCTTCAAGTCGGGCGGCTACAACATCCGCGCCAACGCCGTGGCCGTGCCGCGCTCGGCCGAGCCGTTCGACGACGAGACCGTCGACAGCATTGAGATCGGCAGCAAGATGGCCTTCCTCGACCAGCGTGTATTCCTGAACCTGTCGGCCTTCCACAACAAGTACAAGGATATCCAGCTGTCGGTGTTCACCGGCATCGATACCAATGGCGACGGCACCAACGATGCCTTCTTCGGCGACTTCACCAATGCCGGCGCCGGCACCATCAACGGACTGGAAATCGAGTACCAATACCTGCCCAGCCAGCACTGGTTGATCTCCGGCAACCTGGCCTGGCTGGACGCCAAGTACGATGAATACATGGACCGTGGCGTCAACGTGGCCGACCAGATGAAGTTCACCAATGCACCGGATTTCTCCGGCGCCTTGAACGTGGAGTACCGCACCGATCTGGCCAATGGCGGCAACCTGTCCGCACGGGTGAGTTACAGCTACCAGAGCGAGGTATGGCCGACCACCGACCTGAGCCCGGTGATCCGCCAGGACGGCTACGGACTGGTCAATGCAGGTGTGATCTGGAAGCTGGACGATGCCTGGACCTTCTCGCTGCAGGGCACCAACCTGGCCGACAAGGAATACCGCACCACCGGCTACAACATTCCGGCGGTCGGCACGCTGATAGGCTTCTACGGGCCGCCGCGCCAATATAGCCTCAGCGTTCGTTACGATTTCTAGGAAGCTTGTGCATGACGCCGTCTTACGATGATCTGTACTGGAACAGCAGCGATGGCCTGCGCCTGCATGCACGCGACCATGCACCGGCCGCGGGGCAGCCGCCTCGCGGCACGGTGGTCTGCATTCCGGGGTTGACCCGCAATGCGGCCGACTTCGATGCCCTTGCACACGCGCTGACCGCCGCCGGCTGGCGCGTGCTTGCCGTTGACCTGCGCGGGCGGGCACGCTCGGCGCGTGCGCCGGACCCGGCCGGTTACAACCCGCGCGCGTATGCCGACGACATGGTGGCGCTGCTGCAGTCGCAGAACATCGACAAGGCGGTCTTCATCGGCACCTCGCTGGGCGTGCTGGTCACCATCACCCTCGCCTCCCGCGCGCCCGAGCGCATTGCCGCCGCGGTGCTCAACGATGCCGGCCCCAAGGTGCCGCGCGAAGCGCTGGCGCGGATCGGCAAGTACGCCGGTAAGCCCGTACCGCCGATGGACCTGACGCAGGCCACGGCTTATGTGGAAACCATCGGCAAGGCCTCGTTCCCGCGCTTCACTGCCGAGGACTGGCAGACGATGGCCTCCAATACCTTCCGCCAGCGCGACGATGGGCTGCTGGAACTGGACTACGACCCGGCGGTGATCCGCACCACGCGGCCGTGGGTGCTGTGGCTGCTGCGCCCGGTGTTGTGGCGCGCGGTGCGTGGGCTGACGGCGCGCGTGCCGGTGCTGGTGGTGCGCGGGGCGTTGTCGGACATCCTGCCGGCCGATGTCGCACGCAGGATGGCCGCGACCTCCCCCACCGCGCGTCTGGTCGAAGTGCCGGAGGTGGGGCATGCGCCGACCTTGTCCGAGCCCGAAGCGCGTGAGGCGATCCTGGCCTTGCTGGAGCGCGTGCGATGAGCCCCACATCCTGGATCGACGAACTGCCCTCCGCGCTGAAGCCGCTGGGACAATGGGCCGCAACCGAGCGTTTGGGTGGCAGCACGCGCCTCTCGCAATCACGCATCGATGCATTCGCCGACGCCACCGGTGACCACAACTGGATCCACGTCGATCCGGCCCGCGCACAGGCCGGGCTGCCCGGCGGGCAGACCATCGCCCATGGGTTTCTCCTGCTCTCCCTTACCGTCGAAGACGATGTGGCCGCGCTGACCGGCTTCCCCGGCATCGCCCATGTCCTCAACTACGGTTTGAACAAGGTGCGCTTTCTGGCGCCGGTGCCCAGCGGCGCCGACGTCCGGGTGCGCTCGCGACTGCTGGCACTGGAAGCACGCAACCCGGGGCAATGGCTGCTGACCCAGCACAAGGCCGTGGAGGTTGTCCCCGGTGGCGAAGTGGCGCTGGTGGCCGAGCAGCTGTCGCTGATCGTGCTCACCGCCTAGCACTGCCCCACCCCACCGTGCCGGCCTACTGCCCGGCGGCGGCGGTTCTCTCTACACTGGAGCGATGTTGACGCCCACCATCGTCCTGTTCGCCTGCATCGCGTGGACCGTGCTGCTGTTTGGCGTCGCCCTGTGGGGGGAGCGTCAGGGGCACCGCCTGTCCAGGCTCTGGCCGGCCATCTACGCGCTGTCGCTCGGCGTCCACTGCACCGCATGGACGTACTACGGCGCCGCCTCGCAGGGCGTGCAATGGGGCTTCCCGATTCCGCCGACACTGATCGGCATGGCGCTGATTTTCGCCTTCGGCCTGCCGTTCCTGGCGCGCCTCGGGCGCCTGGCCAAGCAGCACAACAGCGCCACCATCGCCGACCTGGTGGTCGCGCGGCTGCGTACCGATCAAGGTCTGGGCGTCACCATCACCCTGGTCGCCCTGTTCGGCATCATTCCGTACATCGCGCTGCAGCTCAAAGCGGTCAGCCAGGGTCTCGGCGCCTTGCTCGGCGATCAGTTCGCGCCGGTTGGGTGGCAGCTGGATATCTCGTTCTGGTTCGCGCTGACCATGGCTGCGTTTACCCTGCTGTTTGGCGCACGCAAGGCATCGGCCACCGAGCACAACCGCGGCATCGTGGTCGCGCTTGGCCTGGAATCACTGTTGAAACTGACGGCGCTGCTGGCCATCGGCCTGTATGCCGGGCTGTCGGTGCACCAGGCCGGCACGCCCCTGCTTGAGAAGATGGCGCACCTGCCACCGCCAGCGGTCATCCCCGATTTCCTGACCATGGTCGCGCTCGGTGCGATGGCTGCGTTCACCCTGCCCCACCAGTTCCATGTGGGCGTGGTCGAACTGCGCCAGTCCTCGGACCTGAAAACGGCGCGCTGGCTGTTTCCGCTGTATCTGCTGCTGATCGGCCTGCCGTCGGTGCCGATGGCGCTGTCCGGTGCCGCGCAGCTGCCGGCGTCGATGTCGCCCGACCTGTACGTGCTGGCCCTGCCGCAGGCACGCGGCCACCACGTGTTGGCATTGATGGCGTACCTGGGCAGCCTGAGCGCGGCCACCGGCATGATGATCCTGTCCGGGCTGACCCTGTCGATCATGCTCGGCAATCACGGCGTGGGCTCGCGCCTGCTGAGCGGCGTCACCGGCTTCAACACCGGCGCCGATCTGCGTCCGCGCGTGCTGGCGTTCCGGCGCGCCGGTATCGTCGCCGTGTTCCTGATGTCGTGGCTGTACAGCCGCGCGATGAGCGGCACCGAAGCGCTGAGCGATTTCGGCCTGATGTCGTTCACCGCGCTCTCGCAACTGGCACCGGCGGTGCTGTTGGCGGTGTATCGCCCGCGCACGCCCTCTCCGGCCATCATCGCCGGCATCGTGCTGGGCTCACTGGTCTGGCTGTGGCTGGTGTTGCTGCCGATGGTGATCCCGACCGCGCCGCCGTCGGCAAGCCCGGAGGGACTGCACTGGCTGGCGATGTTCTCGCTGCGCATGCAACCGGGGCATATCGCCATCAGCATGGGCGCCAGCCTGGCGGTCAACCTGGCCACGGTTGTGCTGGTGTCGCGCGCCGTGCGCCCCTCGCTGCCACGGCAGCGGGACGCGGTGGCCGCCGCCGCCTGTAACGCAAAGGCGGTATCGAGCGGCGAGCCGATGTACGCCCCTGTCACGCCCCAACCTCGATTGCCGAT
>LNAP01000986.1_pt1 | contig 31104 bp, 26 predicted proteins | sample 602601 | NCBI WGS metagenome assembly LNAP01 (sample SAMN02440304, study PRJNA202911) | soil metagenome | biome: Subtropical and temperate rainforests or woodlands; isolation source: soil samples (1 kg each in a 20% v/v slurry with milli Q water) were... ...
GTAGTGAGCGTCAAAGTCTGCCCACTCGCCAAAGTACCCGACTTGGCGGCAGTCACGGTCGCTGCGTCAGAGGTCACGCCGGTCAGGATGGTCGTGGCGCCGGCGACAGTGCCATTTTGCTCGCCGTACCATTGGGCCACGGACACCTTGTTGTTGTACAGCGCCTGGGAAGTCAAACCAGCCGGATCGGTACCGCCGTAGTTGGCCACCACGTTGATCAATTCGGCGATGACGGAGCCGGGGGTGGCGCCGCTGGCGTTGAGCTTGGCGGTCCAGTAGGCGGCGCCTTCGGCGTCAGCGGTGCGGCCCAGCACATTGACGTAGAAGCTGTCGATGATTTCGCCATTGGTCTTGAACGAGGGATAGTAGGTGCGCGCCGGGGTGGTGGCGTACATGGTGTCGGCGATCTGGGTCATGGACTGACCGGCGTCGCGTTGTTGCACCCAGTAACCCAGGCCTTCGCCGTCCGGCGCGCGGCCGAACAGGGCGACGTACAACTGGGAAACGTCAGTGCGCATTTGCGTGGTAATTGCCATGTTGTAAAACTCCTTTTAATAAAAAATGAGTGGTCAGCGCCTTGCTGCTGGTGTTGACCGCTTGGTTTGCCTTTGTATAAACCATGAGGCGGTTCTTGATCAAGAACGGCTTATTTCAAAGCCGTGGCGATTTTGGCCGATAGCGGCGGGCATGAGTGTGATGTGTGTCACATTGGGTGAATTAAATATGCAGGAAAAAGAATAGGTTAATCAGGTTAATTAGGGCGGTGGAGGATTGTTGTTCCGGTGATCTTCTTTGGTTGTTTCTGCGCTCTCGCGTTATTCCGATGATCTTCTTTCGTCATTCCCGTGTTTATTTTTCGTCATTCCCGCGCAGGCGGGAATCCAGTGGGTTTGGCACGCGCGTCATGGCATTTCTGGGTTCCCGCCTGCGCGGGAATGACGGAGGGGGGCGCGGGAATGACGGAGGGGACGCGGGAATGGCATCTACCGCCGTCATTCCCGTGAAAACGGGAATCCAGGGGTGAGCTTCGGTGCGGATTTGGTACGTGCGTCATGGCATTTCTGGGTTCCCGCCTGCGCGGGAATGACGGAGGGAGGGGGGCGCGGGATGACGGAGGGGACGCGGGAATGACATCTACCGCCGTCATTCCCGTGAAAACGGGAATCCAGGGGTGAACTTCGGTGCGGGTTTGGCACGCGCGTCATGGCATTTCTGGGTTCCCGCCTGCGCGGGAATGACGGAGGGGGGCGCGGGAATGACGGAGGGGGACGCGGGATGACGGAGGGGACGCGGGAATGGCATCTACCGCCGTCATTCCCGTGAAAACGGGAATCCAGGGGGTTAGAAAATCCGGCTGATACCCAGGCTGAATTGGCGGGCGTCCTGGGCGAACAGGGGGAGGTTGCTGGTTTGGCGCTGGAGTTCTATGCCCAGCCTGGCTGACCAGTCCGGGTTGATGGCTTGGCGCAGGGCGAGGCTGAGTTGGTTGCGTTGGTATTGGCGGGGCTGGTTGTCGGCCAAGAGGGGGCTGTAGCCTTCCTGGTCGTGCAGGCGGGTGTATTGCCAGCGGGCTTCGAGCAGGGGGCCGTTGGGGCGCTGGTGGCTGGCTTGCAGGGTTAGTTCGGTTTGGCGGTTGTTGCCGCCGGGGCGCTGGTTTTGGGTGGCGGTGTCGAATCCTTGGCGCAGGGTGGCGCTGGTCTGGGTTTGCGGGGTCATGGCGCAGGCCAGGCCGAGGTCTAGCCAGATGATGCGGCCGTCGAGGGGGATTTGCGGGTATTGCCGCCATTCGAGCTCGCCGCCCCAGGCGAGGCGGCAGTTGTCGCGGGTGTGCAGGCGTTGAGCGATCAGGCGCTGGGTGTTGTTGAGCGCTGCGCCGCCAAGCTGGGCGTGTTGCACGAGGCCGGTGATTTGCAGGCTGCGGCCGGCGGCGTCCGGGATGGTTTGATAGACGAGGCCGGCTTGCAGGTCGAGCTGGTCGTAATCATTCACTTGTTGCTGGTTGCGGGCGCGGAATTGCAGGAGGGGATACAGGCTGCCCCGGGGGGTGGCCCATTGCCGCCAGGCGTTGATGCTGATTTGCGTGTAGCGGTCGCTGCGCGGCCGGTAGGCGGGGTCGAGCGGGAGGATGGCGTTGCCGCCGGGGATGGAGAGGGTGATCTGGTCTCGGTCGATGCCGGCATTGACGTTGCTGTTGTAGCCGGCGTCGAGCTGGATTTCGCCTTGCCAGGGCTGGGCATGGGTGACGGGGGCTGCCTGGGGTGTTTGCCAGGCTTGTTGCCAGGCGTCGATTTGCCGGGCGATGGCGGGCGTTAAGGGAAATTGCTGGCGGATGTAGGCGAGGTGTTCGAGGGCGGATTCAGTCTCGCCGCTGCGGTAGGCGGCGAGTGCGAGGTCTAGCCAGGCGCCGGCGAATCCGGGGCGCTGGGCGACGATGGTTTCGAGCAGGCGCTGGGCGGCCTGGGGCTGGTTTTGGTTGAGCAGGGTGATGGCTTGCTGGTAGCGGGCGGCGAGGCTGGCGTCTGCATCGGTACGGGTGTCGGCGCTGACGTTGGTCTCTGCGGCGGGGTTGGTGGCGGTGTTGGCGGGGGCGGTGGGTTGGATCGCCGTGCCGCCAAGGCCGACTTTTTTCTTGGCCGCTTTGCTGCGGGCGGCAGAGTGCGCTGCGGACTTTGCGGCAGCGGCAGCCGGAGCGCAGGGCATGGCCAGCAGCGGGGGTAACAATAGGGTTAGCAGCAGGCGGGTTAGCAGCAGGCGGGTTAGCAGGGTTAGCCGCAGGCCAGACAGCAAGGCAAGCCGCTGCGCCAGGGTGGGGCTACCCTGGCGGGGATTTAGCGTCTCCAGTGCGTCACTCCGGAGAGCGTGCCTCCAGGCTGCTTGCTGTCAAAGACGTAGCCTGCCTCTTGCGCCTGGGTGGTGATGGCGCCATTGGCGTTCATGGTGGATTTGGCGGGGTCACCAATCAGGAAGCCCTGATGGGTGATGCTGCCTTGGGCTTGCAGTTGGCGGGTGGCGTCGGGTAGCTGGGCGTTAAGGCTGGTCTGGAACTGGCGCTGGTTGAAGTCCAGCGTCAAGCTGCCGTTGCTGAGGGGGACGGCGGTGAGCGCGCCGGAGGCGTCCTGGAGCCAGGCTTCACCAGCGTCGTAGCGCATGCCGATGCGCCCGCTGGGCAGGGTGACTTCGCTGCTGGGGACAAACAGGGCGAAGAGGCCATTGGCGTAGGTGACTTGCCGGTCAGGGGTGGCGACGCTGGCGACGGTGGGGGTGTTGGTGGCGACATGCTGCCAGCGCCCCCAGACGATGGTGGCAGGCGGGACCGATGCGGGTGGGGTGATGGCAGTGTCATTGATGCTTTCGGACAGGCGCGTGCTGGTGACGTCGCTATCCAGGTTGGCACGGGGTTCTTCAGGACGCGGCGGGGTTTGGCGGTTGGGGGCGTCACGGCTGTTTTCGTGGAGGATGACATCCGCTCCGGTGGTGCGCTGGCGGACTTCCAGATAGGCGTTGGGGCTTTGCGCGCTAAGCTCCTTGGCAAGTTTGCCGCCGCAGATGGAGGTGAGGTCTGCAGTGCATCCGCCACCGAGCGGGCTGACGATGACTGCGCCCTTGAGTACGCTGACCCGCGTCAGGTCGTCTTGCGACTGTACGACATAATCGGTGCCGCGCAGGCCGATGGCGGCGATGGGGGTGGTGAAGCGGTATTGCTGGCGGTTGGCTTCGCCCGCCTGGCCGGAGACGGTGCGCGCGACGCCTTTGTCGAGATAGAGCAGGACGCGGTTTTGCGCGGCGGCTTCGGGGTGAAAGGCGTATGCGCGGATTTGCAGGCTGGAGCCTGGCCGCACGGCGATGAAGCCTTTGTCTTGCATGCGCAGGTGAACGTGGCCGTTGATGCCGGTCTTGATCCAGTCGCCTTGTTGCAGGGTTTGGCCTTTTTCAACGGCCCGGCCCTGCCCGCCGCGCTGCAATTCGGCCTGGCCGACGATGAAGACGACTTCGCCGATGGCGGCTGCGGCTACGTCGGCAGATGCCGCAGCTGCCATGGCAGGTGCATTAAAACCGGCCAGGCTCGCGGCGAGCAACAGCATGTGCAAGCCGCCTGCAGCACGGCAAAGCACGGCCAGAGGCTGATGAAAAAAACGGATGCGATGTGTCAGGATGGACGTCATGGGAACCCCTTTCGCAGATCGGTGCGATTATTCGATTGTACTACTTGTTGACCGCTCCCCTCCCTAAAACTGAGGATTGGATAGGATATTGCCATGCCTATGTACATGCTCCACCCTTCCGCCGTCATTCCCGCTGCTCCTTCCGCCGTCATTTCCGTTACCCTTCCGCCGTCATTCCCGCTGCCATCTCCCCGTCATTCCCGCGCAGGCGGGAATCCAGCGGTGGCTGATCGTTGCACCGAGGCTGGCTTCTGGGTTCCCGCCTGCGCGGGAACGACGGGTGGGGTGTTTATTCCCGCTGCTCCTTCCGCCGTCATTTCCGTTACCCTTCCGCCGTCATTCCCGCTGCCCCTTCCGCCGTCATTCCCGTTATCTTTTCCCCGTCATTCCCGCTGCCATCTCCCCGTCATTCCCGCGCAGGCGGGAATCCAGCGGTGGCTGGTCGTTGCACCGAGGCTGGCTTCTGGGTTCCCGCCTGCGCGGGAACGACGGGCGGGGTGTTTATTCCCGCTGTCCCTTCCCCGTCATTTCCGTTACCCTTCCGCCGTCATTCCCGCTGCCCCTTCCCTCGTCATTCCCGTTATCTTTTCCCCGTCATTCCCGCTGCCATCTCCCCGTCATTCCCGCGCAGGCGGGAATCCAGCGGTGGCTGATCGTTGCACCGAGGCTGGCTTCTGGGTTCCTGCCTGCGCGGGAACGACGGGTACGCTCGTACAGGTGACATCCAGATGACATCCAGATAACATGCCTAACCCAGACAGAGTCTGGATTTCCTTAAACGCATGAGACACTTCGCCGTATGAAGCAGCCTGCCGTTTACATCCTCGCCAGCCAGCGTAATGGCACGCTTTATATCGGCGTGACCAGTGATCTGGTCGCGCGTGTTTGGGAACACAAAAACGATCTGGCGGATGGGTTTACCAAGGAGTATCAAGTGCACACGCTGGTTTACTACGAACTACATGGCGAGATGCTTGCCGCTATCACGCGCGAGAAGCAGTTGAAGAAATGGAATCGCGCCTGGAAGCTGAAGCTTATCGAGCAGGGGAACCCGCAGTGGCGTGACCTGTGGTCAGATATTGCTGCTTGAGTGGACTGGGCGCTTTGGCTTACTGTTGTTCATGCCGAATCCTTGTCATTTCCGCTGCCAATTCCTCGTCATTCCCGTTACTCTTCCGCCGTCATTCCCGCTGTCCCTTTCCCCGTCATTCCCGCTGCTCCTTCCGCCGTCATTCCCGTTATCTTTTCCCCGTCATTCCCGCGCAGGCGGGAATCCAGCGGTGGCTGGTCGTTGCACCGAGGCTGGTTTCTGGGTTCCCGCCTGCGCGGGAACGACGGGTGGGGTGTTTATTCCCGCTGCCCCTTCCGCCGTCATTCCCGTTATCTTTTCCCCGTCATTCCCGCGCAGGCGGGAATCCAGCGGTGGCTGGCAGTTGCACCGAGGTTGGCTTCTGGGTTCCCGCCTGCGCGGGAACGACGGGTGGGGTGTCATTCCAGCGCAGGCGGGAACGACGGGCGGGGTTGTTATTTTCGCTTGCTTTTGCGCCAGGCCAGGCAGGGGCGTTCGAGCAGGCGTTGGGTGAGCCAGGCCAGCAGCATGCTGCTGAGGATGAAAATGGGCAATCGGGAGAGGCTGACGCCCGATGGGAAGATTGCCCAGTAGAGGAGGAAATGATTGAGGAAGACGCCGTAGGATATGTCGCCGGCGGTATCGTCCCAGGTGCTGCGTGGTTGCCGGGCCAGGATGTGCAGGATGGGCAGGGCGAGCGCGAGGCCGAGCAGGGTTTCGCGGTTGTAGGGCTGGTGCAGGCTGCCGTGCTGGCGGGCTAGCCAGCCTAGCAGCAGGACGACTAGCAGGCCGATGCCTACCAGCCAGCGGGCGGCGATGAGGCGCTGTTGCTGGTGCAGGGTTTGCAATGCTGCGCCGAGCAGGAAAAAGATCAGGACGCCGGGCAGCAGGCGGTAGCCGAACCAGTCGCTGTTGATTTTGCCAAACACGGCCAGGGCATAGGTGGCTAGTGCGATTAACCCGACGGGAAGGTAACGGCGGGGGATGCAGAGGATGAGGGGGGCGAGCAGGTAGAACTGGATTTCAGCGCCTAGCGACCAGGCGGGGGGCAAGAGGGTAAACCGGTCGCTGGCGTTCCACATGTAGTAGTTGAGGGGAACAATGGTGAGATTGTTAAATGCGTCAATGCGTGTTGGCAGGCGGCTGAGGTGATAGTCGAGGCTCAGGTTGGTATGTTGCGGGGCGATGGCGATAAACCAGACGAAGGTGAGCGCGGCGTAGAACAGGTATTGGGGCAGGAGCCGTACGGCGCGGTCAAGGTAGAAGCCGGGGGCTTGCTTGATACTCGGGTAGCGGCGTTGCAGCAGGCCGGCCATGACATAGCCGGAGACGAGATAAAAGCCAACGACGGCGATAACGCCGGGGTTGAGGCCGCCGATGCGGTAGCCCATATGGCTGAGGGCGACCGCTATGGCGAGGATGAGCCGGTAGGTTCCCAGCATGGTGTCAGGGCGTGGGCGGCAGGACGGCATAGCCATCTTGCGTGCTTATCCTCGCCTGGAGTGCGGCGGGCAGTCTGGGCCATGCTTGGGCTGCGGGGAGGATGTAGAGGGTGCGCGGGTCGGCACGGCCTTGCGTTAGCGCCTGCCGCGTTTGCTGGATATCTTGCGTGAGTTGATCTTCGTTGGCGCGGGCGGTGTGGGCGGCGTTGGTGGCGAGGTGGCGGCGGGCGGCAAGCTCGGCAAAGGGCAGGTAGATTTGCGCGGTTTCCGCCGGTGGCGTGAGCAGGATCAGGCGTTCTGCGTCAGCAGCCCAGCGTGACCATGCGGGTGATTTGAGTGGGGTTTCCCAGTGGCTGCGTGCGTGGATGAAACTTCTTAGGGCTTTGTATTTTGCGCTTAGGTCGACCACCTGGAGCAGCAGCGCGAGGCTGAGCAAGGCGAGCGCGGGACGATAGGTCAGGTGGCGCACGATGCCGCCGAGAAGGATCAGGTTGAGGAGGTAGAACAGCGGCCAGCCCAGCCTGCCGCTGGCGCGGAAGGTGGATAGCGCAGTGTGCAACCATGCGGGTAGCGGCACGTTGGCGAGATGGTCAGGGCCAAGGGTAATCTGGTTGGACAGGGCGAGGCACCAGAAGGCAAATGCAATCATCAGCAACGGCCAGATGTTGCGCAAAGCAAGACGGTTGTCGGCGGGCATCGCAGTAGCGGCTGGGCGTAGCTTGCGGCTTACGCAGGCAAGGCTGGCAACGAACCCGAGCAGGAGCATACCAGCACCCAGATAGAGATAGCCTTCATATTGCCCGGCGGTAGCCACGCCCATGTCGCCGATAAGGCGCGCGGCGCCGTGTTGGGCGCCGATGAAGTCAGGCTGGATCAAGGCCAGCATGTTCATGGAGAAAAAGCCGTAGCCTTCACCGGCGACTCCTCCGCCACCTGGTTTGAGATAGCCTGCGGCGAGCATGACGAGCAGGAGCGGCGGCAGGATGAGCAGGATTTGTTTGCCGCCTGCTTGCCAGGCACTGGCGCGCAGCGGTTGCTGCCTGGGGATGACACTGGCAAACCATAGCCCCAAAATCATGAGCAGCAGGTAGGGATGGGTGAGCGCTGCGGTGACGAGGAGCAGCAGCCATTTTCGTGGCAACCATGCGGCCAGGAAGCCGTGCATGGCGGCGAGCAGCAGCCAGTGGGCCATCAGCGCCTCGTGGCCGTAACCGCGCATGAGCATGGGCGGGCTGAGGATGAACAGGCAGGCGCCGAGTATGCGCAACCACGGGTGCGGCGTGATCCAGCCCATGAGGCGTTGCGCGAAGAGGCCGGTGAGCAGGTAGCAGCTGAGTATCCAGAGGCCGAAGTATTGGAACTCGCTGCTGAGCAGCGCGTTGAACGGCTTAAATGCCAGCGCAAGGAGCGGAATGGCGTCGGAAAAAACAATCGTGGTGCCTGCAGGATAACCATAACTGTTTATCCGCCCCAGCGGCCATTGCCAAGGCTCGTGGCGAAAGAATTGCCAGCCGAGGTAGTGCTGGGCTGGGTCGCCCTGCATCATCCAGGCGACATTGGCGGGGTTAAGCGTGGCGTAACCGAAGAGGTAGCCGTAGATGAGGACGCCGAACAGCATGACGGGCAGCGTTTCCTGCCAGGTCTGCGCGTGGGATGGCGCAGCCAGGGTAATGTTTGACGCTGTTGCGCGCATAGGAAATCAAGAAGGCAGAGGGGATTAGGCTGGATTATAAGCTCCGCCGGAAATATGCCGCCTCACTGCATGTTTTCTGGGAATCCAGCGGTGGCTGATCGTTGCACCGAGGTTGGCTTCTGGGTTCCCGCCTGCGCGGGAACGACGGGTGGGGTGTTTATTCCCGCTGCCCTTTTCCGTCATTCCCGTTACCCTTCCCCCGTCATTCCCGTTATCTTTTCCTCGTCATTCCCGCGCAGGCGGGAATCCAGCGGTGGCTGGCAGTTGCACCGAGGTTGGCTTCTGGGTTCCCGCCTGCGCGGGAACGACGGGCGGGGTGTCATTTCCGCCGTCCCTTTTCCGTCCTTCCCGTTACCCATCCCCCGTCCTTCCCGTTATCTTTTCCTCGTCATTCCCGTTATCTTTTCCCCGTCATTCCCGCGCAGGCGGGAATCCAGCGGTGGCTGATCGTTGCACCGAGGTTGGCTTCTGGGTTCCCGCCTGCGCGGGAACGACGGGTGGGGTGTCATTTCCGCCGTCCCTTTTCCGTCCTTCCCGTTACCCTTCCCCCGTCCTTCCCGTTATCTTTTCCTCGTCATTCCCGCGCAGGCGGGAATCCAGCGGTGGCTGGCAGTTGCACCGAGGTTGGTTTCTGGGTTCCCGCCTGCGCGGGAACGACGGGTGGGGTGTCCTTCCCAAATAGGCGGGAATCCAGGGGAAACGGCGTGGGAGTGACGAAAAAAGGTGCAGGAGTGACGCAGAGCCTGCACTGGCATGAGGGAGGCCTATGGGTAAATGACCAGGGAGACCGGGGTCACGGACGGCGTTCCGGGTCTTGTGGCGGAGAGCGGATGATGTAGGTGGGGCGCGCCTTGATTTCGTCGTAGATGCGGGCGAGGTAGTGGCCGATGACACCCATGCTGAGCATGATCAGGCCGCCGAATAGGGTGACCAGCAGGATGACCGTGGTGAAGCCGCTGAGGGCGATGCCTTGGAGTTTTTGATACAGGGCGATACTGCCAAAGATGGCGCCGATGGCTAGGCTGATGACGCCACCCCAGAGTATCGACACCAGGGGCAGGGATGAAAAGGCGGTGATGTTGGTCAGGGCATAGCGGATGAGTTTTATGCGGCTCCATTTGCTTTGCCCTTGCTGGCGTTCGGGTACGGCAAAGGGGATGGTGGCGGTGGGATAGCCCATCCATTGGATCAGGCCACGGAAGAAGCGTTGCCGCTCTTGCAGGCTGAGGTAGCTGTGAATGACTTGCCGGTCGAGTAGTTTGTAGTCGCTGTGGCCTTGCAGGTCGAACCCGGCGAGTTTGTGGAAGAGGCCATAGAACAGGCGGGCGAACAGCCGGGTGGCAAGGCTTTCCTTGCCGCGCGTGGTTTTTTGCGCGTCGACGACGAGCGCGCCGGCTTGCCAGAGCTTGACCATTTGCGGTACGAGTTCGGGCGGGTGTTGCAGGTCGCTGTCCATCAGGATGACGGCGTCCGCTTTGTCGGCGACGGCTTCGATCCCGGCTTGAATCGCGGCTTCCTTGCCGAAGTTGCGGGTGAATTGCAGGACGCTGATGGCGGGTTCGTGGCGGGCGATGTCGTGCAGGATGTTGGCGGTGCCATCATCGGAGCCATCATCGACAAGCAGGACTTGCAGCGAAAAGTCGGCGCTGGCGGGACGGCTCCGGGCGAGGATTTCAGCCAGGTGCGCGGCGATGCACTGGCGCTCGTTGAACACCGGGATGACCAGCATGATGCGTGGCGGTGTGTTTTCTATGGCCATCAGGTCACCGTTTCGGTTGTGGCCGTTGCCATGCCTGCACCGGCTTCTGCTTCCTTGGGTTCGTTTGTTGCATTGAGGTCCAACACTTTCTGGCTTGCCGTGTGTGCGGCTAATTGCATCGCATGGGCATAGATTTCCGCTGCGGTTGATTGCCAACTGTGCGGCTGGTATCCCGCGGCTATGCTGGCGTTTTTCTGGCGTACCCAGGCAGGGTTTTCAATCAGGAAGCGGAGGCGTTCAACCCAGGTGGGCAAATCCCATGGGTCAAGGTATTCAACCCAGCCCTGCCCGACTTCCGGCAGTGAGGCGGCGTTGGAGGAAAGGCAGAATTTACCGAAGGCGAGGCTTTCAGCCACGGGCAGCCCCCAGCCTTCGTAAAGCGAGGGATACACGGTGAATTGGGCGTGTTGATAAAGCTCGGCGAGGTCTGCGTCGTTGACGTGATTGAGCTGAATGATACGTTCCTTGACGTTGGGGTCGAGGGTTATGTCGAGCAGCAGTTCTTGCACTCCCCAGCCAGGCATGCCAACGAATACCAGCTTGGGCAGCTGGACACCTTGGGCGGCGAGTCGGGTATAGGCGCGGTAGAGTATTTCGTGATTCTTGCGCCGCTCTATGGTGGATACGAACAGGATGTAGGGCGATTGGCGTACCTCGGTAATGGCTGGCGACAGGGTAACCTGGGTGGTTTTTGCGGGCAGGATGTCGCCTCCCAAATGCACCCTGGCGGCATCACGATACGGTACGGCCAAACGGTCGAGCAGGCGGATCAGGTCGTTGCGCGAGGCGTCGGAGATGCACAGGATGCGGTCTGCCGTCCAGGCCAGATCGGCAAAATAGTGGGCAAACTGGCGTGATACGTCTGCGACGCAGAGTTGCGGCAGCAGCACGGGAATGATGTCATAGCAGAACAGCAGGCATTTCAGTCCCTTGGCTTGTTTTATCCGGTACAGGTGCGCCATGTCCTTGTTATCCCAGTCCAGCCCCATGGAGACATATACGCTGCCATGGGCGAATTCCAGCGCTTCCCCGTGGGGCGTGCTGGGGACGGCGTGCGGGGCGCGGCTGAGCGATGAGCGCAGGCGCTGTAAATGATGCCGGCAATAATTGATCATCCTGACCAGCCTGGGCTTGGCTTTTATCAGGGTGCCCATGACGCTGATACCGAGTTTAGGGGGCAACAGGCCAACGATTGCCTTGATGCGATGCCGCAGGTTTTGCCTGAACTGGCTGCGCTGTGGTGTGGTTGCTGTGTGCATGGTCGCGTAATTCATGATGCGGGCTAGTTGCGCCCGTACCTGATCTGGCGTGAGGCTGTAGAATTTTTTGCCGGTCTTGTCGTAGTGACAAAACCGGACGCCTGGTGGGGCGTTTTCGATTAGCCAGCTACAGAATTGCTGTTCGACGCGGACGATGCCAACCACGGGGCGATGCCAATGGAGGATGGTCGTGACATCCACCCAGATGGGGGCGATATTGTTCATGTTATTCATTGGCTACTGTGGCTGCTGTGGCTGCTTTGGCTATTGACGGCCTTTAGCATGGGCTTGAGGGTTTCTGTCCATAACAGGGTTTGACGCAGGACGTGTTCGCTTTGCGATGCCTGGGGTGATGATTGATGGGGTGGCTGGTGCAGCATTGTGTACATGGCTTGCCTGAACGCAGCAGGCGTTTGGGCTGCCTTAACGCCCGAAAGGGTGCGATAGCGGTCAAAACCGCGGAAGCTGACGGGGGTGCCAAGGACATATTTGCCGGAATACAAGGCCTCGGCGGTTTTGATGTTCGAGCCGCCACCTTCGGTGATGGGCAGGATGATGGCATGCGCCAGCTCCTTGATGGCCGCAAGCGCGGCGTTATCAACGAGACCCAGTATCTGCACGCGGGAGCTGTTGAGCGGCTCCCAGCGCTGAAATAGCGGATGCGCTGGAATGTGCGGGCTGACGCTGCCAACGATGCAGATTTTCCTGTCCGGCGGCAGGAACCCCAGCGAGTCGCCAAGGGTGTCGAAAAATCCGGAGATATTGGGCGGGTGTGCGCTGCCGACAAACAAGGCAAACGGCGTTTGCGGTAGCCGTTTTTTCCAGGCTTGCAGGGCGCTGCTCTCTGCTTGCCAGGCGGCGATGCCATTGGCGGCAAGCACAACCTCCTTGCCCGACCATGCCGCCAGCTGTGCGCCATCATCGGCGGAGACGGCGAGGACTACGTCGGCCATCTCGCAGGCTCGCCGTTCGAGGATTTCGATTTCGTCAGCGACTGCGGCGGCTTCGGCTACATGGTATTGGTCGAGGATGGCTTTCTTGAGCGGGGCTTCGATATTTTGCGAGCCGTAGACAATGCGTGCATTGCGGTATTTTCCTTCTTCACGCCAGCGCTCCACAAGTGGCAGAAGCCAGGGTTGTTCCAGGTGGATGATGTTCGGATTGCCTTGTACGGCGGCGGATATTTTCTTGTAGGCGACCGGGTCGCCCGCTGCGTAGCGGCCGGAATTGAGGTCAGCAATGAGCGGCACGTGCTTTTCATGCCATAGCTGCCAGGGGGTGTCCGGCGGAAAATCAAAATCGTGGTCGCCCCTGGGCTGCGGCTGCATCTCGTACAGGTTGATGGATTGCACGGCGTGGCCGGCGTGTTGGTAGGCATTGATGATTTCAGCGAGGCGAATCTGCCCGCCATGCACGGGGGTGACGCAGGGGTAGGAGCCTAGCACCAGGACTCGCCGCTGATTGTTTGCAAGCGTCATTTTTATACCCAGGGTTTTCTGGCCACGACTGAATAATCGCGTGGGCCGTAGAGCAGTTTATCAAGCTGGTCATCCCCGCCACGGTAATTTTCGTGCGGGTTGAGGCGCATTGTTTGCAAATGTTGCAAGCCTTTTTGCAGCACTACGAACTCAATCAGTTCAGCTGGCAGGGGGCGTTTATGCGTGGGGTCAATCCAGAATGTCTGGCTGGCGACCAGGATGTTTTCCGGGTTCGGGGTTTCCATGATGAGGATGCCGCCCGGTTGCAAAATGCGGTGGATTTGCGCGACCAAGGCCAATAGGTCATCGAATTCGATATGTTCAATGAACTGGAATGCGGTGACGCCGCCCAGGCTGGCGTCCGGCAGTTGCGCCAGGAATTCCTGCGCGGCGGCAGTGCTGACTTTCAGGCCGGCAGTGCGGCAGGCTGCGCCGTTGATCGGATTCAGGTCGACCCCTTCGGCGAGTATGTCCGCGTCAGAGAGCAGTTGCAGCCATTCGCCCCGGCCGCAACCGATGTCCAGGATCGGTGCGGTGGGCACTTCCTGCTGGAAAATGGCCAGATAGGGCTGCAAGCGGCGGCGGACTTCCGCCGGGGAGCCGCGGAAGCGCTTTTCCAGGTCGAGGTAAAACCCATCATCAAGGTTGATGTCGGTTTGCCGCAAGGGAATGGCGTGTGCTGCATCCGCCTGAATGCCATGGATAGGTTTCAGGCTGCGCACCTCGCGGTACATGGCGGCAAAGAGCTGCTCCGAGAGTTGCTGCAACTGTGTTACTTCGATTTTATTGCCCACCGCGGTGACGATTTCAGGATAGGTTTGCTGCAACCATTGGACATTGGCCTGATGGTTGGTTTCCAGTTGTTGCAGATGGGTTAGCGCTTGGGCATGGGCGATTTCGAGCTGGGAGAGCTGCGCATGCAGCTTGTTCACATTGCCCCGCAGCCCCTTCAGGAACAATAGGCCGGCCTTGACCCTGGCGCATAGCTGCTTGATCCGGCTTGTTATCCCGGCATTTTGGACTTGCATTATCTTGCCTCGTTTATGCTGTCCATGTGCACTGCCATATGGCAGACGCCTATGGTGCTGGTTTTTTCCGCAGGGACGACCTGAAACGCGATAGCGCGCTCCCACCAGTCATAATTGCCCGCCAGATGATTATTGCTGGCATGCAAGGCCAGCGTCAGGCTGTAATAACTGGGCCCCAGGTTGATGGATGGAAACCTGAAATTAACGGTATAGCGCTTCCCTGCTTCCAGTTTTGGCATGGCATGCGCCATGTGAAAGGTATTGGTGCCGAAAATATCGTTGCCCACCCTGTCCTTGATGAGCAGGCCGATGGTGTAATCATCGACAGGTTGATGGACTTCAATGACGAGGTTCAATTCTGCCGGGGTGCCCGCAACCAGTGCCAGGGTCTCGCTACCATTCACGCGCCATTGCGCTTGCAAAATCCGCATCTGGCCATCACCGGAGCGTACAGCCTGTTTGCTGGTCAGCAGGTTTTGCATGGCTTCCTGGCTGATGCCTGGCACAATGATGGCGTTGTAAAAATCCAGCACATCGGCCGGTAAACCGTCTTTCATCACGGCGCCGCCTTCAATCAGGATCGCCCTGTCACACAGGCTTTTGACTGCGCCGGGGTCGTGGGAAACAAATAACAGGGTGGTGCCGTCACGCCGGTATTTCCTGATCCGGTCGAAACATTTGTGCTGGAAATAGGCGTCGCCTACTGCCAGCGCTTCGTCCACGATGAGAATGTCCGGACGCACCGCGGTCGCCACGCTAAAAGCCAGGCGTACTTGCATACCGCTCGAATAAATGCGCACCGGCTTGTCGAAGTAGTCGCCCAGCTCAGCGAACTCGGCAATCGCGTCCATTTGCTCGACAATTTGCGCATGTGACATACCTTGCAGGTAAGCCTGCATCAGCACATTTTGCCGCCCGGTGAATTCGGGGTGAAAACCCATCCCCAATTCCAGGAGCGCTGACAGGCTGCCACCGCAACTTACCTTCCCGGTGCTGGGGCTGGTGACGCCGGTAATGATTTTAAGCAGGGTGCTTTTTCCGGCGCCATTCCTGCCAATCAGGCCGACCGATTCGCCAGGTTCAATCTTGAAATTGATATTTTTCAGCACCCATTTTTCTGTGTGCCGGGGTGGCCAGCCCATCCATTCGAGCAGCCGGTGCAACGGATGCTTGTATTCGCGAAATGATTTACCTACCTGTTCCAGGCGCAAATGTCCCATGCTATAGCTCGTCCGTGATTTGCGGGGAGGCTTTTTGATAGGCCTGGTATGCCAGCAGCGTGAGCAGCAGCGTCAAGACCAATATCGGCACATAGGATGAAAAATCCGGCATGGCTCGGTGCAGAAAAATATCCTGATAACCCCGGATAATCGGCAACATCGGATTAAAAGACAGGTAGGTCTTCAGGTTTTTTGGCAGGGCGTCCGCAGCATAGACAATCGGGGTCAGCCAGAACCAGAATTGCAACACCAGCCCCACCGCATTACCTACATCCCTGAAAAAAACATTGATGACGCCCAGCAGAAAACCAAGCGCACTGGCAAATAGCGATTGCAGCAGCAGTAGCGGGATGATCATGAGCACCACCAGCCCCGGCCATGTTCCTGTGGCAATCAGAAAAGTAAAAAATATAGCGGAGGCAAGGAAATAATTAAAACCACTGGCAAACAAGTTGATCGTGGGCAAGACCAGCCGTGGAAAATTGTTTTTCTTGACGAGACCGGCATTGTCTACAAACACACCGGTATTCCGTGAAAGCAGCTCGGCAAACCACTGCCAGGGGAGCATGCCAGCGCAGATGAATACACTGTAGGCATAAATGTCGCCACTCCCCGGCACCCTGGCTTGCATGACGTGCGAAAAAACCACGACATAGATGGTGATCATCGCGAATGGCGCGGCCAATAGCCACAGCACACCTAGCACAGACCGGTTAAAACGTGATTTAAATTCCCTTGCAACAGCGCCGAGGATGAAGCGCCGGTAATTCCACACCTGCCGTAACTCCGCGCAAAGCGTTGACATGTCGCACCTAATGCCTTTCAATTGACTCAATTTTTATTGCACACTGCTGGACATGATGCCTGGGGCAGGGCGCACTGCTTTCCAGTGGGGGGGCTATTGTAGTCCAACGGCCAGGATGAAAAATGCGGCCTGTGATTGATCACAAACCCATGTTGAGGCACTGTTGCACTGGCCTTGGTTGGCGCCTACCCGAAACCACGGTGGATGTCAGCATGGCAACGATGTGGTTTTGCGGCCTATGGCATGCCCAATGCCACACTAAAAGTCGGCGCTGGCGGGACGGCGGTAGCCCATCTTTGCGGGATGAATCGCGCCGCCATCCATGTATGATGCGCTACGGCCGCTCCCGTGAAGGCTGTTATCCCGCGCGGTGCTCCGCCTGATTCCGACCTGCGCTGGCATGACGTGCAGATTGACTGGCCTGCGTCTCCCATTCAAGCCATTTGCTAGATTTCAACCGATGCTTTGCGCAACTAATACCTGCCCCTCCTTGCCTGAAAACTGCCCGGTGATACGCCTGGTTGCAGGGGTACGACTGGACCGCCGTAGGGGCACAGGGAAACAGGGCTGTGCCTCGTGTGTCGGCGCGATGCACTGCTACGGTAGTCGCTCGTCGTGAGGCTGTCTTCCTTGCGTGCGCCGTGGCGACGGCGCTTGATGCACCTGGGGATTGCTGCGCTGGCTTGCGCTGTTGTGCTGGGGCTGGAAATCTGGCGGCCAACGTTGATGAACCGGTTTGATGAGAACCTGCGCGACTTTTTCCTGCAGATTGTGGCTGATCCACAGGCTGAGATGCGGGTAGTTGTGGTGGATATCAGCGATGCGGCCATCCGTGAGATGGGACCCTGGCCCTGGCCGCGCAGCCGTATGGCGGATCTGGTGGAAATCCTGCTGACCGATTATGGTGCGCGCGCTGTTGGTCTGGATATCGTTTTCCCCGAGCCGCATGACGCGGATGGCGATGCGAGGCTGGCGGCGCTGGGCGAGCACGCGCCGCTGGCGCTGGCGCAGATTTTCGATTTCACACCGCGTTTTCCGAGTGTGCAGCTGGGCCTTTTGACTGGAGCAGTTAAGCCGCCCGCCCATGCGCTACCGCTGGTCGCGCATGGGTTCGTCGCCAACCATGCGCAATTGAGCACAGCCCGCTGTGTTGGCAATATTGGCTATGCGCCCGACCCGGATGGGGTGTTGCGTCATACACCGGTGGTCACGACATTTCAGGGACAGGCATTTCTGCATCTTGCGGCCAGCCTGCTGGCTTGTGCCGATCCTCATCCATCGGCCAACCTGCGGTTGCCCCTGGGTAATGCGCAGGGTTTGTGGCGGATTCCCTACCGGCACCGCTTCGAGGCGTATACGGTCATCCCTGCCGGGCAAGTCTTGCGCGGCGAAGTGGCTACGGCGCTGATTCGCGGCCGTTATGTGCTGGTGGGGTCGTCATCCCTGAACCTGGGGGATCGCATCAGCACGCCACTTGCACCACTGGTTTCCGGCGTGATGGTGCATGCACAGAGCGTGTCGGCGCTACTGGATGAGCGTGAGGGAATCGCCCGCGATTATCGGGATGGACGTTTATGGCTGTTGGCCTGGGCCGTGTTAAGCATTGGGGTGGCGGTTTTCTGGATTGGCCGCCTGTCGGCCTGGGGGGGGGCATTGTTGCTGCTTGCGCTAGGTTGCGCCTGGCTGGGCGTGGCGCTGTGGGGCGTGCGGGAGCAGATCGAATGGTCTATCGTGCCGCCGTTATGCGGCTATCTGTTTTTGCTGCTGGTTGCGGTGCCCTTCGAGTGGCGGCAATCACAACGCGAAGCGCAACACGTGACCGAGACGCTATCCCATTATGTGGCGCGTCCGGTGCTCGATGAATTACGCCGACGCGGCCTTACCTACAGCCTGGAACCGCAGTTGCTTGAGGTGACCGTGCTGATTGCAGATATGCAGGATTACACGCGCATGACGTCTTCGCTTTCTCTGGAAGAAGCAGCGCAGTTGACGAAGGAATTTCTTGATTGCCTGACGCGTCCCGTGCTCGCTCACGGTGGCACACTGGATAAATACACCGGCGATGGGCTGGTGGCATTCTGGGGTGCGCCGCTGCTTTGCCCCGATCAGGCCGATCAGGCCGTCAGCGCAGCGCTGGAAATCCTGCAGGGTGTGGAGGTTTTTAATGCGGACCGTGTGGCGCGAGGCATGGCCGCCGTGCGGGTGCGCATCGGCATCGAAAGCGGTCAGGCTTTAGTGGGCGATCTTGGCACGCCGTTTCGCAGCACCTATACGGCTGTAGGGAATTGCATTAACTTTGCCTCGCGTCTGGAGGCTGCCGCGCGCGATCTGCCCACGCAGCTGCTCATTGGCTCTGCCGCCAACGCCCACCTGGTGAAACACCACACCAAACCACTGGGCAAAATCACCTTGCGCGGCACGCAAACGACGATTGAGGTATTTACCGCTTCGACAGGTGCGATATAGCAAAACATGCACTGTGCGGACGGCACGCACAGGCGCCATCGGGAACATCATCGCTTCAAAAACAAAAGGATACCCACTTTGTTTGCGCTATCCCGTCTTTTTTGTTCCTGCGCGCAAAACAGCGCTGAGGATAATCGGGACTGAATGGAGAAAGCCAGCATCAGCGCTGGAGAAAATGCAGGCAACCAGCAGGCAGTACGATGGCGCTGCCAGTTCGCGGGTTCTCCAGCAGTAGCCGGTCTCCTGTCACCAGCACTGAGGAAGGCTCGTTTGCCAGCAGCGTCCACAGGTGTTCGTCGCCTGAGTCGGGTGCGGGATGGGCGGCATCATTCGGCGGCTCTCGCCAAATGGCGTTGGCGACGATCTCGGTGAGTAGCGTATCAATCTCGATTCCGGTGAGGCTGTGGGCGCGTCGAAGTTTCGGACGAAGCAAAATGGTACGGTATTCTTCCAGCAGCGCCGGTGAAAGCAAATAAGGCAAGCCGCCGTCCAGCATGGCATCCAGAATGCGGGCTGGCGGGCTTGCGGGATCGCCTGTGATCAGTCCGGCGACAAGGACGTTGGTGTCGATGATGAATAGGCGCAATCTCATGCGCTGCGCGCCGAGCGCGTTTCTTCGACGGCTAAATCCTGCGCTTCTTCGTCTGATAGATGCGAACGGCCGCGTGCCTGGGCGACCAACTGTCGCGCCCTCTCGATTGGCTTAATGCCCCGTAGCACAAGGCTTTCCTCGATGATCTTGGTAATGGAGCGCCCTTGCCGCGCCGCCGCTTCTTTCAGGGCTTGATGGAGCGAATCTTCCAGCGTGATCGTGAGTCGGCTCATAGCGGTTTCCTTGCGATATGGACTTTTAACTTAGCACAAAAACACCAATGCACCATCGGGCGCGTCCAACTGAGGTTTCCAGGATGATGAAACACGCGAAAGGCGGCATAAAGACCCGCCTTACCCTGCTTTCGCGGGGAGGCTTCTCCATGGCCCGCTCCGCTCGGTTATTACACAGCACGCTTGCCCGAGCAGTTCACGTCAGCTATTGGCGCGGCATAGTGAATTTTTAAATTTTGCGCAGGCTCAGGGGAAGGCTCATCCGTTAACGTGCCGGATCAATCAATAACAGGAAAAAAATCAGTGCCCACTTGCAAAACCCGTGACAAATATCACAAAAAAGCGTATTCTTCGTTGTGATATTTGTCACAAATCGCCTGGTGGTTTTACCCTCGGCATTTCCAGCTCGCCGTTTGCGCGCTGAATCACGCCACTATTTATGGAAGTTTCAATAAAGACGCATGATGCCAAAATTTGCACTCCCCAAGAATGAACTGACCCAGGCGTTGCTTGGCTTTAAGCGGATATTCAGGACGATAGGCGTATTCAGCGCCGTCATCAACCTGCTGATGCTGGTGCCTTCGCTGTACATGCTGCAGGTTTATGACCGGGTGTTGACCGGCCGTAATGAAATTACCCTGCTGATGCTTACCTTGATGATGCTCGGGGCTTATTTATTCATTAGCGCCCTGGAGTTTGTGCGCAGCCTGATTCTGGTGCGTATGGCGGCGCATATGGATATGAACATGAACAAGCGCGTTTATACCGCGGCGTTTGAACAGAACCTCAAGCGGGGCGGAACGAATGCGGGGCAGGCATTGCAGGATTTGACGAATATCCGCCAGTTCATGACGGGTAATGCGCTGTTTGCGTTTTTTGATGCGCCGTGGTTTCCGATTTATCTGCTGGTGATTTTTCTGTTCAACCCCTGGCTGGGCTTGTTCGCAACGTGCGGTTCAGCTGTCCTGGTGGTTTTGGCAATCTTCAATGAACGGGTGTCCCACAAGCCTTTGGCGGAGGCAAATTCAATGGCTATCGCCTCGTCCAACCTGGCGACCAATAATTTGCGCAATGCCGAGGTGATCGAGGCGATGGGCATGCTGCCCAATTTACAGGCGCGCTGGTTGAAACTGCATACCAAATTCCTGCACTTGCAGGCGGAAGCGAGTGAAAAGGCGGGCATCGTGGGCGCCGCCACAAAATTCGCGCGATTGTCATTGCAATCGCTGGTGCTGGGTCTGGGAGCCTGGCTGGCGATTGACGGCCATATCACGCCGGGCATGATGATCGCCGGTTCCATCCTGATGGGCAAGACACTCAGTCCGATAGAGCAGTTGATCGGCGTATGGAAATCATTCGCCAGCACGCGTAGCGCCTATGAGCGCTTGAGCAAACTGCTGCAAGACAACCCATCCCGCCAGGCGGGGATGAAATTGCCTGTGCCACAGGGGCATGTGTCGGTCGAAGGGGTGGTTGCAGCGCCGCCTGGCGCGACGGTGCCGGTGCTGCGTGGCTTGACTTTCGCCATCAACGCGGGAGATGTGCTGGGCATCATCGGGCCCAGTGGTGCGGGCAAGTCGACACTGGCGCGCTTATTGGTCGGCGTGTGGCCGGCTTCGCACGGCAAGGTGCGCCTGGACAATGCGGATATCTATCAGTGGAACAAGGATGAGTTAGGACCGAATATCGGTTATCTGCCGCAGGATATTGAGCTCTTTGGCGGCACGATCAGCGAGAATATCGCCCGCTTTGGCGAGGTGGATGCGGAAAAGGTCATTACGGCAGCCAAGCGCGCCGGGGTGCATGAAATGATTTTGCATTTCCCCAAGGGTTACGACACGCTGCTGGGCGATGGGGGGGCGGGCTTGTCGGGCGGGCAAAAGCAACGCTTGGGGCTGGCGCGCGCCATGTATGGCGACCCGGCGGTGCTGGTTTTCGATGAACCCAACTCGAATCTGGATGATGCAGGCGAGGCGGCGCTGGTCAATGCGATCAAGGACTTGCGCGAGCACGGCAAAACCATCGTGCTGATCACGCACCGCACCAGCGCCATCAGCATCACCAACAAGCTGTTGCTGTTGCGCGATGGCTTGGCCGAGCTATTCGGCCCGACAGCGCAAGTTCTGGCGGAGCTGCAAAAGCGCCAGGAACAAGCCCAGGCAGGCGCACAGGCGCGTCTGGCCGCTGTCAACAGTTAAAACCCAGAATGAAGCTCATGAAAAACTTGATCAAAAAAACAGATACCTCGGCGCATGCCCATGCCAACACGCCGGTTTTGCTGGTGCATGATGATGCGTCCCCTATGGCGCTCAAGACAGATCCGGCGCATTTTTCACGTATCGGCTGGATGGTTGTGCTGCTGGGTGTTGGCGGATTTCTGATCTGGGCGTTTTTTGCGCCGCTGGATCAGGGCGTGCCAGTGAATGGCACAGTGATGGTATCGACCAACCGGAAAGCCATTCAACACCCGACGGGAGGCAAGGTTGATGACATTCTGGTCAAGGAGGGCGATGTGGTCAAGGCCGGGCAGGTGCTGGTCAAGATGAATGACGTGGCGGTGCGTGCGGCGGCGGGCATCAGCCGGGCGCAATACTTCAACGACCGGGCTGTGGAAGCGCGTTTGATCGCGGAGCGTGATGGCAAACCGGCGGTGAGCTTTCCTGACGAATTAAAGGCTGAGGCTAAAACGGATTTTTCTGTTGCTGGCAACATCAGTCTGCAGGAACAGCTGTTCAGTTCGCGCCAGTCGGCCTTGAAAAATGAACTGGCGGGCATGGATCAGAGCATCGCTGGCTTGAAGCTGCAAACTGAGGGCTTGCAGCATTCCATGGAGAGCAAGCAGGAACAGCTGGTGTTTTTGAAGGAACAGCTGGCGGGCATGCGTGAATTGGCCAAGGATGGCTATGTGGCACGCAACCGGCTGCTGGAGCTGGAGCGTACTTATGCGCAGCTGAACGGCGCTATTGCGGAGGATATTGGCAATATTGGCCGCGCCAGGAGCCAGATTCTGGAAATTGGCTTGCGCCGCGCGCAACGGCAACAGGAGTATCAAAAAGAAGTCAGAACGCAGCTAACGGATATCCAGAGGGAAATCGAAGCGCTGCAGAATCGCTTGTTAAGTCAGGATTATGATTTGGCGAATGCCTTGGTGACGGCGCCGGTGGATGGCACTGTGGTCGGGATGGCGGTATTCACGCACGGCGGGGTTGTGCAGCCGGGTTTCAAGATGATGGATATCGTGCCGAGCGAAGATTCGCTGATCGTTGAAGGCCAGGTGCCGGTCAACTTGATCGACAAGGTGCATGTCAACCTGCCTGTCGAGATGATTTTCTCGGCGTTCAACCAGAACAAGGTGCCGCATATTCCGGGCATTGTGACGCAAGTGTCGGCTGACCGGCTGGTGGATGAAAAGACCGGTATGCCCTACTACAAGCTGAAAGCAAAAGTCGCGCCTGAAGGGGTGAAAAAAATTGCCGATCTGGCGATACGCCCCGGTATGCCGGTGGAAATTTTCGTCAAGACGGGCGAGCGCTCGCTAGTCAGTTACCTCATGAAACCGATTCTTGACCGCGCCAAGACGTCGCTCAGCGAGGAATGAACATGAATTTATCCAAGGCTCGCAAACCTTGCCTGCGCACTATCGCTGGCGTGGCACTGGGCGTGGCTCTCTGTTTTGAGATGAGTGGCGCACTGGCGCAAGCGCTGGGGCTGGTCGAGGCCTACCATGCCGCATTGCTCAATGATCCCACCTACCGCGGGGCGATTTATGACAACCAGGCCGGACAGGAAAATATCGCGCTTGGCCGCGCTGGCCTGCTGCCCAAGGTACAGGCTGTTTATGCGCCAAGTAAAAACAGGGCGGACATCACGACGACTCAGATGTATTTGGGCAAGGAGTATCAGAACACCACTCACCCAAACTACGACAGTCTGAATGCAACCATCCAGATTCGCCAGCCGCTGTTTAATTTAGGGGCTTTAGCGGGCTATAAGCAAGGCATTGCCAAGGCAGAGTACAGCGATGCGCAGTTTGCTTCCCGCGCACAGGATCTGGTGCTGCGCCTGGTGGGCGCGTATGCCGAAGCGCAATATGCCGAGGACCAGCTGGCTTTGGCAACCGCCCAGCGCGACGCTTATCTGGAACAGATGCACGTCAATGTGCGCATGTTCAAGCAAGGCGAAGGCACCAAGACCGATATGCTGGAAACCCAGGCGCGCGCATCCCTTGCCGAAGCACAGGTACTCGAAGCCCGGGATAACCTCACCACCGCGCGGCATACCCTGGCTGGCATTGTGGGCATGGAGATAACCGAGCTCGTGCCGTTGAGCAGGGATTTTAAAACGCTGCCAATCGAGCCTCCAAGCGCTGAGGCATGGCGCGCCCTTGCCCTGACCAAAAACGCGGAAATCGTGGCGCTCAATGCTGCAATTGAAGTTTCGCGCCAGGAAGCCAACCGCCAGCGCTCGGGGCATGCACCGACACTTGACCTGGTGGCCAGCTATGGCCAGCAGAACGCGACGACGACCAGCACTTATAACCAGGATTCAACCGTGCGCGCGGTGGGTGTAGAGCTCAACATCCCGATTTTTTCCGGTGGCTACACGAGCGCGGCAACCCGCCAGGCGGTCGCCGGTTACGAGAAAACACGGACGGATCTCGATGCCAAAATCAGCCAGATTTCAGTCGAAGTGCAAAAGCAGTTCAGTCTGGTGCTAAGCGGGGCACAGAAGATTGAGGCGTTAATGAAATCGGTCGAGTCCGCCAGTTTGCTGATCGAGGCGACCAAACAAAGCATCAAGGGTGGCGTGCGCATCAATCTTGACCTATTGAATGCGCAACAGCAGCTGTATGCCTCACGGCGCGACCTGGCGCAGGCCCGCTACAATTACTTGTTGGCTTATTTACGCTTGCGTAATGCCGCTGGCACGCTAGGCGCGCAGGACTTGATCGACATTGCAGGTTACTTCACGCCGATGAATTGATGCTGAATCGCTGTTTTTGCCTATCATTGCGCCAGTGTCCATTCGCCACCCAATCACCGGAGTTTTTATATGCCTTTACAGGCCTTATCCCATGTAACGCATCGCCAGCTTAAATTTCAAAACCTGGCAAGACCCTATGCTTTCGCCCAAGACAAACTGCTCGCCGGCTTGGTGAGCTCTGAGGTATCGCATGCCCTGCGGCACATGCCGATTGGCTTTACCTTGCATGAAGGTAAAGCGGCCCTGGTTGCGTTAATGGGGCTGGCTGAAAATGAAAACCTGTTTACCACTACCGAAGGGCAATGGCAGGGCGGATATATTCCAGCAGCGCTGCGTGCGGTTCCGTTTGGCTTGATGCCGAATGCCGATGGCACAGAGCAGACCGTGGTTATCCAGGATGACGGTGGCCATTTTGATACCAGCAATGGCACGCCGCTATTTGATGAGACAGGCCAAGCGACTGAATTTCTCAGGAACATGATTGGTTTTCTGCAGGCTTACAAGCAGAACGAAGAAGTGACCGCCAAGGCACTGGCAGCTCTTGCCGCAAGCGAGCTGCTCGAACCGTGGGAACTGGCCTTTACCCGGCCCGATGGCCAGCCCCAAAAAATCGCCGGCTTGTTCAAAATTGACTCCGCCAGGCTCGATGCACTCACACCGGAAACGCTGGCTAATTTACACGCCAGCGGCGCTCTGCCCCTTATTTATGCGCACATTTTTTCACTGACGGCCATTCCCGCACTGGAGAAAATGGCGCGTGAGCGCGAACCGGTGATTCCTTCCAACATCAATTTCAGCATACTCGCCGACGATTATCTGAAGTTTTGAGCCCGCCGCTATCCAATCCCGCCTAGCTGGCAGTCCATTTGACTTTATTGCCTGAGAACCTGCTGCGTCAATGCCTATCCCATTAGAAACTATCGCCAACATTCCCTTGCTGAAGGGTCTGGATGGTGACACTTTAGGCAAGCTGTCCGCCATCATGGTGTCGCGCCTGTACTTAACGAATGATATTGTCATGCGCAAGGGCAGCACCACCAGTAATCTGGGATTTTTATTGCGCGGCGTCTTGCAAGTCATCGACACCAGCGAAGATGGCCGGGAAACGGGTGTCAATATGATACGCCCGGGTTCTTTTTTTGGCGAGCTGGCGGTACTAGATGGCTTGCCGCGCTCAGCCTCAGTCGTGGCCCTCAAGGATTCCGAGGTGGCATTTTTGCCAAACGCCCAGGCACGCGCCTTGATTTTTAACCGCCCCTTGGTGGCCGAGCGCATGTTGATCCATTTTTCCAAAGCACAGCGCGCCCTGACGCATCAATGCACGCTTTTGAGCATCCCGAATGCGTTTCACCGGGTATTTGCGCAATTACAGGCGCTGGTGCGCGAAACGCCGCAAGGCCAGATCATTGAGCTGCCCAAGCAGCATGAGGTGGCGATCATGGTGAACACCAGCCGGGAAACGGTTTCGCGTGCCCTGCATACCTTGATCCGCCTCAATGTGCTGGAAAAAAAGGGGACGGTGTTGATCGTGCGCAAACCGGCGCAACTCAAAACTGCGGCAGAAAACGGGCTGGAAGAATTGTCTGCACCCAGGCTGCTGACCAACAACGAAACATGAAATCTCCCCCCCCGCTAAAGCCTTTGGCTTGTAGAGGGGGCTCGGATCAACGACCAGAGCGCAGGGTTTTGCCCGCGGGGGAAAAGCTTCTGCCGCGCACATCGGTGTTGACCAGTGCTGTCTCATCGCCCCAATGAATTTCAGCGCCCTCTTGCCTGGCGCGCTGTTCAATGCCGGGGTATTCGCCTTCGAGCTATGCCTGCACAGCTTCTGGGTTTTGTTCATGGGCCCGCTTGATCGGCTTTTGCGGAGTGAAGCCCCAGCGTGCCAAGTATTTACCCACGCTGCGAATGTGCAGTTTGAGGCCGTATTCCTGTTCGATGAGCTGACCAACAGCTGCACGGCTCCAAAGAAAGAAATCCATTTTGAGTTGCTCGGGGCGCTTATCAATGATCGTGCGACGAATCGTATCCTCTTGAATCTCGCTCAGGCATCGTCCATCACCACGAGAACGACCCCGGCTTGTCGGGCGAATCGCCGCCCAGCCTCCCGCCACAAACAGATCAATCGTGGTGCGCACAGCCGGATAGCTCAAGCCTGTCATTGAGACAATTTGCATGATCTTGATGGCCTTCTGGTGCAATCGAACAACTTGCTTTCGCCGCTCATGAAGTTGTTCCAGCGTCTGCTTTCTTGCGTTCTCTTTTTCCATCCTTCTCAGGCACCAAAAAACCATGAAAGTTTATATTTCATCGGGCCTTATCAATAGTTACGGAATTTTTCAGCGGCTAACGAGCGTGTTGTATAGCGCGACATAAGACTGAACCATTTGATCCGCAGTGAAGTACTCACTGTAGCGCTCTTTGGCTCGCCGCCCCATCAGTGCGGCCTCCTCGGGGTGATCCCACAAATAGCGCATGGCTTGCCGCAGTGCGACCGGGTCACTCGGCGGCACAACCAGGCCAGTTTCACCGCCGATATTGATGAACGTCGTGCCTGTGCCGATTTCGCTGGAGATCATCGGCTTGCCGAACATCGCGCCTTCGAGCAGCGAGATGCCAAACGCCTCGGAGCGCAAGTGCGAAGGAAAAACAATGCCATAGCACAGGGTGAGCAAGGCCACTTTGTCTGCATCAGAAACCTGGCCTAAAAAATGAATGTTGAGCAAACCCAGCTTTCGGGCTTGCGTTTTCAATTCACCCTCGATCGGCCCTGCACCCACAATGACAATGGGGTAATCCGTGCCTAGCGCGGCTTGCAGCAAAATATGCAGCCCCTTGTAATAACGCAATACGCCAATAAACAGGAAAAACCGGGGGGCCAGCTTTTCGCGCCAATACCGCAGGCGTTCTGGCTGTGGCGGCGGATAAGTCGCTTTGTCCAAGCCAATGGGAATAACACTGACCTTGTCGGCAAACTTTGCCAGCACATCGCTCGTCGCCAGATAGTTTGGCGAGGTGGCGACAATGCGGTCCACGCTACCGAGGAACCTATTCATTAGCGGGCGATAGAGCTTTAACAAATACTTCTGGCGAATGATGTCCGAGTGATAGGTGACTACCGCAGGCTTATGCACACGGGTGGCAAAATGCACCAAGTCCATGAATGGCCAGGGAAAGTGATAGTGAATCACATCCGCCTGCCGGGCCAGCTCGGCAAACCGCCAAAAGGCCGATACGGAAAAACCCGTGGAGGCGATGAGAAAACTAAGCCGCGCACGGTGTGTCTGATAGCCGTAGAGATCAACCGTCCGTTCCACCCGGTTGGGGGTTAAGGACAGCACATCGGTTTGAATGCCATACTTGCCGCAGCCTGCGGCAATTTGATGGATGAGCTGCTCGACGCCGCCCATCGTATCGGGAAAAGCTGTTCTATAAAAATGTAAAACCCGCACACGTGATTCCTGAGTTATTTGTTCCGTTGAGATTTGCCAGCTTGTGTTTTACACAGCGACTAACGCACACCATGATAACGAACCCGCCGCTCGGCTACCGCCTCGGCAAACACCGCCCGCGTTTGTGTGGCGGCTTTTTGCCAGGAAAAGCGCGCGGCATTGTTCTTTGCCCGTGCGGCCAATGACGCGCGCCATGCCTCATTCGTCAGCAAGTCCAGCAGTCCCTTGGCGATGGCACTCTCATCCAGCGGATCCACCAGCACACCCGCATCTCCTGCCACTTCAGGCAGTGAAGAAGAGTGTGATGTCAGCACCGGTACGCCCAGCGACATGGCTTCGAGCAAAGGCAAACCAAAGCCTTCATAAACCGATGGCATAGCCAGAAACCGCGCATGCGCATACAAGGTGGCCAGTTGCGCATCGCTGACATAACCTGGCAACCGCACGTTATCGGCCAAGCCCAGTTCCGCAACCAAGGCGGGCACATTCACACCGCCCCAGCCACGGCCGCCAACGATGACCATCTGATGGCGCTGGCGAACCGCCAGGGGCAGCAGGGCAAACGCAGCCAATAAACGCCGCAGGTTTTTTCTGGGCTCCAGCGTGCCGACAAACAAGAAATAAGGCTGATCAATACCCAAAGGCAAAAGCGATGCACGGGTATCCGGTGGAGCCAAGGGTGTCACGCCCAAGGGCACCACCCGCACCTTGTCGCGCGCCGCCGGACACTCCGCAACCAGATCATCCGCCGTGTTTTGCGAGTCAGCCAGAATCCTGTCGGCCAGACGAACGGCCTCGGGCATCAAGCGTTTTTCCATCCAGCGGCTCAAGGGACGCATGGTCTCGCCCGCGTGCTTCCAGACCAGATCGTGGATCGTCACCACGCGGGCAATGTGCGCTGGCAAAAAGCGTGGCAAGCGGTGCGTAGTGCCCCAAAACACATCCACATTGTCTCTCGCTGCTACGGCAGGCAACACTGTTTGCGACCAAACCATGCGCCCGAGCCGACCGTGCAGCTTGCCTGCACGAATATGGGCATGCTGGTTGGTTCCATTTGGGTCAGCCAAGTTACCCATCATGGGTGGCGACGGCATGTACAGGAAAAAATCATCTGCCTGCGCCGCTTCCTGTGCCAAAAGAGCGCGGGACATCTCAACGGTATACCGCCCGATGCCCGTTAGTGGAATGGAAAGCAGGCGCGCATCAACCCCGACACGCACTAAAACTGCCCCATCGTATACATCCAGCGCAAGGTTTCTTGCAGGGAAATCATTGGCTGCTTGTCAATCGTGCGCCACAGCTTTCCAGCACTGCCTTGCAACTGCTTGACATCATTGGCGCGCACGAAAGCCGGATTCACCCGTACTTTGATCTGATAGCCAGCAATCTCGGTCATCATCTCCAGCACATCGCGTAGCGAATAGACGGCTCCAGAACACACGTTGAAGACCTCACCCGCTGGCACCTTTTCCAGCAGCGCGGCATACACCCTGGCCACTAGGCGCACATCCGAAAAATCGCGTTCGACATCCACATTTCCCAACTCGATCACCCGTTCGCCGCGCTGAAAATGACCGACAATCTTGGGCAGCAAAAATTTCGCGCTTTGCCCCACGCCGGTGTAATTGAATGGCCGCACAATCACAATCGGCAAACGATCCATCCACAACCGTGCCATGTATTCCATGGCCAGCTTGCTCACCGCATAATCATTAGTCGGCGCTGGTGGCACGGCTTCATCAATCACGGGTATCGCTGCATTGCCATAAATGTTCGCGCTACTCGCCAACAATACCGCCCGTGGCCGGCGCGCCAGCCTAGCCACTGCTTCGAGCAGATTGCGCGTGCCCATGACATTGACCTGATAAATCGCGGCGGCATCGCCATGAGCCACAAACGAAATTGCTGCCAGATGCACCACGACATCGGGCTGAATTTCAGCGACCATGCGCGCTACGGCTGCACGGTCGCAAAGATCCACGGCAAACCGGGTTGCATCCTGTGGTTCGCTGGCTTGCACCGTGCCAACCACATGGTAACCGGCGGCATTCAATTCATTTGCCACATAGCTGCCAGTAAAGCCGGCCAAACCGGTGACCAATGCCCGTTTTGTCACGTTTGCCCACCAATTACCGCCACCCAATCCAACGCATGGGCATTGTGAAAAACCTTGCCAAGGAAAAGCTGCAATCGCATCAAAATGAAAACCCGCGCGCATTGCGCCGCAAGTCTGCCTCGACCATCATTGCGCATAATTCTTCCAGCGTTGTCTTGGCCGCCCAACCCAGCTTCTTGAGCGCCTTTTCCGGATTGCCGATCAGCAGATCCACCTCTGCCGGGCGATAGAACTTCGGATTCACCCGCACCAGGGTTTTTCCTGTGGCCGTGTCGATGCCCACTTCCTCCTCTGCCTGGCCCTTGAACTCAATCGCAATGCCCGCCGCCTTGAAGGCCATGGTCACAAAATCGCGCACCGACTCTGTCCGGTTTGTGGCCAGTACATAAGTATCCGGCTCATCCGCCTGCAGCATGCGCCACATGCCTTCTACATACTCTTTGGCATAGCCCCAGTCGCGCTTGGCGTCCATGTTGCCGAGTTCCAGCACGTCCAGCTTGCCCTGCACGATCTTGGCCACGCTGTCGGTAATCTTGCGCGTGACGAACTCGCGCCCGCGCAGGGGCGATTCGTGGTTGAACAAGATGCCACTGCAACCAAAAATACCGTAGCTCTCGCGGTAATTGATGGTCATCCAATGCGCGTACAGCTTGGCCACGCCGTATGGGCTACGCGGGTAGAACGGCGTTGTTTCTATCTGCGGAACCGCCTGCACCTTGCCAAACATCTCGGACGTGCTGGCTTGGTAAAAGCGGATCTTCGGGTTGGCAATGCGGATACCTTCCAGCAAGTTGGCCGCCCCCACGCCAGTTATTTCCGCCGTGGTAATCGGCTGGTCAAACGACACGCCGACAAAACTTTGCGCCGCCAGGTTGTACACCTCACTGGCTTCCGAACGCTCGATCAAACGGATATTGGTGCCTAAGTCGGTCAGGTCATATTCCAGCAGATTCAGGTTGGGATGATCTTGAATACCCAACTCTTCGATACGCCAGAAGTTGACCGAGCTCGTTCGCCGGTAAGTGCCAAATACTTTGTAGCCCTTGTCCAGCAGCAATTGCGCCAAATAGGCGCCATCCTGGCCGGTAATGCCGGTGATCACTGCACTCTTCATACCGCTCCATTCAAAAATGGGTTAATTATAGTTGCCTCCGATTACTGGGTGTGGAGGACTTGTCATTTAGGCAACGAATCAACCGGGCAGCATTCAGTACAGTTTCCGGCGGGTGATTTACAATCAACCTCTTACCTTGAATATCTGCCATCAGCATCCGAACCAAGGTGGTCTTGCCTGACGGCCTTTGTTCACTTCATTGCGCCATAGGTAGCCTGCTCAGAAACGCCAA
>LNAP01000987.1_pt1 | contig 31101 bp, 31 predicted proteins | sample 602601 | NCBI WGS metagenome assembly LNAP01 (sample SAMN02440304, study PRJNA202911) | soil metagenome | biome: Subtropical and temperate rainforests or woodlands; isolation source: soil samples (1 kg each in a 20% v/v slurry with milli Q water) were... ...
GGCGCAGCAGTGCCAAGGTCGGTGCGGGGAAGTTCAGGCCATTGCGACCGCTGCCACCGGCTTAGCGTGCTTTATTTTCCGTTTTCTGAGACGACCCCTTCCAGGGTGTTGGCAGAGCGATTATGCGTTTGAGGGAAAATATTTCTATGCAGTAGGTGAAGAGTGCAAGCTTCCGTCCAGCGCAGCTGACCGTGAACACTATGTGCTGGAGATAACCAAGGAGGTACGCAACGGTACTGCTTCGTACTCCGCTAAATTTCCAGTAGCAGCACAAATGGGCCTACCGATTACTAGCTCTCTAGGCGCAACAGCTACAGACGATAAAGAGCTTACGTTCAGATTCCATAAACCTGAGGCGTCCGGAATGTTTACAGGAAGCCCAGCTTTGGATTTAGTCCTGACAGTCATACCTAACAAGAGGTTTGATAACCATCTCTCGATGACAAAAGGATGGTTCATAGCGGCTCAGAGTGGGAAGGTCGTCGAACGGGATATTTTGAAAGGCTTGAGAAGCTCTAACGATATTGGATTGTCGGGTGCTTGCCTGAGAAAAGAAGCAAGCACCCATTGATTGCAGTTGACGCACAACCTGACAGATCCTCGGGGCTGAAGAAGACATGCCGCTATCAGCAGAGGCTATGTTAAGTATTTCCAGTAACGTGGATCATCTCAGGCTTCACAGGCAAGTATTGGAGTTTTGCAATGACCCGTATCGCAAGGATGAACATGATCATTGGTGGCCTGGGGCATCTGGCCATGATGGCGTGCATCATCTATTTCAGCTCCACGTTGGCCAACTTTCTGATATCCATTCTGGTCGTGAGCACTGTTGAAGCTGTGGCTGTTCATCTGTACAGAAAATACCGTTTGAAATCGCGGATACCTGTTTTCAAAGGTTGAGCGAGGGTTGGGCGCAGATCATCAACAGAGAGGCAACACCTTGAAGGAAATACAGGGCAAGCTCGTTGGGACACTCATTGCAGCACCGCTGGTGTTTATCGTTTGGTGCTGTCTGTCATTCCTGTGGCGCGGCTATGTCCCTGATAAGATTCTATGGTTAGTTACCCTGGTCACAGCTAGTTGCATGTCGATTTTCGTTTGGCTGGTTTTGTCGAATCGGAAAGCTGTACGAAATCGGGTGTACCTGAACGTCAAACCGAACGTAATCGAAATCGAGGGCGCCGAGCATTTCAGTGGCGAATTTTCGTCGGACTCACGATTCCTCATCAGTACCGATGCTTTTCAGAAAACACTTGTGGCTGTAGTTCTGCGCAAGTCATACACCCGAGGTCGCTTCATGTCTGCGCGCGAGGCTGCCTACGTCCGGATCTGGCCCGGGAATATCGGAATTACAGATCTGGAGATTGGGGCTATCTACAAGGCCCTGGATGAAGAGTTCATTGAGCTCGAGGTCGAAGTTGTTGGGGATACTGACGGTCATCACCCTCATGCAACGGCGGTTAAGGCATAGCTGCTGAGCATCTGAATTCACGGCCAATGATGTACAACGCAAACAAAAAAAGCCGACGTCTAGTCGGCTTTTTTGCGGCGGATGTTTTAGCCTGAAAGGTCTTCAGGGCTGAAGCGTACTCGGCGCTCTTTGTAGAGGCGTTTGTATGTGCTGTCGGTGACCTGGCTCATCTCAGGGAGCTGCTTGACGGCCAAGATGGCTGATGTGGCCGATGAGTCAAATGCCTTGTCACCACTCGATTTGACAACCTTGGCCGAATCAACATGACCTTCGCGTCCCATTTTGATCACGATCTCCACGACCATCCCATTCTGGGCGCTTTCAGGGCGCTTCCAGTTTGAGATGATCTTCGATACGAGAATCCCGTCGACAGTCTCCAGCACCTTGGGCTCTTCGACTACCACGGGCGCTTTGATCTGATCCAGTACAGGATGGGGTTTCAAACCCATTGATGGTGTTTGAAATGCTGCAAGGATGGTGTCCTCTATCTTACCAACACTGGCTTGGGGAGCGCCGCTCTCACGAACCGGGGCCTCCTCGATGCGTGAGTCGGTAGCCGTGAATATCTTAACGCCGGCCGGAGTCGGTGCCGCAGGTCCTACCGGGGCCGCGGGCTTTGCGATACCCACAGGTAGATCTTGCGGGGATACCGCAACTGCAACTTTAGGTGTCGGGAGAGATTCAGCTTTGGGTTCGGCATCAACGGGAGCTGTATCCGGCTGGCCAGAGCTCAACTCTACATGCTCGGCTGTAACTGGCTGGACTTCATCAGGGGACGCCTGCTCTTTTGCCGCAGAATTCCCACTTGGGCGCCCCAGGAATGGCAGCATGGCAATCTGGTTGTCTTTGAGCTGTGAAACCAGCGAGTGCAGTTTTCCAATCTCGCGCTGGCTTTCTTCGTGCTGTGCCTTCATCTCGGTGCGAGCAGAGTTGACCATTATCAGCGCTGTGGCTGACATGGTTGCTAGGACCAATGAAATTGTCGACGCTAGGAGCGCCAGATGCTTTTCCGTCACCACTCAACCCTCTTGTTGGTGCGGATAGGGTAACGGCTTGTATGGGAAATCAAAGTCAAAATAGGGTGCCCGAATGCGGTGACGGCTCCTGGTTTTGGACTAGCAGTTCGAAGTGGCAGAAACGGGTACAGTCGTTATATTGAAGACACCCCTTAACTGGACCAGGAACCCAAATGGTCAAGATATTTGTCGACTCCAGGGAAATTCCATCGCGTATCCCGGAAGCTCTTCGAGAGCTGGGTGCAGAGATCGCCACCGGCAACTTGGAGACGGGCGATTATGTGCTCGAAGCTAATTTGGTGGTCGAGCGCAAGACGGCTGCGGATTTCTGCGCAAGCATCATCGATAGCCGTTTTATCAACCAGGCTAACAAGATGGGGCTCAACTTTAAAAAAGTCATTTGGCTGATTGAAGGCGATATTTTTGCAGTAAGGTCGCAGATCCATCCTGATGCATTAGATGGTGCGCTCAGCTACCTTGCTGTGGTCATGGGCCAAACAGTCCTATGGTACAAGAGCCCAAAGCGGGCAGCCGGGATACTATATCGGATGGCAAAGCACGCCCAAGAGGGCCTCGGATACGAACCTCCCATGCGAAAGGGGAAGGTACCAGCTGGGATTGGACAGGCGCTGTTCAATCTTGAGGGGCAAAGCGGGTGCGGCCCTGTAGCTGCCCGCAAACTGCTCAACCATTTCCGCTCAGTCCATAGGGTCAACAACGCATCGATCGAAGAGTTGTGCGCTGTGAAGGGTATAGGCCCAAAGAAGGCGCAAGCGATTTACGAAGGGATTCACTTCGAACTGCCCGAAGGTGTATCGGCTGACGATCAACCGACCCTGCTAGCTGATCCGCCCGCGCCAGAACCATTGGTTTGAAAAAAGGCCCCTGATCGCGGGGCCTTTTAAGTTCTGCTGAGCTCAGATGCATCAAACCCCAGATTCGAACTTCACTGTGCGCTGGCGAAGATACTTCAAGTAAATCGCACGATTCACCGTGGCCATCTCTGGAATCTTGGCAAGGTCAGCGGCAGCCTTAATCACTGAGTCGTCCACGTCCTTCGAGCCGCTCGAAGTTGGCACCAAAGCGTTGGTAATGGTGCCGTCTGGAGCGAACTGAACAAGAACCTCAAGTGAAACGGGAGAAGTGGCCGACTCAGGACGCATCCAGCGACTCTGCAGGCGAGCGACAAGCATCTTGTCGAAGTTCTCAACACCCTTCTTCTCGGCCTCTTCCACCTGCTTCTGAGCGTCAGCGTGCGCAGCGTCAGCTTTGGCCACCGCGGCCTCTTGCTCAGCATCGAGAGCAGCTTTGGCTGCCCGGTAGGACTGGGACTGATCAATCGACTGTTGCAGGTTAGCAATGTTTTTGTCGGCGTTGAGTTGATTTCGCAGAATGGCAGCTTGGCTGATCTTCACCTCGGCTGCGTCACTGCTGGCCTGAACAGACTTTGCTTCAATGTTAAGGATCCGTTCCCGCTGGCTTTGCCACGCATCATCCACAGCATTTGCCGCGCTCATGGCCTTAAACGAAGCGTAGAACGCGATGACTACCAGAACCATCAGCACGACGATGATGCAAAGTGCGCCGGCAACGAGCGTTGTCCGCTTGATGTTAACGGTCGAGGCGTCGCCTTCTTCCTGGCTAAGATTTTTGATTAGGGCTCGCATAACGCTCCATCACTTCAGGGATTCACGCCTTCAGGCGGCCAGGCAGGTTGCCTAGCGCTGGATATTCTCCACGTGATCCAGTATTGACTCCATTCAAAAGGGGGTCGCCAAATTTGTTGAGGGTTGGAGGGCTCTGCAGGGTGCGGGAAGGGAGGTCAGCGAGATAACCTAAAAAGCTTTGGTGCTTTTATCCAAACACCAGCGCTGATGCCATGACCGCAGGGAGGTAACCGCCTCCGGATGAAACCGCTGATACCTGGACAATCTTTCTGGTCATGAACATGATTCCTTGCAAGCTGGAGAGCTTCGAGCAGGCGAGCTTGTAGTGCGGATTCGACGATCGCGAATTCGCTAGCAGCCTGGCTGCTCTCTGCAACTGAATGAGTTGGTATAGGCGGGTAGCTTAACGAACAGTCTGGAAATGGCCAGCCAAAACCAAGCTTTGGAATTGCAGGCGCTTAGTGCGGCCAAATAGGCCGCACAGGTGGCGTAACTACTTGAAGCTCGCTTGGTAGAGAGGCATCACCTTGGGTATGGCAGCTTCAAGTAGCTTCATTCGATCGCCATCGCTTGGATGGGTGCTAAGGAAGGTAGGGGTGGAGGAACCCTTACTAACAGCTGCCATCTTTTTCCAAAGGGTAATTGCTGCACGCGGGTCAAAACCAGCTCGAGCTGCCAACTCCAAACCGATCAAGTCAGCCTCTTCCTCGTCTCGCCGACTGAAAGGCAAACCTACCCCGGTGCTCAGTGCCTTGGTGATAGCGCTCTTGCCCAACGAGCCAGCTCCGAGGACATTCGCACCAACTCCTCCTGCGAGCTCGAAGACAGCATTTTGCGAAGCCTGCTCCCGACCATGCTCCCGAATCGCATGCCCAATTTCGTGGGCCAAAGCAATGGACAGCTCATCATCGGTGAGTTTGAGTCTTTTGATCAGGCCGCTATAGACGATTATCTTTCCGCCGGGCCCGCAGTTCGCATTCACAACGTCGGCATCGATTACGTTTACGAACCATCCCCACTTTTCAGCATCCGGACGGAAGACGTGTGTTTGCATAACCAGGCGTACAGCAATCTGTTGAACATGCTTGCCTAGTGGGGAGTCGGTGATCAGAACTCCCGACGCCTCGGCCTTTTTCACTCCAGCTCGGTAGGACAGGGCATATGACTTGTCGACGTCATTCTGCGAAAGGCCCGCAAACATGTATTGGGTTCGATCCACGCCTACTACGCCTGGATTGGTCGTCTGAATGCTGCTGCAACCCGCCAAAAGTGAAAGCGAGCAAGCCAAGCCGAGCATCAATATCCTTTTCACTTCACACTCCTGCGTTCACGCTTGTCTGCCTTGGCAATCATTTCTGGGGTTGCACGCTCGTTGTTGGCTTCATTCACCTGGCACCCAGCTGCTAGAAATAAAGCATCAGCTGCTTCCTCGAGCTTTAGCCGACTCCGAGACCTGGATCTGTTCATCTCTTCGTTCAACAGTGGAACCAAAGCATCAAGTTGGGCTTGGTTGAGGACGAAGCCTCGAAAAATAGGGCTGAACATCATTTACCTCCGGGCCGAAAAAGCCAAAGGGCCTTGGCCGTGAGAGTTAGCCTAACGGCCACAACCTGAATGGCTACATTTGGGGGGGACTTGATACCCCACTTTGGATGGGGATGCGAGCCGAAATAGCTGCATACTTAAAGGACGTTCAACTAGATCCCGCGGTACTGCTGATGCTCCAGATGTTCCTATCCCTGCTCCTGGTCCCCACAGCTGCAATCACCGCATGGCACTTCGCCCTGTCCCGCATGAGTCGATTCACATGGCGCGCGTACCAGATAACTGGGGCATTCGGGGCGCCAGTTCATGAGCTTTCTCATTTGCTGGCTTGTCTGGCCTTCCGCCTTCCGGTCCATCGGGTAGCTCTCTACACGCCAGGGAGAGGAGATGGGTGCCTTGGTTACGTGGTATTCAGCGCCAACCATCGATCTTTTTTCAATAACGTGGGGATGGCAGTACAGGGGGTAGCCCCCCTATTCGGAGGGACAGCAATCGTGCACTACGTTCTGAAGAGCCAAGGTCAGCTCAGTTTGCCATCTGAAACCTCAGGTGATCCAGGATGGATCGTTGATGTGGCCGTCGACACTGTGAACGCTGCTATCGGGCTGGGTACTTCTGGGGGCCTGGGTTTCGCGCTACTACTGGGGATGCTTGTGATCGCTATGCATTCAATCCCAAGCTGGGCCGATGTACGAGTGGGACTAAAAGGTTTACTGATGCTTGTAGTCACAGCCATCTTCGTGGCTGCGGCTAGTGAGATAGCGACGTCTTATGTGAGCCTCGCGAGCAGCTTCCAGTCATTAGGCATGGGTGTAACTCACTGGATTCGGGTCAGCCTTGAAGTTGGGCTAGCCGGAGCCGTAAGGCTTGTTACGTTAGCCGTCATTGGAGGCTTGGGTCTGGTAGTAGTGCCGGGCATTCTCTTTGAGGCCTCAACTGGAGTTTTCAGCTCGCTTAAGCGCCACCAAAGCACGTTCATTGACGACTAATAGCGGTGTCGACTGAGACGTGCACGCCGCCTTAATCCTTCACTTCGGGCATTAGATCAGCAACTTCAGGGCGGAAGAGTTCTTTTTGTTGCTCGTAGAAGTACCTAAGCTGCTCGGGCGGCATAGGTGCATCACCTCCGATGAGGAAGGCTCTGAACTCGTAGCTGTCGCCAGCCGGCCAATCCAGAATAATGATATTCAGCGCGGGGGCCTTGCTCAACATAGACCAGGTGGGCAGTGACCGAACGTAGTGGACAATCATCACCTCAAGGGGAATGCGCTCCCGCAGATCTGATGAAGGAGCCTTGTCCATTGCCCAGAGCCCAAACACAAGCCGGAGCTTTGGATCGGGTTGCTTTGTGAGGGATGTCAGCTGGGCTGCATCAGCACTGAACACGGCGTTTCGTACATCTGCATCCTTGAGTAGCTTGAGTGGAACTCCAGTTGCGCGCCGCACACCGGCAATCGGGCTGTAGCTAAGAATGGAAACGGTTGAATACTCAGGTAGGGCCATCTCACACTCCAGGGTGGCGCTGTAAATATTTGCATAGGGTAACAGCGACAGCTGAGCAGTCGAATCCAAAACAAGACCTCAAGTTCCTGACGGCACTTTGGCTACGGGCCTAGTGCCGGCAAACCACATTGAAATCGCTAGCTTCCTCCTCAGGCGAGGCACCCAGGTGGTAGAACCCTCAAGTGGTTCGTCAACCTTTAGCCCGGGTCAAAACAATCCCGATCTCAGTTCAAACCCTTCTACCGATCTGATCCCAAGGGATGGCTGGATATGAGTTCAGCTTTCCATAAAAGATTCCATACCATCGTTTTGGGTTGAGGCGGAACACCAATGTTGAAATCATGATTTCGGCAGCCCGCCAGTAGCCGGAATACGTCCGCTGGTTTTCAGCTCAGCCCCACAGGGGGAAAGCTCTTCATCACTGTGAGCACCGGTCGACTCATCGGCCGGCCTTCTTTCCCTCGCCCAGGAGATCAACCATGTTCCGTAAACTATTTGAATCGCTTAGCTCCAAGCCCCGCAAGCCTGCAATGCCAATGGCTTCGGCTTTCCATGCATCAGTCACAATCGATGACGCGAAACCAGAAAACCAACCCATTGAGGTAAACCGGCAACAAGTCCCAAGTCAGAGTTGGATTCAACACGCCTACCCATTGAAGCAGGTTGTTATCGAGATCCACAGCAGCGCCCAATCCAGTATGTCGAGCTTGATTGATGAACTCGATCAGGTATTCCTCAAGCTCATCAAAGGCGAAGTGGTTGGCGAAGGTGGGGATGGAGTCACAACGCACAAATTTGACTACCGAGATCAGGTGCCTGGCCCATCTTTCTTCGATGAACCCGTGGCATATCGGCCCGAAACTCCGACGGCCGGGCAGATACTGGTCGTTCGCCTTCAGGGGACAAGGCATAGCAACTTCCCTGACATCAACAACCTGATCGCTTCCGTGATGAACGAGGTCAACTCGAAAAAAACATCAGGATGTTGTCACGACGATGACTTCGGCTACTGGTTTACCCTCGTGCGAGCCCAAGTCTGAACCGACCGGTTGTCCAGGGTGAGCGGAAAAGGCACCCCCGTTTTGGGCGGCTCGCCCAGCCCAACTGATCTAACATGGCCGCACTTTCTGAAGGTGCTGCCCCCAATGCCCCGAAGCTTTTTCTCTGCCATCATCGGACTTGCCTGTCTCGCAGCGCTGGTACCTGCTCATGGGTTTGAATTCACCTCGAATCAGGAATTCCTGCCCGTCCATCAAGCGTTCAAGGTTTCCGCAACTGGTGCTCCAGACTCCGTACAAGTTCAGATCGCAGTAGCGCCCGGGTACTACTTGTACAAGTCCAAGTTGAGCTTCCAAACGAAGGGCAACGATGTTCTTTCAGGCGCAGCAGTCTTGCCGGAGGGAGAGCATAAAGAAGACCCTTATTTTGGAAACGTGGTGGTTTACCACGACACATTGATCGTACGCCTACCAGTTCAAAATCATGGTGAAAATGGGTTTGAGGTGAGGGTCGGCTTTCAAGGGTGCGCTGAAAAGGGTCTTTGCTACCCGCCTGATCAGCAGATCATCCACATCGGAAGCGGTGCTGGGGTTACGGCCGCCAGTGGCTGGAGCGCAATTTCAGTAGCTAACGCATTCATCTCGGGTCTAATGCTTTTCCTCACTCCAGGTGTTTTGCCAGCAGTGCCGCTGCTCGCATTTCTGATTCTCCTTGGTAAGCCTTCAGCCCGAAGAGGCCTCACCGTAGGTCTGGCTTTCACGGCAGCCATCGTGACAGGTCTTGTGGCTCTCCATTCCGTTATTGCGCTCACAGACGCCGGCATTGAGATACAGCCCATCGCCCAGTCAGTATGGATCCTCGTACCCTCAATTTTGGTTCTGTTGGGACTGGTAGCAATTGGAGGTGACAGCGCTGAGCGAGATGGCCATCGACATCAGCACCGCAGACTCCGCGTCTTTTTGAACGGTACTTCCGGCGCAGCATTATTGGGCCTGATATCCCTTATCTACACAACGTCATTCAACTCATCATCTATCGCAGCAGTAATGCTGTACCTGAAAGCAGGTGGTGAAAAGCTGGGCGGCTTCGCACAATTAGGGGGCATCGCTTTGGGTATGAGCATTCCTTTGCTGCTGCTAGCTGTGATAGCAGGGGGATTGCTTCCCTACGCTGGGAAATGGAGGCAGGTGATCTCGGAGTGCACGCGCGTGCTGTTGGCCATTTCAGCCGTCTGGGTGCTAGGGCGAGTTTTGCCTGGGCCAATAACACTGGGACTTTATGGTTTTGTGGCGGCTGGCTCGGCTGTGGCACTTGGAATTTTCGGTTCGCGGAAGTTCGCGGGGTCACTGTCAACTAAGGCTGGCGCGGCTGTCCTCCTATTGTATGGAATCGTTGCCTGGACGGGGATGCTCAAGGGTGAGTCGTCGCCCATTCACCCCCTAGGTCCAAACATCTTCCAAACAGTCAGCACTCCTGAACAGCCCTGGATGGTCGTGACCACCCCACGTCAGTTGGCAACAGCCCTTACCGAAGCGAAGACCTCCGGAACACCGGCTCTTGTGGAGTGGGTAGCGGACTGGGCTCCCGGGAGCGACCAAGTTGCCGCCACAGCGCGGCACGTTAAATTGGTAAGGGTCAGTCTCAGGGCTTTCAAAACTATCCGTGTCGACCTCACTCACGGCGGCCATTCGGTTCGCAGTTTATTGGAGCTAAACGGACATTTGGGGCCGGCAGCTGTCCAGGTTTATAGGTCTGATGGGGTAGAGGTTCAATCAGCCAGACTTGTCGGTGTGACCTCGAGAAAGGAGATGCTTGGCGCGCTGCAGGCTGTCGATATTTATGCGGAAAAGTGAGGAGGACGTGGTGAATTCACGAAAAGTAGGTCCAGCAAGCAGCAGCGCACCCCAGCCTAAGCTTACTAAAGACCAGTTCATCGCCCTTCGATCGCTGGCGAGGGGAAGATGGGTACAAAGTAATGAGATTGCGTGGAAATTCAACAGGTCCTGGCGATACGTTCAGTTATCGAACATCTCTCTAGAAGCTGTGCATCTTCTGCAGATCAGGGGCTTGGCGATTAAGGGCAAATGTTGCTGGAAGTGCAGACGTAATGTTTACCTGCTGACCGAAGCAGGATTGAAGTTTGTCACCCATGCCAACACACCTATCCAACACCACAGCGCGATAGGGGGCGCATCGATTACAAAACCGAGCGTCATCTCCCGAATGCTCTATTGGCTTGGTAGATAGCGCCAACACAACACATTTTAAGTACAGGCAATGCCCTCTTTGGGGATTCTTAAACTGAAATAGCGCGGATTTCGCGCCCAGGATTGATTACGAAAATGAAAACTCTAGCTGGTATGATTTGGGGAGTTTTAGGCGGATTATTTTTTGCCTCTGGTGTAATTGTTTTCACCCAACTGATCGGGGCCGGGGCTGATTTGCTTGGCTTCACTGAATGGACTTATCGTTATTACATGATTTGCCTCAGCGTTTGTGTCGCCCTTCTAATCTGCTCCAAACCTGCGCGCAAATACTGGAGATTCATGATGGTCTACTTGGTAGCCGTGGTCATGGTCATTGGCATTGGTTTCCACACCTTTTTGGACGCACCAAGCGGCCAGGATCAAGTGGCACAAATGGTGAACAATATGCTGGCTATGGCCTTGATCATGGCTAAAGCAGTTATGTACTTGGCACCAGGTGCGTTGTCAGCTTTTTATGCGTTCGTAGCTTTCGACGCAGTGTCAAAAGCTACCGCTAGCAAGAATTTCAATTGATCACATAAAGGTCGCTCAAATATACCCAGCCACCGACCCGCAAAATCTGAACAGGGCCCTATAAATAAGCCACTTTCGGCACATAAGGCCAAGAGTGTTGCCGCTGACCGATACCACCTCAATTGTGCACGACCCGTCGTCAACTCTGTTGGGGATCATAAGGCGCCAGGGCTAAATCTTCAGCGTCTATTTCAGGGACTGTATAGTCGGACAGAAGGCTTGTTGCGCTGCTGTTCAGCATGTTCCCAGATTGGAAATATCCCATAACAGTCGAAACGCTGGTGTGCTCTGTCATTGCCATAACATCACCCAGCGGAACACCTTGCCGCCCGGCCTCAGTAACAAAGCCTGAGCGAAGGCTGTGAGCACCCCAATCACCCTCAAGGCCAGCGATCTTTGCACGCTTTTGGACGATGCGGCTGACCTCATGGCCAGTCAGAGGGGCTGTCCCTACCTTTCCGCCTCGCAGCATCCCGCGGAATAGCGGACCCGACTCAATCGAAGCAGCAATTAGCCATGCAGTCAGTGCATGGGCTGCTGGCCCAGTCAGTGGCTTCTCACGCTTGACGCCAGCAGTATCGGTCTTCGTTACACCGAGAGAGTAGAGCCACGTATCGGCATCTAACCTACGAATATCGGAGACCTGCAGAGCCACAACTTCAGAGCGTCGCCGGCCACCGCCGCTCCATGCAAGCAACAGCAAAGCACGATCACGAATGCCTCGCAGTCCGTCAGCCGCGCAGGTGTCCAGTATTGCCTTGAGGGGTTCAGCCACGAGAGCGGTCTTCTTGCGAATCGTGATACCACCTCGGGCCTGCGCCTTCTGTGCATCCCGCAACAGCGCTTTAACCTCTTTGTTGTCCGTGGGGCTATCCCAGCCTTTTAGTCCGTGCCATTTGCCAAGGACCGCCATCCGAAGGCTGACAGTGTTGTACGAGTGGGGCCCTAAGGCAGATTTAATCTTTGCGTCGACCAACGCCTGATCTGATTCAGCGGGGAGGTTGTGAGCCCAGGTCCCGTCAACCTGCGGCCTCTTCAAATGGTCAACTATGAATTGGATGGCCACCGCTGGGGGAATTGGTCCATCTCCCAGCGCCAATCCATAGCGAACCTGAAGCCAGGCTGACCAATAAGTAAGAGCGCCCTGGTAACTGCGCACCGTGTTGGCCGCAGTACCGGCTTTTAGAAAGTCCGCGACAGCGTCTAGCGCTGCCTGGTTGAGTGAATCTATCTCGAGCGCGGCCGCACCGCACGGGGGCTTCAACTGTTCAAGAGATGTCCCCATTGAGGCAACCAATTCCGACTTCATGCCGTATCTCCCTCTGGCTACAAAAAGTCCAACCTTTGTGTCGTATCCGACGAAAATTACACTAAATCTGTCCTGGCACGACAAATAGTCCAGGCTTTGTGTCTGCGGAGCGTTCTAGAAAGCTAAAAGCGCGCAATTAGTCCATGAATCCTGCCCGTTCGTGGAAGTAAACGTCGAAATCACGGCAGATTCCCTCAGTTTCCATATTTACTTCACGGGAAATTGGATTTCAGTCCCGTTCGCTCACCCTCATTTGTCCTGAAAAGCTCATTTTTTGAAAAATTTGACGTTTTTTTTGGTCTATCGTATTTTTCATTACGTGCGACGTATTATTTTAAAATACGACCTCCGTTAACCTTTGCTTATCGGATATAGTTTAAAGGAATTTGACCCATGGCGTCTGGTGTACCTGAGCAACAAGTGTTTGATGCGGCAGATGCGGTGCTAGCCCGGGGTGAGCGGCCAACTGTGGAGCGACTTCGGCTGGAGATGGGGCGGGGCAGCCCGGCCCGCGTGGGCGAACTGCTTGATAAATGGTGGAAGCGCTTGTCAGAAAGGCTTCGCGCTGAAACACGCCTGCCAACCCTTCCCACCGAAGTAGCACATGCGTTTGTGGACATCTGGAAACAAGCCACGCTGATGGCAGAGGCCGCGGTGGAGCGGGGGATGTCTGTTCAGCGAAAGGTGCTAGCTGAGGAGCGCGAGCGCCTTGCCGGCCTCGAAGAACAAGCTCGCAAAGACGTAGCCTTTGCCAGATCTCAGACCTCCGAAGCCCAGGCAGCACGACTCACAGCAGAAACGCGATTGAAGGATATGCAGGCCCTGCTGGATCAACGAAATGCCGACCTTGATGATATGCGTCAGCAGCGGACCGAATATAGAGCAAAGCTCGAGAGCGCCGAGCAGAAGCTAGTTGATGCGGCCGCTCAAGCTGAAACCACACGAGCTGAGCAGGAGCGCTACACACGGGATGTGGAGGATCGATCACACAGAGAAGTTGACCGAGCGAGAGAAGAAATCAAAGCGGCTGGTGCACAGCTGCAGGAAGCACTAGGCAAGCTTCAGTCAATACAGAAGACCTTGCAGGAAAGCCAGAGCGCTCTGGCATCATCCCGTGAACAGTCAGCAGCGGCCCAGGCACGAGCTGATACGCTGGAACAGCAATTGATTGAGACAAGGAAGGCCGCGGCGGTACCAAAACCTCGAGCGAAGCGCCCACCGAAAAGCACCTCCGAGCAGAAGAGAATGGACTGACAATAGACGTGCAGGTAGGCCCATGACTGAAGACAGCTACGAAAAAAAGGTGATCGATGCCGGCCTGTTTCGATTCCCCGGGCAGAACTTCATGAAGAACATCAATAAGGCCTACACGCTGTATTACGACGAAACGAACAATATCCGAAGCCTATCCTTGACTGGAACCGGGCTGAATCATGAGGTTCTGGATTGCTTTGTGCTCGGGGGTGTAGCGCTGGGGCCAGGGGCCAACCTGCCTGATATTGATGACCTGAGGGCTCAATTGAGAATTCAGCCCTCGGTCAAAGAGTTGAAGCTAAAGCACCTGGCCCAGGGGGATTACATCACCTGCCTCAGCTCCAACAAGCTGGAGCAGTTCCTCACATGGCTTCTGGCGTCGCCGGCTTACATTCACTTCTCTAACTTCAGCATACTGAACTGGTCCATAGTCGACCTGATTGACTCGCTGCTAGATCATGATCAGTTCGAGACCTACACATCCATTCGGGAGGATCTGAAAAACGAACTCCACGCCATAGTGAGGCTAGAGCCACTTGGGTATTTCCGGCTACTAAAGACCTTCGACTATCCGAACGTACCGTCCGCGCGAATACCCGAATTCCTAAAAGCTGTACGCCAATTTCTCTTCAGGGACGGCTTCACGTTCAGAAACATGGCAAGAATGGCGCTCTCCGACCTTCTCCAAGAGGCTGCCATGGTCACTAGGCTGGTGTATCTTTGCGGCAACGAGAAGGATGAGCTGGTGAGTGGTTTTGATACAGCCTTCATCCATAGACTTGCCACATTCGTGAGGTCAGTTCACGTATTTGACGAAGAACCGCGGGTCCGGGCAAGCCTTGAGCGCAATCAAATTGTGTGGGGTGGACAGCCCGTCAGCTACCGGTTCGCAATTTCACACAATGAACCTGCTATACAGATCTCGGACATTCTCTGCGGGCTCCTGGGCAAACATTTCAGCTTTATGGAGAAGTGCAGCATTGATCACCTGGAAGAAGCGAGTGCAAAGCTGTCAGAGCAACAGCGCCGCAACGCTGATCTGGTGGCCAAGCTGATCGACAAAGCAGATGAAGAATGCCCTGCCTTCATCTTCAATCAGGCACCTCATGAGAGCAATGCCAAAAGTCTGTGGTTCTTGAATGGGATTGAATACCCGGAGGATTACCGCGACTGATACAGCGCGGCACGAGTGCGGCTGATCAATGCCTGTTTCTTAAATGGCTGGAGCAACCAAACAGCCAATCGTGATAATCGTTCTCCAACAGGTTCAAACGCTTGCAAGCGCGCCTAGTCAGCCTCAAATTAGCATTTTCACGAGGTGATAGGCAGAACCAACCCGTGCGATGCCAAAACCTAGCTACAGAATAATCATAAGCGTGGGCAGAAAGCCCTAAACGACAGCCCCGACCGAGGCGATTGGAGATACGCAGGCATGAAGGCAAAATGGTCTTCCGAAGATCTAACCACCCTGGAGCAGAGCGTGCCTGTGCAGGGCATACAGGGAGCTGCCGATCAAACCAAACACTCACTGCGGGAAACATACGAGTTGGCAGTAGCTCTAGGCATCTATGTTCCCCCGAACGGTGCTGGGCCTTGGCCACGTCGATCAAGCAGAGGAGCTGCCTGGCCTAGTGGCGATGAACGAATCCTGCGGCAGGAATATGTTGGCCACCAGTCGATCGCTTCGATAGCTGACCTGCTTGGTAGGTCACCTCAGGATGTCGAGGCCATGACCATAACCCTGGCCCTTGCAGGAACATCTGATGCACCCAATAAAAGAGTCATCACAGAGCGAAGAAATAGCCCGCCATTGACCCCAATGCCCCTTACCCCGCAGGCGTTGCATGGCAAACCTCAAGACAAATTAGCAACCACAAAACATGTCTTAGCGACAAAGGGCGATGAGGACCCTGATGAGACAATGCTGCTCGAGCCATTTGTGCCGCCGTCCGGAACGTCCGCTACAGAGTTCCGAAAGGCAGCCGAATCATTTCTCGCCACCGCCAGCAGTTTCCACATAGCTCCGCCCGAATCACTGCTTAAACCCGTTCCAGATCTGCCACCTAGATCACGCTGGACGAAGGAGAAGGACGACTACCTTAAGCAGCACTACCATCGCCAACCGGTCGAACAGACAGCCGACCACGTCGGAATGTCCTACTACCAAACGACTAACAGGGCTCGACGCTTGAAGGTAGCCAACACACTGGTTGCCTGGACGCGCGAGGAAACCATTTTCCTGCTCGAGCATATCCAAACAGAGCCGCTTCCTTGGGTAGCAGAGCAGTTGGGCCGGACAATGGCTGCTGTTAGTCTGCGTCCAAAGCAGCTGGGTATATTCCCGGGCTGGACAGGTCACGACGATCAGCTGCTGTTACAGAATCTTGGGAAGAAGACCAACGCCGAGATTGGCAAGCTGATCAACAGACCTGAATATGCAGTCGATAAACGAGTGCGATTCCTCAAAAACGAGACCTCGGAGTTTTCGAGGGCGGGCCTGAGTCGGCTATTTGAATCCAAAGGCAAAGAATGGGTCGACGGGCTCATCTACCTACCAGTGCGGCCGGCAGAGGTCAACAAACGGAAATGGACCAGCGCTGAAATCGAAATTCTGAGGGAGTATTACCCTAAGAAAGGATCGATCTGGTGTGCAGCAAAGCTAGGCATGCTCGCAGAGAGAATCAGGCACAAAGCACAAAGTCTCGGGCTGCACTCCAACAAAGTCACAACGCCCTGGAGTGCCGAAGACGACGCCTGGCTCTTAGCCAATGTGCATACTCTAGCCAGAGAGAAATGCGCCAAGCACCTGAAGCGTACCGTGGGTGCGGTGTCAGTGCGAGCATCAGTGCTGGGAGCCTTCAAGCTCGTCTAGGGCTTGAGAGCAAAGGGGCGCAGCGCTATGAGGTAGTCCACAAGCGCTACGCGCCTAAACCTGCTTCTTGCACTGGCACCAAGGGGCCGACCAGCAGTTCAAACTGTTACGATATGGACGTATTCAACTATCCAATAGCAAACAATTCCCCATGAACGACGTACAGCCATTCATTTCACCAGCGGATGTCGATATGCCCGGCACGTTCTGCCTTGCAATATGCATCTGTATCACGATCCGGTACACCTACAGATACCTGGTATTCAGGGCCATCGATCGCTACGGGTATAGCTCCCCTCAACTGCAAGCCTCCCACTTGCGCAGGCTGGCAGGTGAGCGCGGCAAGATAATTACCTCGACACGAAAGCAAGGGTTGATTGCCCTGGCTAGCTTGACTGGATTTCTGTGCTTGGCAATCTACGTCGTACCAACTTGGAGCTTCTGACTATGTCAGCAAACAAGGGCGTCTTCTCACTCATCAAAGCAGCCTGGCTGGCATTCCTCGTGTGGGGGATGTTAACGACCGTTGAACGTCTGTACTGGGTGAATGCTGACTCTTACTCCATGATACTTGCGAGCCCTTTGACGATAAGTGAGGCGACAGCCACAGGCCCGACCTCTTATGCCGCGCTTTGCAACGGTGAGGGCGCCACCTTAGCTGATAAGTCGAACGGCCATTTTATTCGCTGTGGTTCAACTTGGGCACCAGGCTCCACATTCAGAATCGAGAACTACGAACAGTTCGTCGAATGGATGTGGAGAGACGTAAAGTAGGGCTCCACCCGATGTAGGCGAGGCCTACCGTATGCGGCTATTCATCCTCTCTCCAATCGACAATCCGTTTACTGATGCTATCTGCTTCGTAAAACCGGACTTCTGAATCAAGTCTCTGCAATTCGTCAAAGAATCGGATGGAGCAGGTTACCGACCTCGAATACTGCCTCGGTTACTCGCGGAGCGCTCCTGATTAATCGCGTTGTAGTAGATATCCTGGGTGGTTGAGAGGCTTTCGTGACCCAGATCCATTTGCAGATGCTTTGCGTCCCGGAACTTGGCATCGAACGTTGCGCCGGTATGCCGTAGCCAGTGCAAGGTAACCTCCATCAGTTCCTGACACTCGTCCTCATGCTGGCCGTCGGTCTGCATTCGCGAACGAGCACGATCGAACACAGGCTGAACAATATTTCTGATTTGTCGAGCAGTCAGATTGGGGCGGCCATGGCTTGTGTAGAGCAGGGCCGAATCGTCTGTCTTGCTCGGCAGTGGAGACATGTTCAAGCTCTCACGGTACCGCTTGAGATAGGGGATGAAGGCATCTTTTACAGTGATTTCACGCTCTTTGTTGCCCTTGCCAACAACCTCGAACCACCATGAATCGTTCCGTTTGAAAAACGAGTTCATGGTCGGAAGCCAACCGTCGCGCCCAGACAGGTCACCAACACGCAAGTACATTGCGAAGAGGGCCACCACAATGAAGAGAGTACGTTCGTGTTTTGGGTCCTCATTGGCCATCGCCTCGGCCTCACCGACAAGATAGTCCCACTGCAGCGTGGTCAATGCCTTGACCTTAGGCTTTCCCCGCTTACCCTTCACTCGCTTGATAGATTTGAATGGGCTCACGATGTCCATGCCGTCCTGCAGCAGGAAGTCGTAAAACGAACACGCGACCGAGTAAACGAGATCAGTGCTTCCTGCTCCCTGTTTCTTTTTATTGGGGACGGGCTTTTCTTGTGCTTCTGCAGCCCTCTTGCGGTCCGCCTTCTCGATCTTAACGCCGAAAGGGCGCCACCGAGGGTTGAACATGAGCAGTCCGTCCTTAGGTGCAAATCGCCGCATAGCAGAGGCGCCTATCCATGATTGTGGCGGCGTGACGTTGAACGCTAGGAAAGCCTCAGCATCGGTGCGATTGAGGTCAAGCACGGACTTGCCCTGGATAATCCAACTCCAAAGAATTAGGCGCTCTAGGTATCCACGGTAATTTTTGAAGGTTGAAGGTGATTCACTGTAGGACTTCAGAAAAGCACGAGCATGTCGGAGGTCGGTTTCAACCTTGATCTCCGATGGGAAAGCAGCCAGGTAGGGGGCCATGTCAGGGTGCAGGTCTTGAAAGTCGGCATAGTCGCCCAGGATCGATTCAGCGGTATCGAAAAGTGGGCGGGGAGGAACTGCCTCTACTCGCTTAGTCAAAAAGTAGTGCTCCAATGTTGACGCCGGTTACATGGCCATAGAGCGTGTACAGCTCATGGTCGAAGAACAAGGCTAATAAGCCGCCGGCGATGATAAAGGGGCCAAAGGGGAAAGGCTCGCTTCGAGATCTTACCCCTAAACCCACGATGATTCCGACTATCGATGCTGCCACGGCAGATACGAGAATGATCAGAGGAAGTGATTGCCAGCCAAGCCAGGCCCCGAAGAGGGCGAGGAGTTTAAAATCACCGTTGCCCATGCCCTGGCGGCCGGTGATCATCTGAAAGGTCAATGCCGGCAGTGCAAGAAGCAGGTAGCCAGTGACAGCTCCAATGAAACCATCCTGGAGCGTCGAGAAAAGCCCCAGATAGCTGGCAGCTAAGCCTAACCAGATTCCAGGAATAACGATCGTATCAGGCAGAACCATTTCATCCAGGTCGATCAAAAATAGAGCGGTACCGCCCCAAATCATCAGAAGAGCGAAGCAAGTCTCTGCGCCGTAGCCGAAGCGCCACGCTGTAGCAAAAGATAGGCCGGCGGTAACCACTTCTACGATCGGGTATCTGGAAGAGATCGGTGTGCGACAGCTGGAGCACTTTCCTCTAAGCAGAATCCAACTGAATATCGGAATGTTCTCCCAGGGCTTGATCGAGTGGCCACAGGATGGACAGCGAGAGTTCGGGACTGCAAGGTTAAACGGCTCGGTCGGAGCGGGTTCCATATGAAGGGTATCACGGGCTTCTTGAAGCCAGGATCGCTTCATCATTTCGGGCAATCTATAGACCACAACGTTGAGGAAGCTTCCAACCAACAGGCCTACAATCCCCACTAGGATCGCGAAAGCAGATGGGTAAAGCTTCAGCAAATGCATCGTGGTCATGGTGTTTCACCGGTCCTAGGCTGAGAAAGCGGTATCGAACCCGCAACATAGATTTTACTCGTCTTTGGGAAATCAACACGTCAAAACACATGCATGGAAATCACGTAGGAATCAGTTAACTTACCGTTCGGGTATGGCATCGACAGCAATCAAGTCTGACAGGAAGGTATTCGGCTTAATCGGTCAGTCACTAAGTAGAGCAGAACGTGTGGGGTAAGGGCTAAGCATGAAAAATGAATGTGTGAAATTAGAATCGATCCAACCTACCGAAGAAAACCATTACAGTCTTTTTCAAGAGGCGTTAGAGCAGGATCCTCAAGTCTTTTTTCATACCACCGCAAAGAGGAATTTAGAGGCAATCGCGAATCAAGGGTTCAAGTCTTCACTTGACCTGGGCTCTGGCCAGTTAGCCTCGGTGTCATACGCAAAGAAAAGCAGTTCATGCCTAGCCCACATAGGCACAGAGATAACTGATGAATTTGTAGTTTTGGCAGTTAGATTTGAAACACTAGATGCAACCAAGATAGTAGTTAACATGTCTGATATACATGTGTTTAGCGCCGACATACAGCCGTCGATTATAGGTTATTGTGATATCCCGAAAGGATTTATGTACAGTTGAAAGCTTTTTAAATAAACCGCCAATACTTGATATCAGATATGGCCAGTGGGAGGCGAGGAGGGTAGCTGCGCCTCTATATTTAGGCGCAGCTAAATCAGGCTTTACTCAGGGGTAGGAGGGAGAACGGCAGTTGCAAAACCAGGAATTAGGTGTGAACAGGCTTGAGCAAGGGCTTCAGCAGTAATGGGCTTTACGATGTAGGCCGAAGCACCAGCGTTGGCGGCAATCTGCTTGTCTGCGGGCATTGCACGACTGGTGCATACGATGATTGGAACCACACTGGCATCGTCGTTGCGGTCACGGATCTCAGCGATCAACGAGATCCCATTCATTAAATCATCGAGTGTCAAGTCCATGATTACAGCCGTAGGCCTGAATGCTTCCAGTTCCCTAAACACACCCTCCGCGTTGTGGACAGCACGAACTTCTTCAAAAAGTCCAGCTGCACACTTTCGAGCAAGGTAAGTGTCTGTGGGAGAATCATCAACAATGAGTAATCTGCTCATCTGGTTGCACCTGGCACGCGAAAGGGAAGGGCCTGGACATTGTGCGAATGGTATCAGTAAGCGGAATACTTCTGCTCGATAGTCCGTTGTTCACGCAAGTGTTGCTCGTAGGTCAACTGTTTGTCTTCTAGTCGATGATCAAGCTCCCGCAAGTCCTTGGCTTTGTCGAATTCGACTTGGCGGCGAGTTGCATAGAAGTTCTGTACTTGAGCTGCCTGTGCCGTATCAAAAGGCATCCATAGTGGGCCAAGAGAAATTGCCCAAAGTGGAATGGAAAAGACTGCAACTGCAGGATGGTTTGTGTAGAAGTACCCCGCCGCGGGCAGAATACCGAGTCCGGCAGCTAATGCAACAGACTTCTCATGTACTGCAAGTCCTTTGCTCTCATAGACTTCCATTTCTTGCTTCTGGCCATCTACCAAGTGAGTGGTACAGCCAGATGCTACGAGGGCCATGGAGATTGCTACTGCGATACTTGCGAAACGTTTCATGCTTAATCCTGCGAGGTGTTTTGAGCTGACTGTTATAACCGCCAGCACACGATTTACAACCCGGCGAGGATAGTCCATGGACTCACACTGGCGGTAGCCAAAAGAGGTGATCCTTTTCCCGAACCAAATGCTTGCCGAGTTGCAGACCCTGCTCATGACTTGATGCCTCGCCTGCTCAGAAGCATGCGCAATGCACTACCCGGGGCACGATCAGATGGCCTGGAACTGCTCAAGTAGGGAAGCTTCAACTTCACGATGTTTCAGAAGAGATGCGTCGAGTTCTGAGTTCATGCCTTCCAGCAATTTGCTTCGATTCACACCCAGCACGTCAACTTTATCAACCAGGTACACAGACATGGTGGTGATAATACCCGTGGCCGCACCAATGATTACCGCAGCAGCAGTGTCGGCAAAAGGAACAAGGAAAGGGACAGTCATCAGCGACTTGCTGACAGCTTCTTCCAGCAACACGCCCGCAACGATGATGCCGCCTCCAACAAGCACTTTCGATGCCTCATGCATACCCTCACGCACCCCCATTCCTTCTGGCCGCACCAGCAAGGATTTGCATGCATCAACCAAAGCGATACCACCTTGGTGGATCATACGAACAGTCCGCTTGGCAGTTGTCAGGAAAGCGTTGATCAGCACAGTGGTGAGGTTTGCCAGAAAACCGCTGATGAAACCACCAGCTGCGGCAGAAAGAACTTCCTTCCACTGCTTACTGACTCTGAGGCCGACTCGCTTGAGGCGCCGCTTTAGCTCCGCGAATATTGAATGCCCATCCGTGCGGCCGTTCTTGTACCAATCCCTGACCTCATCAAAAATCCCAGCGAACAATTCGACTAGAATAGCACCCAAAGCGGCCTGGAAGGCGGCGCGACCACCAGCCGCAACGCTAGTGTTTAAGCAGTCTCTGCGGAATTTAGGACTGCGATAGTAGGCATCATTGATCGCTTTTTCGTTGGCTGCCCGCGCCTTCCTATCAGCTTCAAGCAAAGGCTCCGGATTAGCCGCGATTTTCTCCTGCTCATTCAGCTTGGCAAGTTCGTCCTTTTGACTTTTACTCATAGGCTCGCCGGCGTCAGCCTTCGCCTGAAGGCTTGCCTGTTTTTTCGCACGTTTCTCTTTAGTCTGCTCAAGCCACTGCACATATTCTGTGGCGGTCTTCGTCCCCATGGCTGAGTTGGTCGAGCATGACGTGAACTGAAGATTAGTTGAGGCGTTCGCTAGCTTCACACCGTCTAACCCTGCGAGGATTCTTCCAGCATCGTTATGAATTTCTTCCGCAGCGATCACGTGGTCAATGCTATGGCTGTCGCTACGCTGCGAGCTCATTTTCTCACCGGTATACGCATCGGTCACCTTGTCATCCACACGATCACGCGTGCTGTCCTGACTCGCCTTTTTATAGGTAGGGTCACGGTGGTGATAGTTCTCCTTCACCCTCTGCGTGTATTCACCCCTGTCCGCGTAGTTCTGTGCTGCCTCTTCTCTGGCGTAGACGCCAGCCCTTGCATTGTGGATTGTGTCCACAGCACCGCCGGTTTTGTCATATGCGCTGAGCATTTTCCCAACGCCAAAAGGTCCAGCGATGGCCTGGAGAGCTGATCGCCGTGTGTCAGAGAACAGACGTTCTACGCGTTGTGAGTGAAAGGCAATCTCAAGATCCGATAATCTCCGTGAGACTGCGTCTTCTGGTACTTCACCGAGGTCGAGCAGCCTCGGCTCCTTGAGAAAAGCATGCGCAAGGAACTCAACATCTATTGGGGCATTAAGCACCCTAAGAGAATCAGCTGGGGAGGGCAGCGCAACAAGTGAGGGAGCACTACGAATCTGTGCAAGCAACGCTTGGGTCTGACGAAATCGATCGGCACTAGCGCTCATCAATCAGGCCTCAAGCAATGGATCGCAACAGATGCCATTCCGACCGGAATGATGAAAGCCGCTGCTCGTTGGCAAGATTTTTTGAGTGCGTGACCAGGTCTACGAGCTCATCGAATAACTTCCAGTTTTCGGGCGAGCCTACCTTAGAGGCGAGGGCATACGCGGTGTTGATTGATTGAGGGGAGGCTATGGCCTCGTCAACCTTAATCCGGACAACGCTTGGCAAGTAGGCCTCGGAAATTCCAAGGAGGTATGCCTTAATCATGGCTACGTCCTCGTCGCTGACAGGCCCGAATGTGGCTGCGCAGGCAACGCCGATGGTGACGCAGGCGAGGGTGATCTTGTATCCCTTTTGGGACTCCGCGTAGCTGGCCAGCATCTCTGCTGTAGCCGCATTATTCTTTTCCCGGAGTATTTCCTGGCGAGCCTTCTCTTCGGCCTCACCCTTAGCTTGGCCGGCTGCATGGGCTGTCTTATTGGCGCTACGGTTCCACAAATACATGCCAGGAACCGTCACGCAAGCGGTAATGACCGCGCTACCAACAATTAAGGCAACCCTGCCAGCAGCTTGTGCGACCATGACCAATCCAAAGAATGATGAGATGCGGCACTATCTCACCATTCAGTGCCACTTAATAGCCATTACAGGACCACAAATGTACTCAGGCGCGTGACTTTTGTCGTGACACCTTCAGTGCGAGCTACGGCCGAGCACAAGCTTCCCAAGCATGAACAGTCCGACCAGCACCGACCCTACGACAACCCCGACAACACCGTCGAACAAAGGCAACCCTAGTACAGCCAGCGCCGGCCCGGCGACTGCCACACTGGACACGGTTCCAATTACCGTTTCACTCATGTGGTGAAGGAAAGGTAGTCCATGTGCGTATATTGAACCGCCGACAACCCACATCGCTATCGTCCCCACAACCGCCAACACACGCATCAGTACAGGTGCAAACCACAGAAGAAACCGTCCTAGTGCTTTCCCAATGGTGCGAGTGCTCGTTACCAAGCGCAGGCCGACATCATCCATACGAACGATGCCCGCAACAAACCCGTATACAGCGAATGTAATGATAAGAGAAACGACCACCAGCGTGAGGAACTGCTCAAGCAGTGATTGGCTTGCAACGGTAGCCAGCGCCAGCACGAGAATCTCGCCGCTCAACACCAGGTCGGTTATCACTGCGCCTCGAATTTTTTTACGCTCAAACTCCACCATGTCGACCTTTGGCTCGGCGATCGCCTTTACGCGTTCGGCTCGCTCCTGATCAACTTCAGGATGCAGGTAGCGATGAAGGACTTTCTCGACTCCCTCGAAGCAAAGGTAAGCACCGCCAACCAAGAGCAGTGGGGTAATTGCCCACGGGGCAAAGGCACTGATCAACATCGCAATGGGGATCAAGGCAGCCTTGTTGAGCAAGGACCCTTTAGCGACAGCCAGAACAACAGGGATCTCGCGTTCAGCTCGCACCCCGGTGACCTGCTGAGCATTGAGCGCCAGGTCATCACCAAGCACGCCTGCAGTTTTTGTTGTCGCAATTTTACTTTGGGTCGCCACGTCGTCCAGCAACGTTGCGATATCATCAAGCAAGGCCAAGCCAGATCCAAATGCCACGGTAATTCCAAATATTAGGGATGTTCCATGCAACATAACTGCATGATTCAAGAAGGCCAGGGATCAGTGAAAAGCTTGGATTGCCAAGCTCGCAGCGCCTAGAAAAAAACATCCGGCTACGACTGACCAGGTTAAAATTCGAGTTTGTGTCCCAAGCTCGAAAACGAAAAGTGGCGAAGACTGGTAGGCAACTGGCCGCACCGCTGTGGCGGCGGGGGAACTAGCAGGATCGGAGAGCAGCTGAAGGTAGGCCACTTTGGACTCATCCAACTCTCCAGTCATCCTGAACAAATCTGCTTCTGCCTCTTCTAACCTTGAAACAAGCTGAGCCTCACGCTTAGCAGCTTGCTGTTGCTCGGCGGCCTTTATTTCCGAAAGCGCATCCAATTCAACCCGAGCCTCCTCCAGATTATCCGTAGCTGAAGCTATGTCGGTTTTAAGCGCTTCTACCTGAATTTTGAGCTCCCCCGTAGCTGTCTCGGCGATCCGGCAGGAATTGAGCGATTTGGCAGCGAGATCTATCAGATGGCCTGGATTCAGAAACTTCACCTTTTCCCAGTTCCAGTGAGGTTTAAGCTCGGCCACCTTGCGCGCACCTATTACCCTCACGCCCGCAGCACTGGATAGGTAGAAGCCTGCGTTCCCGAATACGTTTTCTATCCGTCGCTCATTCTCTGCCCGCTGTGCCGCTGGCAGGGCATCAAGTGCGCTCATTGGCAGTTCCGATGAAACAACCTTGTAAGAGCCGTGAGCAGTACCGCCCGATAGAATGCGCAGCAACTGGCCAACGATGTACGACCCGATACCCAGCCCAGGATGACGGACGATCAAGCCTTCCTCAGGCCCGAACTGAACCACTCCATTTTTGTGGTCTACAATGAACCAAGCAACGTCGTGAGTAGGGGAGAAGGCATTCGAGAATTCCGAGCTATCGCCGGCGAACCGGAATGAAACCCGACCAAACAAAGCGCCCGCGTATTCTCCACCGTGGTGTACAAAGTTCACCAACTGAGTGACGCCGAGGCGCGTGGATCCGTCGGGAAGGTTAATCAAGCATGCGCGATCGGATGAGGGAAGGGGTGATTTATCCAGTTTTCGAGCCAGGGTAATTAGTGCACTGTCCTGGTGTTTCTGCAGAGCCATAAACAGGTTTCCAATTCAAATCGGGCATGGCCCTGGGGCAGCTGATCCTACCATGTGAGTCCGGAGTTTCCGGCTTACATCTTTGGCGGAAATCCTCTTATAATCAACTACTTAGCGTATTTCTGAGCTGGAAAATTGTATTTAATCAGGAGTATGCAAGCTCAAAAGCAGGAATGTTCATCGCTCTCCGTCGATAATAGACAATCCAAAAATCGACTTTCAGCAGTGCCGCTACCTTGCTGTCCGCTGCAGTGCCAAGCAGAGCTTCTTCTTCCTCAGACCAAACCTTCTCTACCCCTTTAGGCTCAGATTCAACCCCGAGCACTGGGTTCGTAGGGGGAAGGGAGTCAAGTACCTTGCAAAACGCCGGTATGAGGCGCTAGTCCTTTCTTACCATCAGCACTCATCGAGCGAGGCTCTAAGATGCCCAGACTCTTCCGCTTGATGGATACAGCGATCCGGGAAATCTTCAACTTTTTAGCAATATCCGAATCGAATAAGACGCCAATCATTTGCACTTCCTCGAAGGACCAAACCCGAGGCGGACGCCCTGCAGGAGTAGCTGATGGAATACCCAATTCAAGACGCTGCCTCGTTATCACGCTTCGCTCGACGCCAGTTCTTCTAGATATTTCATAATCGCTTATTTGCCCTAAGAGCTCGCGCACCTCCTCTTTAACGGGCGCGGATTCGTACACCTTTCTAGGGGCGGGGCACACTGCAATTCCACGCTCAAGCCGAACTGTTCTAACATTTTTGTAGTTCAACCTGCCTTGAGAGCGATCGGCCAGTTCTTTGTCAGGAATTTTCCCAAGAAGATCTATTAGTTCCGAATTCCACCCACCTCTAGGTCCACAAGGAATCCCCAAAGCCATGCGTTTATATCTAACAGCACTAGCCGAGATTCCAGTTCTCGAAGAAACTACCGAATCAGGGCATTTCCCTAGCATCTCTAAAGCGTCAGGATGCCAGTGATATCTACTTTTGGAAATATTCGGCGGATCAGACTTGTCAAAATTCGAAACGTGAGAACTAACTGTCACAGTACCAACCGGACTGATCAACACGCCTGGCCGGTCATCTTGATTTCTCAAAGCGCCATACCTCGTACCAGGAGTGCCTGGTCAACGAGATGCCCGGAAAGGCCATGTCTTTTAGCAAGCTTTATGTAGGTGACCTGATCGATTTGTGCAGCCAATTTGGGCCTAATTTCAGCTTGAGCATGGCGGTATTTTTCTATTGGCATGATTTCTAGCCTACTGATGACGATGCTAGCTTAACGAGCTCGCCGGCGATGTCACGCCATAAGGCGCACTCGAATTTCGGATCGGTGGTCGTAGGAAAATCATGAAACGATGGTGTACAGATAGGCATCGACAATCCTCCGTATTCACATCGAGGATGCGGCCAGTGCTCCATGCGAAATCCGCTTTTTGAAAACAATTCAAAAAATGAAATTTCAGCAATAAATCAATAAAACATGAAATTAATCAAGGGTTTAGCCAAATACCGCCTTTGTGAATTGGCGGAAATTCGACGCTATGATTTTGGAGGCGTTAACCTACTCTACCTCCGTCAATAACTTTCTCAACTCGAATCGTAGATGGTGCTTTTCAGCAGACCTTAACGGCAAATGAGGTCAATGACTCACCGCTCGAGTATCTCTGCAATGTGACTGAGGTGAATACGCCGCATACCTTCTTCCAATTTCTCAGCCTCGTCCCACACAGTTTGCATGTGCGGCTTCAACTCCCTGGCCAAAGCCCGGCATTCAATTTTGCTCAAGCTGTGTCCGATCAGCGTCGACGTCGGCCTCGCCAAATCCAACCAGCCAGGCTCACCACCCGCTGAGTACGTGAACTCCAGCTGAGTCGCGGTCATAACGCACGGACCGTCGACGATTACTTTGGCTTTCTCTTCATTCCAGAGCATGGCCAAGTATTCGATCTTGCTGGTTGTGTTCAAGCCCTCAGGCCAGCATTCAAATGACCAGCGCTCGGTGCCTTTGCCTTTACCAGCCGTTGCCCCCAACGCCTTAGCCTCGGCCGCGGTATGTCGTGCAGTAGCTGCCTTGGCGTCTTCAGAGGGTCCGCTCGCATACAGCAAGCCGTACGCATCCCTGTCGATCAGTTCCGCCGGCGTGAATTTAGAGAAGCTAAAGGGTCCAGTGCCGCTGCAGTCCGGACGCGTACCCCGATGCCGCTTGTAAGCCACAATCGCTTGCGCAAGGTCATCCGACGTTATCACCCGGACACAAGTGCTGTTCCATAGCTGTTCGAACCAGGCTCGGGCACCTTCCACCTCTTCGATGGCTGTTGTGTGTACACCCGCCTCAATCCACCGCCCAGTTTCAGCCCCATCAAGACCTAGGCCGTTTGCAGAGATATTGGCCGAGCCAATGATCGCCTGTGACCTGCCGACCAGAACCTTTGCATGTAGCTGATCGCATTGACGGATCTGGATGTGGGAATTCAACTCAGCTCGCTTGAGAAAGCGTGCAATGACCCAGGGGTTCGTCCCGCCGCTCAGCAGGTTGCAGAGGATGCGGATAGGTTTCGTCTCATCAGGATGGACTTTCAACTCAGCGCCCTTGCCCCAAAAAGCGACAGCAACGTCCAGCGAAGATTCTTTAGCGACCATTCGCACCAATGCGTCGCTGTATTGTTCTGGTCCCAGGAACATGGGGCAATCCTTACTCTTAGTGATCAGTGAAGACTTACTGGGGCCTGCTCATTGAAAAACTCTGCGCCAGGATCGACCGCAACCATTGAAGAAAGCGCTATGACTATCCGCTCTGAAATGTGTTTTCTGAGGCTCGACTCGATTTGAGGGACGGTGAACGTACGCTTCGTCACAAATCCGAGCTCCCATGCATCTCCTGCAACCAGTGAGCTGTTCATCATAGAAACGGCGAATGACATGTCTGACTTATCACCCGAGGTGTTCGCGCTGTCGACTGTCTCCTCAAGCGTACGAATTAGTGCGAAGACAACCACTCCAATCCACTTGACATCGTAGGGATTCTTTATCAATTCATCACGGACGCGCGCCAGCACCGTTTGCGCATGTGATGAGCTGCACATCTCGTCTGCCTTCATGCCGGCCGGATTGACCCTGGGATCATCATTCGAAAGGGCCTTATGGGCATCAGCAGCGCATCGCTGGATGAATTCTGCGAGAACAGGAAGCCGGACAAATGAAGATGCGATCTTGCCCGACCAATCATCACCGGGTGGCTCAGTCTGTGATGGAGCCCCAACTTCGCCTAACGTGATCTTTGGCATCGGGCGGAAAAGCTGCGGGTGGAAAATCAGCCCAGCAGCTTGTGCCAGTGCAGCTTCAACCTGGACTTCAGTGAATACGGGGGACTTAAGGCTCATTGCCAACCTCGACAGTCTTCAGCATGCTCACCGGAGCATTGCCAAAGCGTTATACGAATAGTTGGCTCATCATAACGGCTGGGCTTACGATCGCACAGAATTCAAAGACGCTGCACCTAGCTCTGTCGAGTAGAACGAACTTCCATCCGCGCATTAAAGTCGGTTTGACTGTAGGTCGGCCCCATTTGAAGCCCTGTCACAAAAACTTCCACTCTTCCCCTCCTCCCTGAACATCGACTATATTCGCCGCGCCGCCAGGCTTACTTGTGCGCGAGTAGAAACCGGCTCTGCACCACCCAATTCCCGTTCAACCCTCTAGCTCGTCGACAGGTCTTAAACGCGCACCCCACACTCCGTCGGCGAGCTTTTAGGATTGACTCATGCTGCTCAAAGAACTTGTATTCGCCCTGCGCCAGCTCATAGCTGAAACAACAGGTTACAAACCCTCTACTGGTCACACCTACGAGCTGCTTTCAGCACTTCTGGGCTATGACTCGTTTGCAAGCCTGAATAGCCAGGCGTTCATCGTTTCGCTCAGTGGCTGCGATGGTAATGCCGTCGAAAACGGACGGCTGCTTATGGGAGGGATTCTGGATCTTAGGCGGGCCACAAATCGTCATGTGTCCCTAAAAGCCTCAGGTCCGCCCCGCCCTATTGCGCAAGTGGTGGAGACATTTGCACAGCAACATGAGTTGGTAGCGATCCCTCTAACCGGTCTTCTTAAGTTATGCGATGGCTACGAACCATTGTGTGACATTTCGCAATAGACGCAACTATCTCGAAATAGATGCAACTGGCACGGTCTGCGTGCAAACGACTGTTGATTCAGAAACTCCAGCCCCTCCTCTCCGAGCGCCAATATTTGTAATAACAATTTGCCATCTGCGGTGAAATCCCGTCTAGGCTGACATTTCTCATCAATGGAATGACCAGTAGTCGGGGTTTCACATGGCCACAGGCACAAAGGTAGGTAGCATCGTCTTACTCGCGCTGTGCGCAGGCTGCGCTTCAAAAACTGAGTTCCCTGAGCACCCACTAGGTGCCAGGACACCTCTTCAGGAAGCTTCTGAGAAAACGATAAAAATTGACTATGCCGGGGAGCCCGGTAAAGGCGAGCGTCCTCGCGTTGGGCTGGCCCTTTCCGGTGGTGGTACTCGCGCGGGCATGTTCGCCTTCGGCGTGCTGAACGGTCTCAATGATACGAGGGTGCTCGATCACGTCGACGTCATCTCGTCCGTTTCTGGTGGGGGCTATGCAGCCTATTGGCTCTATGCTCGGCGCCTGGAGGCACAGCAGGCCAAGACCGACTATCGACTGGCTTTTGCCGGCTGCCGTCCCGATTGGTGGGTCAAATATGACGCAGACCCTACCAATTACAGCCTCCTGAAGCAAGGCGGTAAGAAACTCCTCGAATATGGAGAGATGGTCGCTTGTACTGAAAAAGGTGATGATGAAGGACAGGAGTGGTCAGGACCTGCTGATGTCTACCGCTGGCAGGCTCATATATCGCAATCGCCCGACCTGTTCCGCAAGCGTCGAATGGTGTTTGGGGGCACCAATGGCAGAGGCCCTGACAAAGAGGCGATTCCCGTGACGGCTATGTCGCTTTTCGAGATGCTTCGCTTTCCATTTGTGAACAATGGATATTTAGGCCAGAGCTACGAGGAGGGCATCACCCGCACATGGGGGCTGACTCCGCTACCGCGCACCGGTCGTGCTAGCGATACCGTGCGGTACGCGAACGCAGAAACCGACTTCACCGGTGGGGCCTATGTTGCACCTGGTGAGCACACTTGGCAGAAGCTACGGGATCTTGGTAAGGCTGACTCAACGGTGCCGCTGTGGATCGTCAATACAACCGTGCTGCCTAAGCAAAGTGCTCCAAACGAGAAGGCGATATTCGAGGTCACGCAGTTTAGCTATGGCTCAGAGGCCTCCGGATACGTTGCAATCCAAGAGCCTGCGGCC
>LNAP01002270.1_pt1 | contig 31096 bp, 25 predicted proteins | sample 602601 | NCBI WGS metagenome assembly LNAP01 (sample SAMN02440304, study PRJNA202911) | soil metagenome | biome: Subtropical and temperate rainforests or woodlands; isolation source: soil samples (1 kg each in a 20% v/v slurry with milli Q water) were... ...
GGTTGATTTCCATGGCGGGCAGCACTCGTTGGCGAACTTTTGAAAGCCGGCGAGTATAACGTAATCAAGCTGTCACGGCAGCCCGCCTGGCGGCTTTAGCGGCGAATGGTTTGGGGCTGAACACCATGCAGACGTTGCGCTGCGAACCGTAGGAGCTGCCGCAGGCTGCGATCTTTGATCTTCGCCTTTAAAGCAACACCAAAAGATCGCAGCCTGCGGCAGCTCCTACGGGGCGTCGTGTTCAACGCTTTACTCGATCCCCACCTGATTACGCCCATTGTTCTTCGCCAGGTACAGCCCCTTGTCTGCCGCCGAGATCAATTGCCGGCAATCGCTGCCCGGCTGCGGAATCATGGTCGACAGGCCGATGCTGATGGTCAGGCTCGAACCCTCGGTCGGGAAAATGTGCGGGATTTTCAACCCGGCCACGGTCTGGCGCAGTTTTTCCGCCACCATTCGCGCACCGCCCGGCGAGGTGTTGGGCAGGACCAGGACGAACTCTTCGCCGCCGTAACGGGCCGGCAAGTCCGAAGGTCTGGAGCTGGCGTCGCGAATCGCCGTAGCCACTTTGCGCAGGGCTTCATCGCCTTCGAGGTGGCCAAAGCTGTCGTTGAAGGACTTGAAGTAGTCGACATCGATCATCAGTAGCGACAATTGAGTCTGGTCCCGCAGCGAACGCCGCCACTCCAGCTCCAGGTATTCGTCGAAATGCCGGCGGTTCGACAGCCCGGTCAGGCCGTCGGAGTTCATCAAGCGTTGCAGCACCAGGTTGGTGTCGAGCAACTGCTGCTGGCTGACCCGCAGCGCGCGATACGCCGCGTCACGCTGCAGCAGGGTCATGTAGGAGCGCGAGTGATAGCGGATACGCGCCACCAGTTCGATGTTGTCCGGCAGTTTGACCAGGTAATCGTTGGCGCCGGCGGCAAACGCCGCGCTCTTGATCAGCGGGTCTTCCTTGGTCGACAGGACAATGATCGGAATGTCCTTGGTCGCCGGGTGATTACGGTATTCGCGCACCAGGCTCAGGCCGTCGAGGCCGGGCATGACCAGGTCCTGAAGGATTACGGTCGGCTTGATGCGGATCGCCTGGGCGATGGCCTGGTGCGGGTCGGCACAGAAATGGAAGTCGATGTTTTCTTCGTTCGACAAACCACGCCGCACTGCCTCGCCGATCATCGCCTGATCGTCCACCAACAACACCATGGCGGCGTTTTCATCGGTTTTGAAGTCGTCGAGCTGTAATTCATTCATGTGCGGTCACCTGAGTACTGCTTTGGCCACGATTGCTGCTAATGATAGTCATTTTGAAAAGATCTCCAGCAATCGTGGCGCTATCTTGTCCAGTGGACGAACTTCCACAGCCGCGTTAATGGCCGCGGCCGCCTTCGGCATGCCATACACCGCACTGCTTTGTTGATCCTGAGCGATGGTCAGGTAGCCCTGTTGGCGCATGAGTTTAAGCCCCTGCGCGCCGTCACGCCCCATACCGGTCAGCAGAACACCCACAGCGTCACCGCTCCAGTAACTGGCCACACTTTCGAAAAACACATCGATCGACGGCCGATAGATCTCGTTGACCGGTTCGGCGGTGTAGGCGAGTGTGCCGTTTTTCAGCAATCGAATGTGATGGTTGGTGCCGGCCAACAGGACCACGCCGCTTTGCGGCCGTTCGCCTTCCAGGGCCAGGCGCACGTCCAGGCCACTGGCGCTGGCAAGCCATTCGGCCATGCCGGCGGCGAACACCTGATCCACATGTTGGACCAACACGATGGCCGCCGAGAAATCTCGTGGCAGGCCCTTGAGCAGCACTTCCAGCGCCGCCGGCCCGCCAGCGGATGAACCGATGGCCACCAAATGCTGGCGCGAAGACGAGTGGCGGTGCTGGCTCGGTGCCGATCGCACCCGATTGCTGTGGTCACCAATCAGCCAGCCAATGTTCATGATTTTGCGCAGCAGCGGTGCGGCGGCTTCCTGAGGATTGTCGCCGCCGATAGCCGGGGTATCGACCACATCCAGCGCACCGTAGCCCATGGCTTCGAACACCCGATGCACGTTCTGCTCGCGGTCGACAGTGACAATGACTATCGCGCATGGGGTCTCGGCCATGATTCGCCGGGTCGCTTCCACACCGTCCATCAACGGCATGATCAAATCCATCAGGATCAGATCCGGGGTGTATTCAGTGCAACGTTGCACCGCCTCGGCCCCATTGCCGGCGACCCAGACCACCTCGTGCGCCGGTTCGAACGCCAAGGCGCGGCGCAAAGCCTCTACCGCCATGGGCATGTCGTTGACGATAGCGATTTTCATGCCAGCGCGCCTCCAATGAGCTCAACCACTGCATCCAGCAAAGCGTCATCATGAAAACTCGCTTTGGCTAAATAATAGTCGGCTCCGGCGTCCAGTCCACGGCGACGGTCTTCTTCACGGTCCTTGTAGGACACCACCATCACCGGCAGGGACTGCAGACGGTTGTCGCGGCGTACCAAAGACACCAGCTCGATGCCATCCATGCGCGGCATGTCGATGTCGGTGATCAGCAGATCGAAATCTTCCGAACGCAGGGCGTTCCAGCCATCCATGCCGTCCACCGCCACCGCGACGTCATAGCCGCGATTGAGCAGCAGCTTGCGCTGCAACTCACGAACGGTCAGCGAGTCGTCCACCACCAGAATCCGTTTGCGCGCCGCTTCGACCGCCTGATTGGCATGCCGGGCAATGCGCTCCAGACGCCCGGTATTGAGCAGTTTGTCCACCGAACGCAGCATGTCTTCGACGTCGACGATCAGCACCACCGAGCCGTCGTCGAGCAAGGCCCCGGCGGAAATGTCCTGCACCTTGCCCAGGCGCTCGTCCAGCGGCAGTACCACCAACGTTCGCTCGCCGATAAAGCGCTCGACTGCCACCCCATAGATCGCCTCGCGCTCGCGGATGACCACGACTTTGAGGGTTTGCGCGTTGTTCTGGCTCGCCGGGCGATGCAACAGTTGACTGGCGGCAACCAGCCCGACATGCCGGCCTTCGTACCAGAAGTGCTGCCGGCCTTCGACCTGCACGATATCTTCCGGCGCCAGGTCGCACATGCGCTCGATGTGCGCCAGCGGGAAGGCATACGCCTCATCACCGACTTCCACCACCAGGCTGCGCACCACCGACAGGGTCAGCGGCACTTCCAGATGAAAGCGACTGCCCTCGCCCGCTGTCTGCTCCAGCACCACGGCACCGCGCAATTGGCGAACCATGTGCTGAACCGCATCCAGCCCGACGCCGCGCCCGGAGACTTCAGTGACGGAGTCGCGCAGGCTGAAACCCGGCAGAAACAGGAACGTCAGCAGCTCTTCTTCGCTCAACTGGGCGGCGGTTTCGGCTGGGGATAACTGCCGCTCGACGATGTTGCGCCGAAGCTTTTCCAGGTCGACGCCGTTGCCGTCATCGCTCAATTCCAACACCAGCAGACCGGCCTGATGGGATGCTCGCAAACGGATCACGCCTTCTTCCGGTTTGCCGGCCAATAGCCGTTGTTCTCGGGTTTCGATGCCGTGATCCACCGCATTACGCAGCAGGTGCGTCAGCGGCGCTTCGAGCTTTTCCAGAACGTCGCGATCGACTTGAGTCTTGTCGCCCTCAATCTCCAGCCGCACCTGTTTTCCAAGGTCGCGGCCGAGATCACGGACCATGCGCACTTGCCCGCTCAGCACGTCGGCGAATGGCCGCATGCGACAGGCCAGCGCCGTGTCGTACAACACCTGCGCACGCCGGCTGGCGTGCCAGGCGAACTCGTCCAGCTCGGCGTTTTTTTCCACCAGCAATTGCTGGGACTCGGCCAACAATCGGCGGGCATCGCCCAAGGCTTCCTGGGCTTCGAGACTCAAGGCATGGTCCTTGAGATGGACGTTGAGGTTTTCCAGCGCCCGCAGACCGTTGCTCTGCATGCGTTTGAGGCGCTGCATGGTGGCCAGGTGCGGCTTGAGCCGCTGGGTTTCCACCAGGGATTTACTCGACAGGTCGAGCAGGCTGTTCAAGCGCTCGGCCGTGACGCGCAATACGCGTTCGCCACTTTCGGTGGTGCGTTTAGTCGTGGGCGCTGGCTCGGCGGGCGCTGCCGGGGAGGCTTCGGCGGTAGCCGGCATGGGCGGCTCAACCTTGGGCGTCGGCGGTTGCATCTGAAGCTCTGCCATCGGCGGCGCGATGGGGGCAGTGGCCGCCATGTGATCAAGCAACCGTCCCATCAAGACGACATAAGCGTCGATATCCGCAGGTGCCGGAGCGTTGCCCGGCGTCGCAATCCGCATCAACAGATCGGTGCCTTGCAACAGTGCATCAATGTGTTCGGGCCGCAGGTACAGGCGCCCTTCCTGGGCGCTGACCAGGTAATCTTCCATCACATGGGCAACGCTGACCCCAGCATCGACACCGACAATCCGCGCCGCGCCCTTGAGCGAATGGGCGGCGCGCATGCACGACTCGAGGTAATCGGCCTGGGTCGGATCGCGCTCAAGCGCCAAAAGACCTGCGCTCAGCACCAGGGTCTGGGCCTCTGCTTCGAGGCTGAACAGCTCCAGCAAAGAGGCGTCACGCATTTGCTCGGGGGTCATGTGAGGCTCCGGGTCACGGCGGACAGCAGCTGTTCTTCATCCAGCCAACGCAGGCTGCGACCTTTGAATTGCAAGACGCCACGGGTGTATCTGGCGCTGGCCTGGGTGCCGGATTGGGACGCCGCATCGAGAATGCGCTCGTCGATGGCGTGAATCCCGTCCACCTCATCCACCGGCACCACCACCGGCCCGCCGTGGGCGGCGATGATCAGCATCCGCGGCATCACCCGCGCGCCGGACGCCACGCCACTGGTGGCATCGAGCCCCAGCAACTCCACCAGCGACAGGCATGCCACCAAGGCACCGCGCACATTCGCCACGCCGAGCAACGCCCCGGAGCGCTGGTGCGGCAAGGAGTGAATCGCTTGCAGCGGCGCCACTTCGACCAGGCTGCGAGTGGCCAGGCCCAACCATTCTTCGCCGAGGCGAAACATCAGCAGCGAGCGGGTTTTCACATCGCTCCCGGCCACCGTGGAAACTTGCTCGCGGTCGTCCTGCTGCAAGGCATAGCGATCGAGCAAGCGCGTGGCGGCGACCGAATACACCGCGCAATTGCGACAATGAATGTGCTCGCTCAGCAATGGGCAGGACTTGTCGCCGTGGATACCGATGCGGTTCCAGCAGTCGTCGATGGCCTGGGCATTTTCATGGATGACGCTCAAGGTGTCGGCGGCGTTCATCGTTTACGCTCACTGTCTGCGGCGCGCTCGCTGCGGGCGGCGCGGGCCTGTAATCGTCGGGCTCCCGCCGTGTCGCCTTGGGACCGGAGCAAGGCGGCCAGGTGCATCAACGCGTCGGGGTGTTGCGGTTCGAGGTACAACGCCTTGCGATAAAAGCCCTGGGCCTCGAGAGCGCTGCCGGCGACATCGCTGAGCAGCCCCAGCCAATAGAACACCTGCGCCACCGGTTCGTGACTGCGTAAAAAACTGTCGCACGCGGCGCGGGCCTCCGCGCTTTTGCCTTCGTTGGCCAGCGCGGCGATGTTCGCCAGCAGCGTAGCGGCGTCTGAAGGGGTAGTGGCCGAAGGGGTGGCTGCGACCTGAGGCATCGGCACCACCGTTGCGAAAGGCCGACTGCGCACCGGCGGCGGTGTCACGCCGCGCACCGGTTGTTGCACCGGCAGCGGCGTCGGCACGAAGGTCGCGAGCGGCTCTTGCGCACTTTGACGGCTGAAGGCAAACGACTGCGGAATGCCAATCGAACGCATGCCGAAACGCCCCAACAGACTGCCCTCCGCCGGGCCGATAAACAGCACGCCGTCAACGTGGGTCAGGCGCTTGAGCACTTCGAACACTTGCTGCTGGGTCGGCTGATCGAAATAGATCAGCAAATTGCGGCAGAACACGAAGTCATAAGGTGGCTCACTGGCCAGCAAGGCCGGATCCAGCAGATTGCCAACCTGCAAACGCACCTGCTCAATCACGCGCCCACTGAGGCGATAGTTGTCGTTTTCAGCCGTGAAATGCCGCTCGCGGAAGTCGATGTCCTGGCCACGAAACGAATTCTTGCCGTACAGCGCGAGCCTGGCCTTTTCCACCGACAGCGGGCTGACATCCATGCCGTCAACCTTGAACTGATGCGGCGCCAGCCCGGCATCGAGCAATGCCATGGCAATAGAGTACGGTTCTTCGCCGGTGGAACACGGCAGACTGAGAATCCGCAGGGCGCGCATGTTATTGATCGCCGCCAGACGTTTGGCCGCCAGTTTCGCCAGCGTGGCGAAGGATTCCGGGTAACGGAAAAACCAGGTCTCGGGGACGATTACCGCTTCGATCAGCGCCTGTTGTTCGTCGCGCGAGCCCAGCAGAGTGTGCCAATACTCATCGGCCGTCCGCGCCCGGGCCGCCGTGATGCGCTGGCGCACCGCGCGTTCGATGATCGCCGGGCCGACCGAGCCCACATCGAGGCCAATACGTTCTTTGAGGAAATCGAAAAACCGTTGATCGCTGCTCATCCCTGCTCCTCAAACTGCGCCAGGTCCAGCGGCGGCGAGGGAAACAACAAGGCGCGGACCTGTTCGTCCAGCAAATCGGCAACCCGCACCCATTGCAGTAAACCCTGGGCATCTTCGCGCACCGGCCCCAGGTACGGCGCCTGGCGATTGTCCAGGCCATAAGGCTGAAAGTCCGCCGGGTTGCAGCGCAACGTGTCGGTGGCCTGCTCCAGAATCAGCCCGAGCAATTGCGCAGGCGTCGCCTCATCCGGGCGATAATGCACCAGCACCAGCCGCGTACTGTTGCGAGCCTGGGCCGGTTGGCCGAACGTCAGGGCGCTGAGGTCGATCACCGGCACCACCGCGCCGCGACAGGCAAATACCCCCGCCACCCAGTCCGGTGCCTGGGGAATCGGTTTCAACGGCAGCTGCGGCAGCACTTCGGCCACCTCGATGGCCTGCAACGCGTAACGCTCGTTGCCGATGCGGAACACCAGAAACAACGACTGTTTCACCGGCATCACCGCGCCGCGCTTGACCGCGAGCTCGCTCATCAGACTTTGAATCGCGAAACGCCGCCACGCAGCCCCACGGCCACCTGGCTCAGTTCATCGATGGCAAAACTGGCCTGACGCAGGGACTCGACAGTCTGGCTGCTGGCATCGCCCAACTGCACCAACGCGTGGTTGATCTGCTCGGCGCCGGTGGCCTGGGCCTGCATGCCTTCGTTGACCATCAACACCCGTGGTGCCAGTGCCTGAACCTGATGGATGATCTGCGACAGTTGCTCGCCCACCGACTGCACCTCGGACATGCCACGGCGCACTTCTTCGGAAAACTTGTCCATGCCCATGACCCCGGCCGACACCGCCGACTGAATCTCGCGCACCATCTGCTCGATGTCGTAGGTGGCCACCGCGGTTTGGTCCGCCAGGCGCCGCACTTCGGTGGCGACCACGGAAAACCCGCGACCATATTCACCGGCCTTCTCGGCTTCGATCGCGGCATTCAGGGACAACAGGTTGGTCTGGTCGGCGACTTTGACGATGGTCACCACCACCTGATTGATGTTACCGGCCTTCTCGTTAAGGATCGCCAGTTTGGCGTTGACCAGATCGGCCGCGCCCATCACCGAGTGCATGGTGTCTTCCATGCGCGCCAGGCCTTGTTGACCGGAACCTGCCAGCACCGACGCCTGATCGGCGGCGGTGGAAACTTCGGTCATGGTGCGTACCAGATCCCGCGAAGTGGCGGCAATTTCACGCGAGGTCGCACCGATTTCGGTGGTGGTGGCAGCGGTTTCGGTGGCGGTAGCCTGTTGTTGCTTGGACGTCGCGGCGATTTCCGTGACCGAGGTGGTGACCTGGACCGAGGAGCGCTGGGCCTGGGACACCAGCGAGGTGAGCTCGGTCATCATGTCGTTGAAGCCGGTTTCCACCGCACCAAATTCGTCCTTGCGATCAAGATTCAAGCGGCTGCTGAGATCGCCGCTGCGCATGACTTCGAGGATATCCACGATGCGATTCATTGGTGCCATGATCGCGCGCATCAGCAGCAGGCCACAGAGGCCGGCGACGATGATCGCCACCAGCAAAGAGACGCCCATACTGATTTTGGCGGCGGTCACCGCTTCGCCGATGGCCAGCGTGGCTCTGTCAGACAGGTCGTGATTCACTTCGATAAGGGTGTTCAACTGCTTGCGCCCATTGACCCAGGCCGGCGTGAGCTTCTGCTCCAGGGCAAGACGCGCTGGCTCGTACTCTTTGCGCTGATAGAGGTCGAGGACGTTGACCAGCTCTTGATTGAAGAGCTGATGACGCGCTTCGAATTCATCGAATGCGGCCTGATCCTGGGGGGTGAAAATAGTCTTGCGGAAATTGACCATCTGCTCGCTCAAGCGCTCTTCGAAGCTCTTGTACATGGCGTGGTCGGCGGGTGATATTTCGCGACGTCCAGAAAGACCGACAATTTGCTGGGTCAGGTTATAACTGTCGACCCACGCACCGCGCATCATCGAACTGAAATACACACCAGGAACCGCATCGAGGCGGACCCTTTCTGCGCTGGCATCGATCTTTATCAGCCGAGAAAAGGACACCACAACCATCAACAGCATGATCGCGATAATCACCGCAAAGCTCGCCAAAATGCGTTGGCGCAACGTCCAGTTCTTCACAGTCAGTCCTCGGTGCGGTTCGAATTGCGGGGGAGTATAGCCGAGGGTCTGTGGGAACGGGCTTGATCACGAAGAACGAAAACGCGGTACTCCTGACGAACCTTTGTGGCGAGGGGGCTCGCCCCCGTTCGGCTGCGCAGCAGTCGCAAACCCGGCCAATGAGTACGCAAAAAGATCGCAGCCTTCGGCAGCTCCTACACGGACAGCGTACACCCGTCCCTAACGGATAAACGCGATCCCGTAGGAGCCGCCGAAGACTGCGATCTTTTAAAAAGCGTCGCTTACACCGAAACCTGCCGCACCTGCTTCTCCAACTCAGCCTTCAACCCCGGCTCCAGCTTCAACTGCCGCGCCAGTTCATCGAGGTAGGACTTTTCCATGAAGTTCTCTTCGTCCACCAGCATCACACTGGCGATGTACATTTCGGCCGCCATTTCCGGGGTGCTGGCGGCGCGGGCGACGTCGGTCGGGTCCAGCGATTTGTTGAGTTCAGCATGCAGCCACTGCTGCAGTTCCTGATCGTTGTCGAGCTTGGTGAACTCGCCTTCGATCAACGCACGCTCGCGTTCATCCACATGACCATCGGCTTTGGCCGCCGCCACCAGCGCCTTGAGAATCGCCTGGCTGTGCTGCTCGACTTGCGCCGCCGGCACGCGGTCGAGGGTTTGCGGTTCGGTCTTCGGCGCGCTGCCTTGCTGGGCCTGCCAATTTCCGTAAGCCTTATAGGCAATGACCCCCAGCGCGGCGAGGCCACCGTAAGTCAGGGCCTTGCCGCCCACACTGCGAGCCTTCTTGCTGCCCAGCAGCAGGCCCATGGCCCCGGCCGCCAAAGCACCGCCGCCGGCGCCCGAAAGCACACTGCCGAGCCCGCCAGCCCCGCCACTACCGCCGAGCAAGCCGCCCAGCCCACCGGCAGCCGATTTGTTCTGCGTCCCGCCAGCCTTGTTCTGCAACAGATCCTGACCGGATTTGAGTAACTGATCGAGCAATCCACGGGTGTTCATTTGCTACCTCCACGAATTCGGGTTAACCGGATCATTAAGGCCATCAGCCTGAACCGAAAGTGCCCGGTGTCGTGGGCGAGAGTGCTTCAGGATGTTGCTTGCTACTCGTGACTGCTGATTCCCCTGCTTCTCGACCTTGGCGTTCCAACCATTGGATCAGGAAAAATCGGCGTCTCTCTTTAAACAGGTTGCCCCGTGTATATCCAAAATAAAAAGCGCCCGAGACATTGCACCAGGCGCTTGGTTGAAATAGATGCAAGCTACTTACTAGCAACAATGGAACAGTAAAAACAGAACAAATTTATTAATTAAATAAATCTGCCCCAATTATTTCGATTATTTCTCATATCTAGTAAAATTCAAACTGATCGAATGCAAGAGCGACGTTAACTGTCATCCTGATAGATTTTATGTTAACTAGAACGCCTGAGTCGACTGAGACCGGGACATAGTCAGACTGAGGAATTTGTTTATTTATCGCATAAAGAAGCTCCCCAGCAGCATTCAGAAACTCTACTTTCAAACTCGCCATTGGGATAACTAAATTATTCCCAACATACCAAAACCTCACTCTACTTGCAGTCCCACTGATCAACTCAAAACTGAACGAAACTGAACTATAAGGATACGTTACGTAATTACGTATAACGTTTCCTTGAATCATCCCTTGCGAACTACGGCTATAATCAAGAACATCCAAAAAATCTGTAGCATTTGTTTTTCCAAGCAGCGTCACTTTGAGTCTTTCGGTCAATATTGATTTATTAATCTCTGTTATTTTTTGAATATTAGTTGAGTCAAAATTCTCTATATTAGACGCCTTAACCGCATAAGTGCGCACCGGAAAACGCACCGCTTCTACTCCATCAAAGCTCACACTGAAGCTGATGGTCAGCGCACTGCCATCCTTGAGCGTCTTCAACCAGTCAAGCGGTGCCGGCCGGGTCAGGTCTCCGAGCGTGTTGTGTGGTAGAAAATCGGCGCTTCATTGGGCTCGACCTGCACGTCATAACGCAACCACACACGCTGCCCCAACTGCTGAAGCGGCCAGGCGACTACGCGCAGCTGATCGCTGACCAGCATGGTGGTCACGTCCAGTACATTGCCCTCGGCACGGTCAATGGCCGGTGTCGGCAACCGCGTATCGCCATCCGCGATTCTTGACACGGTAATGTCGGTGGAGGGCGATGGATTCTCCTGTCCACCTCTAGTGAATACATAACTGAACTTCACCGGTTGACCGCCCATGTTGGCGTTGATGAACGCCACCTCCAGCGGAAAATTCGCCCGATTGTTGGTATTCAACGGCTTGCTCGTAAAAACCGGCGACCCGGCACCCGGTGCGCCTTGCACAATCAATCGAACCGTATCGCCCGTGCGCCAGCCCTGCACTTCAACCCGCCCAGTGGCACCTTGCAGATTCTGCATTGGGTCGAGCACACCATTGACGCTGGTCAGCACCGTGGGTGGAACCAGATCCGGCAGGCCCTCACCAATCACCCGCGCCTTAGCCTCCCACGAGGAATATTTCTGCTCGCCGTTTCTTTTCAGCACATACGTCACGGTCACGGTCTGGACGGAAACGACCTTGTCATTCGGGATTTCCAGTACGACACGCACCGGATCCCCGAAGTCGTCCGCCTGAACATTTCCCCCTACGGTCATCACCACATCCGGCAGCCCCGGTGATTGGCCGGTGTAGGTCGCTTCGATGAAGTCGCCCACTTCGAAGCGAGGGTCTCTCACCAGGATAATCACATACAGGTAGGCCGCCAGTTTTCCCAGGTCGATGATGCCTGACTCGTCGCCGGCCTCACTCAGAATTTCGCGCAGAATAGCAGCTGGCAAGAGGGTGCCCGCCAAGTCTTCTTTCACGGTTTGAGTCGCAGACCAGATAGCATCGGTGTCCGGGACGTTTCCGATCTGGTCGGTGACGGTGTAGGAAAACTTGAGCTCATGGTCGGGTCTTTGCGCGACTTCCAGGTGGGCGCGGGTCACGGTAAAACACACCCTGGTCGCGATCGGTGAGCCCGGATCGGGTGGTTCGTCCCTGCCAACGATGAAATGCATGGATTTACCGTTAGTTACATTTCAGGGTAATCGTGTCGTAGGCTCGGCAGTAGGGATAAGACACACACTTGGGCACTGACGAAGTCGGGGCCGACGCCGTTCTTGATGGCGTCGGGCAACAATAACTTCAGCTCGGAATGGCCGTCGATATCCGGAAAACTGTCATTTAAACCGGGCCGGATTTTGTTGTACAGCATCGTCAGCATCGGTGAAGTGCCGATATTATCGCTGCCGCGCTTGATGATGTAGAAGAGTTCATTGATCCGATCCGCATGCAACCGGCCTTTGGGGATACGCAGGGTCGTGATCGCGTTCTCATCCTCAATGATTTTGCTGTACAGAAACGTGGTCTCCCCGAGCAGCCACAGCTCCATGACATCCCCGGGATTCATCGTGCCCGACAACGGCGGATCGATCTCGACGGTGGCGCCCTCACCGTCAGTGACGAGATCGTAAATCACCAGTGACACGCCGATATCGGCCCCTATGACTGGCCGGGTCGCGCGAAGCACTCGGGGTCTATCCAGCACTAGTACGGTGTTATCGGGCGATTCCGGTAGGGTCATGATGAAGGCTCCTGCACGATGGGCTTTGGGTTGGGTTATCCAATACCGATACGCGGGAACTGGCTACTGTCAGAACTAACAGGTAGACGACTTTTCCAGACAAACGGTAAAGCGTATCCCCAGATACCGCTGCGCAGGCTACCCATCGATTTAAAAGATATACACTCGAGCAAATCGATAAAAACTGCTCACCCGGTAATTCCCCATGATGACCCTGCGCCAGATCCGCCACTTCATTGCCGTGGCTGAAACCGGTTCGATCTCCGCCGCCGCGCAAACCGCGTTTATTTCCCAGTCCACCCTGACCCTGGCCATCCAGCAACTGGAGCAGGAAATCGGTGTCGGCCTGTTCAATCGCCACGCCAAGGGCATGACCCTGACCCACCAGGGTCATCAATTCCTACGCCAGGCACACCTGATTCTGGCCACGGTGGACAATGCCAAACGCAGCCTGCAACAGAGCACCGATCAGGTTGCCGGGCAGTTGATCATCGGCGTGACCAGCCTGGTTGCCGGTTATTACCTGGCGGATTTGCTCACCCGGTTCCAGCGCGCTTACCCCAACGTTGAAATACGCGTGATGGAAGACGAGCGGCCGTACATCGAGCATTTGCTGGTCAGCGGTGAAATTGATGTGGGCGTGCTGATCCTCTCCAATCTGGAAGACCGCCACGCCTTGCAGACCGAAGTGCTGACTCACTCGCCCCATCGGCTGTGGCTGCCGGCCCAGCATCCGCTGCTGGAACACGACAGCATCAACCTCGCCGATGTCGCTCGCGAGCCGCTGATTCAGCTGAACGTCGATGAAATGGATCGCAACGCCCAGCGCATGTGGTCGGCGGCCTCGCTGCAACCGCGCATCACCTTGCGAACAGCCTCGACGGAAGCGGTACGAAGCCTGGTCGCCGCGGGCTTGGGCGTTTCCATTCAGCCGGACATGACTTACCGCCCGTGGTCCCTGGAGGGCGACATCATCGAAGCGCGGCCGATCGCCGACCTGAGCCAGACCCTCGATGTCGGTCTGGCGTGGCGTCGCGGCACTGCCCGGCCCGCGCTGGTGGACCCGTTCCTGACCGTCGCTCGCGAACAACCCCATGGCGGACGCAAGCCATCTATTTAATCGAACGCCGCCTTCAGTATTTAGTATTTGTCGACCACAAGCCCGGCCACTAGTCTTGAGGCATCTATAAGACGGCCGGGCCCAGTCACAGGGAATCCCATGGCCACACAAGAAAAGAGAACCCGAAAAATGGCTGGCGCGCAGACTCCGTTGTTCACCGCGTTGTTGATCGATGGCGAGTTGGTCCCGGGCCAGGGTTTCGTCGAACCCATCCTCAACCCGGCCACCGGAGAAGTGCTGACGCACATTGCCGAAGCCAGCACCGAACAGGTCGAAACCGCGATCCTCACCGCCCACCGCGCCTTTGCCAGTTGGTCGCGGACCACGCCGCAGCAACGTTCGAACCTGCTGCTGGACATCGCCAACGCCATTGAAAAAAACGCCGACCTGCTCGCCCGCCTCGAATCGCTGAACTGCGGCAAGCCGTTGCACCTGGCGCGTCAGGACGATTTGAGCGCCACGGTCGATGTGTTCCGTTTCTTCGCGGGTGCCGTGCGTTGCCAGACCGGCCAGCTCAGCGGCGAATACTTGCCGGGTTACACCAGCATGGTCCGCCGCGATCCGATTGGCGTGGTCGCATCGATTGCGCCGTGGAACTACCCGATCATGATGGCCGCCTGGAAAATCGCCCCTGCCCTCGCCGCTGGCAACACGCTGGTGTTCAAACCGTCGGAACACACGCCGCTGTCGATTCTGGCGTTGGCACCGGCGCTCGCCGAGATCCTGCCGCGCGGGGTGATCAACATCATTTGCGGTGGCGGTGAAGGCGTCGGCAGCCATTTGGTCAGCCACCCGAAAGTGCGCATGGTGTCGCTGACTGGCGATATCGTCACCGGACAAAAAATCCTCCAGGCCGCGGCGAAAACCCTGAAACGCACCCACCTCGAACTCGGCGGCAAGGCCCCGGTGATTGTCTGCAACGACGCGGATATTCAAGCGGTGGTCGAGGGCGTGCGCACCTACGGCTATTACAACGCCGGCCAGGACTGCACCGCCGCGTGCCGGATTTATGCCCAGGCCGGGATTCATGACCGCTTGGTGGCGGAACTCGGCGCAGCGGTCGGCAGCCTGCGTTTTGCCGGTAAACGTGATGCCGACAACGAGATCGGCCCGCTGATCAGCACTCGCCAGCGCGACCGCGTGGCCAGTTTCGTCGAGCGTGCCCTCGGCCAGCCGCACATCGAGCGAGTGACCGGCGCGGCGGTGCATTCCGGTGCCGGCTTTTATTACCAGCCGACCTTGCTGGCCGGTTGCAAACAGAGCGATGAAATCGTTCAGCGCGAAGTGTTCGGGCCGGTGGTCACCGTGACCCGCTTCAATGAGCTCGAACAAGCGGTGGACTGGGCCAACGACTCGGAATACGGCCTCGCCTCCTCGGTCTGGACCCAGAATCTCGACAAAGCCATGCAGGTCGCGGCGCGTTTGCAGTACGGCTGCACCTGGATCAACAGCCATTTCATGCTGGTCAGCGAAATGCCCCATGGCGGCCTGAAGCGCTCGGGCTATGGCAAAGACTTATCCAGTGATTCGCTGCAGGACTACAGCGTGGTGCGCCACATCATGGCCCGTCACGGACAGCATTTATAAAAGCGCACTACGCTAACAATTAGCCATAACGGCATTGGCTTCACCCCGTTCAGAACTGCCCCGACCATAATTTAAAGAAGAGGGTTCACCATGCTTGTGCACAAGACCGCACTGCTCAGTGCAATCACCACGGCACTGCTGGCCAGCGCCAGCCTGCAGGCCGCCGAGCCGCTGAAAGCCGTCGGTGCCGGCGAAGGTCAGCTGGATATCGTCGCCTGGCCGGGCTATATCGAACGGGGCGAAACCGACAAGACCTACGACTGGGTGACCGGCTTCGAGAAGGAAACCGGCTGCAAGGTCAATGTCAAGACGGCCGGCACGTCTGATGAAATGGTCAGCCTGATGGCCAAGGGCGGTTACGACCTGGTGACGGCATCGGGTGATGCCTCCCTGCGGTTGATCGCCGGCAAACGTGTGCAACCGATCAACACCGCACTGATTCCCAACTGGAAAAATCTCGATCCGCGCCTCAAGGACGCGCCGTGGTACGTGGTCAACAAGCAGACCTATGGCACCCCGTACCAATGGGGTCCAAATGTGCTGATGTACAACACCACGGTGTTCAAGCAGCCGCCCACTAGCTGGAGCGTGATATTCGACGCGCAGAACCTGCCGGACGGCAAACCCAACAAAGGCCGGGTGCAAGCCTACGACGGCCCGATCTACATCGCCGACGCGGCGCTGTACCTCAAGACCACCAAGCCGGAACTGGGCATCACGGATCCTTATTTTCTCGACGAAAAACAGTACAAGGCCGTTCTCGACCTGCTGCGCGCCCAGCAAAAGTTGATCCATCGCTACTGGCACGACACCACCGTGCAGATGAGTGACTTCAAGAATGAAGGCGTGGTGGCCTCCAGTTCCTGGCCCTATCAGGTCAACGGCCTGATGAACGAGAAACAGCCCGTCGCCTCAACCATCCCGAAAGAAGGCGCCACTGGATGGGCCGACACCACCATGCTGCACGCCGAGGCCAAGCACCCGAACTGCGCGTACAAGTGGATGGACTGGTCGTTGCAACCGAAAGTCCAGGGCGATGTGTCCGCCTGGTTCGGCTCATTGCCGGCGGTTCCGGCGGCGTGTAAGGCCAGCGAACTGCTGGGCGCCGAGGGGTGCAAGACCAACGGTTTCGACCAGTTCGACAAGATCGCCTTCTGGAAAACTCCGCAGGCTGAAGGTGGCAAGTACGTGCCTTATAGCCGCTGGACCCAGGATTACATTGCGATTATGGGTGGTCGCTAACACCAACTGATCGTTCCCACGCTCTGCGTGGGAATGCATCAACGGACGCTCCGCGTCCATTCGCGCAGAGCTGACGCAGAGCGTCACGGGCTGCATTCCCACGCGGAGCGTGGGAACGATCATCAATGAAGATTTCAGAAGTCCAGGCAAGGCCACTGTGATGATCCTCGCCTTTTCGGAGCAACGCACCATGACGCTTGCAGTCCAGTTCACCAACGTTTCCCGGCAGTTCGGCGAGGTGAAGGCCGTTGACCGGGTTTCCATCGATATCCAGGACGGCGAGTTCTTTTCCATGCTGGGCCCCTCCGGCTCGGGCAAAACCACCTGCCTGCGCCTGATCGCCGGTTTCGAACAACCGAGCGCGGGTTCCATCCGTATTCACGGCGCCGAAGCTGCGGGGTTACCGCCGTATCAGCGTGACGTGAATACTGTGTTCCAGGACTACGCGTTGTTCCCGCACATGAACGTACTCGACAACGTCGCCTACGGTTTGAAAGTCAAAGGTGTCGGCAAGTCCGAACGCCAAAAACGCGCCGAAGAAGCCCTCGACATGGTCGCCCTCGGCGGCTACGGCGAGCGCAAACCGGTGCAACTCTCCGGCGGCCAGCGCCAGCGCGTGGCCCTGGCCCGCGCATTGGTCAATCGCCCTCGCGTGTTGCTGCTCGACGAACCCTTGGGCGCCCTCGATCTGAAGCTGCGCGAGCAAATGCAAGGCGAGCTGAAGAAGCTGCAACGCCAGCTCGGCATCACCTTCATCTTCGTTACCCACGACCAGACCGAAGCGCTGTCGATGTCCGACCGCGTGGCGGTGTTCAACAAGGGCCGCATCGAACAGGTCGACACACCGCGCAACCTGTACATGAAGCCGGCAACCACGTTCGTCGCAGAATTCGTTGGCACTTCCAACGTGATTCGCGGCGATCTGGCCCGGCAGTTGAGCGGCAATCCACAGCCGTTTTCGATCCGCCCGGAACACGTGCGTTTCGCCGAAGGCCCGTTGGCCAGCCATGAAATCGAAGTCAGTGGCCTGCTGCACGACATCCAGTACCAAGGCAGCGCCACCCGCTATGAACTGAAACTGGAAAACGGCCAGACGTTGAACATCAGCCAGGCCAACGTTCAGTGGCTGGATGTCAGCACGCAACATCAGACCGGGCAACGCATCAACGCTCGTTGGGCGCGCGAGGCGATGATCCCGTTGCACGACAATGTTGTGGGCGGGGTGTGAGATGAACAGCGTGGCCGCTCCTCAAACCCCCGCCAGCGGTTCGCCGTTGCGCCGGTTTTCGAACGTGCTGTACCGCCGGCCGAACCTGTATCTGTCGCTGCTGCTGGTACCGCCGCTGCTGTGGTTCGGTGCGATCTACCTCGGTTCGCTGTTGACGTTGTTGTGGCAAGGCTTCTACACCTTCGATGACTTCACCATGACGGTCACGCCCGACCTGACCCTGGCGAACTTCGCAGCGCTGTTCCAGCCGTCGAACTTCGACATCATCCTGCGCACCCTGAGCATGGCTGTCGCCGTGTCGATCGCCAGTGCGGTCGTGGCGTTCCCGATCGCCTACTACATGGCGCGCTACACCAGCGGCAAGACCAAGGCGTTTTTCTACATCGCGGTGATGATGCCGATGTGGGCCAGTTACATCGTCAAGGCCTACGCCTGGACCCTGCTGCTGGCCAAGGGCGGCGTGGCCCAGTGGTTCGTTCAGCACCTGGGGCTGGAGCCGGTGTTGCAGTTCGTGCTCGGGATTCCGGGCGTCGGCGGCAGCACCTTGTCGACCTCGCATCTGGGGCGGTTCATGGTGTTCGTCTACATCTGGCTGCCGTTCATGATCCTGCCGATCCAGGCCTCACTGGAACGCCTGCCGCCGTCGCTTTTACAAGCTTCGGCCGACCTCGGTGCCAAACCGCGTCAGACCTTCATGCAAGTGATTCTGCCGCTGTCGATTCCGGGCATCGCCGCCGGTTCGATCTTCACCTTTTCCCTGACCCTGGGCGACTTCATCGTGCCGCAACTGGTGGGCCCGCCGGGTTACTTCATCGGCAGCATGGTCTACGCCCAGCAAGGAGCGATCGGCAATATGCCGATGGCGGCGGCCTTCACGCTGGTGCCGATCGTGCTGATCGCCATTTACCTGTCCATCGTCAAACGTCTGGGGGCTTTCGATGCGCTCTGATACTTCATCTCAAGACCGGGCATCCCTGGGCCTGCGCATCGCTGCCTGGGGCGGGTTGGTGTTCTTGCACTTCCCGATCCTGATCATCTTCCTTTACGCCTTCAACACTGAAGACGCGGCGTTCAGCTTTCCGCCCAAGGGCTTTACCCTGAAGTGGATCGGCGTGGCGTTCTCCCGGCCCGACGTGCTGGAAGCGATCAAGTTGTCGTTACAAATCGCGGCGGTCGCCACATTGATTGCGCTGATCCTCGGCACCCTCGCGTCGGCGGCGTTGTACCGGCGGGACTTCTTCGGCAAGCAAGGCATCTCGCTGATGCTGATCCTGCCGATTGCCCTGCCCGGGATCATCACCGGGATCGCGCTGCTGGCGACGTTCAAAACGCTAGGGATCGAACCGGGGATGTTCACCATCATCGTCGGCCACGCGACCTTCTGCGTGGTAATCGTCTACAACAACGTCATCGCCCGCTTGCGCCGCACTTCATACAGTTTGATTGAGGCCTCGATGGACCTCGGCGCCGACGGCTGGCAGACCTTCCGCTACATCGTCCTGCCGAACCTCGGCTCGGCGATGTTGGCCGGTGGCATGCTGGCGTTTGCGCTGTCGTTCGACGAAATCATCGTCACCACCTTCACCGCCGGCCATGAACGCACCTTGCCACTGTGGCTGCTCAACCAGCTCAGCCGCCCACGGGACGTGCCGGTCACCAACGTCGTCGCGATGCTGGTGATGATGGTGACCATGCTGCCGATCCTCGGCGCTTATTACCTGACCCGGGGCGGGGAAAGCGTTGCGGGCAGTGGCGGGAAATAACGGACAACGCATTTCCGGTGTGGGAACCAGATCCTGTAGGAGCGAGGCTTGCCCGCGAAGGCGGTGTGTCAGTCGACATTAATGTTGAATGTAAAATCGCCTTCGCGGGCAAGCCTCGCTCCTACAGGGATTCGGTTCCGACAGAAAAACAACAGCTTCGATGAGGACATAGCCATGCAAACCAAACTCTTGATCAACGGCCAACTCGTCAATGGCGACGGCCCCGCCCAAGCCGTGTTCAACCCGGCTCTGGGCCGTGTGCTGGTAGAAATCAACGAAGCCAGCGAAGCCCAGGTCGACGCCGCCGTGCGGGCCGCCGACAACGCCTTCCAAGCCTGGTCGCAAACCACGCCGAAAGAACGCTCGTTGCTGCTGCTCAAACTCGCCGACATCATCGAAGCCCATGGCGAAGAGCTGGCCAAACTGGAGTCGGACAATTGCGGGAAACCCTACAGCGCCGCGCTGAACGACGAGATTCCGGCGATTGCCGACGTGTTCCGTTTCTTCGCCGGCGCCAACCGTTGCATGAGCGGCGCGCTGGGAGGGGAATACCTGCCCGGCCACACCTCAATGATCCGCCGCGACCCGGTGGGCGTGATTGCCTCCATCGCGCCGTGGAACTACCCGCTGATGATGCTCGCCTGGAAAATCGCCCCGGCCCTGGCCGCCGGTAATACCGTGGTGCTCAAGCCGTCGGAGCAAACCCCGCTGACCGCCCTGCGCCTGGCAGAACTGGCGTCGGACATCTTCCCGGCTGGTGTGCTTAACCTGGTGTTCGGTCGTGGTCCTACGGTCGGTACCGCACTGGTCAATCATCCGAAAGTGCGCATGGTGTCGCTGACCGGCTCGATCGCCACTGGCTCGAACATCATTTCCAGCACTGCCGGCAACGTCAAACGCCTGCATATGGAACTGGGCGGCAAGGCGCCGGTGATCATCTTCGACGATGCGGACATCGACGCCGCCGTGGAAGGCATTCGCACCTTCGGTTTCTACAACGCTGGTCAGGATTGCACCGCCGCCTGCCGCATTTACGCGCAAGCAGGCATCTACGACCAGTTCGTCGAGAAGCTCGGTGCGGCCGTCAGCAGTATCAAGTACGGCTTGCAGGACGATCCCTCGACGGAACTTGGCCCGTTGATCAGCGCACAACATCGCGACCGCGTGACCGCGTTGGTCGAACGTGCCATGGCGCAACCACACATCCGTTTGATCACTGGCGGCAAAGCGGTGGAAGGCAATGGCTTCTTCTTTGAGCCAACGGTGCTGGCCGACGTGCAACAGGACGACGAGATCGTGCGCCGCGAAGTGTTCGGGCCGGTAGTGTCGGTCACCAGGTTCACCGATGAAGCGCAGGCGCTGGCTTGGGCTAACGATTCAGACTACGGCCTGGCGTCATCGGTCTGGACCACGGACGTCGGCCGCGCCCATCGCCTGTCTGCACGCCTGCAGTACGGCTGCACGTGGGTGAATACCCACTTCATGCTGGTCAGCGAAATGCCCCATGGCGGTCAGAAACTATCTGGTTACGGGAAGGACATGTCGATGTATGGGCTGGAGGATTACACCGTTGTTCGGCATGTGATGTTCAAGCATTAAAAGCTTCGCGGGCAAGTCGGATCGACGCACCGCTCGCTCCTACAGGGTTTACGTCGTTTGATCGACACAAAACCTGTAGGAGCGAGCGGTGCGGCGATCCGACTTGCCCGCGAATGGCGTCATCACGAACTCAAGGAAGGCACCCAGGGGCTGTTAGATCGGTTGTGGTTTGGAAAGGATTTCAAATTCATCCATCAGCAGATGGATTTCGGTACTCGGATTGGGTTCGCCGCTGATGGCGACGTCTTCGAGAATCTTGGGTGCCAAGGCTCTGGCTTTCTGAAAAGGTTCACCCAATAGCTGAGCAAAATAGTTGATGCCTTTGCCCTTTTGGTACGTATCCATGTTCGGTTTTTCTCTGAGGCTTTTGGCTACCAAGTCGCCGGGAGAGTTTTTCCCAACAGCTCTAAATGGCTTTCGATTGAAGCCGAAGTGCAAAAGAAGCCAAAACTCAAAACAGGGAAACGATGCTATGACTTTGATTTTCGGATGAGGCCTCGCCAGATCTATCGCCCTTTCGAAACATTGGTGCGTATCGCGATCCAATGCACAAAACACTTTGTCGAAACGTTTCTGACGGGCAATGGCTCTTTCTACTATTCCACTCGGGTGCGTGACGCCGCAGTGGGCAATTTCTACCTGAGCTTTGGCGCGAAAATGAAACGCGGCCTCCTCCAGGTACCGTTTTCCTGACTTGCTATCTTCACAGAGAACCAGCACTTGGGGCTCAGGCTTGAATCTTGATTTCTTCCGATCAAATGATTTTTTCGAGTGCACCATTGGTCATCCCCGCCTAATCAGAGGCAAACCGCGGTAACGGCCTTCAAAGTAGCGTTTCTCAACATCCTCCCCCTCTCGCCCTTCAAAATCGTGAACGGAAAAAACACTGGTTGCACCATTGGCATCGCGCTCAGTGATCCAGAACTGATCACGCCGCAGAATTTTTGCATTCATTAGATGAGTGTCGTGTGTCGTAAAGATCAGCTGAGTATCCAATCCGCTATCGAGATGTTTCCCGATCAGATCAGCAACTATCTCAGGATGCAGGCTGCTGTCCAACTCATCGACAGACAGTATCCCGCTTCCATCTGCGCGATTGATCATGAACCAGGGTAGCCAAAAGCCAATCAGGTTTTTTGTGCCTCCGGACTCCTCTGAAAAATCAAACTCTGCTGCTCCCAAAAGACTTGTATGCGTCAGGGTGACTTTGTCTTTTTGTGCCGCCGCGAAGAATTCTTTAAGCGTGAGCTTCTTCTTGATCGGAACAGCATCTGCATCCTCGGTATTGAGTTGAATAGCAGACACCGGAATATCCACTGCCCTTAGGAACTCCTTCAAATCGACTGTGTAGTCCGAGGCAACCTGTAAAAACCTGATGGAGGCGGCAGACAGCCCCATCATGTTGTTCTGCTCAATGACAAGAAGTCCGGTTTGAAACCAAGTAAACGGCGCTCGCAACTGAGTCAACTCTTCGCTGCTGTTCGCAACGGCCTGCGAAATAAACAACACCTTAGGGCTCGTCAGGCGCCGCCAGGCATTGTGGACATCCTTCCCCCCCTCAAGACTTGAACCAAAAACATACTGCTCTCCCTCATCACCAAAACTACGTTCATACAGCAGTGTTTCTTTCCCTTTGGGATAGGAGACCAGTTGCTCCTTGATTATCCGTTGCGAAGTAATGCGCAGAACAAACCGATATCGGAGTCCGTTTTGAATGAAGTTGTACTCAAAAAAACTGGGTTCGTCCTTGAGCTGCGAGTCAAAACGAAACGGTGAAACCGGCAGCGGTTCATCATTTGAGGACGGGGTCGTTGCGAGCAAGCGCCCCATGATCCCCATCGCCTGGATAAGAGAAGATTTACCGGACGCGTTAGGCCCGTAAATCGCCGCTACCTTCAACAAGTCCGGTAGTTTTTCGCCACTTACGGAAGGTTTGAATACATTGCGCTTTTTACTCAGGCGTGGGGTCGCCACCATGGACAGAGTTTGCGTATCACGGAAGGAGCGATAATTGGAAACCGAAAATTCGATCAACATGTAGAAATCCTGCACTTAATTCCGGAAAGCAGAATAAATATAGGAAAAACCATTCATTTGGCGCTGTCTCTCTGCACCTCGTGCAAAAACAGGAAATTCCTACAGATGGAGCCTTCCAGCAAATACAACAATTCCTACAACAAGCATCGCCAGAGTAGACTTGGCGCCGCGAGCGCCTGAACGATAGGCTTCATCCCGTCGCTGCCAAATCAGCGACCCGGGGTCGAAGCCGGAACATCATCAACATGGCGCATCCGCGCCCCCATATGAACTGGGGCAATTTTGCCTTTCAGCTTCGCTTTATGGTGGGCCGTGTGGCGCGGGCCTCTCGGCTTACATGTTGATCGAGAATGTTCCGACTTCGAACGCCGCGCGGTCCGCCACCCCAATCTGTCGAAGGATTAGTGGCGGCTTCCTTTTCAACATGGAGTCGAAAAATGCTTGAGCACACGCTAAATCCCTCTGAAATCCATCCTCATTACACTCCTACTGTCTTCACCCGCCACAATCGCTTCCTCCACGCCTTCATGCAGGACAACCAAGCCTGGTTCTGCGTCCAGGACCTCGGTCGCCTGATGGGTCGACCGATGGACCAACGGCTCACCCTGAAGCTCGATCCTGATCAACGCCAATATGTCTGGCTGCTGAAGAACGGCAAAACGACCGAATCACTGACGGTCAGCGAATCAGGGATGTATGCCCTGCTCGTTCACCATTTCGTCCCGGAAAACCGAAACCTGCGCCAGTGGCTGAGCAACGAGGTCATCCCAATGCTGCGTGATTCGAAAGCGACATCTGTGGATAACATTCCCAGCCTGAGTTCGTTGCAATGGGCTGGGGTTTCTGTGCCGCTGCTGCATTGGCAGCATCAGGCCTGGATCAAGTGGCGGGACATGCCTGACCTGATGCAGGCACAGCGGCCATTCACGATTTGTAGCCGTTGAACTGATGCACAAAGGGACGGACTTTTACAGTCCGCCCCTTTGGTTTTCCAACATCACTCAACCTCCTACCGTTAAAACCGCGAAACACTGCGCATCGCATCCACCAGATACCGCATCGCAATCCGGTCATTCTCCGACAGCTCGCGATACCGCTCCACCAACTTCAACTCCTCCGAACTGAGCCGACGCCTTCGCCGACCGGTGGTCAGCCAGGGAAAGATTCCTAATATTTCAGTGATGCCTTGTACTTTCGACATGGACGATGTCCTTCTATACGTCAGAGAAAACTGCAAAACCGCATCGCCCTATCACTTTCAGCGGCCGTCTTGTACGCGCTGAACCCACCGGCCTGAAGGGCCGAAACCGGTCATGCCCATAGAATAGAAATTAAATCGGCGCTGAAAAGCGGTTTTTAGAGTAATTAGTCGAAAAAAGCAGATATGCCCTATAAATCAGAAAGCGCTGTGAGAAACGTTACCTGACATGTCTTGTTTCATTGCCGCGCTGTCGCGGTGCCATCAAACATTTTTGCTCTGCAACTGAACGGTTTAAGCTTATTGGCATCTGCTCTAAAGTCCGTTGCGTTTGGCCGAAGGCATGTCCGAACCGTTATTTCTGATCCAGCACGTGCCAGGAACGGCGCGGGATTGTTCACGACAGGTTGTACTTATGCACCGCAGGAATTTGCTCAAAGCCTCCATGGCCATCGCGGCTTACACTGGTCTTTCGGCCACCGGCCTATTGACCGCACACGCCTGGGCTGGCAGCAGCACGGCTGATGGCGACGCTGTGGCGTTCGACTTCGAAGCGCTGAAGAGCCAGGCCAAACAGCTCGCCGGCAAGCCTTATCAGGACACCAAACAGGTACTGCCGCCGACGCTGGCGACCATGACACCGCAGAACTTCAACGCGATTCGCTACGACGGCAATCACTCGCTGTGGAAGGACTTGAAAGGTCAGCTTGACGTGCAGTTTTTCCACGTCGGCATGGGTTTCAAGCAACCGGTACGCATGTACAGCGTCGATCCCAAGACTCGACTGGCGCGCGAGGTGCATTTCCGCCCGTCGCTGTTCAACTACGAAAAAACTACCGTCGACACTAAACAGCTCAAAGGCGACCTGGGTTTCTCCGGGTTCAAGCTGTTCAAGGCTCCGGAGCTGGATAAGCACGACGTGTTGTCGTTCCTCGGCGCCAGCTATTTCCGCGCGGTGGATGCCACCGGCCAGTACGGTTTGTCGGCCCGCGGCCTGGCGATCGATACGTACGCCAAGAAGCGTGAAGAGTTTCCGGACTTCACCAAGTTCTGGTTCGAGACACCAGACAAGGACAGCACCCGTTTCGTGGTTTACGCCCTGCTCGATTCGCCGAGTGCCACTGGCGCCTACCGTTTTGACATCGATTGCCAGGCCGAGCGTGTGGTGATGGAAGTCGACGCCCACGTCAATGCCCGCACCGCCATCGAGCAACTGGGCATCGCACCGATGACCAGCATGTTCAGCTGCGGCACTCACGAACGGCGCATGTGCGACACCATTCACCCGCAAATCCACGATTCCGATCGCCTGGCGATGTGGCGCGGTAATGGCGAATGGATCTGCCGCCCGCTGAACAACCCGGCCACCCTGCAATTCAATGCCTTTGCCGACACCGATCCTAAAGGTTTCGGCCTGGTGCAGACCGATCACGAGTTCGCCAATTATCAAGACACCGTCGACTGGTACAGCAAGCGCCCGAGTCTGTGGGTAGAACCTACAACCGCGTGGGGCGAAGGCTCTATCGATTTGCTGGAAATTCCTACAACCGGCGAAACCCTGGATAACATCGTTGCGTTCTGGACGCCGAAAAAACCGGTCGCTGCCGGGGACTCACTCAACTATGGCTACAAGCTCTATTGGAGCGCTCTGCCACCGGTGAGCACACCGCTGGCACGGGTCCACGCGACCCGTTCGGGCATGGGCGGTTTCATTGAAGGCTGGGCGCCGGGCGAGCATTACCCAGAGGTCTGGGCACGACGCTTTGCCGTGGACTTCACCGGCGGCGGTCTGGACCGCTTGCCCGAAGGCGCGGGGATCGAGCCGGTGGTGACCTGCTCGAATGGCCAAGTGAAGGACTTCAACGTGTTGGTGCTCGATGACATCAAGGGCTACCGCATTACCTTCGACTGGTACCCAACCAATGACAGCGTGGCTCCGGTGGAACTGCGGTTGTTCATTCGCACCAATGACCGGACGTTGAGTGAAACCTGGTTGTACCAGTATTTCCCGCCTGCACCGGAGAAGCGCAAGTACACCTGACGGTTAGTCGGGGTCTGAAATGGCCCCTTCGCGAGCAAGCCCGCTCCCACATTGGATCTCCATGAGACACATATTTTGTGTACGACAAAGATCAACTGTGGGAGCGGGCTTGCTCGCGAAAACGGCCGAACCGCCGAGCAACATCCCGAACCAGAAATCAAAAAGCCCCGGTCAACACGACCGGGGCTTTTTGGTCTTCACAGCGGCCTTCTAGTCACGCAAATCCGATTCATGAATCGGCTGGTCGCGATGGGTGGCCCGCTGGTATTGCGCCGGCCAGACAGCTTTGTGCCCGCCCAGATCGTCATCGGCATGCAGCGGCCAATACGGATCACGCAACAACTCCCGGGCGAGGAAGATGATGTCGGCCTGACAGGTACGCAGAATGTGCTCGGCCTGGGCCGGTTCGGTGATCATTCCTACAGTGCCAGTGGCAATGCCTGACTCCTTGCGTACGCGCTCGGCGAAGCGGGTCTGATAACCCGGGCCTGTAGGAATCTCGGCGTTCACCGCCGTACCGCCCGATGAGACGTCGATCAGGTCCACGCCCAGATCTTTGAGGCGTCGCGCCAGCTCCACGGTTTCATCGGGGTTCCAGCCGTCCTCCACCCAATCGGTGGCCGACACTCGCACAAACACCGGTAACTCTTCAGGCCACACTGCACGCACCGCTTCGGTGACTTGCAGCACCAGCCGAATCCGATTCTCGAACGAACCGCCGTACTGATCGCGCCGCTGATTGCTCAAGGGCGAAAGAAATTGGTGCAACAGGTAACCGTGGGCGGCGTGTACTTCGACCACTTTGAAACCGGCGGTCAGCGCCCGTTTGGCCGAATCGACGAAAGCTTGAATGACGCCAGCGATCTCGCCCTCATCGAGCTGCTTGGGTGGTGTGTGCTGGGGGTCGAAAGCGATCGGCGAAGGGCCGACCGGGGTCCAGCCGCCGTCTTCCGGCTTGACGCTGCCATGCTTGCCGAGCCACGGCCGATGCGTGCTGGCCTTGCGCCCGGCATGTGCCAACTGGATGCCGGCAACGGCGCCCTGGGCGGCAATGAAGCGCGTAATACGCTGCAAGGGTTCGATCTGTTGATCATTCCAGAGGCCGAGGTCCTGGGCGGTAATGCGCCCGTCAGCGGTGACCGCCGTGGCTTCGGTGAATACCAGACCAGCGCCGCCGATAGCACGGCTGCCGAGGTGGACCAGATGCCAGTCATTGGCCAGCCCATCGACGCTGGAGTATTGGCACATCGGTGACACCGCGATGCGGTTAAGCAGGGTCAATTGACGAAGGGTATAGGGTTCAAGCAGCAGACTCATGGGGCACCTCTCGAATCAGTGGGCAGGCTCCAGGGTTCTGTTTGAATAGTCGACGAGTGACAGGAAAAAGGGTGCAGCACCCGCCCCCGCGGGCAAAAAATTCGACAAGACGTCACAAGGATAATCAAGCAGTGCTTAGAGACTAGTCGACATCGGGGGATGAGGGAGGGTTTAGAGAGATTCGGTGTGAGGGAAATTGCTTTCGCGGGCAAGCCTCGCTCCTACAGATTTCGGTGATCTGTAGGAGCGAGGCTTGCCCGCGAAGGCCTTAACGCGGTTCGATGTGGGCAATCATCAACTGAACGGTCTCGTTCCCACGGAACTCATTGAGGTCGAGTTTGTAGGCCAATTCCACCCACTTGATGGTCGGATTCGGCCAGATATCGCGGTCGATACCGAAGGCGATTCCATCAAGCTTCACCGAACCGCATTCACTCTTCAGCACCACTTTGAGGTGTCGTTCACCGACGACGCGTTGCTCGACCAACTGGAACACCCCGTGAAACAGCGGCTCCGGAAAGTGTTGCCCCCAAGGCCCGGCGTGGCGCAGGGCGCGGGCCAGTTCCAGGTGAAACTCTTCGACCGCCAAGGTGCCGTCCGACAACAGGCGCCCGGTCAGGTCTTCTTCGCGCAGTTGCCTACGCACCTCAGCGTCAAAGGCCTCGGCAAATAACGGAAAATTCGCTTCCGGCAACGTCAGGCCTGCCGCCATGGCGTGACCGCCGTATTTGCTGATCAGGTTCGGATGCTGCGCCGCCACCACGCTCAAGGCGTCGCGAATATGAAAGCCCTGAACCGAACGCCCCGAGCCCTTGAGCAGGCCATCGCCGGCATCGGCAAAGGCAATGGTCGGACGGAAATAGCGCTCTTTCATACGCGAGGCGAGGATTCCGATGACGCCCTGGTGCCACTCGGGATCGAACAGGCACAGGCCGAATGGCATCGATTCCACCGGTAAATCCTTGAGCTGTGCCAGCGCCTCACGCTGCATGCCCTGCTCGATGGATTTGCGGTCCTGATTCATGCCGTCCAGTTGAGCGGCCATTTCACGGGCAGCACCCGTGTCTTCGGTGAGCAGGCATTCGATGCCCAGGCTCATGTCATCCAGACGCCCTGCCGCGTTCAGACGCGGGCCGAGGATGAAGCCCAGGTCGGTGGAGGTGATGCGCGAATGGTCACGCTTGGCCACTTCAAGGATCGCCTTGATTCCCGGCCGCGCACGCCCGGCGCGAATCCGCTCCAGGCCCTGATGCACCAGAATCCGGTTGTTGGCATCCAGCGGCACCACGTCGGCAACGCTGCCCAGTGCCACCAGGTCCAGCAGTTCGCCAATGTTCGGCTGCGGCGTGCTCTCGTACCAACCCAGGCTGCGCAAGCGCGCGCGCAGGGCCATCAGTACATAGAAGATCACCCCGACGCCGGCCAGGGCTTTGCTCGGAAACTCGCAACCCGGCTGGTTCGGATTGACGATGGCATCGGCCAAGGGCAGTTCATCGCCGGGCAAGTGGTGATCGGTGACCAGCACCTTGAGCCCGGCCTTTTTCGCCGCCGCCACGCCTTCGACGCTGGAGATACCGTTGTCCACGGTGATCAGCAGGTGCGGCTCGCGGGTCAGCGCCACCTCGACGATCTCCGGCGTCAGGCCATAGCCATACTCGAACCGGTTCGGCACCAGATAGTCGACATGCGCCGCGCCCAACAGACGCAACCCCAGCATGCCCACGGTACTGGCCGTCGCACCGTCGGCGTCGAAGTCGCCGACGATCAGTATCCGCTGACGCTGCTCCAGCGCCGTCACCAGCAAATCCACCGCCGCCTCGATACCTTTGAGCTGCTGATACGGAATCAGCCGCGCCAGGCTCTTGTCCAGTTCAGCCTCGGATTGCACGCCCCGCGCCGCGTAAAGGCGGGTCAGCAGCGGTGGAATATCACCGAGGAATGGCAGAGTGTCGGGCAACAGGCGAGGTTCGATGCGCATGGGGTGACAGGTGCTTCTCTTGAATACGTAGGATAAAACCGGGTAACGCGGTTCAGCGGCGAATAATCAGCCGCGTTCACCGCTCAGCCATTGCAACTGGACTTCGTGCTGACCACGGTCGTCGGTGACGAAAATCGTTCCTTCGCTGATCATCACATCCCACTTGATAACGCGCGGCATGTCCTTGGCCAGGGTTTCCAGCACTTCCTGAGGCACCGCGGCGATGTGAACGTTTTTCAGGTTTTTGATCGCCGGGATCACTTTGGTTTCCCAGACACGCAGGCTGCCGTAAGCCAGCAGGCTGGTACGCTCGGTGCGGCGCGAGCACCAGGTCAGGCGATCGGCATCTGGCTGGCCGACTTCAATCCAGTGCAGGACACGATCATCCAGGCTCTTTTCCCACAGCGCTGGCTCATCCACGTCTGACAGACCGCGACCGAAGGACAACTGCTCGTTGTACCAGAAGGCGTAGGCCAGCAGCCGCACGGTCATGCGCTCTTCGGTTTCCGAAGGGTGACGGGCGATGGTCTGCTTCACGCTCTCGTAGGGTCGGTGAGGTTCAGTTCAAACTTGTAGGTCGTGGACGGCTGGGCCATGAACGGGCTTCTTGATACGAGGAAAGGCGGCAAGTCTAACCGATGCAACCGGCAATCAACGAATTGAAGGCATCAACTTTGGGCGATGGGCGTCGGCCTATGTTAAAACTCTGCATTCGCTCAGCCTTTGTCCTACAGGATTCAGTATGCCGTTCTCCAACAAACCGCTCTGCGGTCTGAAAGTCATCGAATTGGGTACGTTGATTGCCGGGCCGTTTGCCTCGCGTATTTGCGGCGAGTTCGGCGCCGAAGTGATCAAGATCGAGTCCCCGGACGGTGGTGATCCGTTGCGCAAATGGCGCAAGTTGTATGAAGGCACTTCGCTGTGGTGGTTCGTTCAGGCGCGTAACAAGAAGTCTTTGACCCTGAACCTGAAACACCCGGATGGCCTGGCGATTCTGAAACAGCTGCTCAGCGAAGCAGACATCCTGATCGAGAATTTTCGCCCCGGCGTGCTGGAAAAGCTCGGCCTGGGCTGGGACGTCTTGCACGCACTGAACCCGAAACTGGTGATGGTGCGGCTTTCGGGCTTTGGCCAGACAGGGCCGATGAAAGATCAGCCAGGCTTCGGCGCGGTCGGTGAGTCCATGGGCGGCCTGCGCTACATCACCGGGTTCGAGGACCGGCCGCCAGTGCGCACCGGGATTTCCATCGGCGATTCGATTGCCGCGCTCTGGGGCGTGATCGGCGCACTGATGGCCTTGCGTCATCGCGAGGTCAATGGCGGCTTGGGACAAGTGGTGGACGTGGCGTTGTACGAAGCGATCTTCGCCATGATGGAAAGCATGGTTCCAGAGTTCGACGTGTTCGGCTTCATCCGCGAACGCACCGGCAACATCATGCCGGGTATCACGCCCTCCTCTATCCATACCAGCGCTGATGGCAAACACGTGCAGATCGGCGCCAATGGCGATGCGATCTTCAAGCGTTTCATGCTGATCATCGGTCGCGAAGACCTGGCCAACGACCCTGTGCTGGCCAGCAACGACGGACGTGACAGCCGTCGCGACGAGATTTACGGGGTGATCGATCGCTGGGTCAACTCT
>LNAP01003417.1_pt1 | contig 31096 bp, 25 predicted proteins | sample 602601 | NCBI WGS metagenome assembly LNAP01 (sample SAMN02440304, study PRJNA202911) | soil metagenome | biome: Subtropical and temperate rainforests or woodlands; isolation source: soil samples (1 kg each in a 20% v/v slurry with milli Q water) were... ...
ACCCCAGGAACTGACCAACTACGGCGGCACCATCGTCTGGTCGGCACGCTACAGCGGCTACGGCAAAACCACCGAACTGGTCCACGGCGGCGGCGAACAGCTGGAACAACCGCTGCGCTTCCAGGGCCAATACTTCGACCCCGAAAGCGGCCTGCACTACAACCGGCACCGCTACTACAATCCGGAAACCGGCCGCTACCTGACACCTGACCCGAGCAAGCTGGCGGGTGGCCTCAACGGGTATCGCTACACCCTGAACCCGACGGGGTGGGTGGATCCGTTGGGGTTGGCCTGTCGGTGCCCTGGCGATATCGAAGCTGATGGACCGTTCAGCGAGATTGTGCCGGGGGGAGGTTTGGCTGCGCATGAGGCTCGAGGCGGACATTTGATGAAAAAGCACATAGGTCGTTCTGAAGCTCAGTTAAGAGAGCGCCTTGATTCAGAGCCTTATGTGCCTACCGCATCGACATTCCCTGATAGAGCAACGGCTGAGTTATCGGTCTCCAGCGTGTTAAAAACAAAAAAAACAGAAATTGATGAGTTTTTGAAAAAACCTGAAAAGAAATTATTGTTGCAGCAATCTTTTCCTGCTCCAGTTGGAGTCGGTGTTATACGGAAAAGTGGAGAGCTGGAACCTCTATCTGTTGTGGTGTTGGTGCTTAAAAAATCCAAAGAATCACCTATTGGATATAATTTGCTTACGGGATATGTTGAAAAAAATGAAAAATAATTATCCGGAACTCTTTCAATTCTTTGGCTGTTACTTTCATCAAGACTGGATGTGCGAATCATCCGAGCCTGATGACGTAGTGAATTTGTTTGTATCGGAGTCGGTGCCGCAAACTATTGAGGCGGTAAAAAAAGAAATTCTGACATTGTTAATTATGAATTTTGGAGAGGAGGAGCTTCGAGAGTTTCTTATGGATGAAATGCCGTGCAATTATTGTTATTGGCTGGACTGGGAATCCGCTGAAGCTTGGCTGAACCACATTCTTGAAATTCTTAGCAGTAATAATGTCGATCTTGACGAATGCTAGTTTGTCGTCGCAGCAGTGCTTGGCTTAGCGGCTGTCATAAAGCATGACGTGTTAACTGTAGCACCAAGTTCAATAGTTTCAGAATGAAACATCAAGCTATAAATGAAGCTAACACACCACTGAACCGCTTTTGTGGCGAGGGAGCTTGCTCCCGCTGGGCTGCGAAGCGGCCCTAAAACAGCCTACTCGATCAACCAGGCACACCGAGGTGTGTGCAGAAGGGGGCTGCTGCGCAGCCCAGCGGGAGCAAGCTCCCTCGCCACAGGGGTTATCGCCAGGCGTTCAGGCCAATGCGGGACTCACTCACACCGACAACCCCAACCCCACCACAACCTCCCGCTCAGCCAAACCATCAACCAAGTACACGCTCCCCCCCAAAATCTCCTTGGCATGATGCTTGGCCTGCGAAGCCAGTTCCGCCAACTGGCTGGCATCCAGTTCCCCACAGGCTTCAGCCCGCAAATGCACCACCCCAATCGACAGCGACAGCAAGGCAAATTCCTGTCGAACGCCCTGCCGATTCAGCGCGGTGAAGCAGCCGGCTTCCAGATGCTCGGGGCGGTAGAAGCGGCGGCAGTGGGTCTGGAAGTCGCTCAGTAGTTGATTCAGGCGTTTGCGCCAGTCTTCCGGACCGAGGACCAGCAGGAAGTCGTCGCCGCCGATGTGACCGACGAAGTCGCGGCTGGGATCGATGCGTTCGTTCAGGCATTGGGCCAGGCACAGCAGGACTTCGTCGCCGCGACCGTAGCCGTAGATGTCGTTGAAGGGTTTGAAGCTGTCGATGTCCACGTAGCAGATCACTGATTCCTGTCGTTGTTGCAGCAGGCGTGTCAGGCATTGTTGGATCGGCACGTTACCCGGCAGCAGGGTCAGCGGGTTGGCGTAGCGGGCCTGTTGGATTTTCAGTTCGGTGATGAGCTTGAGCACGTCGATCACCCGGCCCAGGCCCAGGTAACTGCCGTTGAGGGTGATGATGAAGTCTTCTTCGATGCGTTGTCGGGCGCGGCTGGTGATGAGGCGGCTAACCTGTTGCAACGATTGGTTCAGTTCCACCGCCAGGAAGTCATCGCTCATCAGGCGGCTGATGGGTTTGCGGGCGAACAGGTCGGTGGCGAAGGGTTTGAGCAAGGCATCCGAAAGGGAGTGACGATGGACGATGCCGCAGGGCTGGTCCTGATCGTCCAGTACCGCCAGGGAGTTGAGGTTGGCCTGGCGTCGAAACGCCTCCAGCACGGTGGCCGTCGGCGTGTCGTGGGCCACCGCCGGTTGTTCGTTGAGCAGCGCCCCGAGGTCGTTGACTTCGTCGGTCAATGCCACCGCGCCGGCGTCCTGCCGGGGCATCAGCGCCCTGGCGTCACGGGAGGGCTGCTCCTGTGGGCGAGCGAGCAGATAACCCTGAACCAGGTCGACGCCCATCTCTATCAATACCGCCAGTTCTTCCGGCAGTTCGATTCCCTCGGCAATCACCTGGGCGCGGGAAGCCCGGGCGATTTTCAGGATCGAGCCGACAAATTCGCGCTTGAGGGCGTCCTGGTGAATACCGTCGATGAAGTGCCGGTCGATCTTCACATAATCGGGGCGCAATTCGGACCACAGCCGCAGGCTCGAATACCCGGCGCCCAGATCGTCCAGGGCGATGGAGAAACCCATGGCCCGATAATGATGCAGGGCGGTTTGCAGGAGTTGAAAGTCATCGATCGGCGTTTGTTCGGTCAGTTCGATCACCACCTGGCTGGGCGGGATGCCGAAATCTTGCAGCAGTTGCAAGGTGCGTCCGGTCTGGTGGGCGGCTTCGAGCAGGGATTCGGGCGAGACGTTGAGGAACAGCTTGCCCGGCAGTTTCTGCTCATTGAAACGTTGGCAGGCGCTGCGTCGGCAGGCCAGTTCCAGCTCACTGAGGCGTCCGGCCTGGCGGGCCACGGAAAGCAGGGCGATGGGCGAGTGCAGCGGGCTGTTGGACGGGCCCCGGGTCAGGGCTTCATAACCGACGATGCGCCGTTCGGAAAGGCAAATGATGGGTTGGAACAGGCTGTGTAAACCGCTTTGAGCCAGGATCGAACTCAAGGCACTCAGCTGTTCTGTCGTGGTCATGGCAATCTCTGGCGATAAAAAAAGGACTGGGCACCACCCGTTCAAGGGGACGCCCGGTCCTGTATTTCACGACAGAATGATGTCAGTTTGATGACGCTCCGGGGAGCGTCAGCATTAAATGGCCATCATGTCAGTGCTTGGCAATCGCCGTGTTGAGTTTCAGGTAATCGATCAGGATACGACCGGTCTCGCTCAGGTAGGCATCGTCTTCCGGTTTGGTTTTTTCCGGCTCGGCGATCAGGTCTTCATCCTCTTTCTTCAGTTCCTTGAGCGGCTCTTCACCCTTGGCCTTGCGTCGCAGGTTTTCCATGGTCAGTTGCTTGGCTTCGATGTCGGCATGCTGTGCGCGACGCTCGGCTTCGTTGAGGGTGACGGTTTTCTCCAGCATCAACTTCTGCGCCAAAGCCAGCTTGTCGCGGATGAAGACAAACTCCGCGTCCTGGGACGTGCGAGCGTCATGATCGGACTTGAGTTGCGCCAGGAATGGCTTGAACGGATCCACGGCCGGCTTGATCGCAGGCCGGATGGTGTCCCACGGCATGGCCTCGGGCAGGGCGCTTTCACCGATTTCCTTGGTGTCGATGATCGACGGGTAATCGATGTCCGGCAGTACACCCTGGTGCTGGGTGCTCTGGCCGGAAACCCGGTAGAACTTGGCCAGGGTCAGCTTCAGTTCGCCATGGTTGAGCGGCTGGATGGTCTGCACGGTGCCTTTGCCGAAGGTCTGGCCGCCGATGATCAGTGCCCGGTGATAGTCCTGCATGGCGCCGGCGAAAATCTCCGAGGCCGATGCCGACAGACGGTTGACCAGCAAGGCCATCGGGCCCTTGTAGAACGCCCCCGGATTTTCATCCTCAAGCACATCCACGCGGCCATCGGCGTTACGCACGAGCACGGTCGGGCCCTTGTCGATGAACAGGCTGGTCAGTTCCGTAGCTTCCTGGAGGGAGCCGCCGCCGTTGTTGCGCAAGTCGATGACGACACCGTCGACTTTTTCCTTCTGCAACTCGGTCAGCAGCTTCTTCACATCGCGCGTGGTGCTCTTGTAGTTCGGATCACCGGCGCGGAAGGCCTTGAAGTCCAGATAGAAAGCCGGGATCTCGATCACACCGAGCTTGTAGTCCTTGCCATCCTGTTTCAGTTTGAGGACGGATTTTTTTGCAGCCTGCTCTTCCAGCTTCACCGCTTCACGGGTGATGGCCACGACTTTGCTGGTCTGGTCGTTCGGCGCATTGCTGGCCGGGATGACTTCCAGGCGCACCACCGAGCCTTTCGGGCCGCGGATCAGCTTGACCACTTCGTCCAGGCGCCAGCCGACCACGTCGACCATTTCCTTGTTGCCCTGGGCGACACCAATGATCTTGTCCGCCGGGCCGACCTGTTTAGTCTTGTCGGCAGGTCCTGCCGGCACCAGGCGCACGATCTTCACTTGATCGTTGTCGCTCTGCAGCACCGCGCCGATGCCTTCCAGGGACAGGCTCATGTTGATGTCGAAGTTTTCCGCATTATCGGGCGACAGATAATTGGTGTGCGGGTCGTAGGACATGGCGAAGGTATTGATGTACGCCTGGAAGATATCTTCGGCGCGAGTCTGGTCCAGACGGGCCAGTTGGTTCTTGTAGCGTTTGGTCAAGGTTTCCTGGATCTGCTTGGAGTCCTTGCCGGCGATCTTCATGCGCAGCACTTCGTCCTTGACGCGTTTGCGCCACAGGTCGTCAAGTTCAGCGGTGCTTCTGAGCCAGGCGGCGTCCTTGCGATCCACCTGCAAGGTTTCCTTGGTATTGAAGTCGATCTTGTCGACGCCTTTGTTCAACTCGGCAAGGGTGTAATCCAGACGCGCCTTCACGCGATCCAGATAGCGCTTGTAGATGATGAACCCGGCGTTCAGGTCGCCGCTCTTGAGGAAATCGTCGAACTGGGTTTTCCACTTGTCGAATTCAGCGATGTCGCTGGCCAGGAAATAGCTGCGCGAGGGATCAAGCAGCTTCAGGTAGCTGTCGTAGATGATGACCGAGCGCGCGTCATCGAGCGGCGGCTTGCTGTAATGATGGCGCTTGAGCAATTCAACGACGTTGAGGCTGGCAATCACCTCGTCGCGATCGGGCTGAAGCTTGTCCCAGCTATTGGCTGCGAACGTATCGCTCGACAGCGGCAACAGACCGAGGCCAATGACAAGCGCGAGGGCGGTGCTGGGGAACAGGTGCTTCATGCTGATTCGACGCAGGGACAATTGATAACGCATATTAGGCCGTCTTTGAAGTCGCCGGTTCCATGTGGCCCGGGCGCATAATGCAAGAAAGCCCGGCGTTACAGCAGCGGGCCCAGTCGAGACTCACTATGGAGGCACCGTGAAAGCATTGCAAGGCGTTGAAGGCCAAGTGGTATGGGCAGATGAGCCAAGTCCGACGTGTGATGTAGGGCAAGTCCGCATCCGTGTGGCGGCCGCCGGTCTGAATCGAGCCGATTTGTTACAAAAGGCCGGACATTATCCGCCGCCGCCCGGTGCCAGCCAGGTGCTGGGCCTGGAGTGCTCCGGGGTGATCAGCGAGGTCGGAGCGGGCTCCTCGTGGCAGATTGGCGATCGCGTTTGCGCCCTGCTGGCCGGCGGCGGGATGGCCGAAGAGGTGGTGGTCGATGGCCGGCATGTCCTGCCGGTGTCCGAAGGGTTATCCCTGGCTGAGGCGGCCGCGCTGCCTGAGGTTTACAGCACCGCGTGGCTCAATCTGTTTCAGCTGGCTGCACTCAAGCCGGGGGAAAAAGTGCTGCTGCACGCCGGTGCCAGTGGTGTCGGTTCGGCCGCGATCCAGTTGTGCAAAGCCTTCGGCAACCCGTGCTGGGTCAGCGTCGGTTCGGCTGATCGTCTGAGTTATTGCGAGGCGCTGGGGGCCCAGGGCGGTGTGATACGCACCGATGGCCTCGAGAGCCTGAACGACTTCGCCCCCTTCGATGTGATCCTCGATCCGGTGGGCGCGAACTACGCTGCGTTGAACGTGAAACTTTTGTCAGTTGACGGCCGTTGGGTGTTGATCGGCCTGATGGGCGGGCGCTCGACCGAACTCGATCTGGCGCAGGTATTGGGCAAGCGTATCCAATTGCTCGGCTCGACCTTGCGCAGTCGTGATGATCAGTTCAAGGCCGACCTGATCAGTGAGCTGGGGCACCAGGTGTGGCCGCTGTTCACCGACAAACGCCTGAGCCCGCAACTGGCCAGGACCTTTGCGATCAAGGATGCCGAAGCGGCGTTTGCGGAGCTGGCGACCAATAAGGTGTCTGGGAAGTTGGTGTTGGTGATCGATGAGAGCCTGAGCTGACTCCCGGAGCCGGGTGCGGACCAGTGGGAGCGAGCCTGCTCGCGATGGCGGTGTGTGGCATTCAGCGTGGACACCGCCAGCCCAGTCCCGGTAGGCGCTTTGTCGCTTGTACCTTCATTGTCCGATAAACGGCCCCTGCTTACCCCTGCAAACTGTCATTCCTGACAGTAGACGCAACACCCCATCCGCCCGTTAATAACCCCACCGGTTGTAGGCCACGCCCCCTCTGCGGCGAGCACCCGACGCAAGGGTATTTCCATGAAAAAGTCTGTTGACCCTGCCGCATCAGGCAATGACAACTTATTGCGCCTTGATCCGCTGCACATCCCCAACATGGCCCCTGCGTTCGAAGACTACGCCGGCGGCATCGGGATCGGGCTGGTCGAGGATGGGTTGAAATGCTACGTCGATATCTGGTTCCCCAACGGCGACGGCGACGCGATTGCCTTCTACTGGGACGATGCACAAACCCCGGTCTGGAACCACACCATCGATGACAATCCCCCTGATCGGCTGCTGATTCAGCTCAACAGGGGGCTTGTCCGGGAAGGCGATGTCGACCCGGTGTTCTACAGCGTGACCCGTCCCTCGCAAACTCCCGTGGACTCGCCACGGCAGAAGTTTCTGGTCAAGCTTAATCGCCCCGGCGGCTATGACGATCAACCGTCAATCCCCGGCCATTCGGGGCTGCGCTATGAGGTGCCCCGGAAGATTATCGACAACGGTGTCGGCCCCAGCGAAGCCGACGCCGGGGTGGACATCACCATCTTTCACTATGAACACATGCGCAAGAACGACCGTATTCGCCTGGCCTGGGGGCGAGCGACGGTGGAGCATCTTGTCCAGCCGGACGAGGTGGACACGGATATCACCATTCATGTTGACAGAGCGACGATCGAGGCTGGTCGTGAGGGGCAGGTCACCATCGCTTATCAGGTGGTGGATGTCTGCAACAACTACCCTGATGAACGCGCGCCCTGGTCTGCCGATACCACCGTGGTGGTCGATCTGAACGGTAATCGCCTCGATGCACCGCAGGTGCTGGTCAATGGTATCCCCACCCAGACGATCGACCTCGAACAACTGGCGGGCGCCGATGTCATTTGCCGGGTGTACACCCACCCAACCGACTATCTGGTGGGCGATACCTTGCGCCTGACCTGGGTCGGCACGCCTGCACAGGGCGATTCTCAGGTCATCGTCGGGCCGCTCGACAAAACCGTCGAATACGTGCCGTTTCCATACGACTTTTCGATCCCCAATGAAGACGTGGTCGCCATCGCCAAAGGCCGGGCCTCAGTGTCCTACGTTCGGATCAGAAATGGCGAAGCGGATCGTCCATCGAACAATGCTTCCGTGACGGTCGTCGGCGACATCCAGCAGCCGGCCAGACCCGACATTATCGAGGCGACGGGCAGTGCCCTGGACCCGGACCTGAATTTCTACACCGTCTCAATCCCCTATTACCCAGGTCGCCAGCCCGGCGACCATCTCTACATCCTGTTTGAAGGCCTTGATGCCAGTAACGGCTCGACCAGCTTCGACGATAACGCCTACGTCGGCTCGGAGGCGGATGGCGATCCGGTTCTGCGCAACGTGAACAAGGCCGAAATCAAGAAACTCGATGGCGGCTCGCTCACGGTTTATTACTGGATCAACAGCCAACGTAAATCCTTGGAGCTGCAACTGGCCGTGGGCAGCGGGCAAGCGGAAATGTTAAAGCCCAACGTTATCGAGGCCGACAGTAACGATGTGCTGGACCCGGCCAAGGTGAATCCCAATGTGGGGGCCAATGTCATTGTTCCTTTCGCCGACACCGTGCCCGATGACATTATCGGGCTGCGCTGGAGAGGCTCGCGCGTCAGTGCGCCGGTTGACGAGCGGCCGCTCAATGCCAACTCAGCGGGAGCCCCGGTGCCGTTCACCGTGCCTTACCGTTATGTGCTCGACAACTTGAACGGCACAGTGGACGTCGACTATTACCTCAAGCGCGGCGCGGAAGTGCCGCGTTACTCGCGGGTGCGCACATTGACCATTGGCACAGCCATGAACCTGTCGGCGCCCAGCGTCAAGGAGGCCACCGGAACTGCACCGACTCAGCAATTAAACCCGGTGGCGGGCAAGGACAAGCTGACCGTGGTGATACCGGATTACGGGGTGCAGCCGGGCGATCAAGTCAGCGTGACCTGGGCGGGCACTGCTGGAGGCGGGTCCGACACCACTCCGGCGCAGGTGCTGCCGCCTGATCGGGAAATTGCGATGCCGGTTTCGGTGATTGCCTTCAACCTGGGCAAGCCGGTGACGGTGACCTATACCGTGACTCGCGACGGTGAATCGCCGCCGTCGGCTTCGCTTAATCTGGCGGTGCAGGCGATGCCTGTGGCCAGTCTCACGATACCGTTGATTCGGCAGGCAGCGCAGGGAGGGATTGGAACTGAGTTAGATCTGAGTACATTTACCGGACATGCCCGCGTCACTGTCGCACCGTGGCCGTTGATCGCAGCGGGTCAGCGGGTCTGGTTGAGTTGCGAAGGGGTCGCCAGTAATGGTTCGAATTTCACGATTACGATGTATGCCGGCACAGAAGTTGGTTCAAGTCAAGTGACTGGGGGGCTTTCCACGCCGCTGTTGCGGAGCGAGCTTGAGAGACTGCGCGACGGTTCTGCGCTCAAGATTGTGCTGATGGTGGCGTTCAATAACACTAATAATCAGAGCGAGGCAATTACCTTCCCGCTGCGGACTTATACAATCAGGAAAGGACCAATAATAATCACCGAAAACTTTGATGCGCAAACGACACGGTTGATCGCCGTAGGTGAGACTATTGACACCCCGTCCATGTCCATTCGTTTCGTGGCCGGCGACGGTACTGCAGGGATTGCTCCGTTAACCGATGCATCGCAGGGGGACAATCCTGCGTACCAACCTGTACCCGGCAAGCGAGAAGGCCAGCTTCTATACATGCATTACAAGAACACCGGCACGGTTGGGCAGCATCTTCGCCTGGACCTCAAATCAGTATATTCACGAGTTAGTTTCTGGTATTTCTGGAGTGACAAGACTCATCAAGTCCACTGTTATGATCGGAATGACCGATTATTGGATTCAAAATCTCCTCCGTCTCCCACGAAGGGGGACTCTGTTTTGATAGAGTTCGCTGCCTCTGGTATTGCGCGCATTGACTTCCAAGTTATTGGCGGTATGGACTGGTTGGCAATGGACTTCTTTACCTTTACGCCTTAGCGGGCTCCGGAGTACTGGTCGATTTCACGGAAAAAGGGGACGCATTTATTTACCAGAAATACAGCCTGTGAAAGCGAGGAAGCTCGCTTTCACAGGCCCGAGCTTACCGAAACTGCGCCCCCACGCCATCCTTCAGCCTCCGGCTACACCGCCTTGCGCCATTGCCTACAACTGCGCCAGAATCCGCCGGCTTGTGCGCCTATAGGCCGGACTTTATCGTTTCCAGGTCGCTGACAAATCAGCGATCGGGTTTGGTAGCCCGGGTTGTCGGTGCATAGCGTCACCTCCTGCAAGTGCAGCCATGCACTTTGCTTTCTGGTGGCCATGCGCAGGGTCTCTTCGGAGGCGCCGGCTCCGATGCCCGGTCTACCAACCTTCGTATGGCCGCCACCCTCCGTTTGGTAGCGAATGGGTGATGGCTCCTTTTCAAATGCATCGGAGCTTCAATCATGTTCAAAGCAACCCCCAACCCACCGGACACCGATCCAACATCCCCGCACAAAACCGCCGCCGCTAAAAAACTCGACGAAGCCGCCGAGCGCGCCCTCGACTTCTATCTGAAGCCAAAACCGGAAAAGGCGGAGGCCGATCCCGCACCCGCTAAGCTCTTCACCGTGATCAACGGCATCGACACCGAATGCCTGCTCGCCAACCTCAGTGAAACCCTGGCTTCGGCCGATGCCATGATCAGTGATCTGGCGTTCGAGCTGGAGGGTTCGCGGCGGCATGTGGCGCTGGGTATTCAGCAGTTGATCGAACTGGGAGGGTTGCTGGCGAATCGGGCGCTGGATAACGTCGATCCGCGTTAGCCGACTCTCCACATAACCCTGTGGCGGGGGAGCTCGCTCCCTCGCCACGGGAAAGATCTCGTCGGTCGCACCGCCCTGGCTGGCCAGAACCATCCGAAGCGGATGGTACTCATGGCGCTCTCTCTTGATAGATGCTGGTGTGTTTTTACACCCACAATTTGCAGCAACGCAACGCTACCAAAGCCTTTACTAACCGATAAACGGCCTCAGTCTTCCCCGTAAACTGTCATTCCTGACAGTAGACGCAACACCCCATCCGCTCGTTAATAACCCCACCGGTTGTAGGCCACGCCCCCTCTGCGGCGGAACACCCGATGCAAGGGTTTTTCCATGAAAAAGTCATCCGTCCCCGACGAGCCAGACAACAACCAACCACTGAACCTTGATGATCCGTACATTCCCAACATAGCCCCTGCCTTCGAAGACTACGACGGCGGTATCGGGGTCGGGCTGGTCGAGGGTGGGTTGAAATGCTACGTCGATATCTGGTTCCCCAACAGCGACGGGGACGCGATTGCCTTCTACTGGAACAACGCACAAAACCCGGTCTGGACCGCCACCATTGATGACAATCCCCCCGATCGGTTGCGGATTCCTCTCAGCGCGGGCCTTCTCATCGAGGGCGATGCCAACCCGGTGTTCTACAGCGTGACCCGCCCCTCGCAAACCCCCGTGGACTCGCCACCGAAGAAGTATCTGGTCAAGCTTAATCGCCCCGGCGGCTATGACGCTGACCCGACCACACCCGGGCATTCGGGCCTGCGCTACACCCTTCCCCAGGAGATTATCGACAACGGGGTCGGCCCCATCGAAGCCGACGCCGGGGTGGTGGTCACCATCCATCACTACGAAAACATGCGCAAGAACGACCGCATTTACCTGGCCTGGGGCAAGGCGACGGTGGAGCACACCGTCCTGCCGGGTGAGGTGGACACCGATATCCCGATTCATGTCGACAGAACGAAGATCGAGGAGGGAGAGGACGGCGAGGTCATCGTTGCCTATCAGGTGGTGGATGTCTGTAACAACTACCCCGACGAGCGTGCACCCTGGTCTGCCACTACCCCTGTGGTGGTCGATCTGAACGGTAACCGCCTTGATGCACCGCAAGTGTTGGTCAACGAGATCCCCACCCAAACGATCGACCTCGAACAACTGGCGGGCGCCGACGTCATTTGCCGGGTGTACACCAACCGAACCGACTATTTGGTGGGCGATACCCTGCGCCTGACCTGGGTCGGCACGCCTGCACAAGGTGATTCCCAAGTCATCGTCGGGCCCCTCGACAAAACCGTCGAATACGTGCCGTTCCAATACGACTTTTCGATCCCCAATGAAGATGTGGTCGCCATCGCCAAGGGCCGAGCGTCGGTGTCTTACCTGCGAATCAGGAGCGGCGAAGCGGATCATCCATCGAACAATGCCTCCGTGACGGTTGTCGGCGAGATCCTCCGGCCCGCCGCCCCAAGTTTTGTCGGCGTGACGGGGAGTACCCTGGACCCGGATCTGAATTTCTACACCGTCTCAATCCCCTATTACCCAGGCCGCCAGCCCGGCGACCATCTCTACATCGTGTTTGAAGGCCTTGATGCCAATAATGGCTCGACCAGCTTCGACGATAACGCCTACGTCGGTTCTGAGGCGGATGGCCAACCGGTCCTGCGTAATGTGAACAAGGCCGAAATCAAGAAACTCGATGGCGGCTCGCTCACGGTTTATTACTGGATCAATCGCCAACGTAAATCCTTGGAGCTGCAACTGTCCGTGGGCAGCGGGCAACCGGAAATGGTAAAGCCCAACGTTATCGAGGCCGACAGCAACGATGTGCTGGACCCGGAGAAGGTGAATCCCGATGTGGGGCCCAATGTCATTGTTCCCTTCACTGACACCGTGCCCGGTGACATTATCGGCTTGCGCTGGAGAGGCTCGCGCGTCAGTGCGCCGGTTGACGAGCGGCCGCTCAATGCCAACTCGGCGGGAGCCCCGGTGCCGTTCACCGTGGCTTACCGTTATGTGCTCGACAACTTGAACGGCACGGTGGACGTCGACTATTACCTCAAGCGCGGCGCAGAAGTGCCGCGTTACTCGCGGGTGCGTTCGCTGACCATCGGGGCGACTGCCGCACCGACTCTGGAAAATGTGAAGGACGCAGACCAGGTCGAAATACCAGATAACACGATAACCCAATGGCCGAACGTGACCGTGTTCGGCAGGGCACAGGGTAACGAGCGAGTCGAGGTGTTTGATGGCAGCACGTCGTTGGGGACCGTCGATGTGCCCGATAATGGCCGCTGGCAATATTCGCTGAATAGACTGTTGTCAGGGCCACATAGTCTACGTGTCGAGGCGCTTTATGGCAGCGGTCTTCCCCCGTCCGTCACTCGCCGTTTCACGGTCCGGCTCAACCTGCTCAAACCCTTGATACCCAAAGCCTATAACCCGCCGGCGAATGATCGCATCCGGATGAGTGACATATACGCCGACTCGTACCTGGAAGTTGAAGTCCCGCACTACAAGGGCATGGACTCCATTCATTCGCTCAAGGTCCGCTGGGAAGGCCGGGTCGGCTATCACGACGGCCCGATAATCCCGGTAGGACCCAACCCGGGGCCCAGGCGGCTACGGGTTCCCAGGCTGGAAGTGATCGACAATATCGGCGGTTCCGTGACGGTGGGTTATAGCGTCAAGGAATACGATGGCACCGATACGCTCGAGTCGCAACGCTTGACCTTGCACATCGATCCGCAAGCCCTGGATCTGCCGGCCCCTACGTATTCGCGCACCGCGAGGAGAGTTACCGTAGATCACGCCGATATCAGGACCGGCTACAAAATCAGAGTGAGATGGACGATCGATGATCTGGCGCTTGAGGGGCCGGAAGAGGATCTGCACACCGGGCAGCCTTATCACTATGAGGTTCCCGCCGAGTGGGTCGGGCTGGGCCAAGACAAGACCGTCCTGGTGAACTACTCGGTCAGGCGAACGGGCAGTAGCGAACTCACGATGTTCTCACGGGTACTGAGACTGACCTTCAATGAGCCGGCCATCAGCGATATCCGTGACTCCAAGGGCAGTATTGCTCCGGGGGGCAATACCGCTGAGACAAGTGTCATGGTCACCGGTACGGCGAGCAAGGGCGAGCGGGTCCAACTCTTTGATACGGGTAACCCCGTGCCCATCAGCGCACCCGCCCTGGCGGATGCCACGACTGGCATCTGGAGCGTGGCGCTCAGCGGGCTTGCCGACAAGCTTTATGTTCTCAAGGCCAAGGCCCTTTATGGCAGCGGCGTGGAATCCTCTGAACGACGTTTTACCGTCAGGGCAATTGTCGCTCCGACGCTGGAGAGCGTGAAGGGCGGTGACGGGCGGGAGATTGCGAACAATTCGACGACGCCATGGCCGAATGTGATCATGTCCGGTAGGGCTCAGGGCAACGAGAAAATAAGAGTATTCGATGGCAGCACGTTGTTGGGTACTGTCGATGTACCGGGTAGCGGCAGTTGGGAGTTTCCAGTGAACAGATTGTTGTCCGGGGACCATCGTCTGCGCGTCGAGGCGCTTTATGGCAGTGGCTTGCCGCCCTCAGCCACGCGCAACTTCACGGTAAAACTCGATCTGCTCAAACCGTTGGTACCCAAGGCCTACAACCCGCCGGCGAATGATCGCCTGCGGATGAGCGATATCTACTATGACCCGTACCTGGAAGTTGAAGTGCCGCATTACAAGGGCATGGATTCTATTCACTCGCTCAAGGTCCGCTGGGAAGGTCGGGTCGGCTATCACGACGGTGCGATAACCCCGGTAGGACCCAACCCAGGGCCCAGGCGGCTACGGATTCCCCGACTGGAAGTGATCGACAATATCGGCTCCTCCGTGACGGTGGGTTATAGCGTCAAGGAAAACGCCAGCAGCGAGACGCTGGAGTCGCAGCGTCTGACCTTGCACATCGATCCTCAAGCCCTGAATCTGCATACCCCGACGTACTCCAGTGCCGCGAGAAGAATCACCGTGGATCACGCCGATATAAAGACCGGCTACAAAATCAGAGTGAGATGGACGATCGATGGGGTGGCCCTTGAAGGGCCGGACGAGGATGTGTTTACCGGCCAGGCCTATCAATACAATGTCCCCGCCGCGTGGATCACGCAAAGTCAGGGCAAGACCGTATTGGTGAATTACTCGGTCTGGCAGGCAGGCAGTAGCGGACTCACGATGTTCTCGCGAGTGCTGAGATTGACCTTTTGATGGGCTGAGCTGATGGGCGATGGAGGTGGGCGGTGAGCCAGGAATGGTTCACCGCAACCCTTGGATCTGTGTGTACCGTTGTCGGCCTTGCTCAGTTAAGTGGCGGACGTTACAAACCTGCACGGGCAACGTTAACTCTGAGGACTTGCGAGAACATCCGTTGCTCACTGCTGTTCTTGCGGACAATCGAGTAATTGATCAATACCGTTTTTCCGCTGTTTTCGCTTATCCAGGCACTGGGGATATTAAATACATTGGCCTGGCCAGTGGTCACATCCTGGGTTTCAGTGTCGCGCGTTGTCACACCCACCCATCGGACCCTGACGGTATAACCAGTCTGGCCTCCATAGTTCACGGTCACTTTGGAAGCCGAGTAACTGGGGGCGGGTAATGGATGAACTGCTTGCGGATCGATATGCAGTGTCAGCCTGTCTGACTCTATCTTTTTCCTTGACGGAATAGCCGACCTCGACAGAGCGACCGATATTGTCGATGACTTCCAGTCGAGGTATTGGGATCAGTCTTTTTCCGGGGGGATCTCCGACGGGGATAATTGCGCTGTTGTAGTTGACTCGACCTTGCCAGCGGACCCTGATGGTGTCGGTGGCATGCATACCCGTGTAATGCGGTACTTCAACATCCACATGAGCGTCGGTATAGATATCGCTCATTTTCAGGTGGTCGCCCGCCGCGTTATAGGTTTTCGGTACTTTGGGTTTGATTTTTTTCGGTGCCTCTGGAAGAACGGCTTGATCGGCGTCTCGGTACTCGAAGGTGGCTTGTCCCTGAAAAGTACCAGGTAACGTGAGTTTGATAATGGGCAAAACAATGCCTGTTAGGTCATGAAAGCGTTTCTGGTCATGTTGCACCGAAACGATACCGGTATTAAGGGTATAGATGAACGCCTCGATCGGTAACTGATCAGGAATGCCCGTGGGCCATGTCGCCAATTTAGTATCGTTGGGTTTATCGAACCCGGTAGGAAAGATCAAAGGTCCCGTCAGCAAAGCTTGATAAAAAGCAGCGGCTGTGGGGGTGCTAGAGGTTTTACTGACGTCAAAGCCACAGCGTTGTTTGGATTGGGGATATCTCACGTAATGATCGCGCCACTGCTCGGCGGTGTGAATATTCTGTAAGCCGCATGGTACGCTGATTGCGGGTTGATCCTTATGGGCACCGCAACCTTTGTTAGAGCGATAGTCTGACTGACCGTCAATGGGGAAAAAGCACAGGACTTCTATCTTTAATTTATTGACGGGGGTGTCCATGTAGGGCACAAAAACATAGCCCTTATCATAGTCGAAGGCCAAGCGCTTCATATTGAAGTCCGAGCGTAGATAAGAAAATGAAGTTCCTCCTACACGTATCGCCGTGTCGCTGGGGTCCCAGGCATCATAAGGCTTGTTCTCTGAATGGCTCGTGCCACGCAATACAATCCCCGAACACAAAAAAGCCGGTCTATTGGCCGAACCGCAGTCGGTTCGGGTGTCCAGATAGCGGCGGCGCAGTTCAGCCGCCACCTCGGGGCCTTGAAGCGGTTGAGCAGGGGACGCTGCAGCGCTTGGCGATTGCTGGTTGTGATCGTAAATATCTGGCTCATGAGGGCTAAATTCCGTACAACCCAGGAATAACAGCGACGCCAAGAGCGCGACGAGTAATTTTTTCATGTTCCCACTCCATTGGTGATGTCAATGGGTTCTATTTATAAATTGACTCTTAGCACGTGCGAGAACATGCGTTGCTCCGTGCTGTTCTTGCGAACAATCGAGTAATTGATCAACACCGTTTTTCCGCTGTTTTCGCTTATCCAGGCACTGGGGATATTAAATACATTGGCCTGGCCGGTGGTCACATCCTGTGTTTCAGTGTCGCGCGTTGTCACACCCACCCATCGGGCCCTGACGGTATAACCAGTCTGGCCGCCATAGTTCACGGTCACTTTGGAAGCCGAGTAACTGGGGGCGGGTAATGGATGAACTGCTTGCGGATCGATATGCAGTGTCAGCCTGTCTGACTCTATCTTCCTTGACGGAATAGCCGACCTCGACAGAGCGACCGATATTGTCGACAACTTCCAGACGAGGAATTGAGATCAGTCTTTTTCCGGGGGGATCACCGACGGGGATAATTGGACTGTTGTAGTTGACCCGACCCTGCCAGCGCGCCCGGATGGTATCGGTTCCATGCATACCGGTGTAGTGAGGTATTTCAACATCCACATGAGCGTCGGTATAGATATCGCTCATTTTCAGGTGGTCGCCCGCTGCGTTATAAGCTTTGGGAACCTTGGGTTTGAGTTTCCCCGGGGTGATGGGAAGGACAGCCTGGTCCGCGGCGTTATAGACAAACGTGGCATCTGCAGACGCGGTGCTGGGTAAGGTCAAACGAATGATGGGGACCACCATGCCCCCGGTGCGGTCGTAATATTTCTGTTGGTCGATTCGGGCATTCGCCAGCCCTGTATCGATGTAGAAGAAGGCCTGAATCGGCAATACGCCGGGCTGATTTTCAGGCCAGGCTTTGATGCGCAGCTCGTTGTGATCGGCAAAAGCCTCAGTGGGGATCAATGAACGAACCCGAATGGCTTGGTTGAAGCCTTGGACCGCCTCTGCATCCAGGCTGCTCGTTACCATAAAGGCGCAGGAGTGCGCGGTTCTATATTGAGAGACCTTTCGATAATGAGCCACCCATTGTTCCGCGGTGGTAATGTTTTGCTCTCGACAAGGCGTGCTATCAGCAAATACTCGCGGAGGCACGATACTGTCTCTGCATCCATACTGCCCAGCGGCATCGCGATAAAACGTATCACCGTCGAGAGGGAAGAAGCAGATCACTTCGGGTTTTATTTTTCCGGAAGGGGCATTTAAATAAGGATAAAAAATCAAACCATTGAGCCCATACCATGGAGTGCGAACAAACTTTGTATCGGCTCTCAAATAAGAAAATGAGACTGCGTCGGTTTTTCTTGAGAAGTCGCTATGATCCCATGGATCGTAATTATTGCTGGTTTTAGTGATGCGTAGCGTTACCCCTGAGCAGAGAAAGGCTGGCGTGGTGGGCGTGCCGCAGTTGGCGGCGGTATTGTGATAAGCCGTGGTCAGTTTTTGAGCTGTTTCCTCACCGGAACGCTCATAACTACTGGAAGACTGAATGTCGGGCGGTGGCGACGGCAGTTGAGTGGCGCAACCAAATAATACGGCGAGCGCGAGGGCCGTGAGTGCCTTTATGCTGGCGTGGGTAAAGTTCCACTGTTCAAAGTACTTGCTCATGAGGGCTCCCGTCGTGGGGTGACTGTCGAGTCAAAACAGAACGTGGAGTTATTAACCTGCGGATACAGCCATGCGTCTACTGTTAGAAATAACAGGTCAAAGGAAGAAATAGCGCCATCTGTCGGTTAGCTTGAGCGACCTGTAAAGTCTGACAGTAGACACCGCATCTAAAGGCGCCCTAGAGTGAATTTCGAGAGTAATAGATAAGTGTCCACTACCAGAAGAGGTGTTGTGATGGCTACGAAAGAACTCCGCCTGACCCTGGAGGATGTTGACGTTAATGTCAAAACCGACATTGATGGCGACGGCGATATGGACAGGCAAGACGAAAAAGTAATTCTGGATCTGGCAAACACCTTTTTCAGGTTTAAGTAGGGCGCTGCCATGTCAGATCAAATCGCCCTACACGTGCTGGTTTGTGCACTTTCGTTGATCGTCGTTGAGGCCGCCCGAGGGCAAGTGCCTTCAGACACATCAGAACAAGGACCATGGGGAGATTGGGGGACGGCGGCATACTGCCCCCAAGGGCAATATGTCTGGGGGTTTCGACTCAAAAGTGAACCCTATCAAGGCAGCGGCGACGACAGCGCACTGAATGCGGTTCAGCTTATATGCAAAAGTGGGGTCAACGGAACGAAAACTTACATCCGAAGCCTTGAGGGGAAGTGGGGCAGTTGGGGCGATGACTATATTTGTCGTGAGCATCCCGTCATCGCGTTTGCCATTCAGGTGGAGCGGCTTCAGGGGCGGGACAAGGAAAAGGGGTCGAAGGACGATACTGCCGCCGGCAATATCAAGATGAGTTGTGGGTCGCAAACCCTGGTAGGTGATCCGCCAGCGGCGTGGGGAGAATGGACCGGATTCTACAGTTGCCTCGATGGCCTCGGTGCCAAGAAGGTGAGGGGATTCCAGACCAAGGTGGAGCCCGATCAGGGCAGTGGGGATGATACGGCCCTGAATGCGATGCAGGTGTTTTGCGGCCTCTAGCTCTAGCCTACTGCCGTTTCGCAGCCTCACCAGCACAGAGCAGGTGCGGCCAATGGCAGGGATGAGGGGTAGGGAAAGGTCGAGTCGGCAATACCAGCAAGATTCACCTGGCGGCGAATCCAGGCAAACCGACCTTTGGTCGGCAGCCCATAGCCGATGCGCGCACCCTGCTAGCGTTAACTAATGGAGGGATGGGGGTAACCGCAGCTTTCATTTCACCCGCCAGGTGAAGAGGTTGATCATGACCATCGCCGAATGGCGCATGCAGGGCGTCGAATTCATTGCCTGCAACTGCAATTGGGGCTGTCCCTGTCAATTCGATGCGCCACCGACCCATGGCCACTGCCACGCGGTGGCGTCGATGCGAGTGGAACGCGGGTATTTCAATCAAGTGGCACTGGGAGGCTTGTGTTGGGCCGCCACCTTCGCTTGGCCGGGCGCCATCCATGAGGGCAACGGCAGTTGTCAGGTGTTCATCGATGAACGCGCCGACGAGGCGCAACGCCAAGCCCTGCTGACCATCCTCTCTGGTCTGGAGAGCGACCCCGGGGCCAACGTGTTTCAGGTGTTCAGCAGCACCATGAGTGAAATGTTCGAACCGCAGTTCGTGCCCATCACCCTGTCCATCGATGTCGATCAGCGTTTGGCGCACCTGGACATTCCCGGCGTATTGCAGGCCAGCGGCGAGCCGATCCGCAGCCCGATCGACGGTTCACCTCATCGAGTCCGCCTGTCCCTGCCCAACGGCTTCGAGTTCCTTGAGGCTGAAGTGGCCAGCGGCAGCTACCAGACGCATTCAGCGCTCAAGCTTCAATCCCAGGACAGCCATAGCCACCTCGCCCACGTGCATTTCACCGGTCATGGCATAGAGCCGTAAAGATGGCAGAACCCCAGGCGGCGGCGCAGAGCAAGCGACTGACAGGCGAGCAGTTGTTGTTCCTGCTCTGTCTGCTCGCGCTGACCGCCTTGGCCTGGCTGATACTGCTGCAGATGGCCCGTGACATGAGTGCGCCGGGCGGCATGGCCGATGCGGCAATGGCCGGTATGCTTATGCCCTGGAGCCTGGGCGATGCGCTGCTGATGTTCGCCATGTGGGCAGTGATGATGATCGGCATGATGTTGCCCAGCGCCTTGCCCATGCTGCTGATCTACCAGCAGATGCTGCGCAAGCGTATGCCGGCACCGCAGCGACACCTGGCCCTGCTGCTGTTCTGCAGCGCCTATGGCCTGGTCTGGGTTGGTTTCGCCCTGGGCGCCACGGCGCTGCAATGGGCGCTCGAGCGGCTGGCCTTGCTCAGTCCGGGGATGCGCAGCAGCAGTACCGCGCTGGGCGCTGGCCTGCTGCTGGTCGCAGGCATCTATCAGTGGTCGCCAAGCAAGGCGGTCTGCCTTGAGCATTGTCGCGGGCCACTGCATTTTCTTCTCGGCTACTGGCGCCCCGGCGTGCTCGGCGGCTGGCGCATGGGACTGGCCCATGGCGCTTACTGCCTGGGCTGCTGCTGGGCCCTGATGGGCCTGCTGTTCGTGGTCGGCGTGATGAACCTGCTCTGGGTGGCAGTGATCGGTGCCTTCATCCTGCTGGAGAAAAACCTGCCGCAGGGACTCTGGCTCAGTCGTATCTGCGGTGTGTTGTTGCTCTGCTGGAGCCTGTGGCTGCTGCTGGGCTAGGCTGACTGCCAGGGGTTACCGACACACCTACTTCCCCGTGGCGAGGGAGCTCGCTCCCGCTGGGTGGCGTAGCCGCCCCAATCGAGACGACGCAATTGCCCAGGCAGATCGCGTCAACCGGCGTTACGACTGCTGCGCAGCCGAGCGGGAGCAAGCTCCCTCGCCACAAAAGCCTGGGTGTTCTTCCTGGGACTGCTCAGTGTTCATTTCCAAGTATGGATTGGCCACCCGGCCGATTCGGCATGGGCCTTCAACACCGCATCCGGGTTTACCACATGGGGGTAATCCACCCGCTGTAGCAGCGGCAGGTCGTTGCGCGAGTCGGAATAGAAACTCGCGCCCTCAAGGTTTTCCTCCTCGGCATCCAGCCAGTCCAGAAGCCGTGCGATCTTGCCTTCGCGATAGGTCAGGGTGCCGACGGTCTTGCCGCTGTACACCCCATGACTCACCTCAAGCTCAATCGCCAGGATCTCATCGATGCCCAGGCGTTCGGCAATCGGCTTGACCAGGTGCGTGCCGGAGGCGGAGATCACCAGGATCCGGTCACCGGCCTTGCGGTGTTCGGCGATGGTTTTGGTGGCGTCGCTGAAGATGATCGGTTCGATGAAGTCTTCCACCCACGGCGTCACCAGGTGTTCGATTTCTTCCGGGGTGCGGCCGATCATCGGTTCCAGGCTGAAGTCCATGTATTCTTCCATGCGCAGCTTGCCTTGGCTGTAGGCGTCCATCAGCTCATTGTTGCGACGCATGAACGACTCTGGATCGACCCAGCCCAGGCGCCCCATCTGCTCGCTCCAGAGGGTGGCGCAATCGCCGTGGATCAGGGTTTCGTCCAGATCAAAAATTGCCAGGGCCATCAGCGCGTTTCCCTTTTCAAAATCAATAAAGCCATCAGGCTACCTCACACAGCGCCGTCGAATCGATGGAAAGTGACAGTCGTGTGCCATCGGGGTGCAAATCGGCGGCGGAACGATTGAGCACGTCGACCACCAGCTCTACGCCGCGAGCCTCGACCCGGTAGCGGATCACGTTGCCCAGCAGGCTGTGGCTGCGGATCAGTGCATCGGGCTCGCCGCTGCGGCTCAGTTCAATGGCCTCCGGGCGAATGGCGATGCGACCGGTCACTGGCCGTTGCAGCAGTTTGCTGGCGCTGTCGGCGTCCAGCAGGTTGTAGTTGCCGATGAAGCCGGCGGCAAAGACATCGACCGGCGCAGTGTAAAGGGTTTCGGCATCGCCGCTTTGTACGATCTTTCCCTGGTTCATCAGGAAAATCCGGTCGGACATGGTCAGCGCTTCTTCCTGATCGTGTGTGACGAAGATCGTGGTCAGGCCCAGTTCGCGTTGTATCTGTCGGATCTGCTCGCGCAAATGTTTACGAATCCGTGCATCCAGGGCCGACAGCGGCTCGTCCAGCAGCAACAGGCGCGGGCGGGTCACCAGGGAGCGGGCCAGGGCCACGCGCTGGCATTGGCCGCCGGAAAGTTGATGGGGGTAGCGAGCGGCGAAGTCGTGCAGCTCCACCAGCCGCAAAATCTCCAGTACCCGTTGGCGGCTGTCCTCGGCCGCGACCTTTTGCATGCGCAGGCCGAAGGCGACGTTCTGTTCCACGGTCATGTTGGGAAACAAGGCGTAGCTCTGGAACACCATGCCGATCCCGCGCTTCTGGGGGCTCAGCGGGACGATGTCCTGTCCGTCCAAAAGGATCTGTCCGGCATCCACCGCGGTCAGGCCGGCAATGCAGCGCAGCAGTGTGGACTTGCCGCAGCCGGAAGGGCCGAGGAGGGTGACGAACTCGCCCTTGTGGATTTCGCAATTGATGTCGCTGAACACCGGTGTGCCGGCATAGCTTTTTTGCAGGTGTTGGACGCTGACGTAGCTCATTGGCTTTTGTCCTTGTTCAAGATGTTGGCCGCCCAGGTCAGGACCAGTACGAAGAAGAAGTAGGAAATCACCAGCGCACTGGTGAAGTGACCGCTGCTGTTGCGCATGTTGTTCAGGTACACCTGCAGGGTTTCATAGCGAGTGCCGACGAGAATGTTGGCAAACACGAACTCACCGAACAGAAACGAGAAAGACAGCAGCAACGCCACCATCAAGCCCTTGCGCAAGTTCGGCAGTACCACCAGCAAAGCCGCCAGGAACGTGCTGGCGCCGAGCAGTTGGGCGGCGTCCATGAGGTCGCGCAGGTTGATGGCTTGCAGGTTGTTGGTGATCGCCCGATACATGAATGGCAGGGCAACGGTGAAGTAGCAACCGATCAGGATCCACGGCGTGCCCACCATCGCCAGCGGCCCGGAACCGTAGAGTTGCAACAGCCCCACTGAAGACACTACCGGCGGCACCGCGAAGGGCAGCAGGATGAGGATGTTCATCAGTGCGTCGAGCTTTGGAAAGTGGTAATGCACCACAAACAGCAGGGGCAGGATCAGTACCACGGACAGCACCAGCGCCCCGACGCAGACGATCAGCGATTGACCGAAGGCGTTGAGAAAACGCGGATCGCTCCACAGCTGCACGTACCACTTGAAGGTGAAACCGCTGGGCAGCACGGTGGCCGACCAACTGCTGGCGATGGAGTAGATCAGCGTGCCGGCCAGGGGCAACAGCAGGATGGCGAACAGCAAATACACCACCAGCCGATGATAGAGCCCGGTAGAGCTCGATTCAGCGCGAGACATGGTAGCTCCTCTTGAGCAGCAACTGATGGACGACGGTCACCAGGGTCATCAGCGCCACCAGCACCACGGCCAGGGCGCTGGCCATGTTCGGGTCGAGGGAAATGTCCCCGGAGACCATGGCGGCGATGCGAATCGGCAGGACGTTGAAGTTACCGGTGGTCAGTGCGTACACCGTGGCGTAGGCACCGAGCGCATTGGCCAGCAGGATCACGAACGTGCCCAGCAGCGCCGGGGTCAGCACCGGCAAGCCGATGTGCCGCCAGAACTGCCAGCCGTTGGCGCCCAGCAGCGCAGCGGATTCGCGCCAGTCCTCGCGCAGCGCGTCGAAGGCCGGGTAGAGCAGCAGTACGCCCAGGGGAATCTGGAAGTAGGTGTAGAGGATGATCAGCCCGGTTTTCGAGTACAGGTTGAAATCTTCAATGATCCCCGCCTGTTTGAGCATGATCGTGATGCTGCCGTTGAACCCCAGCAAAATGATGAAGGCGAAGGCCAGGGGCACGCCGGCGAAGTTGCTGGTCATGTTGGCGAAGGCGTTGACGAAGTTGCGCAGGCGCGAATCGACCCGACGCAGGGAATAGCTACCGAGCACGGCGATGATGATGCCGAACACGCTGGACCAGAAACTGATTTCCAGGCTGTGCTGGATCGCTTGGCGGTAGAACTTCGAACTGAAAATCTTGCTGAAATTGGCCAGGCCCCAGCCGAATTCTTCCGATTCCAGGCTGTTGACCAGCACCCAAAGCAGCGGCGCGATCTGGAACACGATGAAGAAAATCGCGAAGGGCACCAGGCACAACGCTGCCAGCCATTTGCCGCGCGTCATGGCATTCACTTGAGCAACTCCTGGCAATAGGGTTTGTCGTGGGCAACGCCGAGCAACTGGCAAATGGTGCCGCACAGTTCGGTCTGCCGGGGTGCGGCATCGGGGTTGAGGCTGAAGCCGCTGCCCAGCACAAACAGTGGCACTTCCCGTTCTTCAGCCAGCAGGCCGTTGTGGGAGCGGTCGTTGTTCATGCCGTGGTCGGACGTCACCAGCACCTGATAGCCGGCGTCGAGCCAGGCTTGCAGGTAAACCGCCAGGTTGATGTCGGCCGAGCGGGCGCTGTTGCGGTATTGCGGGGTGTCGAGGCCGTGCTTGTGGCCGGCATCGTCGATGTTCATGGGGTGCACCAGCAAAAAATTCGGCAGGTAGCGCTGACGCAGGTGTTCGGCGTCGGCAAACAGATGAGAGTCGGGGTAGTGGTCATTCCAGTAGAAATGCCCGTATTGAATCGGTAGCTCGGGGTTGTCGGTATGACGATCGCGACCGGCCACGAACGGCGAGGCGTTGTAGAGCTCGCTGACCCAGTGATAGGCCGCGGCTGCCGTACTCAAGCCGCCTGCGGTGGCGTAGTGGAAGATGCTGCGCTGGTTCGACAGGCGCGAGACATTGTTGTGCACGATCCCGCTGTCGAGGGGCACGACGCCGGTGAGAATGCATTCATAGAGCGGACGGGACAGGGCGGGCAGTTCACATTCCAGTGTGTAGAGCGCCGCGCGTCCTGCGCCGACATAGGCCTGCAAATGCCCCATGGCATGCCGGGCGACCTCGTAGTTGAGGCCGTCGAGCACCACCAGGATGACGTTGTGCTTCATGGGTAGCGGGACTCCGGACAGATACCAGGAAACTCGGATTCACCAGGGACCTGATGTGGAAGCCAGCTTCTGTGGGAGCCCAGCTTGCTCGCGATGAAGGCGACACGGTTCAACTGCAAGACCGTGTCATCGTTCATCGCGAGCAAGCTTTGCTCCCACAGTGCTCGCTCCCACAATTGGATCTCCAGTGGATTTCCGAGCGGGAGCTATTGCCTCACTCCATATTGATGATCACTTCTTCCTGCCACTTCTGCGGCAGTGTCTTGGAGGTCTTTTCCCACGCATCCGCATCCTTGATCGGGGTCACGCCTTTGTACTGTTCGTTGGGCAGCAACTTGGCCTTGACCTCTTCAGGCAAGGTCAGGTGCTCGGCGCGGATCGGACGGGCGTTGCCCTTGGCCAGGTTGATCTGGCCGGCATCGCTGAAGATGTACTCGCGAGCCAGTTTGGCGGCGTTCGGGTGCTTGGCGTATTTGTTGATGATGGTGGTGTAGCCGGAGATGACCGAGCCGTCGGATGGAATCAGTACGACGTAATCATCCGGGTTGGCCATCTTGGCCTTGTAGCTCAGGCCGTTGAAGTCCCAGACCACGCCGACTTCGACTTCACCTTTTTCCATGGTGGCGATGGTCGGGTTGGCCATGGACAGACGCCCTTGCTTGGCGATCTCGGCGAACATCAACAAGGCCGGTTGAACGTTTTTCTCGTTGCCGCCATTGGCCAGGGCCGCTGCCAGCACACCGTTGGCGGCTTGGGCGGCGGTGCTCACGTCACCAATGGAAACCTTGTATTTGCCGGTTTTCAGGTCGGCCCATTTGGTTGGCACTTCGGAGCCGTGCAACAGCTTCTTGTTGACGATGAAAGCAATGGTGCCGGTGTAGGCCAGGGCCCAGTTGCCGTCCTTGTCCTTGGCCCAGTCTGGAACCTGTTCCCAGGTGCTCGGCTTGTAGGGTTGAACCACGCCTTGCTTGACCGCGATCGGGCCGAAAGCTGCGCCGACGTCACCGATATCGGCGCTGGCGTTGTCTTTCTCGGCGGCGAACTTGGCGATTTCCTGGGCCGAGCTCATGTCGGTGTCGATGTGTTTCAAGCCATAGATTTTGGCCAGGTCATCCCAGGTGGCTTTCCAGTTCGCCCAGTCATCGGGCATGCCGACGCTGTTCACGGTGCCTTCCGCTTTCGCAGCGGCTTCCAGTGTTTTCAAATCGGTGTCAGCGGCCATGGCAACAGTGCACATGGCAATGGTCGAGCCTAACAGTGATGCCAGGAAAAACTGTTTCATCCGAAGCTCCTATGGGCGTTTTCAACGCTGCGATTGCGGTTGTGTTGGTCTAGGTCAGCAATACCTGAGCCAATGTAGGCGAGCCCTGTGACATTTTGATGTCGGTGCAGGAGATGCCGGCATGTGCCAGGCTGGGGCAAAGTGGCTGCCAACTAAGCGTAGACCATGGTTAACCGGCTGATCTGCAAGGACTTGGCCGCTAACTTGCAGGGATGGCAATGAACCGTTCGGCGGTTCTGTCATCTACCAGTCATGTGCAGTGCCTAGGCTTGCAAGCATGAGAAACGGATGGATGCTCCATCGATTTCGCCCCGAAAGAGTGCTGGTCTAGTCCAGATAGGTAACGTTGATGCGCATCGAGACAACCAAAGCGGTGACAACCATCGGGCAAGTCCTGCAGGAGCAGCTCGACCATGGCTTGCTGCCGCCCGGTAGCAAGTTGCCGGCCGAGCGCAAGCTCAGTGAATTGTTCGGCACCACACGCATCACCGTGCGCGAAGCGCTGTTGCAGCTCGAAGCCCAGGGGCAGATCTATCGCGAGGAGCGCCGTGGCTGGTTCGTCTCGCCGCCACGCCTGGCCTATAACCTGATGCAGCGCAGCCATTTCCACGCCATGGTGACTGCCCAGGGGCGAGTGCCTTCCACTCAAGTGATCTCGGCCCGTCTGCAGCCGGCTTCGGCAGCAGTGTGTGCCTGGTTGCAATTGCCGGCACTGTCCAGTGTGATCCAGATCTGCCGCGTGCGGCGTATCGATGAGCGGCTGGTGCTGTATGTCGAGCACTACCTGAATCCGCAGTACTTCCCGGACATCCTCGAATTCGACCTCAATCAGTCCATCACCGAGTTGTACGCCCGTCATTACGACTTGCACTACGGCCGGGTGAAGTTCGAGATTGTGCCGACCTCGCTACAGCCTGAAGCGGCGGCGGCGTTGAAAGTCTCGGTTGGCAGCCCTGGCTTGCGGATTGCCCGGGTCAATTATGACCAGCATCAGCGGCTGATCGATTGTGACCTGGAGTTCTGGCGTCACGATGCGATTCACGTGGGGGTGGACGTGCCGGAGCAACCGTCGGCTGCCTGAGGTGAGGTCAGATCGACTCGTTGAGTTTGGCCAGGATCCTGAACACCACCGTGGCGAGGATCAACAACATGCCGATCCACATGGCAAACACCCCGACGTTCTTGTCTCGGAAGTTGAAGCCGATGGCCAGCAGGATCATGCCGGCGATGATGGGCACCAGCATGGCATTGAACGCAGACATCGGAATCATGGCGACGGCCTTGTCGGAGGGGATAAGGTCAGTCTAGTTGGGGTTTTGCCGGGGTGTGATGATGTATGTCATGGCCACCTCGAATCTTGAGGCGGACATCATTGTGGCGAGGGAGCTTGCTCCCGCTCCAGTGCGCAGCACTGGCAAACCTGCATTCAGTTGCAGGTAGGGGGCTGCTGCGCAGCCCAGCGGGAGCAAGCTCCCTCGCCACAGGGGTTAGCTGCAACGGCAGCTATGGCAACTCACGACAGGCATAAAACGCGCTCAACACTTTCACCAGGTGCGCCAGGTCATGACTGCCGCACAGCTCGCGGATCGAGTGCATGGCGAAGGTCGGCAAACCGATGTCCACCGTGCGTACACCCAACTGACTGGCGGTGATCGGGCCGATGGTCGAGCCGCAGCCCATGTCGCTGCGCACCACGAAGCTCTGCACCGGTACTTCCTCGGCCATGCACAGGTGACGGAAGAATCCGGCGGTTTCGCTGTTGGTGGCGTAGCGCTGGTTGGTGTTGACCTTGATCACGGGCCCGGCATTGAGTTTCGGGCCGTGGTTGGCGTCGTGTTTGTCGGCGTAGTTGGGGTGCACGCCGTGGGCGTTGTCCGCGGAAACCAGCAGGGATTTCTGGATGGTCCGTACGAATTCTTCACCTTCAGGCAGCAAACGACGCAGGGTTTGCTCCAGCATCGGACCGTCGGCGCCACAGGCCGAGCAAGAGCCGACTTCCTCGTGGTCGTTGCACACCAGCACGCAGGTCTCTTCGGTGTCGGCGTTCAACAAGGCTTGCAGGCCGGCGTAGCACGACAGCAGATTGTCCAGGCGCGCGCCGGCAATGAAATCACCATGCAGGCCGATGAGCGCGGCGCTTTGGGTGTCGTAGAAACTCAGCTCGTAGTCGAGCACCACGTCCGCGTTCAGGCCGTGTTCGCGGGCCAGTTGATCGGTGAGCACGGCGCGGAAGTCGACGCGCTCGTCACCGGCGAACTGGGCGAGAATCGGCGGCAGCTCATTCTGTGGGTTGATCGCCCAGCCCTGGTTGGCTTCACGATTGAGGTGGATGGCCAGGTTCGGAATCGTCGCGATCGGCGCCTTGAAATCGATCAGCTGGCTTTCGACCTTGCCATCGCGGCGGAAGGTCACGCGCCCGGCCAGGGACAAATCGCGGTCGAACCACGGCGCCAGCAGGGCGCCGCCATAAACTTCCACGCCCAGTTGCCAGAACCCGTGGCGTTGCAGTTCCGGCTGGGGCTTGACCCGCAGGCAGGGGCTGTCGGTGTGGGCGCCAACCAGGCGGATGCCGTCGTGCAGCGGTGAGTTGCGCCCCAGTTTGAAAGCGATGATTGAAGAGTCGTTGCGCGTGACGTAGTAACGACCGTTGGCCTCGGTGGCCCAGGTCTCGCGTTCGTCAAGACGCTGATAACCCTCTGCCTCCAGACGTTGGGCAAGGCTGGCGGTGGCGTGGAACGGGGTGGGGGAGGCCTTGAGAAAGTCGATCAGGCCTTGGTTCAACTCTTCGCGCATAAATAACTCCAGACAGCAATGCGCGGGAGTTTACCGTATTGGGGGGCGATGGGGAGGGGAGAGGGGTAGGTATATGGGGAACTTGGGTTGTTGAACCCGTGGCGAGGGAGCTTGCTCCCGCTGGGCTGCGTAGCAGCCCCAACAGCGGCAACCCAATCAAGCAGGCATGCCGAGGTGTCGGCCTTTAGGGCCGCTTCGCGCCCCAGCGGGAGCAAGCTCCCTCGCCACAGTGTCGGTGGCGTCTCTCAGAACGGCGCCGGGCACTCGAAGCGCAGGCGTTCGCCACTTTGCGGGTGGGTGAAGCTGAGCATGCTGGCGTGCAGGCACAGCCGTGGCCACGCAGCGAGGGCCTGGGGGTGGGCGTAGAGGCCGTCGCCCAGCAGCGGATGACCAATGGACAGCATGTGCACGCGCAACTGGTGCGAGCGTCCGGTGATTGGCGTCAGTTCGACCCGGCACCAGTCGCCGCAACGCTCCAGCACGCGCCAGAAGGTCAGGGCGTGCTTGCCCTGCTCATGATCCACCACGTGGCGCGGTTTGGTCGGCGGGTCGTAGCGCAGGGGCAGGTCGATGCTGCCGCTGTCCAGCTCCGGTTGGCCCCAGCACAATGCTGTGTAGGCCTTTTCGGTTTCCCGATCATGAAACTGCCGAGACAGTTCGCGATGGGTATCCGGATCCCGGGCCAGCAGGATGATGCCAGAGGTTTCCCAGTCCAGCCGGTGCACGATTCGCGCTTCCGGATAGCCGTTTTCCTGCAGGCGGGTGATCAGGCAGTCTTTGTTGTCGTCGGCCCGGCCGGGCACGGACAGCAGCAGGGTCGGCTTGTCGACCACCAGGACGGCGGCGTCCTGATGGATGATGCGGATGTTGGACAGGGGCATTCAAACAGTCTCGTAACAAACGCCAACGGCGGCTCGGGCCCTTTTTCCTAACCCTGTGGGAAGGACTTTGGGACCCGGAGCCGCCGTGGGCACCTGCAGGATCGATCAGCGATCCGGCAGGGTGATATTGAGTTCCAGAATCGAGCAACTGCCCTGGCTTTCCAGCGCCACATGCACATCATCGGACCCGATGTTGACGTACTTGCGGATCACTTCCACCAGTTCTTTCTGCAAGGCTGGCAGATAATCAGGGGTACTGCGCTGGCCGCGCTCGTGCGCCACGATGATCTGTAGACGCTCTTTCGCGACCGAGGCGGTACTTGGCTTTTTGTTGGCACGAAAGAAGTCAAAAAGATTCATTACCTACCTCCAAACAGGCGCTCGAAGAAACCTTTCTTCGTTACATCGAGGAATCGATGCTCTACGGTTTTGCCCAGCAGGCGATCGACCGCATCGCTGTACGCCTGACCGGCGTCGCTCTGATCGTCGAGAATCACCGGCACACCCGAGTTGGAGGCCTTGAGTACCGCTTGGGATTCAGGAATCACACCCAGCAGGGTAACAGCGAGGATTTCCTTGACGTCTTCGACGCCCAGCATTTCGCCATCGCTGACCCGTTGCGGGTTGTAGCGGGTCAGCAGCAGGTGTTCCTTGATCGGCTCTTCGCCGTTCTCGGCGCGACGGGATTTGCTCGCCAGCAGGCCGAGCATGCGATCGGAGTCGCGTACCGACGAGACTTCCGGGTTGGTCACGACGATCGCTTCGTCAGCGAAGTACATCGCCAGGTGGGCACCTTTCTCGATACCGGCCGGGGAGTCGCACACCACGAACTCAAAGTCTTCCTTGAGCTGCATCAGCACTTTTTCCACGCCTTCCTGGGTCAGCGCGTCTTTGTCGCGGGTCTGGCTGGCGGCCAGCACGTACAGATTCTCAAGGCGCTTGTCCTTGATCAGGGCTTGCTGCAGGTTCGCTTCACCGTTGACCACGTTGACGAAGTCATAGACCACGCGACGCTCGCAACCCATGATCAGGTCCAGGTTACGCAGGCCGACGTCGAAGTCGACGATGACTGTTTTGTGGCCGCGCAGAGCGAGGCCGGTACCGATAGCGGCGCTGGTGGTGGTCTTACCCACACCACCCTTGCCGGATGTAACCACGAGAATCTTG